>OAWF01000111.1_pt1 | contig 77826 bp, 76 predicted proteins | sample 1495411 | NCBI WGS metagenome assembly OAWF01 (sample SAMEA2580150, study PRJEB22360) | human gut metagenome | biome: human gut; feature: human-associated habitat; material: faeces | place: Denmark | collected 2008/2010 | reverse complement strand
GCACCCGCTGTCAAACCAGCTGCCCTCACGCAGGACGCGTACAAACTCGGAAGGGTCGGAGGCGGCAATCCTGCCGCCATCCGCCAAAATATACATATGCTTGCTCATGCCGATAATTTTTTAGTTCTTAATTTAATATAGCTTCTGTTCATCGTCCAGGAAAGGGATGTTCCGGAGCGCGGTGGCCGCGGGCACCTGTCCCCTCATGGCGAAGGTAACCAATTTATGGAGAAACAGCACCCAGTTACGCATTTTTGTGAAGTTGGTCGTTCCCGAATGCTGGCGGAACTCGACCGTCTTGTGCCGTGAATAGGCTTCGAGATTCACCTTGTGGTAACGGTTGCCGATTCTGTTTTTCAGCTCGTCCACCGTTCGGGCCGAGCGTATCATCTCATCAGATACATGACCCAATCCCTTGCAATAGTAGTTATCCCTGCGGGATGTCGGCATGAACCTGTCGATGACCGGTTCCAGATGTTTGTAGCTCAGGGCCAGGTTACGCCAGGTCTCCATGCTGAAACCGGCGGCATCGATATGTACGTGAAGCCCGCAGCTCCCGTTCACCTTCACGTCACACAGGTCAAGTATCCAGCATACCTTCTCCAGTTCCCGCAGGCCGGCTTCTCCGACCAGTATCGGACTGACCAGTTCGAAAGTGTCGTTGCCGCTTATACTGCTGTCCGTCACGAGTTTCCAATGCGGACGGGTGGTATGATTGTAGCTTTCCACCATAACCTCGATCCCCGCCTCCCTGAGTTCGCGTGCGAGCCGTTCACGGGAGCAGTTGTAGGCCTCGATCTCGATACCGAACTTGCGGTTGAAAGTGTAATCCGGTGCGGCTGTCGCCGGATGGGCATTCGGACCGCCCTCACGTTCCCTCATCCGGCGCAGGGCGTTCACTACAAAACCGTAATTGCCGTTGGTCACCATCCTGGCGATTTCCGCACGGGGAACCCCCAGAAGGAACAGCTGCCGGATCTTACTTGTCTTCGTTGTCTCTTGTGCTAAAATGCTTCTAATTTGCTCGTTCATAACTTGTTAACTTCTTTATTGTTATGTAGGTCGGCGGCGTTTCCGCCGCTTCCCCCATTAAGAACTGTACGTGCGACTTTCACCGCATACAGCTCCGATAATTCAGAATTTAGTTCTCATGAAACTAAATCGGCTCATTCGTACCTTCACAGGCAGTGGGCTCCGATAAAGCTCCCTTTCGGGACAAGCGTGAGCGGTTGCGTTTCCCTATCCGCTTCAAAAAGTAGGCATCCCAAGTCGGGTCATACGGATTGGCCTCACATTTTACCTTAACATGCCGTCTAATCGGTATGTCGGCCAGTTTCATGAGTTTGAAGACAGCATCCTTCTCACCATCTTTGTACTTGATGCCGAAAATCCAATCTCGAGTGCCGGCTTTGATAAAGTATTTGTCTTTTATCCATTCTTTCGACTTGTTCGTGTGCCTTCGATAAGACCATCTTTTTAGCTGTAAAATCAAGATATGGTCTATCTTGCTGAACGTAGTTTTCGATACCACACTGCTATAATAGTTTCCCCAGCCTCGCAACACGGGGTTGAGGGCTTCTATCAGCCTTTGTTGTGCAACGGCCTTGTTCTTACCGAACACGACTTCATGCAGTTTTTCAGTGAAGCGTTTCACGCTTTTGGAGGATGGTTTGATTAACAATGTACCGTTGTACTTCCGGACATTGAACCCCAGAAAGTCAAACCCCTCGCTGATGTGTGTTATCAGTGTCTTTTCTTCGGACAGCGTGAGGCCACGCTCCCCAAGAAACCCAGTCAACATGCGTTTTATATCCTCCAGTATATCCCGTCTGTCTGCCGTGACGATAAAATCGTCTGCGTAGCGCACGCAATTCACTTTCGGACAATAGAGCTTTCCGTTGATATATCCCGCCTTGTACTTTTCTTTCAGCATCCTTTCCATGCCGTCAAGAGTGGTATTGGCGAGTGTCGGTGAGATGATACCGCCCTGCGGGGTACCCTCCACGGTGGGTTGGAGCAATTTGTTGAATACTACTCCGCTTTTCAGCCATTTCTCCAAGATGTACTTGTCGATTCGTACGTTATCGAGAAGCCATTCGTGACTGATGTGGTCGAAACATCCTTTGATGTCTCCCTCCAGTATCCACTGGGGGGGAGTTGTCTCTGCTTAACCATCTGTGTAGGGCGTCAATAGCATCCGCCGTACTTCTGAACTTCCTGAATCCATAAGAGTTGGCGTCCGCTGTTGTCTCCGTAATGGGTTCCAAAGCCATCAGATAAAGAGCCTGCATGGCTCTGTCCCTCATGGTCGGAATCCCGAGTGGTCTCATCTTTCCGTTCTTCTTCGGTATGTTGACCCTTTTCAGCGGGAGGGCTCTGTACCCTCTCCGTTTCAAAGAACACACTGCGTTCATCTTCTTGGCATCGGTGTTCCATAATACATGGTCGACTCCTGCCGTACTTTTACCTTTATTGGTTGTCACTTTCCTTACCGCCAAAACTTTGGCTTCAAAGGACGTGACAAGAAGATGCTGCAAGGCTTTCACCTTGTTGTATCTTCTTGCTTTCTGAGCCTTTGCTATTCTGATTTGCAGCTTCCTTACCTTTTGTTCGCATCGTGCGAAGTCTATTCCTTTCCACACGGTCTTGCGTCTGGCTGAAGATGTACACTCGGCTTGCGCCTTGTTCCTTTGCTGTTTCCTCATACTTGAAGTTCTACAATTCGTTTCACAAAGAATTACCCTGTGGAAGTCTGCCCGCTTTCGCGTAGGGTGACGTTGAAACCCTTATCCATGGCATTACACCATGGCGTTCGCTTTCTCCACAATCCTTTACCCGCATCCCATTCGGCCGTTCTTACGATTGGCTTACCTATCGGTTATTGGCTGACGGGAGAGATACGGGCTTACCAAGTTTCGCACAAATAACTGACGACCGACTTAGAGTCCGCCTATCCACCGGCAGTGCGACATCCGTGTAGTACGATGTAACAGCGTACTATCTTGACTGCTTGCCTTTTGGCATGGCTCATAAGCATCCGTGAGCCAATTCTTAGTCACGATGGTGCAGCGATTCACTTAGGTTACTCATATCGGTCAGCCTTGACATTCTTCGCCTATGATGCTTAGGTTGGAACGTCGTTGTCAAGAGGGCTTCGCACCCGACCGTTGCCAGTCACGCACGCCTCTTTAGGCTACTATTGACGGAACAATAGGTTCAGACACGATGCTGAACAATTATTTGTGCGACCTCTTGTCGCACATTACACTACTAAGGTGATGCTTTTATAGGAGAAGTCGTAATTGTAATAGTCTTATTATCATGTTGTTAGCTTACTTTATCTTAGGCTAAAAGTCCTTATTCAAGGTGTCTGTATCCTAACCGGTTGGTATCGGATTCCTCCTGATTGATGGCATATCTTCTCCACCGGTTCTGGAAGGTCGGTTCTTTTCCTTTTTTGAGTTCATATCTTAAAATCTTAAATTATTAAATTACACAACCGGTATTGTCTCGGAATACAAAATAAAGGAAGAAGAGGACCGGACGGAACGAAACCACCTGTCACTTATAGTCATCTAAAGCCGATTATCGCTATGATACACATGAGGGAGACGGACATACCGTTCCTCTCGGACGATTCTTCCTATGCGGAGGTGGCGTCAGAGGCTCGCTGCCTGTAGCGGCTGGAAAAACGGGCGGGATTCCGTTTCCCTGTCCACCTATCCTTTTAAATCCTTATGGGCAGGTGTGGGAGCATGCATCCACCCTGATACGGATCCTTAAATTATCGGTCCACAAGAAGTGTGAAAGTATCAATCCGTTAATGGAACCATGAGAAGCAAGCATGGCCGACACACCGGCAGGAATAGTCATGGATAGTCGGTTTTTGTCATATGGGAAGGAAAAAGAAAGCCGAAGCGGGTCTGGATCCACTACCCCCTTTGGGTATGTGAGAGGAACGTTGCGATGAAAGAAAAAACTCCTCTTCACTCATGGATAAGGCAATGCCGGAAGTCCGGCAATAAAAAGATGTGGCTTCTCTACCCGGGTAAATGCCACGATTACAGACTTCTTCTTCCTATTATACCATCAGGCCGATTACCCTCAGGTTAAAAACTCATCCAGAATATCCGAATCCAACCCGCGACAGACCCGGATGGGAAAGGCGATGATGCCACCGGATATGTGTATAGCCATATGACCGGACATGGAGATACGACGATAACGATATGTCCTTCTATCGGAATAAGGATATGGCGGGATGCACGGATAACCATATATGATTATCGGAACAGCGGTGTGGCAGGCTGTGGGTATATGACAGCGTCCATATACCTGATCTCGTTTTTTTATTATCGGTATTTCAAATGTTTCAAAAGCCTCTTTGACAGGTTTCCATCCGGGATGATCGCCTGAATTCGCATGTACCGGACTTTCTATTTACCTGATTCCGTAATCGTTCCTGCCATCCGTTTTTTCTCTGTGACTGTCGCTTTTTTCCTTGTGGCATCATGGTCTGTTACCGGATGGGAAGAGCCATCTCCATCACAACCATGAATTATAGTGTAGCCATATTTGTATATAGCCGTATGATACGCTATCCGGATAATGCTATCACAGAATTGCGATATAGCCGGATATCAAAATAGGGATAGCCGGGAGCGAAGGGAGCACGCATCCTTCCGGATATAGATATCTCAAAATCTCCATTTGCAGAAGTGTATAAATATCAATCCATTAATGGAGACTATAAAGAAAAAACATAAGTCACACACGACTACCTGTCATTCTCCATTTGTAGAAGTGTAGAAGTAGCAATCCATTAATGAACAATAGAGCATGTAAAGGGCCGATTTCCCGTATATTCGCCTCCTTATCCCCGAATTATGGGCGTAAGTCACATGGTTATGGAGATATATCCATCCTTTAATGGGGAGAACAGCCGGCAAATATCTGATAGAAATGCCCCGCAAACCACAGGAAAATAGCCTTACAATGAGCTGATACACAATAATTATTGGAGAAACGAGGTCCGCTCCTGCGGACAGCAAGTTGTGTTTTGTATTAACGAAAACAGGACGGTTTAACGGCAATCATGCCGCCAAACCGTCCGTTAAGCAGGCTCCGAAGTCGCTTGATTTACCTGTAAAATAAATACTTCTATCTTAAAGTGCTTTTCCAATAAATTGTTATTAAGAATAATTATTTCCTTTGCAGATTTTCGAAATAATTTGATGGTGTCATTCCTGTTTGCTTTTTAAACATTCGACTAAGATGTTGCGGATATTCAAACCCCAACCCATATGCTACCTGTGCAATACTTTCACCCGTAGCAAGTTCGTTTTTTGCCAGTTGTATTATGTATTGACGGATATAATTACTTGCTGTATCACCTGTTGTCTTTTTTATCATATCCCCGAAATAATTCGATGACATGCAAAGTTTGTCGGCGCAATACTGCACTGTCGGCAAGCCATATGTCAGTTGCATGTTCCTGTCAAAGTAATCATGCAACAAACGGTCGAATTTCATCAACATATCCGAATTATCAAGTTTCCGGGTGATGAACTGGCGGTTATAGAAACGTTGGCAGAAGTTCAGAACCAACTCGATATAACCCACAATGATGGAATCTTGAAATTCATCGTGCCTTTTCCAGAGTTCATCCCTTATCTGGCACATCAGTGATGTCAAAATGCCGTGTTCTTCATCGCTCATGTGCAGAGCTTCATTAACACGGTAATCGAAAAACGAATAATTCTTTATCGTCCTTTCCAACGGGGTAACATGTAAAAGGTCAGGATGGAACAGTAGTGCCCAACCTGTTAGCATTACCCGTTCGCCGTTGTCCTCTTTACCACCTATCTGGCCAGGAGCAACGCAGATGACCGTTCCTTTCTTGTAATCGTACTTTCCACAACCATAAGCTAAATCTATTTCAGCTTCGTCATGAAAGAAAATACCATAGATGCTGTAATTGTTCAAGCTATGGCGTACAGGGGATACTTCCGCATAGTCAATGACACTGACTAACGGATGTCTGTCGGTGTGTCCTACCCACTGACTATAATCGCCCACATTTCGTACTTTTAGTATCTTGCTCATAGCTTTCCGTTCAAGCTCTTGTTCACATGCAAAAATACATGATTTTAATCGAATTGTCGAATAAAAAGGATAGAAAATCAGTAAAATTGGTACGAACTGCCCACTTATGATTACATCGGTTATACGAGCATCAGGTAATTTTGCGTCATACAAAGAAAGTAGTAATGAATGAACAAATTGACATTCCAGCGAAATTGTACGAAGATGAAGTCGTACGCTATTTTGCAGACCGTTATCATACCTCTACCGAAAATGTGGTGAGATGTTTTCTCGTTCAGGATGGAATCTACCCTGAACAGGAAAACGAATCCATTACTTTTCGGCTGGAAGAGAATGAAATGGAGATTATGCGAGGCTTGATTGGTGAAGGTCATTCTTTAAAATTATATGATTTATGAATAGAAGAGATTTTTTAAAGCTGTCATTAATGACAGCTTTACTGGCTGCCGAAGAATGGACGGGATTATCGAAAGTCTTTGCCCAATTTCCATCGCCATCTAAAAGCAATTATTTGAGCAGGAGTAATCCGTTAGGAAATATGGAGCATAGAAATCTTGGAGGATTGTTGAATGTATCGGTTATCGGCTTGGGCTGTTTACCCATGGTGGGCTATTATGGTGGAAAGTATGAAAAGAAAGACATGATTGCACTTATCCGCCATGCCTACGAAAAGGGTGTGACCTTTTTCGATACGGCGAAGGTGTATGGACCTTATACCAGCGAAGAGTGGGTCGGAGAAGCACTCGCCCCGTTCCGTGACAAGGTGAGAATCGGTACGAAGTTCGGTTTCGGAGTCGAGGAAAAGCAACCAACCGCACTGAACAGCCGTCCCGACCATATTCGTCGCGCAGTGGAAGGGTCGCTCCGGCGGTTGCGTACAGATCATATTGACCTTTTATACCAGCACCGTGTCGATCCGACCGTGCCGATGGAAGAGGTCGCCGGTACGGTCAAGGATTTGATGCAGGAGGGAAAGGTTTTGCATTGGGGACTGTCGGAAGCCAGCGCACGTTCTATCCGTCGCGCCCATGCCGTATGTCCTTTGTCGGCTGTGCAGAGCGAGTATGCTATCTGGTGGCGAGAACCAGAAACGAAGATATTTCCGACACTCGAAGAGTTAGGCATCGGCTTCGTTCCCTATTGCCCGCTGGGACGTGCGTTCCTTACGGGTGTAATCGACGAGAACAGCCGTTTCTACGAGGGCGACCGTCGCTGGAACCTGCCGCAATTCGCCCCCGAAGCGCTGAAACACAACATGCCGCTCGTGGCACTTGTCCGCAAATGGGCGAAGCGCAAACGTGTGACTCCGGCGCAGTTCGCCCTCGTATGGATGCTTTCGCGCAAGGCGTGGATAGCCCCGATACCCGGCACGACCAATCCTGCCCATCTGGATGATTTTCTCGGTGCGGCGACCGTTCGTCTCACTCCATACGAAATGGAGGAGTTCGACAAAGAATACGCACGAATCGACCTTATAGGCCACCGTGCCGATCCGTTTACTGAAAGCCAAATCGACAAATAGAATATTTATGATATGAAAAAGATTTTATTGATTCCGTTTTTATTGTTTGCCGCCTTGTCTATGGCGGCTTGCGGAGGCGGTTCTGATGAGCCGTTCACTCCAGAACAGTCCGAGCAGCCGGAAAATCCGGGTGGCGGTGATGATTCCGACGATAATCCCGACACGCCTGCCCCTGGCGGGAACAGCCGTTACCTTGTCCTTTATGCTTCCCGCACGAACAATACCGAGCGTGTGGCGCAACTGATTCAGACGACACTCGACTGCGATATTCTCGAAGTGGAGCCGGAAACGGCATACGACAATGACTACAACGCTATGTTGGAACGCTCGCAGGAAGAGCTGGCGGCTATCCGTCAGGGCAACTATCCTCCGATCAAGACTTCGTTGGAAAATTTCGATGACTATGACATCGTATTTGTCGGTTATCCCATCTGGTATAGCAGCATGACGACACCGATGCAGACATTCTTGCACGAACACGCAGCAAAACTTGCCGGAAAACGAATCGCACTGTTCGCCACCAGCGTCAGCAGCGGTATCTCCACATCGGTAAGTGAAGCACGCAGCCTATGCCCGGAAGCGACGGTAATCGACCGGACCCTGTTGCTGACATCTTCGGGGCTTTCGCAAATGGCGACCCGTGTTCCTGCATGGCTCGAAGAAATCGGAGCAGGGCGGGAAGAATCGGATAAACCGGGTACTCCGGATGAAACTTCTCTGAAAGTGAACATTACGGTCGGCGACCGCACGATTACCGCCACGATGGAGGACAATGCCGCAGGCAGGGATTTTCTTTCCCGTTTGCCGTTAGAGGTTACACTGAACGATTACAACAACACGACCGAGAAAATATTTTATCCCGGTCCGGCTCTGACGACCGAAGGCGTGACACGCGGCTGTGCGCCCACGCCCGGCGACATCACGATTTATGCGCCGTGGGGCAACGTGGCGATTTTCTGCAAAAGCTGGTCGCATAGCAACGACCAGATTAAAATAGGCCGTATCGACGGTGACGGTATCGAGGCTCTGAATATCGGAGGAGATATAGCAGTAAAATTCAAAAGGCAATAAATATGACGATAGAAGATTTCAAGACATACGTAAAGACACGGAAGCCTCTCGATACGGAGGAAATCCACCGTTTCATGGACGATATGAGCAATGAGGCCCGTCGCATCACGTTCCGCCTGAATACTGCTTATCATACGCCGGATGAAGTGCGTGGACTGTTATCCAAACTGTTCGGCTATGAAGTTCCGCAATCGCTGCGCGTTTTCCCACCCCTCTATGCGGATTTCGGTAAGAACATCACCGTAGGTGAAAATGTGTTTATCAACGCCTGCTGCCACTTTCAGGATCACGGCGGAGTCACGATAGGCGACGGATGCCAGATTGGGCACAACGTAGTGTTTGCTACGCTCAATCATGGACTTTCGCCCGAAAAGCGGAAAACCACTTACCCAGCTCCCATCGTGCTGGGTAAGAACGTTTGGATCGGCTCCAATGCGACTATCCTGCAAGGCGTGACTATCGGAGACAACGCTGTCGTTGCGGCAGGAGCCGTTGTAACAAAAGACGTTGCGGAAAATACGGTCGTGGGCGGCGTTCCGGCAAAAATTATGAAACATATAACAAAATAAGAATTAGAGATGGAAAAAATGAAATTACCTTCAATTGCATTAGGCACATGGTCGTGGGGCGCAGGATTCGCCGGTGGCGACCAAGTATTCGGAAACAACCTCGGGGTGAATGAACTGAAGCCCGTATTCGATGCGGCAATGGCCGGAGGTCTGAACCTGTGGGATTCTGCTGTAGTTTATGGCATGGGTGCTTCGGAAAGCTTACTTGCCGCATTCACCAAAGAGCACAACCGTGAAGATGTACTCATCTCAACGAAGTTTACTCCCCAGATTGCTGGGGATTCCGTTAATCCGGTAGAAGATATGCTGGGTAGCAGTCTCGAACGTTTCGGCACGGACTATATCGACATCTACTGGATTCACAATCCGGCGGATGTGGAGAGGTGGACTCCGTTCCTTGCCAACCTCGTGAAAAACGGCAAAGTAAAACGTGTGGGTGTCTCCAACCACAACCTTGCACAGATCAAGCGTGCGGAAGAGATTCTTTCCAAAGAGGGAGTGCATATTTCCGCTGTGCAGAACCATTTCAGCCTCCTTTACCGTTCGTCGGAGAAAGCCGGCATCCTGAATTATTGCAAGGAAAATGGCATCGACTTCTGGGCATACATGGTGCTGGAACAGGGCGCATTAAGTGGAAAATATGACACAGCCCATCCGCTACCTGCCGGAAGCCAACGTGGTGATACCTATAACCCGCTATTGCCGCAAATCGAAAAACTTGTTGCCGCGATGCGCACAATCGGCGACAAATACGGCATCACTCCGGCACAGGTTGCTCTGGCTTGGGCGATTGGCAAAGGAACGACACCGATCATTGGTGTGACGAAACCCGCTCAGGTGCAGGATGCGCTTGAAGCCATAAAGGTGACACTGACCGACGATGAAATGAAAGTTTTGGAAGAGACGGCTGAAAATACCGGTGTAGATACGAGAGGTGCTTGGGAAATGCCGATGATTTAACTCCAAATGCGGAATTATATGAAACAGAAAACATATATAGGCATAGTTGTCAGTTTTGTCATGGCGATTATATTCGGTATGGAAGTTTATGCTTCATCCCATGAAACAAATATAAATTTCCCCAAGCAGTCATTATCAGATCCTTGTATGCTGTATGACAGTTTGATTTTCAATCGAGGGCAAGAAGTACGGTCAGAACATTATACCGGAAAAATCTGTATTTCCACGGTTGTAATAAAACCTGAATATAACATTCATCACCTCATATTCGAGCCGGGAAGTTATAATTCATGGCATATTCATCCTGATGCAGATCAGGTATTGTTGATATTGGATGGAGAAGGATTTTACCAAGAGGAAGGCAAGCCGAAACGCCTTATAAAGCGTGGTGATGTGATAAATACACCGGCTAATGTAAAGCACTGGCACGGAGCTACACAAGACAGTAAACTCGTTCATCTATCTGTAACAACAAAAAACGGTAAAAATCATATCGAATGGAAAGAGTTGGTGAAATCAAATGAATATAATTTATAAAACATTTGTTAATCAGCATAGTAGGTATGTTATCAATATACACATCTAATGCGCAACAAGTCATAGACGTACATTGCCACAATATCTTTCCCGAGTTCATCGAATTTCTGGAAAGACACGGGGCCGCAATGGAAGAGACATTCCCGTTGCCGCAATGGGATATAGACACCCATCTGGAATTTATGGAAAATGCCGGTATCGGAAAGGCTATACTTTCGATGTCGGCTCCGCAACCGTATTACGGCAACACTGACGAATGCACCCGGATTGTCCGCTTTTATAACGAGGCAAGTGCCCGATTGAAGTCGGACTATCCCGGCAAGTTCCTTTTCTGCGCTTCATTACCGTTGCCCGATGTCGAAGCTGCCATTAAAGAAGCCGTATATGCTCTCGATACTCTCGGTGCAGACGGTATCAAATTGACGACCAACAGTCGCGGGCAATATTTGGGCGACCCGGCTCTCGACACGTTGATGAGCGTATTGAACGAACGACATGCCGTCGTAATCCTGCATCCACACAAACCCGTGCCGGTCAATGATACTCTGATAGCAGCAACTCCGCTTGCTATTTACGAATATCCCGCTGAGACGACGCGAACGGTTGTCAATATGATTGTCCACAATGTCTCGGCACGCTATCCGAACATACGGTTTGTCATTCCTCACTGCGGCTCATTCTTGCCGCTTGCCTTGCCTCGGATGAAAATGGTGCATCCGGCTATACTCGCCAAAGGGCTGATGAATTCCATAGACTGGGAAGCCAACCTGAAAAACTTATACTACGACCTTGCAGGAGGAGTAACTCCCGAAGTCATTAAAATGCTGTTGGCAATTACCACACCGGATCATCTCATGTATGGTTCGGATTATCCCTATCAACCGGCCGCCGTGCTGACCGAGAACCTGAATAAACTCCGTTCGGCGCTGAAATCCGATGATATGCTGGCTCCGCATATTGATGGCATACTTTGGAGCAATGCCTATAAGCTATTTAATATGAACAAGTAATGAAGATACGTTTTATAAATGCAGTTTGTATTCTCGCGTTAATACTCGCTTCTGCGTGTAAGAGCGATAATGCTTCACAACTAAAAGATAAAGAAATGATGATAACGGAAAAGAAAAATATCGGTAGCAAACTGGCTCTTTACCCTATGCCCGTAACTGTGGTGGGAGCTGAAGTAAATGGTAAGGTGAATTGGCTCCTTGTGGCGCATGTCGGCATTATCGGGCATGACCGCATTCTCGTCAGCATGAGCGACAAGCATTATACCAATCAGGGCATCATAGAGTCCAAGAAACTATCCGTCAATCTCGTTGACAGGAAGATGCTTCCAAAGGCAGACTATGTGGGAAGCGTGAGTGGGGCTAACACGGACAAGTCGCACGAGTTCTTATTCCACTGGGGCGAAAACGGAAGTCCTGTAATCGACGCATCGCCGCTTGTGATGGAATGCAACGTGGTGGATATATACAAGTCGGACGGCTTCGACAATTTTATCTGCTCGATTGCCAACACTTACGCTGCACCCGAAGTGCTTGACGGCAACGGGAAACTCGATTATACACGGTTGAAACCCGTGCTGTTCGAGTTTCCGACCTATTCCTACATCGCCACCGGAGAGATTATCGGCAAATGCCTGAACTTGGACAAGCAGCCGGGAATGTGCGCCAAGGAGCCGATGACCGCCGACGGTATCGTGCGCCTGTCGAAAATCGAGGTTTACCCGCAGCATCTCGACGAGTACATGAAATACGCGACCGAGGTGGGCGAAGTCTCCCTGCGTACCGAACCGGGCGTATTGACGATGTACGCAGTCAACGAAAAGGAGAATCCCTGCAAGGTAACCATCCTCGAAACTTATGCGAGCCGTGAAGCCTACGAGAAGCATATCGCTTCCGAACATTTCCAAAAATACAAGCAGGGGACGCTGCACATGGTCAAGTCGCTGGTGTTGTCTGACCAGACGCCGCTCAATCCCGCGAACCGAATCAATAACTTCATTCAATAAAGAATCATGAACCGAATTATTTTAATTTCAGTATTCACCGTTTTAACATTTAATGTTATGGCACAGGAAAAGATAGTACAGACAGCAGGGCGCGATCAGTTAGGCGGGTTCGCCCCGAAATTCGCAGAACTCAACGACGACGTCCTTTTCGGCGAGGTATGGAGCCGCACCGACAAACTCGGTCTTCGCGACCGCAGCTTGGTGACGATTACCTCGCTCATCAGTCAAGGTATCACAGACAACTCGCTGACATATCATTTGCAGTCGGCGAAGAACAACGGTATCACCCGCACCGAAATCGCCGAAATTATCACGCATATCGGTTTTTACGCGGGTTGGCCGAAGGCATGGGCGGCATTCCGTCTGGCGAAAGAGGTATGGGCGGAAGAGACGACCGGAGAGGATGCAAAAGCTGCATTCCAACGCAAAATGATTTTCCCCATCGGCGAACCCAACACGGCGTATGCCCAATATTTCACCGGCAACAGTTACCTCGCACCGGTTTCGCGTGAGCAGGTGAATATTTCCAACGTGACTTTCGAGCCTCGCTGCCGCAACAACTGGCACATCCATAAAGCCACGAAAGGCGGCGGACAGATGCTTATCGGTGTGGCCGGGCGCGGCTGGTATCAGGAAGAGGGCAAACCGGCGATAGAGATTTTGCCCGGAACGGTCATCCACATTCCGGCCAATGTAAAGCACTGGCATGGTGCGGCAGCCGACAGCTGGTTCGCGCATCTGGCGTTCGAGATTGCAGGCGAAAACGCTTCCAATGAATGGCTGGAACCCGTTACCGACGAAGAGTATGACAAACTTAAATAATCAGCCGCATGTATAGATTTTTATTGATATTGCTGTCGGTGGTCGGCATGGCTACCGCCACCGGCGCACAACAAAGACAGGATATGAACAAAGGAGGATCAAACCGTAAAATATTGGTAGCCTATTTCTCGGCGACGGGAACGACGGCACGAGCGGCCGAAAAACTGGCGAATGTTACGGGCGGAGAGCTTTATGCGATTGTGCTTGCACAACCCTATACGAGTGCCGACCTCGATTGGAATGACAAGCGGTCGCGCAGTTCGGTAGAGATGAACGACCCTAAATCGCGTCCGGCAATCAAAGGCAGAAAGGAAAATATCGCCGATTACGATGTCATCTTCATCGGTTATCCCATCTGGTGGGACCTCGCGCCGCGCATTATCAATACGTTCATCGAAAGCCACGACCTGAAGGGCAAAACAGTCATCCCGTTCGCCACATCCGGAGGCAGCACGCTCGCGGACAGCGCGGCGGCGTTGAAGAAAACCTATCCCGCGCTGAACTGGAGAGAGGGACGCCTGCTTAATCGTGCCGATGAGAAAAGCATTCGCAACTGGGTAGATAACTGCAAGCTATGAAAAGAAGAAAGATTCGCAGTTTAAGCGTCAGTGAAATAGGCATGGGCTGTATGGGATTCTCCCACGGATACGGCCAAGTACCGGACGCAGGATATGCCGAAGAAGCCATTCGGGAAGTGTTCGGCTATGGATGCAATTTTTTCGATACGGCAGAAGGATACGGGAAGGAGCTTTATTATCCCGGACATAACGAGGAGATTGTCGGGCGTGCGGTCAGAGGCTTTCGCAATAAGGTTGTGATTGCCACAAAACTGCATATCCGGCCTGAGGCGGTTGAAGATTGCGGCTCCGTTTATGCTGCCGTCCGCCGCCACCTTGAACGCTCGTTAAAGAATTTGCAGACTGATTACGTGGACTTGTACTATCTGCACCGCATCAACATGGAGGTCGCCCATGCGATGGGCAGGCTCATTCAGGAGGGACTTGTCCGCGAATGGGGCATTTCGGCGGTGGACAAGGCTCAACTTGAAGCGGCGCATGCCGTAACGCCCGTAGGTGCCGTGCAGAATATCTACTCTATGGTGGAGCGCACTTCTGAAAAAGATGTCATTCCTTTTTGCGTGGGAAACGGGATTGCTTTTGTGCCGTTCTCACCTGTCGCCAGCGGACTTTTATCCGGAAAAATTACACCAGATACGGAGTTCGGCCGGGTTGATGACGTGCGTGTATGGGTTCCACAACTGAAGCGGGAGAACATAACCGGCAATATGCCCATTGTCGAAATGCTCAGGAGTTTTGCCGCAGAAAAGCAGGCGACTCCGGCGCGAGGGCACTGAAAAAGGTATCCTCTTAAGATTTAATCCCAATCTTTAAAAAGACGAAAGCAGATTGTATTAGCCTTTATATCGGTTTTGCAATCTGCTTTTATATATCTTGATAGGAGTTTATATTCGGCCTTGTATAGTCAGTAAGGCCATTATATTATACGTGGGTAATTTTTATAAGTGTTTTTAGCTTAGTTTCAATATTCTCTTGATATTTGCGGCAAAGATGGTCATAGCACCTTGCATCTGCATACCATCCAGCCCATACGACAGTGCCTTATCATAACCGTATACCTGCTTTAATTCTGCATTCTTTGCCTCAATCTTGTATCTTTGACGAGCTATATCTTTAAATTCTTGTGATTTCTGGAATCCAAGCTGCCTTTTCTGTTCTTCATTCCTGATAGGTATACTATAGGTCTTGCTTTTAGTCCCCTCCTTGTAGCATCCTTCTCTTCGTGAACAAGTCTTGCATTTCTCTATATCAAAGAAATAAGTCATGGATTGATTCCATTTCCCATCCTTTTTCCCCTGCCTTGCTTTTCTGATTGCCATATGACCGGCAGGACAAACAAACATGCCCGCATCCTTGTTATAATCAAACTTGTCTTCATCTTTCCTGAGTCCATGACTTATGGCCGGATGTAATTTTGATACCAAAGTAAATCCCTTCTCTTCATCTTCTGCCAGTCTAAGGTTTTCCGATCCGGAGTATGCGGTATCACCAATGACAGTGTTCACTTCCATTCCGTTTTTTCTGCTTTGCTCCACAAGCTCTTTCAACTGAGGCCCATCGCCCTTTTCGCCAGAAGTAACAGTTGCGGCTGTTATGATACGCTCATCACTCATTGCAATGTGAGTCTTATATCCGAAAAACGAACTGTCCTCTGTTTTATGACCAATGCGGGCATCTGCATCCTTTGAGGTCGTATAGTGATCCTCTATATCTGAAAGCGTTTCCTTGAGCATGTTAAGTCGCTGCTTTACTGCAGGCACTTCTGAAAGACTGGCATCTGAAGTGATAAGTTTCAGAAGGTCTTTGGTATAATCCAACTCATGCGCAAGATCATCCTCTTTATTCTTAGACGGCAGGGGTTGCGTGATATTATCATCCATGGCATAAAGTACCTTACGGAGTTGCTTTGAACGGAGTCGCAGAATCTCTATCGGGGAGTACGGGTTAGACCTGGCTTCTGTATGAGTAGCATCTACAATAATAGTCCTTGATTTTATGATGCCTTTCTCTATCGCTATTTCTACGCTCTTCTGGATTAGCAGGTTCATAAGATCCATGTCTTCCAGCCGTAACTTGCGGAACTTACAAAGACTGCTGGCATTAATAACGTCTTCCTCTGGAGCCATGCCAAGGAAATACTTAAAGGACATATCATAACGGGAACGCTCTACGACATCTACGTCGGAAATATCGTATATGGTCTTCAGCAGAAGATACTTGAACATGCGAATAGGGGATTCTGCTGTTCGACCATTATCCTTGCAATACTTATTGGCAAGTTCCTGATAGACAAAAGTGAAATCTACAAGATCATTAATGCGGCGAAGAAGATTGTCTTGGGGGACAACTATATCGTAGAGTGAACTATATTCACTGAGCGGAAGTTCTTGTTGTGGTGATAGCATGGACCTTAAATATTATGGCATTAAGGTACAAAAAATCTGCACATAGCCAAATAATATACAGGCTATGTGCAGATTTAATTCTTTAAAAAGCTGCAAGGAAACTTTTTCAGTGCCCTCCTCCGGCGCAGCTCTCTTTGGCTTGGATACTCCGTAAATATACTAATATCGTGCCCATTCCCGGCTCGAAGAACAAAGAGCGCATCATGGAGAATCTGCGGGCGTGCGAAATGCAACTGACAGATGAAGAGTTCGACAGGCTGGATTCCGAACTCGACAGATTGCCGGTATATGGCATACGCGGTCATGCGGAGACCGAACAGACTTCATTCGGAAACAACTGGTTAAAACGAAAATAATTCAAGCATGAAAAGAATACTGATTTTAGGAGCATCCGGGACATTCGGGAAAGCTCTTGTCGAGAAGCTGAGCAATGACGAAGAGTGTCATCTGACGCTTGCATCCCGTCATGCCTCGGCTTGCTATCACGAAAGTGAGCGATGCCATGTCGTCGATTGTGACGCCATGAAAGCGGATGATTTGCAGCAGGCGATGGCGGGTTGCTATGTGGTGTATTGCGCCATATCGGGCGACGATTTGCCCGTTATCGCTGAAAAAACGATATCAGCCATGAAGAAAGCCGGTTTACGCCGTATTATCTTTATGGGAGCCGTGGGAATCTACGATGAAATTCCGGCGGACATGGACGATGAAGACAATGTTAGAAACAATCCCGACCAAATACCCAACCGCAAAGCGGCAGATATTGTGGAAAACAGCGGTCTGGATTACACGGTACTTCGTCCGGGGTATTTACGGGACGGGGATAAGGATGATTTCACATTGACTTTCAAAGGCGAACAAGCGAAAGGATATGTTTCGACCATCCCCTCCGTTGTCGGGCTTGCCGTTCGTCTTATACATGATGACACGCTCTATGTCCGTCAAAGCGTGAGTATTACCCGTGATATGTCTGATACGGAAAAACTTTGATTCACTATGGAAATACGTTTTGAAAATAAAGTGGCATTTATTACGGGTGCGGCTGGCGGTATCGGTTATGCCGCCGCACGGATGTTTGCCGAAGCCGGTGCGTCGGTTGTCATGGCCGATTTGGATAGTCGGGTAACAGACCGTGCCAAGGAACTGGAAGCGGAAGGACACAACGCCATCGGTATCAGGTGCGACGTATCGGACGAGGCACAAGTGAAAGCGGCTGTCGAAAAGGCTGTCGCTGTTTTCGGCAAGTTGGATATAGCCTATAATAACGTGGGCATACATGCCGCCGTGCGGGAAGATCTGGCGGAAACCGAAGGCTGGGATTTCGACCGGGTAATTTCGGTCAATCTGCGTGGCGTGTGGAACTGTATGAAGTACGAACTTGTCGAGATGAAAAAGCACGGCAAGGGAGCCATCGTGAACTGCTCGTCGCAGGGTGGTCTGGTAGGCATCCCCTGCATCGGGGCTTACAACGCCTCGAAGCACGGTGTACTGGGACTGACCAAATCGGCGGCGTTGGAGTATGCCCGGCAGGGAATCCGCATCAACGCTATCTGCCCCGGCACCTGCGAGACACCGATGGTACGTCAGGCCATCGAGCAGTCGCCCGACCACATGGCACGTGTCATCGACGCCATCCCGTTGGGGCGTGTCGGCAAGGCAGAAGAAATCGCTTCGATGGTGCTGCTCCTTTGCAGCGACTATGCCGGCTTTGCCATCGGACAGACTTGGGCGATGGACGGAGGATATACGGCGATGTGATAAACAATAAATAGAATGAGAAACAGATTGAAAACAATCCTTGCCATTGCCTTTGTATGGGGGATGGCAATTCAAACAAACGCACAGGAAATGAATAAAGTACCAACTGTAAAACTGAACAACGGCATGGAAATGCCGCAATTGGGAGTCGGCACGTTCTTGGTCAAGGATGATGCCGCAGAAAGAGTATGCCATGCAATCAAGGTCGGGTTCCGCCTGATCGACACGGCACAGGGCTACGGAAACGAGAAAGAGATGGGCGAAGGCATACGCCGGAGCGGAATAGACCGCCGAGAGCTGTTCATTACCACGAAAGTGAACACTACGGAAATGCGAGGCGGCACCGTGCGGCAGTCGCTTGACAAAAGTCTTGCCGACCTCGGAACGGACTACATCGACCTCGTACTCATCCACTGGCCCGTAAAAGGACATATCAAGGAAACTTGGCAGATATTGGAGGAATACGTGGACAAGGGGAAAATCCGCAGTATCGGCGTGAGCAACTTCAACCCGCATCATCTCGACGAGTTGCTGGAGTATGCACGCATACGTCCCGTCGTCAATCAAATCGAGATCGAGCCGTACATGACCCAGCACGATGTCGTGGGCTATACGTTCCGCAAGGGTATTCAGGTGGAAGCATGGGGACCGTTGGGACAGGGCGTTACCGGCGTGCTCGATGACCCTGCAATCGGCGAGATTGCCGCCCGGCACGGTAAATCTGCCGCACAGGTCATCCTGCGTTGGCACATGCCGCGCGGGCTGGTCACCATTCCCCGCTGCGACAACGATGCGTACACGGACGAGAATATCCGCATCTTCGACTTCGAGCTTTCGCCTTCCGAAATGGAGATTATTACCGGTCTGAACCGCAACCAACGTGCGTATGAACAGAACGACCCGGATAATTTCCCGTGGTAACCGATAAATCGTATCGGGGTATCAGTTGGCGGAAACAGAACTATGCGTCACACGCATTTCCTGTTGCCTGACTTGAATAATATCAGAAGTGGCAGACCATCTATTAAAGTGGTTAAATGAAAAAAGTTGAACTGATACGGACAGAAGAAAATTCATAAAGACTGTCGGTGCAGCAGCCAGAGCAACCCTGCTTTCCGGAGTCGGGATAGCGAAGGCAGCCGAATTGTTAAACGATAAAACGGATAAGAAAATGAAAATAGTAGTATTGACAGGAAGTCCGCGCCGGAACGGGAATACCAATCATTTGGCCGGACAATTCATCAAGGGTGCGGAAGAAGCCGGACACGAGGTGTACCATTTCGATTGCGCCCAGCGCAAGGTTTCTTCCTGCATCGCCTGCAACCGTTGCGGAATGAACGGTCAGTGTATATTCAACGACGATTTCGGGCAGCTTCGTCCGCACCTTGTGACCGCCGATATGGTGGTATTCGCCACGCCAATGTATTACTTCGGATTCTCTTCGCAGCTCAAAGCCGTGATAGACCGCTTCTATGCGCTCAACGGGCAGGTCAAGGGAAGCGAGAAACGGTCGGCCTTGCTGATGGCATACGCTGATACAGCTGCGGAAGAAGCCGAGCCGATGCTCTCGCATTACCATACGCTGCTCCGGTATTTAGGATGGAAAGACTGTGGAACGGTCGTGGCGGAGGGAATGTGGCCGACGGGTGCGGTGAATGACACGGAATACAGTCGACAGGCTTACGAATTAGGACGTAAATGTTTCGGGTAGTCATGCTACGGATTCATGTAACGATGCAATACGTTGGTTATAGAGCAGATATATCGAATTAAAACAAAACCAATATGATAACGCCCTTATTTATCGGCGGTCTGGGTATGCAGGAAGTGCTACTGATCGCATTGGTCGTGCTGCTGTTCTTCGGTGGCAAGAAGATTCCCGAACTGATGAAAGGTCTCGGCAAGGGAGTACGTTCGTTCAAGGAAGGGATGAACAATATGGAGAAAGAGATCGAGGAGGAACCGGTGAAAAAAGAATAAGCGGATGGCGGCTGATACGGACAAACAATCTTTCTGGGAACATCTCGACGTGCTGCGGGCGGCTATCGTTAAGAGCCTGCTCGTGGCCGTCGTGTTCGGCGTGGCAGCATTCTGCTTCAAAGAAGAGCTGTTCGCAGTCATCCTCGCGCCCAAAGATGCAGACTTCATTACCTACCGCCTGCTCTATTCGCTCGGCGGTCTGGTGACGGAATCCGGTGCGCCGGATTTTCTCGTGAAGCTCATCAACACGGGACTGGCTGGGCAGTTCATCATCCACATGAAAGCCGCACTATGTGCAGGTGTTCTCTGTGCATCGCCATACATCCTCTACCAGTTGTTTCGCTTCGTATCGCCTGCTTTATATGTTAATGAGCGGAAATATGTGGTGCAGGTGGTCGGAGGCGGCTATGCTATGTTCGCCTTGGGTGTGGCGGTCAGCTACTTTCTGATTTTCCCGCTGACGTTCCGTTTCTTGGGAACCTATCAGGTCAGCGGTGAAGTGGAGAACATGATTGTCTTGCAATCCTACATTTCCACGCTGATGACCATGTCGTTGGCAATGGGACTTGTTTTTGAGATACCAATTCTATCGTGGCTGTTCGCCAAACTGGGATTCCTGTCGGCCGATTTTATGCGCAAATACCGCAAACACGCCATCGTGGTTATTCTTGTGGTGGCAGCTATTATTACGCCGACTTCAGATGTATTTACGCTTTCGCTCGTGAGTCTTCCGATATGGATATTATATGAAACGAGTATTCTACTCATGAGTAAGATTCATAATTAGTGCTATCATGTGGTTAAAATTAAAAATATCTTTCGGTTATGCCGTCTTGGTCCTGCTGTTGGCATTCATCGTCTATCAGTTCCGTCAGGAGCAGATGCAAAGACACACGCTGCGCAAGGAGGAGAAGGAGCTGGTGGCGATACACCGCCTGGCTGAGAAGAGCTACATCGGTCTATTGGACCTCTCCACCCATGCCGAGATTGCCGTCATATGGAATGATGACGACCTGAGGGAATACAGCCGCAAACGCCGTGGGGTTTGTGACAGCCTGCAGCTTCTGAAGGAATATGTCCATACCCCGTTACAGAAAAGCCATATCGATTCGTTGTGTCTCCTTCTTTGGAACAAGGAACTCCTTCTTGCCAAGGCGATGCATACCTTCAATGAGCTGCAAGGTATAGGTGACATTGTGCAGGAAAGCATCCCGGCCATTGTATCGACAGCCCGGAAACAGGCTGCGCGGCAAAAGGAAAATACGGTTTCTCCGGGAGCCGGTGAGCAAGATACTCCCAAAAAGAAAAGAAGCATTTGGGATATCTTCCGTAGAAAAGAAAACAAATCCGCTTACCTGCAACAGAGGGAAGAGACCGAACGTAAACGGCAGTCATTGTCCGCCACCCCTCCAACCGGGACGACAACACGCATGCTCCGCTCCCTGAATGAGAGGGTCGCCCTAGAACAGGCCGAAAGGCAGGCCCGGCTACTGGCACAGATGGACAGCCTGTACACTGGCAGTGTGGAGCTGAACGGGAGGATGAACAATATGGTTTCCGAATTTGAGCGGGAGAACAACGAGCGTTTTACCGCACGCTACAAGGCCTTTGTCCTTGAACGTGACAACTCCTACTATATGGTAGCCGGCCTCGCCCTGTCCGTCTCCCTGCTGGCGATCATGCTGTATACCATCATCCACCGGGACCTGAACCGTCGTCTCCGGTACGAAAGGGAGCTTGAACAGTCCGACAGGAGGAATCAGGAACTGCTCCGCTCACGCAAGGAACTGATGGCCTCGGTGGTCCACGACCTGCGCGCCCCGCTGGCGGCCGTCAAAGGCTGCGCGGAGCTGTTGCCCTCGGAAAGCGACGTCAGCCGCAGGACCGGCTATCTGGACAACATCCTGCACTCGTCCAATTACATGCTCGGCCTGGTAAACACGCTGATGGAATACCACCGGATGGATGAAGGCGGGGTCCGTTCCAATGACACGCTCTTCAGCCTGAAAGTCCTGTTCGAGGAAATAGCGGACGGCTATCGGCTTGCCGCCAGGCAGAAGAACCTAATGTTCACCGTATCCTTCTCCGGTCTGGACACCATCGTCTGCTGTGACGGCTCGCATATCCGGCAAATAGCCGACAACCTGCTGTTCAACGCCCTGAAGTTTACGCCCCACGGGGAGGTGCGCCTTGAGGCGGAATACCTGTATGGGGAACTTTGCATCTCTGTCCGGGATACCGGCGTGGGAATAAGCGCAGAAGAGAAAGAACGGATATTCGGGGCGTTCGAAAGGCTGGACAACGCGCGTGACATTCCAGGGTTCGGACTGGGGCTGGCGATCACGGCCCGGCTCGTGTCTGAAATGCGGGGCCGTGTGGAGGTAAAGAGCGTCCCCGGTGAAGGCAGCCGCTTCTCCGTTTTCCTTCCCGTGCCCTCGGCCGGACAGTCCGCCCCTCTGGAAGAGAAGGTGTTTCCGGCCTGTGAACCGCCCGGCGGCATCCGTGTGCTGGTCATGGATGACGACCGCATCCAGCTGGAGATCACCCGGGAGATACTCTCCCGCAGCCGGATTCACTGTGACTGCTGCACGGATGTCCGGGAACTGATGGACTGCCTGAAAAGGCAGGAGTATGATCTTCTGCTGACCGACATACAAATGCCCGGTGCGGACGGCTTCTCGGTCCTTGAATTGCTGAGGGACTCGAACATCCCCCGGGCGAGGGAGATTCCGGCCATAGCCGTCACGGCACATTCCGGTAGGGAAGAGGAATATCTCTCCGCAGGTTTCGCCGGATGTATCCATAAGCCTTTCTCTGCAGAAAGGCTGGTAACCGCCATCATGGGGGGCATAAAAGGGAATGGGAAAGAGTGGAGGCCGGACTTCTCCCTCCTGCTTGCCGGAGAGGACAACCGGCAGGAAATGCTGGGGCTGTTTGTCAATGAGAGCCGCAAGGACATCGACAGGCTGTCAGCCGCCGTGAAAGAAAAGGACAGCCGGGAAATCATTTCCATCCTCCACAGGAACCTGCCGTTGTGGGAGACGGTACGTCTGGACTATCCGGTGGCGGTTCTGAGAGTGCTGGTCAAATCCGACGCGGGCCAATGGGAGGATGAGGAATATGTGAAAATAGAAAAAATAATCGGTGCCGTCAGGGAACTGATATCCTATGCGGAACTGATGCGGAAAGAGAGACAGGAATGAAAACGATACTTATTTTGGAAGATGACGTGATTTTTAGCCGCAGCATCGGCAACTGGCTGAAGAAGAAGGGGATGGCGACCGAACATGCTACGACGCTGTCAGCTGCCCGCAAGGCCCTTTCCGCAAGGGAATTCGACCTTGTCCTTGCAGATCTCCGCCTGCCGGACGGGAACAGCACCTCCCTGCTGGAATGGATGAACGAGAGGTTCTACGCCATCCCGTTCCTTATCATGACCAACTACGGGCAGGTGGAGAACGCGGTGGAAGCCATGCAGCTGGGGGCGGCCAACTACCTGTGCAAGCCCGTCCAGCCGGACAAGTTGCTGGAAGCTATCGGAAAGATATTCAGCCGTTCTCGGAATGACGGGAGTGAGTTCTACCGCGGGGAGAGTGCCAAAGCGCGGGAACTGTACCGGTTAGTGGGGCTGGTGGCACGTTCCGACATTTCCGTGCTCATTCGGGGAGCCTCCGGTATGGGAAAGGAGCATATCGCCCGCGAACTGCATGAACAAAGCCACCGTAGGAACAAGCCTTTTGTCCCGGTGGACTGCGGAACCATTACCGGCGATCTTGCCAAATCTGAATTTTTTGGGCACCGCAAGGGGACGTCACCGGAGCCTACGGTGACAGGTGCGGACTGTTCCAGACGGCTGATAGGGGTACGCTGTTCTTGGATGAGATCGGCAACCTTTCCCCCGAGACACAGATGCTCCTGTTGCGTGCCCTACAGGAAAGATGCTACAAGCCCGTCGGCTCTACCCGGGAATACGCCTTTGATGTCCGTCTGGTAGCCGCCACGAATGAAAACCTGGAGAGGGCGATATCCGAAGGGCGTTTCCGGGAGGACCTGTTCCATCGCCTGAACGAGTTCACCATCAATGTCCCCCCTCTCTCGGAATGCGGGGAGGACATACTTCCGTTAGCGGAGTTCTTTATGAGGCATTTTTCTGAAAAGCACCGTAAGCCCATACGCGGTTTCAACAGTCTGGCTGCGGTCTCATTACAAAAATATCCCTGGCCCGGCAACATACGCGAACTGAAAAACTGCATCCAACGTGCTGTCCTGCTCTCTGCAGACGGATGGATCTCACCGGAGGAGCTGAATCTGGACCTCACTGTTGGACGGGAGGAAACCGCTTCTCTCTCAGAAGAGGAGAAAGAAAAACGGCTGCTTCTCAAGACCCTTGAAGAGGCAGAGGGCAACCGTGCCCGTACGGCTAGGATGCTCGGTATCAGCCGGACCTCCTTGTACGAGAAATTAAAAAAATACCGGATTATATGAGCGGGCCGGCATTCTTCCAAAAGGAGGAAGTGAAATCAGATACTCTCTTTAAGATTGATTGTAAGTCAATTAAAAATAGAAAATGATTGTTTTTTTAGGCAATAAAGTGTATATTTGCATTGAAAGAATCGTTCTTTGACTGGTGCAAAGGAAAACAGAATATTGTAATTTGCTCGTTTCTAAATCGTTACCTACTTAGTGATAAATAGAATATAACTGTTTAATATTCAACTACATAGAAAATATACAATGTTTTCTGCAATGTGTGCTAAGATTTTTATGAATTCCGCACACATCGGCAATCTCCTTCAAATAACTGTTCATGCGTTGATTACACAATACAGGTAAAAGTTTTCCGGTACACTCTGCCACATCCTTATATTTATCAAGTATGGAAGCTGCCACAGGTAACACAGGAATGTTACACATGATTTTGGTCTTTTGGCGGTTCTTCCTTATCCAAAGTTCCCCTTTGTTGTCTTTTATCAAGTGTTCGGGTGATAAATCTTTCACATCGCTGAACGCCAAGCCAGTAAAAATGCAAAAGACAAAAGCGTCACGTGCCTGTTCTACTCGCTTAATTGTGAACTCTTTAGCGAGAATGATTTTAATCTAGTCCATTGTCAGAAATTCAGGATATGTTTCTTCCAGTTTGAAGCGGTAATAAGCAAACGGATCTTTCTTTATCCAGTCGTTTTCTAAAGCAATGCGGATAATCTTCTTCAAATTCTTCAATCGGGTGATAGCAGAGTTCTGCGCACAACCTTTTTCAATCTTCAAAAAAGCATCGAACTTAGAAATGAAGTTGGCTTCCAAGTTGTTCAGAGCAATATCCGATAGCTGATATTCTTTCTTAATGAATTCTTCCAAATATCGGGTAGTGGTTTCATACCGTTGAACAGTTTTGCTTACGAAGTCTTTGCCGATCAGCTTACGGCTTTGTTCGTTATGCTCCCTGAATACCTGCAAGAGTGTTTTGTTATCTTCATCCACACCATAAAACAACTTTCTAACAAGATCAACAGTGATAACCTTACCGGAAGTTTCCAGTTCTCTATAAATTTGGTGTATGTGGGAACATGTGATTTCTAAGTAGTGGTTCAGTTCCACCGACATGCGGTCTTTGCCTTTTGAATTCTCTTTTGCCTGATTCCATAGGTTTACGGGACAACTTCTTTTGATAGAAATATCTACCATACAGCCGTTTACAGTGATTCTCATGCACACAGGTGCTTCTCCGTTCTTTAATAACTTGGCTTTTTTGATGAAGAACAAAACAGAAAATGATTTTCGAGCCATTTTTACATCGTTTTTTAAGTTACAAAACTATGTATTCTCTTCCAAAGTAAGTCTATGCAAAATGTTATGAATCAGTGAGAAAGATACAAATTCGTGGGACTTTTTAGAACTAAATTTTAGTCCCACGATTTATCCACCGATAATATGCTTGAAACGGCTATTTTCTGCTACCTACCAGAAAAAAGAAATCCCTTATAATGTCTGATTATCAGGGATTTGCTTGGCTTTTCTTTTGTTTTCAGTGATCCGCCTGGGGCTTTCACCGTAGCGGTCTATATCTTTGATTTATAAGCTCTTGTAAACCTTAAAAAATTGTACCGTAACGAATTAGTAACGATTTATAGGAACGCTTGTTGTCAGTGAGAGGCATTCGTTTGTCAGCCGTTCTCTGATGCCGCAAAGATAGGGTATTACTTTTTATTTTCCAAACATTTGATTATTAAATCTTTAAAAAAGATCCCCAGTGCAAGGGGCGAACCTATATATATGGATAGGTTTGCCCCTTGCACCGGGCGGATGCTGCATCAGTCCTACAGCCTTGCCGTCCGCCTCGATACCGCCGTTTATGTGAAGCGGTTCCCCCTCCTTTTTCGCTGAACCGAAAAAATCATGGTGTAGTACACGTATAGTATCCCATGCGTTGCCTTTTATTGTTATTCTTTTGCAGCAAACATTAAAAATTAAGTTTGTTATGGAAGTTATTACATTTGAAAGTGAAGCGTATAAAGCGCTTGTAGGGAAGATTGAAAAAATCGCCGGGTATGTAGCCGAAGCGCAGCTGACTTCAGAAGAAAAAAAGGAGGCTTGGCTGGACAGCAACCAACTGGCGGAAGCTTTAGGGATCAGTACACGTACATTGCAACGCCTAAGGGATGAAAACCTGATCAGCTACTCCATGCTGCGTGGACGGTGTATGTACAAGCTGTCGGAGGTCGAACGCTGTCTGGAAGAGCGTACCATTCGGTGCAAGCCTCAAACATTGAAGGATTTTCGCAAGAACTACCTAACGAGAACCGGCAATGATAAGAAAGGATGATATACTGAAAATGACGGAAAAAGGCATTTCCGTATTCCGCTATTACCTGCCGGTGGACTTCAAGGTGGGAAAGAACTTCCTGAACCCTTTTTATAAGGATACGAAGGCTTCGTGCAATATTTATTACGAACGCAAGGCCGGTGTATTTAAAATGAAGGATTTCGGGAACGAGGATTATTCGGGGGACTGCTTTGAGCTGGTGGGCAGGCTGAACGGCCTTAGCTGCAAGGAGCCTAAAGAGTTTGTCGAGATCATGGAAATGATAAACCGTGATCTGCATTTGGGGCTGTCCGCACATGAGGAATATCATGTGAGTCATAGCAAAGTGCCCCAAAAGAGTGAAGTGGTATCGGAAGAACCGAAAGCGAAAAGCATCCGGCCTTATACTGTCGTGCAAAAGCCCTTTACGGCTGCGGAACTTGCCTTTTGGGGTAAATCGGGAATCGGGGAAAATGTTCTGAAAGCGTACCGGACGGTATCGCTGAAGAAGTTCAGCAGCGAGAACCAGGAAAGGAAGCCTTTTTCCTGCATGACAAGCGTCGATGAACCGATGTTCGGATATATGGGGAAACAGCATATCAAGGTTTACCGTCCGTGTTCACAAATGCGGTTCCTGTATGCCGGTGATTTTGGCGACAACTACTGTTTCGGGCTGGAGCAGCTGCCGGCAAAGGGTGATCTGCTCTTTATCACAGGCGGGGAAAAGGACGTGATGAGTCTGGCGGCACACGGCTTCCATGCGATCTGTTTCAATTCGGAAACGGCTTTTATCCCTGCGGCTGTCATACACCGGCTTTCGTTCCGGTTCAAACATATCATCCTCCTCTATGATGTGGACAGTACCGGGCTGAAAAGCTCGGCGAAGCGTGAAGAGGAGCTGAAGGAATACGGGGTTAAACGATTGTTGCTCCCGCTTGCCGGTACAAAGACGGAAAAGGATGTATCGGACTACTTCATGCTGGGGAACAGCCGTGAGGATTTGATAAAACTTTTTCTGGACTATCTGGAAACCTTATACAGTGAAACCATGTCGGCATTGAAATCCTGCGAGGTGGATTTCAACAACCCGCCTCCCATTGCACAGATGATCGTATCGGTAAATGACGTGCCTCTCGGAACTCAAGGCAACCTGCTTTGTATCACCGGCGGAGAAGGCACGGGAAAAAGCAACTATGTGGCGGCACTGATTGCCGGTGCTATCCGTCCCACCGGAACGGATGTGGATGCGCTGGGCGTTACGCTCCACGAAAACGACAGGAACAAGGCGGTACTGTTCTATGACACGGAACAGAGCGAAGTACAGCTGTATAAGAATATCAGCAACCTGCTGCGGCGATGCGGACGGTGAGGCGATGCCGGAATGGTTCAAGGCGTATTGTCTTACGGGAATGAGCCGGAAAGAACGCCTGCTTTCCATTATCCAGAGCTTGGACAAGTACCATTATCAATACGGCGGTGTTCATCTGGTGGTGATAGACGGGATTGCGGATTTGATAAAATGCGCCAACGATGAAGCGGAGAGCATAGCCGTCGTGGAAGAACTGTACCGGCTGGCCGGTATCTACAAGACGTGTATCGTTACGGTACTGCATTTTATCCCCAACGGGCTGAAGCTGAGGGGACACTTGGGAAGCGAGTTGCAGCGGAAGGCTGCGGCAATCCTTTCCATAGAGAAGGACAGCGATCCGGCCATATCGGTGGTGAAGGCTCTGAAAGTAAGGGATGGAAGTCCGCTGGATGTGCCTATCATGCAGTTTTCGTGGGATAAGGAAAAGGCCATGCACGTCTATCTGGGCGAAAAGCCGAAAGAGGAAAAGGACAAGCGCAAAGAGGACGAGCTTGTAGCGGTGGCCAAAGAGGTATTCAGCCGGAGGCGCTTTGTTACTTATGTGGAGCTTGCGGAAGAAATCCAGTCGATACTGGAAGTGAAGGAGCGTACGGCGAAAAGCTACATCAGGTTCATGCGTGAGAAAGAAATCATTCTGAAATCATCCGATAACCAGAGCCATTATGTTATCGGGAACTTTTAAGGAGGAAAGCGTATGTTAGTAGATAAAACGGAATTTGAAGCATGGATGGAACGTATCATGGGTGAGCTGTACCGCATCTCACGGAAGCTGGACAAGGCGGAAACGAGGGAAAAGCACCTGAACTACCTGAACGGAGAGCGTCTGTACGACAATCAGGAAGTATGCCTGTTGTTGCGCATCAGCAAACGCACGCTGCAACGATACCGGAATAACGGGGTGTTGAAGTTCTATTCGATATATCACAAGACATATTACAAGGAGTCAGACTTGCACGAGTTCATCCGCAACAACTTCGACGAGAACGAGATAAAACGGCAGGCACGTGAGGACAAGCTGTCCGAGAGCTATCCGCTGCCGAAAGAATAAGTCCATGTTTTTGCTTTGTACCGGTGAAACTACTGCCGTGAGGCAGGAAATCCCAAACTGCGTATTGGTGTTTGTCATGGCAATGACTTCATACAGTTGTGAAACAGGATGAAGTTTCTTTTCTTGTTCGAATGGTGATACTCCAAAGGACAGCGGTCCGGAGGGGTATCATTTTTTATGTGTACACCTAAAAATATTCCAGTTTCGTGGCGTAAAAACCGGAATATTTTTTAGGAGAAAAGCGATTCTTGTACGATTGAAAAGTTAATGCCGGACAGTATATATCTAAAAATATACTTTTTAATTCATTGTTATAACGGAAAATCAGTATCTTTGTCGTAAAGTAATGACTTAATATGTGTTGAATATTAAGTGCTTGCATAAAACAAAGGATATGATAAAAACGATAACCATAAAAAATTTCAAGTCTATAACAGCAGCTGATTTACCATTAGGTAATGTCAATGTATTTATTGGAGCCAATGGCTCCGGTAAATCGAATATATTGGAAGCCGTAGGAATGGTTGCCGCAGAACGTGCCTGCCAAATAGAGGTCAATGCTATGGTGCAGAAAGGTATCCGAATAGCCAAGCCTGATTTAATGGTAAGTTCCTTTTATGGACAAATGGCTAATAGTACTATCAGTGTGAATATGTCTGGTACAGAAGGTGCACGTATCAAATATACAGTATATAATCCGACACCGGAAGATATATATTCCACTTGGGCTGCCGCTTACTCAACCGGGGAAAATCGTGAAGACGCAGATGTGGATGATGTCGTCAAAAAAACAGAGATGTTAAGAACTTATATTTCTAAATATCTTATCTATTCTTTATCTATCAATGCACTTCGCGGATTGACCTCTGAAAGCCTGCAATATCCGTTAGGAGTTAACGGAGAAGGATTGGATGTATTGCTAAACAATCTTCCTAAGGAAGAAATTATTCAAATCAAAGAATCCGCTAAAGAATATATTTCTTGGATTGAGGATATATTCTTTGACAGTGAAGATATGTACAAGATGCAAGGATATAAATTAGGTCGAAGCAAGTCCAATCTTTATTTTAGAGATAAATTCATGCAAAAGAAGAATAATTTATTTTCTGCGGAAAATGCCAATGAAGGTGCATTGGAATTGTTATTCTATCTAACATTATTTATCAGTAAAAAAACGCCGGATTTCTTTGCCATAGATAACATTGAAAATGGTCTTAATCCTCGTTTATGCAGATTCTTAATGAAGAAGATTTGTGAATTGGCGGTAAAGAACGGCAAACAAGTTTTGATTACCACCCACAACCCAGCCATATTAGATGGATTGAATTTGAATGATGACAGCCAACGATTATTTGTCGTGACTCGTAATGACGAGGGGAAAACACAAGCCAAACGCATTCAAACTAAAGAACAGACCGGAGATTATCGCATGATGCTTTCTGAAATGTGGATGAAAGGATTGATTGGCGGTATTCCTAACAACTTCTGACAGTATGAGATTAGGAATAATAGCAGAAGGGAATGCGGATGTAGCCGTGATAAAAGCTGTCCTAAAGGCTTTGAAAGGTATTGATGGTAGCGATGTCGTACAGTTGCGTCCCCGTGAACAGTATGATGAAACCGATTTGAATGAGTTGAGTTTCAGTAACTGGAATCTAGTTTTACAATCATGCGGAGATGAACGCTTGCTTCAGCCATTCTTTGATGGTTTGACTGAAGATGCTTTATTGGTTGTTCAAATAGATACGGCAGAACGTGGAGAAGCCGGGTATGATATAGCGGAACCATTGCGTACCAAGGGTACGGATTGGAGGGAATATTGTGAACAACTTCATGCTACGGTAAAACAAAAAATAGTTGAAATTGTTCCTGAAGCATATCGAGATAAGGTAGCGTACGCAATTGCCATAGAGGAAACCGATGCTTGGTTAATACCTTTATTTGAAACTTCTTGTAAGGAAACCGCACAATATGCTAATCCGAAAGAACATCTGCATTATTTAATCAATCGAATTGATGGCAAGAAAAAAAATAACTATATAGATACAGATAAGAAAAATTTGAATTATGTCTATATTGCCAAGGATATGCGGAAAAAGCTGAAGCAGTGTCGGCAAAAAAATAGGAGTTTGGATTTGTTCTGTTTAGAAATAGAAGATAAAGTGACAGAATAAGGGAATTGAGAAAAATTGGTATAGAATGATGCCGGTTACTATTGAAGATATGGAGTTTAAACTGTCTCCGGGCAAGCATAATGAAGTACAGGCGGCGGTCATTAATGAGTTTGCACCCCGTTTTGCGGCAGGCGCAAAAGTCCTTTATATCGGTGATACTGCCAATAAAGACCTTTATTGTAATAAGGAGCTTTTAAAAGAAATTGGCATTCCGATCACAGAACACAGCAAACTGCCGGATATTGTCATTTATGACGGTAATAAAGAGTGGCTATTCCTAATCGAAGTGGTTACTTCGCATGGGCCGGTATCTCCCAAACGTGTAATCGAGCTGGAAGATTTCACGAAAGAATGCAAAGCGGGGAAAGTATATGTTACTGCTTTTCCTGATAGATCAGAGTTCAAGAAACATGTGGCTGATATTGCATGGGAAACCGAAGTTTGGATAGCGGAGAATCCAGACCATATGATTCATTTTAATGGAGACAGATTTATAGGGCCAAGATAGTAAGTCTGCTCTGAGAATAGTGGAATTTCACATTTGATTCATGATTTCTGAAATTTTGCTGCTGTAAAGTTTACAATAGTAAAATTTCGGTTATATGTATAGTATAAACCCCACCCAGCCGGCTTCCCAAGAAACAGCAGAGTGGGGTTGTTTTTATGGCTTCGGTTACAGGAGCTATAACTTCAGCTTGGGTTTGGGCTTTTCGGGCCGGTCAGGATCGGGATCGTCCTTGTTGCCGGACTTGGGAACGCCTCCGATGACGAGCTTGCCGCCAAGTGCTCCTATTGCCTCTCTGATGCTGTCTGATGCTGATGCTTTTGGGCATTTTACTTATTTTGAGTGGCGTCAAGAAACTGATTTAGTATAATACGGTATCGTAAATGAGTTGAAATGTTAAGTATTTACTCTTTTTTGGTTTTCAGTGCTTTAATCATATTATATTCTCAAAATTATTAGTAACTTTGCTATTGCTTATAAAATTTACCGCCGTAAATTTTACAGTAGTAAACTTTGCAGTAGTGAAATCGAACATAAAATGATAAGGATATGAAATTCTACAATAGAGAAAAAGAGTTAGCATCATTGGAAAAGGTTCGCCAAGTATCCTTTTCCGTGCATTCCCAAATGACTGTCCTTACCGGTCGGCGACGTATCGGCAAGACCAGTCTTATATTCAAGAGTTGCGAGGATACTCCTACGGTGTACTTGTTTGTCAGCCGAAGCAATGAAACAGATCTCTGTCTACGATTTACTTCCGAGATCCGGCAGGCACTTGATATTTATGTACCGGAACTTACCAACTTTGCAGAAATGTTCCGCTTCTTAATGGATTTGGGAACACGGATGGAATATAATCTGGTTATAGACGAATTTCAGGAGTTCTATTACATAAATCAAGAGATTTACAGTTTGATGCAGGATACTTGGGATCGACTGAGGAAACAGAGCCATGTCAATCTTATCGTGAGCGGTTCGGTCTATACCCTTATGAATAAAATCTTCAGGGATTCAAAAGAACCGCTGTATGGCCGTGCTGACAGTATCATGAAGTTAGCTCCTTTTACTACTTCCGTATTGAAAGAAATCATATCGGATCATAAGGCCGACTATACTAAAGATGACTTGTTGGCACTCTATACCTTTACCGGTGGTGTCCCAAAGTATATCGAGCAGTTTATGGACAATGGATGTACAAGCATGGAAAGCATGGTCGATTTCATGTTGCAACCCGATTCATCCTTTCTGACTGAAGGACAGGCTTTGCTGATACAGGAGTTCGGAAAAAAATACGGTAATTACTTTTCTATCTTATCAGCAATCTCCAATGGTAAGAACACCCTACCGGAAATGGAAGCGGTTATGGGTGGAATGAGTCTGGGCGGACAATTGAAGAGATTGGAAGAAGACTATAATCTGGTAAAGAAGAAACGGCCCATACTCTCCAAAGAGGGTTCCCAGACAGTTCGTTATGAAGTTTCGGATATGTTTTTACGTTTCTGGTTCCGGTATTTTATCAAGTATCAAAATTATATAGAGATACAGAATTTTGAACGCCTGGCAGATATTATAAAAAAGGATTATCCGACATTCTCCGGTTTGGCTCTGGAAATGTATTTCCGCCAACAGATGATGGAAAGCAAGGAATTTGCAGATATAGGCTCTTGGTGGCAAGGCAAGAATAATAAAGATCAGGATGAAATAGATATTGTCGGACTATATGCGGAAGAGAAAAAAGCTCTGGTGGCAGAGGTGAAAAGGCAATCCAAAAATTTCAAGCCGGATTTGTTTGCATTCAAAGTAGAGGAATTACGGAAGAAAGTCTTGTTTAAGTATGAGATAGAGAGCAGGCTTTTTTCAATGGAAGATATGTAGAAAATTTTATAAAAAGATTATGAATAACGTTCAACTATCTAATATATTACATATACAAGAAGCAAGTAAACAAGATAAACTTGTCATATTTGTAGGAGCTGGTGTTTCTACAAATTCTGGTGTTCCAATGTGGGGAAAGCTAATTGAATCTTTAAAACAAGATTTACCAGAAACATTACGCCAAGAAACAGACGATCTCAAAGTTGCTCAATTGTATAAAGACTCCAGAGGCTATAAAGAATATATGGAAAAAATAAAAGAGTCTTTGATGTGTGGAAAAATCTCACCCAATCCAATACATTACGCCATATTGGATTTGAAGCCATGTCATATCATCACTACAAATTATGACGATTTGATAGAACAGGCAATTATGCAAAAATACTAGCAATATTATGTTGTAAAAAGAGATACTGATTTGCCGTATCTACAGTATCAAAATACGCTTATTAAAATGCATGGTGATTTTGAAGCTGATAATATTGTTCTAACAGAGAATGATTATTATAATTATTCCAATAATTTCCCTCTTATAAGATCTTTTGTTCAATCTCTTTTTGCTTCTAAATTAATATTATTCATAGGATTCTCTTTTAATGACATGAATCTTAAAATAATTTTAAATGATGTCGATAATATTCTAAAAGAAAATATGCAACGTGTCTATTTTTTAACAGATAAAGAGGTTGATTTTATACAAAGAACTTATTATGAAAATAAAGGTATAAACATTGTAAGCCTACCTATACATGATGTAGAATGCTATTTAGAAGAACAATCTATAAAGATTAATAATACTGGACTTTCTTTAAAGCCCGGCATTGCCTTATATAAGCAACTGAGTTTGATTAAAAATCTAAAGAAAGAGAAAGATTTGATCAATTACATTTGTGGATATATTGATTCATGTAAAGATGAAATAAGGGTTCTTGGAGATGGACTAAAATATATTATTCCAAAAGAAGAACAGTTACATTGGAACTATCATTCATCTGGGCTTCAAATATTTTCTCCCTATATTGATAATATAAAAAAACAACTAAAAACTTTTTCTGGAAGAAGGAAATTTGTAATCCAATATAAAGATCATATTTTAGAAATAAGGAAGCTGGCATACATTAATAGAATATTTGATTTAGATGGTTTAAGATTAATAAATAAAAAATTCTATCGTAATATACATAAATATTTCCCATGTTCATCAATTGATTATTTTTATGAATTAGATTGTGTCAATCTATGTAATAGAATGAAAGAAATAAGGGCGGAAAATTATAAATGTAATATTAGAGATTTGGAACTGCCTTTTATTTTATATAGATTAGGTGAATACTATCAAGCATATTTGATTTATAAAGAATTAGCTTTTCTAACATGGAAAAATAAAAAATATATTTTGTATTTCATTTGTATGCATAATATTTATTCAATACGATATGGAATAAAAAATCAGTTGGAAAAAAGGACTGACATTGATTCTTTAGCAATATTTGAAGAAATTGAAAAATTTGACTTATCCTTAATTTTAAGGAAACTACCAATAGATATTGCAATAAAGCATATTTTTGAGGATTTGTTATCTTATCATTTTCATGGAACTAAATTGGTTGATTCTGAAAAATTAAAAGAAGATATATCAAGCCTACGAAAATCAGCTGAGCGTGGTGGATGCTCCAGTAATAGTTTTATTTATTTATTAGAAAGTAAATTCTACCAAGAATTTGACTTTTGCAATGAGAACAATATTATTTGTGATAATAACAACTATACTAAAAGTCTTTATTACAATGTTGTTGCAGGTATTTTAAATAGTCATGCAACTCCTTCCAACAAAATAGCTAATATAATACCGCAAACAAAAATAGAAGAGTTAAGAAAAGAACATTTGCTTCTTTTAATCTTTCACATAACTAATAAAGATTTACTTTCTGCAATAAAGCAATATGATATAAAACAAATAGTTTTAAGCAAAGATAGTGTTGAGTATATACATAATATAATTGAGAATTTGAAAAATGCTATAACAAATAGTAAGTATACGAATTATATTGTTATTAATCGAGATATATTGAAAAACATAATTCAAAATATAATATCAATATCCAATAGAGTGGTAAACAATGAACTTCAGATTGCAGATATTTATTTGATTCTTAATTATATATGGGAAGGCTCTTTTACTTTGTCACCTTTTTCTTATGAATTAAGTGTTTTAGTAGATAAACAAAGACCAGATATTAATGATGCCAAAATATTCATTAACAATCTTGTATTTAATCATTATAGACGATTGGATATAAATCAAACTATTTTTCAATTGAGTCTTATATTGAAAGATAATAATCAGATAATCGAAAACATACATGGCTTAGAGGACATTCCAAATATAGAGGATGTTTTTTTAGATGCTTCTATTTTTGAAGTATTAAGTAATAAAGTTCAACATGAAATGATTGCTTATTTTAAAGAAAACATTAAAGAGTTATACTATTTACTTGTGCTGCATGAAAGTTACCATATCCCGATTTTGGATAAAAAAATACTGAAAGAGCTATTGGAAACTCCTTGTTTTGAGAAAAGCAACTATAAGGATACGGAAGAAATATCATCTTTAATTTTATCTCGTATTAGAAAAAATAGTGAGTACTCCATAATGTATGATATTATAGATGATTTTGCAAAACAAAATATTTGTTTTCAATTTTTCTTGGATCCTTTGAATTTTAGTGATTTGGATACGATACAGCCAACATGGGTGTGTCATTGTGAAGATAGTATAATCCAAAAATTATTAGAGAATAGAATAATAAGAGAAAAAGTAAAAGAATATGTTACAAATGATACTTTTGGAAAATTAGTTTTTGATCGTATTTGGAAATTACTATAAGTAAAAAGCACTCCGCTTATTTTCCATTTCCATTGAAAAAGTAGCGGAGTGTTTGTTTTTAAAGTTTCAGCTTGGGTTTGGGCTTTTCGGGCCGGTCAGGATCGGGATCGTCCTTGTTGCCGGACTTGGGAACGCCTCCGATGACGAGCTTGCCGCCAAGCGGTACTTACAATGCTAAATGTCATAGCGATGATAACAGTTACAGGAGCCTGTGACCTGTTCAATAATGAAATAGTGTGGGGATTATTATTAATCGTTGGTGGTTTTATTATATATTTTACTCACAATGTCTTTATAGATAGGAAAGATAAATATGTTACCTATTTCAAGAAGTTCGGGAAACAGAAATTCTGGAAGCTATTTATTTGGTATGTGCTATCTTACGGTATGGCTATAGCTTGTTACTGTTTCAGCTTAAAGCTTATTTTGATATTTCTTAAATAACAGGAAGAATATTTCGCTAACAACGCAGGATAACGGACAAGCCGTTCCCTGCTGAACCATTAATAACAACTTAAAGATGAACATAAAAAACAAGATATACCATACAGTCTATTTTCTCCTATTCGGAATAATAGTAGGTATTTTAAGGTGGTCTATATGTATAGTAGATACAAATGGAACAATGGATTTCACCCCATTTTTACAAGCGTTCTTGTTGATAGTCGCATTGTTATTGTTTGTAATCTTGGATATTATTTTGCATAAAGTAGCCTTGAGAGCGATTTCGATAACCATTCTATTGTGTTTCAATATATGGTCTTATACCTACTATTTCAAAATAGAAGAATTGCAAGAATATTGGAGTGGACTTAAATATTCACCTTATGACGCATATCTTCCACCCAATATTGATGATTTCATTTTTGTATGGTTGGCAAGCCAGATTCTTGTTTTTTATTTGTTCTTGACAATAGGCATTTTATATCTATTGAAAAGAAAAAAGTTATTAACGAAGCAGGGTGCGATATGAGGTCGTATAGATGAATGTTCAACGTCCGTTTTCACGGGCTGATAACAGACGATTGAACCCGTTGTTCCGTCAACGGTAGCCTACGGCAGGTGCGGATTCCCCCTGTATTGTGCTGTCGGACAACGTACTCCAACCCAAAGGTGCAGGCTGAACCGCGAGGGGATGCCAATGGCTGCTAACATCGGCAGTCTGGGGGCAAGGCTGGAACGGTATGGTTAGATTAATCGAACTGTCGTCAGAAGCGTCGTCAGTTAGAAGGAGCTAAGGATGTTGTAAGGCTCTGACCAAAATGGTGAAATAGTCAGGTTGCTTCTGTCCTGCTTAGAAGCACACGGATGTTTGACTATCGGCGTAATAGACAGAACCTAACCCGTTCGTCAGTCATCTATACGGAACATAGTAAACCTGTATCTCTCTTGTAGAACCACAAGTAAGCTGACCGCAAGGAAAGCCGAATGGGGTGCACAGGTAGAAGATTGCGGAGAAAGCGAATGCCGTCCTATAATGGGATGGATAGAAGTTGAAACATCACTTCACACGAAAGTGGGCAGACTTCCGCATGGTGGTTATAATCTTTACAAGAAACTTTTAGAACTTTCAAAAGGAGGAAAGCAAATGAACGAAACAAAATCGTGTGCGCCTGCTGACTTATGGACGGCTTGGGAACAGATACAATGGAACAAGTGCGAACATGAAGTCCGAAAGCTGCAAGCTCGTATTGTAAAGGCTCAAAAGGAAGGCAGACACAACAAAGTAAAAGCCTTGCAGTGGATGCTGACACATTCGTTTTACGGGAAAGCATTAGCGGTAAAACGTGTAACGTCTAACGCAGGCAAGAATACGACAGGCGTTGACCATGTAAAATGGGACACGCCTCGTAAGAAAATGGATGCGATAGCCGACTTGAAAAGAAGGGGCTACCGTCCACAACCCCTGCGGAGGGTGAACATAGAGAAAAGTAACGGTAAGTTACGCCCGCTTGGAATACCCACACTCAAAGACAGGGCGATGCAAGCGTTGTACCATTTAGCACTTGACCCTGTGGCGGAAGCTACGGCGGATACACATTCATATGGCTTCCGAAAAGAACGGAGCACAAGGGATGCAAAGGAAATGTGCTTCACGGTACTATCCCGCAAAATTGCTCCGCAATGGGTATTGGAGGGTGATATAAAAGGATGCTTCGACCACATCAGTCATGAATGGATGTTGAAACATATCCCTATGGATAAGATGATACTACGGAAATGGCTCAAAAGTGGTTATGTATTCCACAACAAACTATATCCCACCTATGAGGGTACTCCACAAGGCGGTATCATTTCACCTACTCTCGCCAACATGGTGCTGAGCGGTATGCAGACAATGCTATCCGAACGGTTCAAGGTCAGAATGGGCAAAAACTACTACAATCCCAAAATAAACATTGTCAAATATGCTGACGACTTCATCGTTACAGGCAAAAATAAGGAGATTTTGGAAAAGGAAGTCAAGCCCGCCATAAAAGAATTTCTTGCAGAAAGGGGACTGACGCTCTCGGATGAGAAAACGAAGATTACCCATATAAGTGAGGGATTCGATTTCTTGGGCTATAACTTCAAGAAATACAATGGTAAACTGATAGTCAAACCAGCGGACAAGGCGGTCAAAAACCTGCTGGAAAAAGTGAAAACGATAACACGTAAATATTGTTCCGCTTCACAGATTACCTTGATTAGAACTCTGAACCCTATAATACAAGGATGGAGCAATTATTATAAAACGTGTTCAAACGGCAAGGTTAAAGTAAGAACTGACTATCTGATATACAACATCATACGCAGATGGGCAGACCGCAGACACAACAAGAAAAGCAAAACTTGGGTGTCAAAAGGTATTACCACACAATGGGAAAAGAGCACTGGCGATTTGGTACATGGATTAAGAAAGAAGGGCAAAAACAATTCTTCTACTTGAAAAGATTGACGGATGTCCCCAAAACAGACCATATACTAATCAAAGGCGATGCTAACCCCTATGATATGGAATATCAGGCTTACTTTGACAAAAGGCATACACGGAATATCTTAGACCACTTCAATGGTGGCAGATATATACGCAATATGTGGGAGAAACAGATGAGAAGGTGCAGAGCCTGTGGCGAGCCGATTACGACCAATACCCCGTGGTTAATGACCTATCGGGTAGTGAATAATAAACGGATAAAGTACCTTGTTCATGAGGATTGTTGTAAATTTACCAACGTAAACGAATGGAGGTTCCTATGAGCCGGCTTAGTGAAATAAGCTTTGAGCCGCTTGAGCCGTATGATGGGAAACTATCATGTACGGTTCTTAGGGGGGAAAGGGGCAGCAATGCCCCCGACCTACCCGATATAACGGCAAGCCGTTCCCCGCTTAACCATTAGTTGCAATATGAAAAGAGTAATTATACTTTATATTTTATTCTTGCTTTCACCTTATACTTTTGCACAAAACTATAAGGAAACTATTCAAACAGAGATTGATGCAATAAACAAAATGCCTTTGAGAATTGCATACCTTGTTCCTTTAGATAGTTTAGGAAAAGTAATAGAGGATGAATATATGGAATTTGATCAAATCCATTCATACAAAATCTTAGATGATGGTCAAATTAAGAATGCCAATATATTGTTCACTATGTATTTCGATAGCGATAACAATATTAGGAAAGTATTTAAGCGATGGGCTGACGGGGGTGCATTGCATAGTATCGCATATTATGATTCTAATGGGCGATTGATATATGGGGTATATAATAGAGGAGATGAAACTCACGGAAAGTTGTATGCTGACGCTCCGGGTTTTCATATAGAGCATTTTCCTGAAGAGAATGAATGTAATGACTGTTTTGAAGCATACCTATTCTTATCTACGAAATGCATGGAAGCTCAGTATAATATAATATTACAGAGCCCTCCAAATGCTAAAAGGACGATTTTGACGCCACAAGTTGGAAATAGTGCCATACTATGCAGTTCTTACATTTATTCTTTGCCTAATGGAGAAAAAACTACCAAAGGCGAAGATGGTATAGCAGTCAATTTTGGAATGCCTGTTGTCATAAGTAATTTAACAAATGACTGGTGCAAAATAAATTCCATTTTTAATGCTCCTATAGGTTATATACCTATTCAAGACATTGAAATCATTAAGTAAATATAGTCAGCAACTAACAAGGTCGAGATAACAGCTTAACGCTGTTCCTCACCAAACCATTATAAACAATAGTGCAAAATATGAAACAGAAAAATTATATATTCAAATTATTATTGAAAATTTGGTTTAGCACATATTTTATTTATATGTTTTACCTTATATGTATGACAATAATTGTTGAAAAAGATACAATCAATCATCCACATTGTTATGTTAGTCCTGTAATACCATATTTTTATTGTTTATTCATTTCATCCATATTATCAGGTATTTCTATTACAATGTTTCTTAATTGTTTTGCAATAATAAGGAATAATTCGCTATATAGTTTTTTTTCTTTTTTTCTGGCACATATCCTAATAATGTTATATGTTTATATAGAATCTGAATATAAAATAGTATCAACCTTGAACTTATATACAATTCCATTTATGGTAATTTTACTATGCTTGTATATAATATTCAGAAAAAAAGTACAGCTAACAAGCACCTGTGCCACCTCACGGCGGCAAGATGCATCTCATTAACAACATTATGAATACAATGGCAATGAAGCTGCTTAATACTATTATACTCTGTTTGTTTCTGCCTTTGGACATTGTAAGCCAAGTGCATGATACAGACACCTTATGTTATAAGAATGACACGATATATCAAGAGTTAAGAATCACAAGGGTCAATGAAAAGAGAATTTATTTCGTCTTGTCATCCACCAAAGAAGACGGTAAGCTAACAGATATGCATAAAGGTTATGCTTCTATATCCGATTACGCTTATCTTGCTTCTGAAACAGATTTCGCAGAAGATGGTTCATTGTATCCTGTCGTTGAATATTGGTATGAAGATTCAGATATATCATTTTCCATAAGAGTCAGTTATGATATGGGCTTAGCTACAATTTCATGTGCAGAGAGCCTTTCATTGCCTTATATTTATAAGCTGAAAAAGAAATAGAGTTGTTAACAAGCACCTGTGCCACCTAATGGTGGCAAGCTGCATCCCATTATCAAACATGAAAAAAATAAGTCCCGCCATATTGATTATATTTGTTATACTTTTTTGCTCTTTCAACCCCATAGGAGATAGCATTAAAGTTGAACAAGCTGCATCAGATTATCCTATTCTTGTAAGGAAATCTAATAATGGAATTTACCGTATTTCTTACCCTTTGGTTTATCGAATACATAATTCATCAACTAAAAGATATAGAATTAGAGTGAATTATTACTATGGTAATCTTCCATATTCATACTCATTAGTAAATGAATGGAGTCCTGTTTTTGTACTACGGAATTTCAATAATGAAATAGTTCGTGCGACAGAACGAGGACGGCTGATTATTGAAGGTTTAGAAACTAAAGAATATATTGTATATCCTTCGCATAATGTCCCCAAAGAGGATTCTCTGCAATGTTTGCTTGAAACATATTTCAACAAGAACGATTTTTTGCCATGTCCATACAAAATAGATACAATGTATTATGGAAATGTGCGAAAAATGGGTAAACTAAGTGATTTCAGGAAGGTGCATCCTGATGTAATAAATGATTTTTTAGGTAAGGACAGTGTTAAATTCGGATTTTACCTTTTATGGGAAAAAGTTTTACCAGAGGTATATGTCCTTCCAGTTAAAATAGATTTTGATAACAAGGAAAGATAACACCTAAACGGCATTCCTTTCCAAACCATTATCAGCACTAAGAATATGAATATTCAACTTAAAAAATATACAAGGTTAACAGTGAAAATTACAATGATGGCTGTTTCATTATTCTGCTTATTTTCCGTAAGTTGTATCAACAAACAGAAAAGAGAGTACAGACATATGTGTGATAGTCTGAGCAAGATGGATTTTCCTCCAAGAGTTCTTGATACATTATTTTTCCGGAAGTATGGAAACGGAATTGAGGTTGATACTACATTCCCCAATGGAGAACAACATCTAATACAATTAGATTATGCAAACAACTATTATTATGCAATAGAGTACCCAAACATACCGATTATAGATGTGATGTCGTATGATGGAAAGGACGGAAAGCTGATAGACTGGCATCAACGATTTATTGACTGGAACAACATATCACCTTGGGTATGGTATGATAAAGAAGGAAACGTATGCGAATTGAGTGCTACTTGCTCCGAAGAGAAAGATTATATTTATCCTACTTACTCCATTCATCAGTTAATAGAGAAACTGAAACAGGAAAATATAGATTTGTTCCATAACACTTCCATATATTATGGAACAGACTATCGGGATGCTGATTCCATTCCATATAAAAAATGTGGATGGTATGTTATGATGAAAGATACCACCGTCTCTAATGATACTTGCAACATGACTGTGAGATTATATGATGGTAAAACAGGCAGATTATCAGATGTATATAGAGGAAGATGGCAGGGGGATAACTAAAACGAATATGCTGAAACAAGTACCTGTGCCACCTCACGGCGGCAAGATGCATCTCATTAGGCACAGCTTATAATAACCTATAAATGACAATAGTATGAAGAATTTGAAGAAACTTTGTGAATATTTTGCAGTCGCATTCCCCATAGTGCTGGTATGCGGCTTCATCGGACTTGTAATCAAAGAAGTGCAAAGTCGAGAAAACAACTTAATGTTATTTCTCACCAAACCATTAAAGGCATGAGGAATTTATTGGAAAAATATTACAACATCAATTTTTACTGCTCTTATAAGTTGCAGTTTTTCATTTTTAGGAGGATGCTAAATCCTTTCTATTGGCTAAGTCTCTCGAAATGGAAAAACGGCTATATAAATCGGTGCATTTCGATTAATAAGAGGCAAGAAGCTGCCAGAATGAATAAAGGTGTCGATGTCTATATCAGCAGTACGGCGAGTAACACCCCGTTCATCATCAGCCTTTGGATATGTTGTCTTGTCTGCCTTGCTTACATCAAGATTTTCAGAATAAGCCTATTAAGCATTTTGGAAAACGGTATCTATATTTTGCTTTCGATACTCATCGGGGTATGTGGATATTATGTTAATGAAATATTTCTGTTCAAGAACGACAAATACAAGAAGTATTTTGCCGAGTTTGACAAAAAGAAAAGGTATCTGCTCTACTACGGCATCTATGTCGTTTCCCTGATTATACGGTTAGCGACATTCTATTTATTGCTCGCCAGCGCATGAGGGAATACAAATTGAAAAGTAAAAATAGTTATGAGCTATATTACGGCAGAAAGATTGGGAAGAGTTCTTATATGGGCATGGAACAAGTATGTGAAGAAAACTGCCATTCCTTACAAGGAAATTGATTTTCATTATTCGGATTGGGTTTTTCTCCTGACAGGTCTTGTCTTTTTGGGAATTGTGCTGGGTATGACCCTGCTTTATTTTGCATTTTGGAGAACATAATTCATCGACTATATATGAGTAAAAGAATAAAAAAAACAGATAACTATTTTGAACGAGTGAAGCAACGTGCCAACCGGACGAATTACAGGTATTATTTTTTTGATTACCTGTACTTCAAAGGTGAGCAAGGTCATAAAATGAGGTCCCGATGTTCAGGGGTACTCATGCTATCCTTATATTGGTGGTTTATAATAGAAATCCCGTGTATTCCGCTATTTGACAGAAACTTGCCACATACATGGTATTTGTTATGTTGTATGGGAATGTTTCTTTTTCCTGTCTTGTTTTGCCTTGTTAGGTATCGAAAAGATAGAACATCTGCATTAGTAAACCATTATCGTCATTCGTCCAAAAATAAGATTACGATAACTTTGCTACTATTACTTCCTATGGTATTATGTGGATTTGAGCTATGGCTATTAGCTAAGTTGGGATGGATTATTTGTAAATGGTGTTAGAATACAATCCGGTGTATATATAAGGTATATTGTTTATTTGTAAAGAAGTAGAGAATGAAAACGAAATTAAAATACCCGATATTCAGCTTTGCCCCCAAAGGCTTGGCTATGGATTATAGGATAGAAGATTGAGCATATGAGGACAAGAGAATATTCGACAGACGAGCTATTGCTAATCGCCAACAATGTAACCGGTGAATATACCGACAAGCAGGTACGGCAGGCAAAGCTGGAACTGTACAACCGAGGCGTGGACGACAAGGTGATCGCCGACATCATGGAAGAGAAGGAGGAAGCCTTCATGCGACGGCTGGATGCCGCCGCACGTGCTGAGAAAGCCCGCATGGACAAACAGAACGAGAAGAACAGGAATGTCAGTTACCGATGGTGGGAAATGCTCGTCATATTTATATTTGCACCGTTCTATCTGTGCAGGCAGCACTATCTGCCAAGCGACTTCTTCCCCAAACTGAAACAGCTGAAAGCCGAAAAGTATGATTTGAAATTCAGGCAACGGATCATCTGTCTGCTTGCCGGAGATATGGTCTGGATTTTCATCTACTGGGTGTATTATTCCTTTGTAAAGAATTAAAGGATGAGATGAAGTCCCTAATTCCATTTCCAGACACGGAAGCATTTCCGGCGAAAAACGGAAGCGGTAACCGGTCTATGGCGGTTATCTTTGCAGGATTTCATACATTACCGATTTATCCATTAAAAACACATTATCATGGAAACGAAGTTTATCGAACAGCTGGTGATGACCGTACCGGAATCACTGAGAGAAACAACCCTTGCCCTCCAAACGGAAGTGGAGGAACTGCTAAAGGCGAAAAGTACGAAAAAATTCCTTGTACTGGAACCCTATTCCCGGAATACGGAACTGTGCCGCCATATCCTGCGGCGTATGGAAAAACTGCCCGAACTGCCTTCCGTGTCATGCAAAGAGTACCGGCCATTGCTGATGCTGCTCTCCCTCTCCAAAGAGGTGGAGATACAGAACGACCTGCTGCACCATTTCGTCGAGCCTTACCGGAAAGCGTACCGCACGCCGGAGATGCTCTATCTGTGCGAGGTGCTGTACCATACCGGCACTCCACAACCCCTGTACAACATGTGTAATGAGGTATGCGACTACTTCTTCGTGGAACGGCGCAAACAGATCAGCCGGCAGTACACACCGCTTACCGAGCTGGATTTCCAGTTTGCCGAGAAACGGCTGAAGCCGCTGTATGCCGCCGTGTTCCGGATGAAGGTGAACCGCTACAGCTACCGGACGCACAGTGTGGAGGAACTCGCCGGAATGTTCTGCATGAGCGTTTCGACCTTCCGTGACAAGTTCCGCAAGATCTACCACCGCCCGGCCAACAGATGGCTCCAGGAACAACGTATCGGACAGATACGGCGGGACTTGAAATATTACTATGACCGTCCGCTAATGGAAATAGCCGAGAAGAACGGATTCGCATCGGCCAACCGTTTCTGGGAGTTCTGTATGGAACAGATGAAGCAAAGTCCGAGCGAGCTGCACAAGTGATCCGCCTGGGTTATGAACCAAACGTTATTTCTTCCTCAATATCAGTACTTTCAGAAATTTCGGCTTTGCATCCGTCACGCTTTAGTCCTTAAAAACTGTCTGCTGTTGTCCGGTGTCTGTCTGCCAACATCTTGGGTTCAAATGTACGCATTATTTTTGAATTATGCAAGTGGTTGATTATGAATATATATAGTTCAAGTGCAAGGTGCAAGCGTATATATATATATATACGCACTTGCACCTTGCACTGAAAAAAAATATGATGAAATTTGCTATCTCGAATATTGTTCGTATATTTGCGAACAATATTCGAGATATGGAAGAAAAGAAAGATTATACTGTTACGCAGGAACAGTTGGCAAGATTTGCCAAAGCATTGGGACATCCTGCCCGAATTGCTATTATGCACTTTTTGGCAAAGCAGAAAACGTGTTATTTTGGGGATATTCACGAAGAACTTCCCATTGCCAAAGCAACCGTATCACAGCACTTGAAAGAGTTGAAAGATGCAGGACTTATACAAGGAGAGGTTGAAACGCCTAAAGTGAAATACTGTATCAACCGAGAGAATTGGCAATTGGCTCGTGAACTCTTTAAAGAGTTTTTCGGGCAATGTATCTGTAAATCGGGGGAGTGTTGCTGATAATCCCCCTTTTTTAATATTGATGTTCGTTGTTTTGCGAATTACGTTTAATATAATAAATTTATAAATTATGGAAATTAAAGTATTAGGAACAGGCTGTGCAGGTTGTAAGGCTCTGTATGCAACGGTTGAACAAGTAGTAAAAGAATTAGCTTTGGAAGCGGTAATAACCAAAGAAGAAGATTTGATGAAGATTATGGAATACAATGTAATGACGCTTCCTGCTCTCGTTGTTGACGGTAAGGTTGTGGCAAAGGGCAAACTTTCTGCCAAAGAAGTAAAAGATGTATTAACCAAGTAAATCAGATTATGATGAAACGCTTTTTATTCCTTACCATTGCTTGTTTGTTTTCTATTTGGGGAATGGCTCAGATTGCCGCAGATACCTATGTGGAAGTTCTTTATTTTCATGGGAAACAACGTTGTGTAACTTGCAAAGCCATTGAGAAATATACGAAAGAAGTGGTCAATGCAGATTTGGCAGAGTTGGTTAAAAATGGCAAACTACGTTTCAAAGAAGTAGATATTTCAACTCCCGAAGGCGAGAAGCTGGCAGAGAAATATCGTGTAAGTTGGTCTTCTCTTTATGTTAATAAATGGAAGAACGGTAAAGAAGAACGTAACGACATGACACGCTTTGGCTTTCAGAATGCCCGGAACAATACATCGGCTTTCAAGAAAGAATTAAAACAGAAAATCAATCAGTTGCTAAAATAAATACAGTCTTATGGAATACTTGCAAACATGGTTGGATAATAGTGAGATACCTATTATTACTGCTTTTCTGCTCGGTCTGTTGACTGCTGTAAGTCCTTGCCCATTGGCTACCAACATTACCGCTATTGGATTTATCAGTAAGGATATAAATAACCGTAACCGGATATTTACAAATGGTGTTTTATATACTTTAGGGCGTGTATTGGCTTATTCTGCATTAGGCGCAATACTTATCGCAATACTCCGAAAGGGTGCAGATATGTTTGCCATACAAAAAGGTATCAGCGAATGGGGGGAACTGCTGCTTGCTCCTGCTTTGATGTTGATAGGGCTGTTTATGCTATTCGGAGATAAATTGCAATTACCTAAGTTCGGATTTTCCGCTACTGAAAAGACAGAAAAACTAAAAGGCTCATGGGGTAGTTTGTTGTTGGGGATATTGTTTGCCATGGCGTTTTGTCCGACCAGTGGTCTATTTTATTTTGGCATGCTTATTCCCATGTCAGCTATGGAAAGTGAGGGGTATTTGCTACCTGTCATTTTTGCATTGGCAACAGGGCTCCCAGTTATGCTTGTCGCTTGGATTTTGGCATACAGTGTAGCAGGGATAGGAAAGTTTTATAACCGTGTGCAGACTTTTCAGAAGTGGTTTAATAACATGGTAGCTATACTGTTTATTTTGGTTGGCATTTATTATGGATTGATAAATTTGGGTATAATATGAAAATTTTAATTTTATGTACAGGAAATAGCTGTCGCAGCCAAATGGCGCATGGTTTCCTGCAATCGTTTGATAAGAATATACAAGTGTATTCCGCTGGTACGCATCCGGCTGAGAAAGTTAATCCTTTGGCTGTTAAGATAATGGCAGAAGTTGGCATTGATATAAGTAAGCATATTCCTACCAATGTAACTGCTTATTTAAGTGATACATGGGATTATGTGATAACAGTATGCGGTAGTGCTAACGAAACGTGTCCGGCTTTTGAGGGCAATGTAGGGAAACGGTTGCATATTGGTTTTGATGACCCCTCGGAAGTAATAGGGACAATGGACTTCATCAGAAGCGAATTTGAAAGAGTGCGTAATGAAATCAAGAATGAATTTGCCAAGTTCTACATTACAGAGATAAAAAAACAAGAACTGCCTAAATGTGCTTGTAACCGCTAATTTTTTAGGTAATATGTTCGTATTATTACAAACAATAATAGGATTATGATACAAAGGTTTGCAGATTGGCTGGTGTATGACATCTTCGGTTTGGATGCTTCAACAGCTTTAGGAGAAGCTATAAACTTCTTCTTTTACGATACGATAAAGATTTTGATATTATTATTTTTTATCAGCGTGATAATGGGAATTATAAATGCTTATTTCCCTATAGAACGTTTGCGCAATTATTTGACCTCTCGTAAACTATATGGATTGCAATATTTCTTTGCAGCCTTATTTGGTGCTATTACCCCGTTCTGTTCCTGTTCTTCCATACCGCTGTTTATCGGGTTTGTGAAAGGGGGGATTCCTTTAGGGGTAACATTCGCCTATTTGATAACCTCGCCTTTGGTGAATGAGGTTGCTGTTGCCATGTTTATCGGCACTTTTGGGTTGCGTATTACTTCTATTTATGTGATTAGCGGTATTCTGTTAGGTATGGTAGGTGGATTTATTTTGGGCAAGATGAAATTGGAGCCTTATTTGAGTGATTGGGTAAAACAAATTCAGCAAAACTCAACTTCCGACTCCGGAATATGGGAAAAAGAGCATACTCCGTTCTTTAGACGATTGCCGATTATCATGCAAGAAGCATGGGGCATTGTCAAAGGTGTACTTCTGTATATCCTTATCGGCATCGGTATCGGTGCATTTATGCACGGCTATGTACCGGAAGGATTTTTTGAGCAGTATATGTCTAAGGATAATTGGTTTGCAGTTCCTTTATCAGTAGTGTTTGCAGTTCCAATGTATGCCAATGCTGCCGGAATAGTACCGGTAATTGAAGTTTTTGTAGCTAAGGGTATCCCCATAGGAACTGCGCTTGCTTTTATGATGGCAGTTGTTGGGCTGTCATTGCCCGAAGCTACGCTGTTGAAAAAAGTAATGACTTGGCGGCTGATAGGGATATTCTTTGGATTGATAACCTTATTTATTATTGTATTAGGTTATCTTTATAACATTGTGTTATAGCGCAATATGTTGTGAGTATGGAATATGCAGCAATTAAAAGCTACGTTAGTAAATTACTCTTTCAGATACAGACCGAAATAAATATTTCTAATTCTGACGAATGTATAGGGATTGATAGGGCGTTACACATGATGCGTTTTATTAGACCTTTGTGTGATGAACTTAGGAAGCATACAGTAAATTATCAGTTTAGGGACGAGGCGGAAGAAATCTATTTCTTTAAAGAACTAAAGCCGGAAGTATTAAGTAAATATATGTACTACAACAAAATTTATGTTATAGAAAGTAAATTCCCAACAGGTAGTGATGTTGCGCAAAAAGAATATCTGTACAATGAACTAAATAGTTTAACATTCTATTTCAGTAGGAATTTGGACTTTTACCAGTATTACCGTTCTAAATCTACTTATTTGGATAGATACTATTTTACCCGAAATCAAAATGATTTACGAATATGTACAGACAGTTCCCATATTGATAAAGACCCTCTATATTCAACCGGATATGATTTTAAAGTGGCTAAAATTATTACCAACGAACTGTTGAAAATCTATTTGACTAACAGATTGCAAGAATTGGAGCGTATTGTACAGCGCAAAGCGGATAACGGACAGGTTGTAGAAACTATTTTGCGTTGGACTGGCTCTAAAAGGGCGTTGGTAGAACTGATTTATGCTTTAGAAGCGAATGGAGATTTTAATAAAGGAACGGCTACTTTAAAAGAGATTGCAGGATATTTTGAAAATGTGTTCAGTATAGATATTGGTGATTTATATCATTCTTATTTGGAAATGCGAAGCCGTAAAATAAATAGAACTCGGTATTTGGAGACATTGCAAAAAAGTCTGCTCCGAAGAATGGATGAAAACGATACATGATACGAGTTTTATTTTCTTTTCGCAAGTAATTATATTCTTGCAATAAATAAACCATTCAGTATTTCAATCAATATTGAATGGTTTATTGTTTTCATTCAATCCTGCCATACTGAAATCTTGCTTTCAATCAATCAAGCTATCAATATTTCAATAAAACAAGATTGCAGAATTACAAAAATAAACTCATCGGTCGGGGAACGCCCAGCGGCAAGGGGCGGGACCACCCGTCCCGACGAGCGAAAAAATCTTTAGTTAGGAAATGTCTTTCTTTCATTGGCAACACGACTTCGGAGTGAATTTGCCCAAGGTGTTTTGCGGCACGGAAAACAGATTTGTGTGCCACAAATCACACCTTGCTGTTATCTGACGATAACACGATTTCAACGGCTGGCAGTACGATTTGGAACGTCCAGTTTTTGAGCCAACATTTCCATGTCGCCACTTACTTTCAAATCGGTAATCCTCGCATAAATTTGAGTAGTTCTGATGTTGGTATGACCTAAAATCTTAGATACAGTTTCAATGGGAACACCGTTTGCGAGCAGCACCGAAGTGGCGCACGAATGCCGGGCTACATGGTAGGTCAAGGTCTTTTCAATCCCGCAAATGGCTGCGATTTCTTTTAAGTAATCATTCATTTTCTGATTGCTGATAACTGGTAAAATCTTACCATTTGGCAATTTGTCTCTGTACTTTTCCAATATGGCTTTTGGTATATCCAGCAATCGGACAGTAGATGTAACATTTGTTTTATGTCTTTTCCGTATAATCCACAAATTACCGTCAAATCCGGTGCGAATGTCCTCCTGCCTTAACTCGCATACATCAATGTATGAAAGTGCCGTGTAACAACTGAAAATGAACAAATCACGTACCTGCTCCAACCGTTTAGAGCTAAACTCGTGGTTGTAAATGGTGGTAATTTCTTCCATAGTCAGATAATCCCTATCGGTACGTTCAAACCTTACCCGATAACTCCCGAAAGGGTCGGCAGTCACTAAACCCGTATTCTTGGCAAAGTTTACTACCGTGCGAAAACGTTGTACGAACTTCATAGCCGTATTATGGCTGCACCCATAGTTATTCTTGATATACAACAGGAAATCTTCAATGAATACCACATTTATATCTTTAATGAGCATATCGGAAACGGAGTATTTAAACTTCATAAACTCCATAAGTCGTTTCTTTGTCAGTTCATAACGTGAGTAGGTTTTGTCTGCGGTATTCATTTTAACCTTTTGCAAATACTGTTCGTTGTGCTGTTTGAAGAACTCTATCAAAGTCCGTTCCCTTGCTATCTTGCCTAAAAAAGCGTTCTTTACCAGTTCTGCGGTTACATATCCGTCTTGCGCCATTAACGCATGGTAATGTTGATGAACTGTGCTACGAATACTTTCCAGCATGGAATTGATGTGTACGGCTTCTGCGGTTCTGCCGGAAGCCTTGCCTAATTCCACGCTCCAGTGAGCCGGATTTATTTCCAACTTGGTGTTAAACTGGGCTACAACTTGGTCAATAGTGATACGTGCGACAATCGGTGCGTTACCATTTTTCTTTACTGCATTTCGTTTGACGAAATAGAGTAGCTTAAAAGTACTTCTCATAATCTCTTTTTTTAGTTACAAACTTAAATTGATAAACTGAAAATGAGATGTTTGCAGTGCGGACAAATCAAGACAACAAACCGCCAATTTGGGACATTCCGTGACCTAAAATCTTAGAGGGTGGACAGGTCACGAATTGGTCACGAAAGTGTGTCTTTTTGTGACCTTTTCGTGTCTTAGGTCACAGACATTATACAAAGAAAAAACTCCTACAATACCTTGATATTGTAGGAGTTGTACATTTATTGTCCATTTCTGTCCAGCGTTTCTGTGATCCGCCTGGGGTTCGAACCCAGGACCCCATCCTTAAAAGGGATGTGCTCTACCTGCTGAGCTAGCGAATCATTCTGTGTGTTACTTCTATAATGCAAAGATAGTGATTAATTTTTTATTGTGCAAGTATTGATTGTGTTTTTATTTGCTTTTCATTCGGAAAAACATATATATTATAGCAGATTATAGTTGATAATCAATACATTCAAAAAATAGCTTTTTAGAAAATCTAAATAATATTGATTATCATTTATCTTTATTGATTACCACAACAGGAAGTAAACCTTTTTCTCGATCATAAATGCGTTGTGACGTTTTCATTACCATATAACGATGATAGCTGTCTACAATTTCATATAGATCTTTTTCTTCAATGTGATAACAAACGCATGGTATAACCATCTTCCCAAATGGAAAGTTCCAATAATTTCATTTCCGGTGGTGCCACAATATTAGGATTATAACTGTTGGCTACCATTTTGTCTATCAGTATAGCTTTAACTGTGTATTGCGTGGTGGACTTTGTCATCAGCTATCACATTGTGATAAAGATCATAGTTTATCCCCATCGGTAATGCATCCACACGGGTTACACGATCATTCATTTGAACTTCATCCAGATTGAAATTCTTATGAAGGACGCGTTCTGTCGCACTGATGAAATGACGCATATAATCGTGAATGTGGAAAGCGACAAAGTCAGCTCCCAAAAGTCCATTCTGGATCTCGACCCTTTTGGGCAGAATCCGGAAAAGTTCATGTGAAGGAAACGGAATATGTTGGAAATACCCGATATGAAGGTTGGGAAACTTCTCACGGAGCATGCCTGGCAACAGCATTAACTGATAGTCCTGTATCCAAACCCAATCATTAGGCTCAACTATCCGAGATATCTCTTCACAAAAAACAGCATTGACTTCCCTATATGATTCCCAAAAGTTTTTTTATATAACGTATATGCAAAAAAGTAATGACAGAGGGGCCATAGGGTACTGTTGCTATATCCTTACGTAGTAATTTTTATACTGTTCGTCGGATAAGAATACCGGATGATAATTATTTTTTTCCAATTGACAGCAAATGTCATCTTTTTCCGTCTTTTGTTCCACGCAGACGCCAGGCCAACCGATCCAATGTTTTTCACAATCAACGTCCAATGACTTCAAACCTGTAGCCCCCCTTCGCTCCGTGAAAAAACGAATTTTCCATCGGAGGAACATGTAATTTTTACAGGCAATCTATTCGAAATGATAAATAATCTCATATTTGATATAATATATATTAAAATAGGGCAAGATTCATGTTGATTTATGTTTATTTGATAGCTAGATATTTACTAAAGAATAAGCCTGAGATACATTTTTCCAAATGAAAATATTTTCCCAAAATGAAAATTTTTGATGAACAAAGAATTGAGCAAGAAAATTTCTTTCTTGTTAATTCACGAGATTTTAATCGGATGTCTTGTCTTTCCAAAAATAGAGAAAGCATACCAGAATGAAAAAAACTTTTTCGTTTTGGTATGCTTTCTAAAACTTTCAATTTAGAATTAATATTTTAAAATCGGTTGATATATAGTGTTTTATGTTTGTTGTCGTTTAATTGGTCTGATTTTGGCATTACCCTTATTAGTTAGATTTCCGAAGAAAATATCATTAATATTCATATTCGGTTGCCAGCTATAAGAAACAATGTAAAACGACAAAGAAATAAAATGGTATTTTTTATTTATCAGTTAGGCTCGCTTGCCTCTGTATGGGCAATCAGCAATTTAATAAAAAAAGATGTTCCTCAAAGGATCAAAAACAGGATTATCATTCTGTTACTAGTAACAAGCTGGATTGGCGTTTTGGGGTATTTTTTCATTCTGAAAAATAGGATTGAAAAATGGTGGCCTCGCAAGAAATACTTGGTCGCCCATAAATGGACATAAGTTTCATGTTATATATTATTGCAATTAAAATTGTTTTATGTGTACCAAAATCTTTTTCTCCATTCATTCTGTAAAGATTTCCAATGTTTTTTTCTTTTTGAGCCGTGGATATAATTTATTCATGGCTCATTTTAAAGACTTGGTTCTAAAAAACAGGATACAAATGGGAAAGAATATGCGGATGAATTTTTTTAAGCAACGGATAACGATAGTATTACTGTTGGTGGTTGGCGTATATATATATAGTAGTATCAATGAATTCTATTTCTTTGAAAAAGATTATTATGAATATCTGCTGAATACTTTTGCCGGAATCACTCTTTTGACAGGGATCGCCTATTTGTGTTATCCCCAAAAGAAGGCAAACCTAAAAAATGAATTGGTACTGAATGAATACAAGCTGGAATATGAAACGGAGTCAACCGAATCACAATATTTTATTTCTGATGCAGATGCTTGGAATACATTAAGAAAACAATTGGCAACAACAGCTCGGGGATGTGCTGTTTTATATATCAAAGAGAATTGCGAATTGCCTATAATCAATAACACGGTTTTAGCTAAAAAGAGAAATTTCGATTGTTGGAAACCTGTCTGCGCTGGACAGATATCCAAGGATTTTGGCGAAATTTAAAATGATCATAAAAATTATATGGGAAAAATCTTAATCATCGATGACGAAAAACAGATGCTGGCATTATTGTCCCGTATTCTTGAGCTAGAAGGTTATGAGGTATATCGAGCGGCAACTTGTAAAGCTGGTTTAAGACAATTACAGGTTAATACCCAGGAGGTTGTTCTTCGCGATGTCTGTTTGCCGGATGGTAATGGCATCGAACTTATAGACCGGATGAAAAACATATCTCCCTCGGCGGAGATTATTCTTTTAACTGCTCATGGAAAGATTGAAGACAGTGTCTCGGCGATAAAAAGCAGTGCCTTTGATTACTTGGTAAAAGGTGATGACAATAACAGGATCTTTTCTCTTATCGCAAAAGAGATGGAGAAAGCATCCGAAGCATTTATTGTAGATATAACTACCGAAAAACAATCACACTTAAAAAAATAATCGGTAAATCTCCGGCAATATTAGAGGCCGTTTCATTAGCCCAAAAAGTGGCAAAAACGGATGCGTCTGTATTGCAGACAGGTGAAACCGGAACAAGAAAATATGTTTTCGCACGTCTGATCCATAATGATAGCCAGCGAAGTGGGTAGACTTTTGTCGCTATAAATTGTTCTTCTTTCAGTAAAGATTTACTCGAAAGTGAAATATTCGGACACACGGCAGGTTTTTTTGCCGGGGCAATTACGGAAACAAAAGGACTTTTTGAGGAAGCAAATGGTGGTACTATATTTTTAGATGAGATAGGAGAAATGGATATTTCTTTGCAGACCCGGTTGCTGCGTGTTCTTGAGACCGGGCAATTTATGAAAATTGGTAGTACTTACTCTAATACATGTCGATGTCCGAGTTATAGTAGCAACAAATCGCGATTTGGAACAAGAAATAGTTAATGGAAATTTTAGAGAAGATTTATTTAACCGTTTATCTTCTTTCCATATCCATCTTCCTCCATTATGGGAATGGCGGGAAGATATTTTTTTGTAAGAGAATTCGTATCTTCTTTTTCAAAAAAATAAGGAGGGAAAAGCTTCTGATATCAGAAAAATACATGGTAGCCATAAAACGATACCCATGGAAAGGAAATGTCAGGGAGTTAAAGAATACGGTAAAAAGATGTTTAGTTGTTACGGAGGGGGAAATACTGGACTATCAATCTCTGCCGTTGCAGATGCTGGAATTATCTGAAAATACGGGGAATAATATTGGATTGGACCTAGCCAGCGTTGAAAAGCACCACATTCAGAAAGTCCTCCAACATACCAACGGATACAAACCTGAAGCTGCTCGTCTTCTAGGGATAGGGTTAACCACGCTTTATAGGAAGATGGAAACCTATGGACTATAATGTGAAGCACTTTGTTCTTGTATACCTGACAGGCTGCCTGTTTAGGTAACTTGTCTTTCTATGTACCTTTTCAAAATGAAAAAGCAAAACCAATATCCTCCATACTAACTCTTTCATATCATCTTTCTGGTTTCTCATAGGTATTTTATTTTTCAAAGGTCATGGCTGAGGAGGGAAAAACGGATGTTTACCCGATAGGAAACAAGTAGGCATCGGATGGCGAACGGATACCTACCCGTTCAGGAAAATGTCGGCATATTATTCCTGGAGGATAAGTCTTTCTCGTTTTTTCAAGTACCTTTTAATTACAGACTTTATATCAAAAGGAAAAGACTCCAGAAGCCTGAAATGTGAAAATAACTCTCTTAAAGACTGGTAAGGCAAACAATATGCGATTATCCTAAAATGGAAATATTTTTTTTCATTTTGAAAAGGGTTTAGTATGTTGCATAACAAGAATGATTTTGACTATATGTCTAATAAATAGATAATTACGCATGAATTAAAACTTTTGGCACGACTTTAGCATATAAGAAAACGAAAAAATAAATGGTATTAACAATTTAATAAAAAGAAGTATGGAAGATACGTTATCGTTTTTGTTCTTGTGTGCTACTGGTGTAGCATGCTATTGGTTTTTCTTCAAGTGTGTGGACTGGTTTGAGAAAATTTAATATGAGAAAGGAGAATTAAATTATGTTTTTAGCACTGTTTATACTTTGTGTAGTGATTTTCGGGTATTTGATGTATGTCCTGATTAAGCCCGAAAAGTTTTAGTAGTAATTAGTTTTTAAAGTAAAAAGATGAACACAGAAATTTTAGGTGTAGCATTGCAGATATTGCTGCTGATAGTTATCAGCTATCCATTAGGAAAGCATATCGCCAAGGTGTACAAGGAGGGAAACGATTGTATGCGTTTCATGGCTCCGATTGAAAGATTTATTTACAAACTGGCGGGTATCAACCCCAACGAAGAGATGGATTGGAAGGTATTCCTGAAATCTCTGCTTATTATAAACGTATTTTGGTTCTTCTGGGGTATGATCCTGTTGGTATCGCAAGGATATCTTCCTTTGAACCCCGATGGAAACAGCGGACAAAGTCCGGACTTGGCGTTCAATACGTGTATTAGTTTTATGGTTAACTGTAACTTGCAGCACTATAGTGGAGAAAGCGGTTTGACTTATTTTACACAGTTGTTCGTCATTATGTTGTTCCAGTTCATCACTGCTGCGACTGGTATGGCAGCCATGGCTGGTATTATGAAATCGATGGCAGCCAAAACAACTAAAACAATCGGTAACTTCTGGCACTATTTAGTGATCAGCTGTACACGTATCCTTTTCCCGATGTCTCTGATCGTAGGTTTTATTTTGATCCTGGAGGGTACACCAATGGGCTTCGAGTCTAAAATGACAATCCCGACATTGGAAGGATCTGAACAAATTGTTTCACAAGGACCTACAGCAGCAATTGTTCCGATTAAACAGTTAGGTACGAATGGTGGTGGTTACTTCGGAGTAAACTCTTCTCACCCTTTGGAAAACCCGACTTATCTGACCAATATTATAGAATGCTGGTCTATTCTAATCATTCCAATGGCATTGGTATTTGCTTTGGGATTTTATTTGAAACGTAAAAAGTTAGGTTATGTGATCTATGGCGTGATGCTGTTTGCTTATCTTTTAGGAGTATTCTGTAACGTTCACTATGAGATGGCAGGTAATCCTAAAATTGACAAGATGGGTATTGACCAGTCTTGCGGTGCTATGGAAGGTAAGGAAACCCGTCTGGGTCCGGGTGCAACCGCTTTGTGGTCTGTGACTACGACTGTCACTTCTAATGGCTCCGTTAACGGTATGCACGACAGTACAATGCCTCTTTCCGGTATGGTCGAGATGTTGAACATGCAGATCAATACATGGTTCGGTGGTGTCGGTGTAGGTTTCATGAACTACTATGCATTCCTGATCATTGCCGTATTCATCAGCGGTTTGATGGTCGGACGTACACCGGAATTTCTTGGTAAGAAGGTTGAGGCTCGGGAAATGAAGATCGCTACGATCGTATCATTAGCTCACCCGTTCGTTATCTTGATCTTTACCGCAATTTCCAGCTATGTGTGGGTATATTGTCCGGGCTTTGTTGAGAGTGAAGGCGGTTGGTTAAACAACCCCGGTTTCCATGGTTTCAGTGAAATGCTATATGAATATACCTCTTCTTCCGCTAACAACGGTTCCGGTTTCGAAGGATTAGGTGACAACACCTATTTTTGGAACTATACTTGCGGTTTGGCGTTGATCATTTCACGTTATTTACCAATTGTCGGACAGGTTGCTATCGCAGGTCTATTGGCAAACAAGAAATATACTCCAGAAAGTGCGGGTACATTGAAGACCGATACCGTTACATTCGGTGTGATGACATTCTGCGTAATCGTGATCGTAGCCGCATTGTCATTCTTCCCTGCACAAACATTAGGCCCGATCGCTGAATATTTTAGTATTTACTAATTGACAGATTAAGAAAATGAGAAATAACAAAGCTGCTTCTTTATTTCCAAAGGAGCTCGTTATAGAAAGTTTGAAGCAATCATTCGTTAAGTTAAATCCGCGGGTGATGTTCCGTAACCCGATCATGTTTATCGTAGAGGTGGTGACATTCGTCATGTTGTTCGTTACTATATGGGCAGTAGCCACAGGCGATACGACGCAAGGATCTTTCGGTTACAACATGTTAGTATTTATTGTATTGTTCGCAACGCTGCTTTTCGCAAATTTCGCAGAGGCGATTGCAGAAGCACGTGGTAAAGCACAGGCCGACAGTTTGCGTAAGACTCGTGAAGAGACTCCGGCTCGTTTGTGTGTCGGTAATAAGATTGAGACTGTCAGTTCTTCTCAGTTGAAGAAAGGCGACATCTTTATTTGTGAAGCCGGCGATACGATTCCTTCCGATGGTGAGATCATCGAAGGCCTGGCTTCTATCGACGAAAGCGCCATTACGGGTGAATCTGCTCCGGTGATCCGTGAAGCAGGCGGTGACAAGAGTTCGGTTACTGGTGGTACGAAAGTATTGTCAGATCAGATTAGAGTAAAAGTCACAACTGAACCGGGTGAAAGTTTCTTGGACAAGATGATTGCTTTGGTAGAAGGTGCTTCACGCCAAAAGACTCCGAACGAAATTGCCTTGACAATCCTACTGGCAGGTTTTACACTGGTATTCGTTGTTGTTTGCGGTACTTTGAAACCGTTTGCTGATTATTCTAACACGACGATTACGATCGCTGCCTTTATCTCTTTGTTTGTTTGTTTAATTCCGACTACGATTGGTGGTTTGTTGTCAGCTATCGGTATTGCAGGTATGGATCGTGCGTTGTCTGCTAATGTAATCACCAAATCCGGTAAGGCGGTTGAAACGGCTGGTGATATTGATACTTTACTACTCGACAAGACCGGTACAATCACGATTGGTAATCGCAAAGCAACCCAGTTCTATCCGGTATCTGGTATTGATGAACACTCTTTTGTACAGGCTTGTTTGCTGTCCTCTCTTTCTGACGATACGCCTGAAGGTAAGTCAATCGTAGAACTGGGACGTGAAAAAGGTGTACGTGTACATGATCTGAATACATCCGGATCGAAAATGATCAAATTTACGGCTGAGACAAAATGTTCAGGTGTAGATTTGGCAAATGGTACTCGTATCCGTAAAGGCGCTTTCGAAGCCATCCGTAAGATGAGTGAGGCTGCAGGTAACAAATACCCGAAAGAGGTTGCCGATTTAGTTCAGAAGATCACGAGCAACGGTGGTACTCCACTGGTTGTTTCACAGGACGACTTCATTATCGGTGTGATTGAATTACAGGATATTATCAAACCGGGTATCCAGGAACGTTTCGAGCGTCTGCGTAAGATGGGTGTGAAGACGGTAATGGTAACTGGTGATAACCCATTGACCGCAAAATATATCGCAGAAAAAGCAGGTGTAGACGATTATATCGCTGAGGCCAAACCGGAAGACAAGATGAACTATATCCGTAAGGAGCAGGAAAACGGTAAGCTGGTCGCTATGATGGGTGATGGAACGAATGATGCTCCAGCTTTGGCTCAAGCAAATGTTGGTGTGGCAATGAATAGTGGTACACAGGCTGCCAAGGAAGCTGGTAATATGGTTGATTTGGATAATGATCCAACGAAACTGATCGAGATTGTCGAAATTGGTAAACAGTTGCTGATGACTCGCGGAACGCTGACTACTTTCAGTATAGCTAACGACGTGGCTAAGTATTTCGCGATTGTTCCGGCTCTATTCATGGTTACAATCCCAGCATTGGCCCCAATGAACATTATGCACTTGCATAGCCCGGAATCAGCGATCCTGAGTGCGATCATCTTCAATGCAATCATTATCCCGATTCTGATCCCACTGGCGTTACGCGGTGTGGCTTATAAACCGATTGGTGCTTCTGCATTGCTTCGTCGCAACTTGCTGATTTACGGTTTGGGCGGTGTGATTGTCCCGTTCATTGGTATTAAGTTGATAGATATGATTGTAAGTTTATTCATGTAAAAGTAAAATCAATATTAAAAACCTTCCTCCCTCTGTATGAAGATAGGAGGAAGGTTAAGAAAATAAAATAATAATTCATTATGATATCAAATCTTTTTAAATCATTAAGACTGACAATTGCGTTTTGTTTGTTCTTCAGTGTTTTCTACATCTTCGTTTTGTGGTTGTTTGCCCAAGTGGCAGGACCGAATAAGGGCAATGCTGAACTGGTTACATTGAATGGAAAAGTAGTGGGGGCTGCCAATGTTGGTCAGAATTTTACACAAGATATTTATTTCTGGGGCCGTCCTTCCCATGCTGGTGACGGTTACGATGCATCCAGTTCGGCAGGTAGTAACAAGGGACCTTCCAATGAAGAACATTTGGCCTTGTTGGAAGAACGTATTGATACATTTTTGGTCCATCATCCTTACCTAACCCGTGAAAAAGTTCCGGCTGAAATCATCACGGCCAGTAGCTCCGGTTTGGATCCACATATCTCACCGAAAGCCGCTTATGTACAGGCTAAACGTGTAGCGGACGCTCGTGGTTGGTCGGAAGAAAAGGTGATGACAATCGTGAACTCACATGTTGAGAAACCTTTATTGGGCATGTTCGGTACAGAAAAAGTAAACGTGTTGAAATTAAACGTTGCGCTTGATAAAGCTGCTGAAAACAAATAACAGTTATTTAATAGATAAATTAGATTTAAGGTTATGAAATCATTTGTAAAAAAAGTAACTGTTTTGGCGGTTGCATTCTCAATGGCATCTTCTACGTTGGCTAATGCACAGGAAGAGGATGGTAAGGTAAATTTTTCCGTACAGGGAGATTTGGTAAGTTCTTATATTTGGCGTGGTTTTTACCAGACTGGTGCCAGCTTTCAACCAACATTATCTTTAGGCGTAGGTAATTTCTCTTTGACAGCTTGGGGGTCTACTGATTTCCAGGGTGCCAATTCCACGTCAGCAGCTGCGGCTAAAGAAATAGATTTGACGGCTGCTTATACATTCGGATCGGCAGGTCCTACATTGTCTGTCGCTAGCTTATGGTGGGCAGGACAAGGTGCCGGTGACTATTTTAACTTCAAGAGCCACGAAACAGCTCACCATTTTGAAGCAGGTTTGGCTTACACTTTACCTATTGAGAAGTTCCCGCTGTCTATCACTTGGAATTTCATGTTTGCCGGTCAAGATAAAGATGAAAATGGGAACCAAAACTATTCTTCTTATGTAGAGTTGAACTTCCCGTTCACAGTGAAGGGAGTTGATCTGAATGCAACTTGTGGTGTTCTTCCATACGATGCGGGAGTAACTACGTATGGAGGTGATGTAAATAGTGGATTTGCTGTAACGAACGTTGCATTGAAAGCAATGAAAGATATCAAAATCACGAATTCTTTCTCATTACCCATTTTTATACAGGCAATTTGGAACCCTCGTATGGAGGATGCTCATCTTGTCTTGGGAATTTCTTTAAGACCTTGATATAGTATACGCATGGACCGAGAACAAAGTGTACAACATTTTTTGGATTTGTTGAAAAAGTCTCGTCGTGGCAATTTTAAAATCTACATCGGCATGATTGCCGGTGTAGGTAAATCGTATCGGATGCTATCAGATGCCCACCAATTACTGGAAAGCGGTATCGATGTCAAGATCGGTTATATAGAAACACATGGGAGAGTCGAGACAGAGGCATTGGTGGAAGGACTGCCTGTCATTCCACGTCGTAAAATATTTTATAAAGGAAAAGAGATCGAAGAGATGGACTTACAGTCAATTCTCAGTATTCATCCTGAAGTTGTTATCGTTGACGAATTGGCTCATACCAATGTCGAAGGTAGTAAGAATGAAAAACGTTGGCAGGATGTTATGGATATACTGGATGCCGGTATCAGTGTAATTACGGCAGTTAATATTCAGCATATAGAAGGATTAAACGAGATGGTGCAGGACGTGGTTGGCATTGAGGTCAAGGAGCGTATTCCTGATATCGTACTGGAGCAGGCGGATGAAGTAGTCAATATAGACCTTACTGCTGACGAACTGCTGGCTCGGTTAAAAGCCGGAAAAATATACAAACCTGATAAGATACAAACAGCATTGAATAATTTCTTTAAGGCTGAGCATATTCTTCAGCTTAGGGAATTGGCATTGAAAGAGGTTGCTTTGCGGGTAGAAAAAAAAGTGGAAAGTACTATTCCTGAGAATCTTGGCGTGCGGCATGAAAGGTTTATGGCCTGTATCAGCAGTAATGAGAAAACCCCTCGTAAGATCATACGGAAAGTCGCGCGGTTGGCTACCCGATATAACACCAAGTTCTTTGTATTGTATGTACAAACCCCTAGGGAAAGTTCGGACCGGATTTCGTTGGCAAGCCAAAGACATTTACTGAACCATTTCAAGCTGGCAACAGAACTCGGAGGAGAAGTTATTCAAGTGCAATCCCCACATATAACGGATGCGATAGTGCAGGCTTGTAAAGAAAAACAAATCAGCACATTATGTATTGGACGACCGACTTTAAAATACCCTTCCGTTATCCTTGCTATGGTTCATTATCGGAACATGTTAGAAGAATTAGCTCAATTAGGTATTGATTTGATAATATTAGCTTAAAAAATCCTTATATAAAAATGAATATAAAAACAAAGTTGACTTATGGAATAGGGCTTTTATTTGTCTTGATCACTTTATTAGGGGGATTGGCTATAAAAAACATTCATAATGTATCAGATGACACGCAGAATATTCTGGCGGATAATTATAATTCACTCCTTTATTCCCGTCAGATGCTTGAGTCATTGGATGCCATTCGGGAAAATCCGAATGCCCGAAAAAACTTTGAGGCCGGGTTGGAGGCTCAGAGAAACAATCTGACAGAGAAGGATGAAGACGTACTGACCAACCGGTTAAGTTCGTACTGTGAAAAGGCATTGGATGACATGGATGATGAATCGATTCGGCAAATACGCCAGACGATCTATACCATTATGGCGGTCAATATGTCTGCCATTTATGAAAAGAATGAAGTGGCTGTCCACACAGCGAAAAGATCTCTTTTGGGGATCTGGACGGTAGGGATTGCTTGTATCACGATCGCTTTCCTCTTTCTGGTTCGTTTACCACGTTCGGTCAGCGTACAGATCCGGAAATTGACGGATGGCATCAAGGAAATCACCAATGCCAATTACAGTAAGCGGCTCGATTTGGGGAATGAGCCGGAGTTCAAGGAAATAGCTACATTGTTTAACGAGATGGCTGAGCGATTGGCCGAATACAGGAACAGTTCGCTGGAAGATATCCTGCAGGGAAAAAAATATATAGAAACAATTATCAACAGCATAGCAGAACCTATCATAGGCTTGAGTAAGGAACGGAAGATTTTGTTTGTCAATGACGAGGCTTTGACTGTTTTGAATTTGACGCGGGAAAACATTATTGGCAGGCCGGCTCCTGAAGTGGCGTTAAAAAATGATTTGCTCCGCCGCTTGATTCGGCAATTAGTTCATCCCGATGACAATAAGGACCCGTTGAAAATTTATGCAGACAATAAAGAAAGCTATTTTCAGGTAAAATACATTCCGATCAACGTCAACAAGCAGACCGGACTAGAGAGTAAGTATGTCGGGGATGTGATCTTGTTGAAGAACGTGACCGAATTTAAAGAAAAAGATATTGCAAAGACAACCTTTATTTCGACGATCTCCCATGAACTGAAAACACCGATATCAGCTATTATGATGAGCTTGAAATTACTGGAAGATAACAGGTTAGGAAAGCTAAATACAGAACAGGAGAGCCTTTCTAGGAACATAAAGGAGAATAGCGATCGTTTGTTGGAGATCACTAGTGAATTGTTGAAGATGTCACAGGTAGAGAGTGGTAAGCTCTATTTGAATCCGAAGATTACCAAACCGATCGAACTGATTAACTATGCCATCAAGGCGAACCAGGTACAAGCCGAGCGTTTTAACTGTCAGATCGAAGTGGAATATCCCGAAAAGATTGCCAAGTTGTTTGTTGACAGCGAGAAGATTGCTTGGGTTGTGACCAATCTGTTGTCGAACGCCATCCGTTATTCATCGGAGAACGGGAGGATCGTCATCGGTGCACGACAGATCGACAAAGCCGTCGAGATTTATGTCAAGGACTTCGGAAAGGGCATTGATTCGCGTTACCACGAAAGTATTTTTGATCACTATTTCCGTGTCCCAGGAACAAAAGTACAAGGTAGTGGTTTAGGGCTTGCCATCAGCAAGGACTTTGTGGAAGCTCATGGTGGTACGATCCATATCGAAAGCGAAGTCGGTAAAGGTAGTACGTTCGTGGTTAGATTTAATGTATAAAAAGTAAAATCAAAAATTAGATAGTTTAATGAAAGTATTAAAATTTGGTGGTACTTCAGTCGGTTCTGCCCAGCGGATCAAGAATGTTGCGTCAATAGTTTGCGATCAGGAACAGAAAATAGTAGTGCTCTCTGCTATGGCTGGGACAACAAACTCTTTAGTGGAGATATCTGAATGTTTTCACAAAAAAGATCCGGAAAAAGCCAATGCGGTCCTTTCTTCCTTGGAGCAGGCTTATGTCAATCATATAGAAGAATTATACCGGAGCGATGTCTACAAGGAAAAAGCCATGCAATACATGCTCGAACGGTTTCAACATGTCTGGTCTTTCTCAAATATGCCTTTCAGCGTATTCGATGAAAAGGAAATCTTGGTGCAGGGTGAGTTGATATCGACTTTTCTGATGACCTGTTATCTGGAAGAACAGGGGGTGGAGGTTGCTTTATTGCCTGCGTTGAACTTCATGCGGATTACGGTGGACAATGAACCGGATATGGAATATATCTCTAAACACCTAAAGGTTCTTTTGGAGCAAAACAAGGAGGCTGAAATATATATCACGCAAGGTTTTATTTGCCGGAATGCCTACGGCAGTATTGACAACTTGGAAAGGGGAGGAAGTGATTACACCGCCTCTTTAATCGGAGCGGCTATCCAAGCAGAAGAGATACAGATATGGACGGATATTGACGGAATGCATAATAATGACCCACGGTTTGTCAATGATACCGCTCCTGTCAGACAATTGAACTTCGACGAAGCAGCCAAGTTGGCGCATTTCGGTGCTAAGATACTGCATCCGGCTTGTATCCTACCTGCCAAGGAAAAGAACATTCCGGTACGCCTTTTGAACGCGTTGCAACCAAGTGCGTCAGGTACATTGATCTCGGACACTGCTGAAAAAGAGGCGATCAAAGCTGTTGCCGCCAAAGACAATATCACATATGTCAAGATCAAGTCGCTACATACGATACCGACACCTCATTTTCTGAGCATCGTATTTGATACATTCTATAATTACAATACACCGGTGGACATGGTGACTACTTCTGATATCGGAGTTTCCGTAGCGATTGATAATGACAAGCACATAGACGAGATTGTGGGTGTATTAAGGGAATACGCAACGATTACAGTCGAAAAGAATATGGTGATTGTTTGTGTTGTTGGTGACTTGGAATGGCAAAATGTCGGTTTTGAGGCACGCATCATCAATGCGTTGAAAGATATTCCCGTACGAATGATTTCATACGGTGGTAGTAGTAGTAACGTATCGTTGGTGATGAAAGCGGAGGATAAAGTGCATGCCTTAAAGGCGCTCAGTGAACACCTATTTTCCGTATCTGACATTTATTAAATATAACAGATTTGATTCCTTTATCAAATGTTTGGGAGGGACACCAAATCTGTTGAACAATTATATGAAAAACAGAAAGAGAAGGAAATGTTGGAAGATCAAGATGCCTCTGTTCATTCTGTTATCTTTTGGTATAGACAAAATATAATGAAGTGAATTCTAAATGTTTTTGTCTAACTTTTAGGATTCACTTCTATATCCATCTACTATTTAACAATATATATTATTTCTTATAACCCGCTAAAATCGACCCCGTCGAATATTAGAGAAGGAACACGCCAACTGGAGAATGTGCGCGGGTCATTGCCGACTTCGGCTAAATTACTCCACAAGGAAATCATGTTGCCTGTTGCGTTCATTTCGGAGATGGGTTGTGTCAGTTTGCCTTTTTCGATCAGGAAACCTTCTACACCGTAAGAGAAGTCACCGGTCGTACTGTTGCTGTTACCGCCGTTGAAACCCGTCACCAGAATGCCTCTGTCGACAGAAGCAATCAGACCATCCGTATCCTTATTTCCCATTTGCATGGTCAGGATAGAAGGGGAGGCAATCGTTTGTCTCATATTCATCTTGTTGGCTGAATAGGTATCGATATAATAGGTTTTCAGGATACCGTTTTCAAACACAGGCATACGTTTTGTCGCTACACCTTCACCATCGAAATATCGGGCACCGGATGTACCCACCATGTGGGGTTCATCGATAACCGTTAGTTTGTCACCCAATACTTTCTGGTCGATTTTATCCAACAAAAAAGAGTTTTTCTGCTGGATGGAAGAACCATATAATGCATCAATTACCGGAGAAAGCAAACGGGAGGAATTCATATTGTCCACAACCATCTGATACTTGCCGGAAGCGACCTTTTTCTGTCCCAGTTTACGCATTACACGTTCCAGGGCCTTTGTTCCCAGACCTTCTTTAATTAACTTATCATAGTAAAGTGAAGAATCGAACCAATAGGATTCCGGGCGAGCATCCCCTTCACCTTTGATGCTTACGCTGGCAACTAGGCTGAAAGAAGAACCGGATGCTTCCCCTTCGAAGCCGTTGCTGGCAACCATATATTTGAAATCCTTTTCATCGCTGTAGGATGAATTGACCGAGATAATACGGGGGTCTCTTCCCATCATTTCGTTGCAGACGTTCATGGCCAGCGTCACTTTGTCGTCCGGCTGGATTGAGTCGAACTTCGGATCGATCAGTTGCAAGTCGGCGCCGCCTCCTTTATAATAGAGAGAAGAGTCGGGTAACGTACGCGCCTTGTCTTCCGCCAGGAAGCGAGTGGAAGCGATACCGTTACGGATAAAACTTTCCAGTTCCTTTTTATCCAGACGGTTTGTAGAGAAGGAACCGAAACGTCCGTCCACAAACAGATGGATCACCAAACTGTTTTCCGATGCCTGTTGCAAGCGGTCCATTTTCATATCACGTATTTCGAAAGAACTGCTCGATCCATTATAGATACTTACACGTGAGGCCTGGCAACCGTTTTTCAGGGCAAATTCCATGGCCCACTGAGCCAGCTTTTTATTTTCGTTCGTTATCATGTCTAATGATTTATGATTTATGACTTTGGATTTATGATTTATGGGTGTGTAGACAACGCATAAATCATAAATCTTTTTAATTTTCTCCTCCTACAGTAAGTTTACTAACTAAGGCTGACGGCATACCGCAGGTTACCGGACAGGATTGTCCATCCTTGCCGCATGTCCAGGTACCGTTATCCATCTTGTAATTGTTTCCGACCATCGTGATATCGGCCAATGCACGTGGACCGTTACCGATGATATTGATATCTTTGATCGGCTGTGTCAGTTTACCATTTTCGATTAGATAACCGTCTTTCACGAAGAAGGTGAAGTCGCCTGCACCGATCTGTACTTGCCCGTTGGTGAAGCTAGAGGCATAGATACCTTTCTTCACCGTCGAGATCATTTCTTCTTCCGTCACGTTTCCGGCTTCCATATAGGTAGCGCGCATACGCGGGATCGGCATCTGGCGGAATGATTCACGGCGACCGTTCCCCGTTGAAGGTATACCGTAATGTTTGGCACTGATACGGTCGTGCAGGTAGCTGGTCAGAATGCCTTCTTTCACGATATAAGTCTTTTGCCCGGCGATACCTTCGTCATCGATATTGACAGAACCGCGGTTGAAAGGAATCGTACCGTCGTCCACCACATTGATATGCTCGTTACAAACCTTTTTGTTCAGCTGGTCGGAGAAGATCGATGTATTCTTGCGATTGAAGTCAGCTTCGAAAGCATGGCCGATTGCTTCGTGCAACAAGATGCCGGAACCTCCTGCACCCATTACGACCGGCATTTCGCCTCCTTTAGGCTTGATAGCTTGGAATAGGATGGAGGTTTTCTCTACTGCCTCCTTAGCTACTTCGGCAATGATATCATCTGTCAGGAATTCGGCTCCCATGCGGAAAGCGCGGGATGCATATGAATTTTCGATCTTCCCGTTGTCCTCCATGATACAGACTGCCCCCAGCGTCACCATCGGACGATAGTCGTAGTACATCTGTCCTTCGGAGTTGCAGAACAAGATGTGTGAAGTCGTGTCTCCCAACGAAGCCATCACTTTGTGCACCCGTTTGTCAAGCGCAAAAATCTGATCGTTCAGTTTCTGAAGATACGGGGTCTTTGCATTTACGGCGAGCTCGTCCCAAGGAGTTTGTACACCGTAATAATTATTCGGGATCGGTTCCTCCGTCAGGGCAACCGGAGCTTTTCCTGCCGAGCCGGTTGCGATACGGGCTGCCGTGCGGGCAGCTTTCAGCATCTCGTCGAGAGTCACGTTTTCCACATACGCATAACCGGTCTGATCACCGGCCAATACACGTACTCCCATACCGAAATCGATATTGGACGAAGCACGGTTTACGGCTCCGTCTTGCAATCCGATATTGTTCCGGTAGGAATGTTCAAAGAAAAGATCTGCATAGTCGCCTCCTTTCTCAAGTGCTGCTGCCAACACTTTCTTCATGTCGCTTTCACTGACACCAAAATGGTTCTGAGCGAATGAGATACCGGTAGCCTGATCTACCTTGTTTCCGGTACAACTTCCCAGGAATGAGGGAACTGCTAATGATCCAAGCATAACCATACCTCCTGTTTTGATAAAATCACGTCTGTTGATTTTCATATGTTCGATTATAGTTTATTCTCTTTTGCCCATTGCATGACGTTGGCTGGCGGGCGTTCGGCCAACAATTCTTTTTTCATGAAATCCATGTAAGGAGCCACGTGCTTAAAAAATTTCTTGTAACCTCTACATAGATAGTTCAATCCGGGTTCGCCGTTTGCCGTATGGAGAAAACGGTTCTTGGGACATTCGCCGTTGCAGGCAAACAGGTAGTCACACTCCTTGCATTGGGTAGGGAGTGTTTCATATTTGTCTGCTCCGAACTTCAGTTGGCGTTGGCTGTACATCATCTCGGTAAGCGTCTGGGTATGGATGTTACCTAACTTATATTCCGGGAATACAAAGTGGTCGCAGGCATATACGTCGCCATTGAACTCCATCACACCGGCATGTCCGCAAGTGCGTGCCAGCGTACAGACGCCCGGTTGTTCGCCTACCCAGTTTGCCAGTGTGGAGTCGAAAAGCTGGATATAATAATTACCGACATCCTCTTTCAGCCATTCGTCGAAGACCGCACAGAGGAAATCTCCCCATTTTCCGGCGTCGACCGTGAAAGGGGCCAGTTTGATGTTGGCATCCTGCTGTTCCGGCGAGGTGAGCAACGTTCCGTCCTGATGGAATCCGAGGCGTTCTACAATCGGGGTGAATTGGATATAGTGGCAATCTATTTCCTTGAAAAAGTGATAGAATTCCAGCGGATAATCTACGTTGTAGTCATTGACGACTGCCATTGCGTTGTATTCCACGCCATGCTTTTTCAGCAGTTCGATTCCCTTCATCACTTTATAGAAGGAGGGGAGTCCCTGCTTGTTGCGACGATATTCGTCATGAAACTCCTGCGGGCCGTCTATCGAAACTCCCACGAGGAAGTTGTTCTCTTTGAAGAAACGACACCAGTCGTCGTTCAGCAGTGTCCCGTTTGTCTGGATACAGTTGTCTATCTGGCGTCTGTGGCCGTACTTGCGTTGCAATTCCAGTGCTTTCCGATAGAAACTGATCGGACGCATCAGCGTTTCACCACCGTGCCAGGTAAAGAGAACCTGCGGCATCGTTTGACATTCCAGATATTCCTTGATGAATTTTTCCAGTAACTGTTCGCTCATGATATGATTTTTCACCTCTGGATAAAGTTTCCCTTTCTCCAGATAATAACAGTATTCGCACGCCAGGTTGCAAACTGAACCGACAGGCTTCAACATTACATATACGGGTTTCGCGAACGGGGATATATATGGATTACTCATGGTATGCTTAAAACGATGTTTTATTTAGTTTCATATGCAAAAGTAATCTTTTTAACGGATGAATGTTGTTTTTTTACCGTGTTTTTTTCTTGTAGCGGTTGTAATCGGTGACAAATCCTTCGCAAAGCCAATTCGCGAGTGCCTGGCGGTTGTCGCTCAGGATGATTCGCTGCTGGTCGAAACTGTTTTGGATATTACCTAACTCGACGAAAACGGAGGCCGGTGTCGTATGTCTCAACACGTATAAGTTCCGTCCGTCCACTGTTCCGGTAAATCCTCGTCCCGGCTGGTGCTTCTTATATTTATGGGTGAAAGTTGTCCGCATGGTTTTCGCCAGATGCTTGCTTTCGGAGTTTTTATTCTGGTGGTAGAAAAAAACATCGGTCTGGTGTCCCTTGTTCCGGCTGTCCACATGCACGAAGATAGCTCGTTTGTAGGCGTATTTATCCTGCTTGAACAGGGTGTTTATCTTGTCACTTCGTTGTTTCAGGCGACGGACCTGGTTAAAAGGAATAGGGCTACCCATACAAGTTTCCCGTTTACTGTTCTTCAGGTATTTGTAATCCCGTATCCCGTCTTTGGCATCTTGAATGATAATGTGGACTTTGGCTCCTTTTGTCATCAGGTTGCGTGCCAGACGGAGTACGATGTCGTAGGCATATTCGTCTTCGTGCAACTCGATTTTGCCAATCCGTCCGATTGCTCCAGGATCAGGGCCTCCGTGTCCGCTGACCAGATAGAAACAGGCTCCTTTTAGTTCGGACGATGTTACCTTATAGGAGGCCAGTTCTTTGCCGAACAACGGTTCATAGTTCGCTCGTTTGATGGCGGATGCAACAGCTTCTTTTCCCTGTAAGGGGGGAAGCGTATATTTGACTCCTATCCTAAGGGTATTCCTCTTGCCTAACTTGTTTTTGTTCAGCTCGATGAACTGTTTCTGATATGAAATACCTGTACGGTTATGGCGTTTGAGGAACAGGGTGATGCCTTCTCCTTTCTTGGGAAAGGCTTTTTCCTGGGCCTGTAAACGGTTGACGCAAAATATGGTAAAAAATAACGCGAATATGATATTAAGTTTAAACTTCATTGGAGACATGTTGCTAATGCGAACAAAAATAACGCTTTTTCGGGATTATGCAAAATATACGGTTATTATCAGGCGGAGCAGCATGTCCTAGTTGTATCATAGGCAGGAAGAGTTTGTGCCATGTCGATGAAACGGTCGTGCCATGCCGATGGAATTATTGTGGCAAAGGCATGAAGCTTTATTTTTATGGTTTGTCTGCTTTTGTTCGCCTGAGTTCAGGAAATATCTCAGATCAAATGATTCATCGCCATGTATTTCCAAAGTGGGGCGGCATGGAGCGCTTGTTTGATCTGGTCGTTTAGCAACAATTCTTTTACTTCGTCGAGAGTCAGAAGGTGGACGCTGAGGTCTTCCGTGTCTTCCAGATGTTGTGCCATGACTGACTCTACATCTGTGGCAAGATAGCAATAAGTCAGGTTGGTGTGGGTACTCGGATTGACGCCTATTACCATCAGTTCGCTCCAATTTCCGTTGCCGTAGCCGGTCTCTTCGAGCAATTCCCGTTGGGCGGAGACGAGTGGGGAAGCGTCTTCCTTTTCGCAGACACCGGCGCAAAGTTCGTAAGCCGTGATACCCAGTCCATGACGGTATTGGCTTACAAATACGAATTTCTGCTCTTTGGTGATTGCGATCACATTGATCCATTCTGGATATTCGAATATATAATATTCAGGAATCCTGTTTCCGTTCGGCAATTCCACTTCCTCCCTGCGCACGGTGAACCAAGGTTGGCTGGATAGGTATTCACTTTTCAGTACTTTCCAGTTTCTGTTTTTCGGAGTTTCCATATTTGTAGTTTGTTGATGGTGTGTATCAAAATATATAATTATGAAACGGTCGAGTTTGTAATAAATTGTATTTGTACTTATCTTTGTAACTTCGAAAGAGAGGACTTAGATGAATAAAGATAATAATTTTGGTAGGCTTTTGCTCCTGCTACTTCTTGCGTTTGGTATCTGCTTGGGACTTTATTACTTACCGGACCAGCTGTTCGGGATGAAAATAAAAAAAGTTGATTTACTTTCCGATCTCAGGATAAAACCAGAATCCCTGTCTATGGATTCCTTGCGTATGCAATTGGAACAACCGGATACGGTCCGGATAGATTCGGCCGCCGTGCGTGATTCGATCCTGAAAACGACAGGTATCGATTCCGTCGCCCTCGCATTACGCGATTCGCTTTACAAGGTTATGTATGCGGACAAGGGAGCCGATTCGTTGGGAACGCGTATCGAGGATTACTCTGTCGGCCATATCGGTTTGAAACGTTTTTTTGCCGCTTTAAGAAATAGCAGGCAGGCGAACCGCCCGGTGCGTGTCGCCTTTTTGGGTGATTCGTTTATCGAAGGTGACATTGTGGTGGCTGATTTCCGTTCGGGTATGCAGGAGCGGTTCGGAGGACGCGGAGTCGGTTTCGTTCCGGTTACGTCGGTAGCCGCCCAGTTCCGTCCGACGATCGAGCAAAAGGCGGAAGGTTGGACCACCTGGTCCATGTTGACGGATCATCATCATCGGTATACGCTTTCCGGAATGACGTTCGAACCGAAAGGGGAGAAGCCATCTATCTCGATCAAGACGACAGACCGTTATCCGGAGTTGAAAACGGTTTCTTCCCTTAAATTCTTGTATGAAAAGAATATCCGTACACAGATGACTTTGGTTTGCAACGGCACGCAGGACACGATCTGCGAGACCTTGGAACCGACAACCGCCATCACGCAATACGAACAAACAGGAACCTTTACGGAAGCCTCCTTCAGCTTTGCCGATACGGCCGGTTTCCGTGCTCTCGGGGTTGCACTCGAAGATAATTCTGGGGTGATCGTGGACAATTATTCGTTGCGTGGCAATTCGGGGATGATCCTTTCGAGATTGGACAGCACCCGTTGCCGAGAGTTGAACGAGATACGTCCCTATGATCTGGTCGTTTTGCAGTACGGGTTGAATATCGTCAGCGACAGCGTTCTCCAGTATGGCTGGTACGCCAAGCGGATGGAAGAAGCCGTACGCCACGTACGCGTTTGTTTTCCGGATGCCGATATCCTGATGCTGGGGGTTTCGGACAGGAGCCGACAAGTGGACGGAACCTTCGAAACGATGCCTGCCGTATTAGCCTTGCTGCACGCACAGCGGCAGGCGGCTCGCCGTTCGGGGGTCGCTTTCTGGAATGTCTTTGGGGCGATGGGAGGAGAGAACAGCATGATCCGTTTCGTGGAGAACAATTGGGCTAGCAAAGACTATACCCATTTGAGTTTCAGGGGAGGAAAAGAGATAGCTTCTGCCTTGTTGAAGGCAATATTATTAGAAAAGGAGTTTTATGATGAAGCAGACAAAGTGGCTCATTAGTCTATCGGCTTGCCTGGTTTTGATGGCAGCCAGTTCTGCCGGAGTGAAAGGAAAATTGGCGATCCCGTGTCAAGCGTGGGAACAGGGGAGTATTGATACGATCCCGCTTCCTTCCCGCATTTATTCGATCGGGAAGGAGGTCGATTCGATCCAGTCGCCCTCTTCGCTGCAATCCTTCTTTGACGAACTGGATTCGCTCGGAGCGGGGAAGGATACCGTATTGACAATCGTCCATTTAGGCGATTCTCACATACAGGCCGGTTATTATTCCGGTAAAGTGATGCGCCTTTTGCAGGCGCAGTTTGGGAATGCCGGACGTGGATGGATTGCCCCTTTCAAGTTGAGCAAGACGAATGAACCGGACGATTATTTCATATCTTCTTCCGTCCGCGAATGGGTGACGGGACGCTGTATCCAAGCCAATAAGAAATGTCCTGTTGGAATCGGTGGAATCGGTATCCAGTCCGTTTCTCCTTCCATCAATTTGGACGTTCGGATAGCACCTAACAACGGGGCAGGCTATTCCTTCAACCAGGCGATCCTTTACCGGGGAGAAAAAGCCATGCCTATGTTGCCGGCCGGTTCGTTCAAAGATTCCATACAGACATCCTTGGCTACGGTTCCGGCTGTCGCAGGTGTCTTGGCCGATACCTTCCGTATTTCTCATCCGGTAGATACGTTGCAGCTGCACAGTACCCGGCGGAAACAAGGCACGGATAAGCTGCTTCCGGCCTCCAATTTCAAAAATGTTTATTATGGTTTCAGCCTGACGAACGGTTATCCGGGTGTCCTCTACCATTCGGTCGGCGTGAACGGGGCGATGTATGTCAATTACACAGACGAAGCATACGTTCGTCAGTTGGCCCTGTTGAAACCTTCTTTGCTGATTATTTCGTTGGGTACGAACGAAACCTTCGGCCGTCGCTTCCGTTCGGAAGAATTTGGCGGACAGATACGTGCGTTCGTTTCCCTCGTCAAGAAACAGATGCCTGAAACGGCTATTCTGCTCACCACTCCGCCGGAATGCTACAAGCGGACTTATGTCAATAAAAAACGGACGTATGTCCGTAACTCGAATACCCAACTTGCTGCAAAGGCGATTGTAAAGGCGGCACGTGAAGAGGGCGTAGCTTGCTGGGATCTCTTTGCCGCTACGGGAGGGAAAAGCTCCTGCACCAAATGGCGCAAGGAAAAACTGATGGGCCGTGACCGTATTCATTTCACAAAGGATGGCTATCGTGAGCAAGGAACCTTGTTATATCGTGCCCTAATGCAATCTTATAATCAAATGTTGAAAATCAGAAAAGATGATGAATGATTTTATAAATAAAATGGGAGAATATTGGTCTCAGCTCTCATTCGACAAACTTGGCGATATATTGACCTACCATCACAATGCTCCGATACTTTTCAGCAGCGGATTGTTTTTCTTCCTTTTTATCGGTTTCCTGATTATTTATATGTCGCTCAGGAAGCACTTGCTGACGCGTATCATTTATGTTACGTTGTTTTCCATCTATTTCTATTATAAGAGCAGCGGATTGTTTTTCTTTCTCCTGCTGTTTGTCGCAACATCCGATTTTTGCATTGCGCAGTGTATAGCCAAGACGGCTTCCCGATGGAGGCGCAAAGCATGGGTTGTCCTGAGCCTGTGTATCGACTTAGGGCTGTTGGGATATTTCAAATACTTCAATTTCCTACGGGAGATCATGGCTGCCGTTGCTCATGAGTTGGGGTATCAGTTAGGGAATACCTCGTTGCAGAACATTACCTATCAGCCGTTGGATATATTTCTGCCGGTCGGCATTTCCTTCTTTACCTTCCAGACCATCAGCTACGTGATTGATGTGTACCGGGGTAGGATAGCTCCCCTCCGGCGTTGGATCGACTATGTTTTCTATGTCTCCTTCTTCCCGCAGCTGGTGGCCGGTCCAATCGTTCGGGCACGCGATTTTATTCCTCAGATTTATAAGACTCCGGTTGTTACGCGGGTGGAGTTCGGAGAGGGGCTTTTTCTCGTCTTATGTGGGCTCTTCAAGAAAACCGTCATATCCGACTATATCAGCTTGAACTTCGTCGACCGCATATTCGATGCTCCTTTGCTCTATACAGGGGTGGAAAATCTGTTGGGTGTGTATGGTTATGCCTTGCAGATCTATTGCGATTTTTCCGGCTATTCGGATATGGCGATCGGGATTGCTTTGTTGTTAGGTTTCCGTTTTAACATGAATTTCGATTCGCCTTACCAGTCGGCGACCATTACGGAATTCTGGCGACGTTGGCATATCTCGCTCTCTTCTTGGTTGAAAGACTATTTGTATATTTCACTCGGAGGTAATCGGAAAGGAAAAATACGGACATACATCAACCTGCTGATAACAATGTTGTTGGGCGGTTTATGGCACGGAGCCTCCGTGAGTTTTATCCTTTGGGGCGCCCTGCATGGAGTTGCACTGGCCGTCCATAAGTTCGTGATGAACCATTTCAGCAGTTTCAAACCATTAGGATCAGAAATGAAACCCTGGAGAAGAGTGATAGGTGTTCTGATCACTTTCCATCTGGTGTGCTTTGGCTGGATTCTGTTCCGGGCTGACTCGATGCAAACGGTTGGCGAGGTGCTGACGCAGATTTTCACGAATTTCCATCCGGAGGTCTTTATGCAGTTTGTGGTGGGCTATAAAGGAGTGTTCGTCTTGATGGTGGTGGGTTATATCCTGCATTTCATGCCGAAATCGGCGGAAAACGGTTTGCAGGCAGTCGTTACCCGTTCTCCTTTGCTTGTGCAGGCGGTGATGCTGGCGATTGCGATCTTTGTTGTCGTGCAGTTCAAGAGTGCCGGGGTGCAACCATTTATCTACTTCCAGTTCTGACATTGTTTCCTGCCATATCGGGAATCCGATGGAAGCAGAGTTTAATAACAAAGAAGGTGTGTCGTAATACCCGATGCGCCTTTTTTTTTCGTTGACTATAAAAATCGGCTCATTTTTTTAAGCTGCGATATTTTGAG
>OAWF01000066.1_pt1 | contig 100444 bp, 134 predicted proteins | sample 1495411 | NCBI WGS metagenome assembly OAWF01 (sample SAMEA2580150, study PRJEB22360) | human gut metagenome | biome: human gut; feature: human-associated habitat; material: faeces | place: Denmark | collected 2008/2010 | reverse complement strand
TTTCTAATTTCTTTTGCTCTCTTTCTAATTTCTTTTGTTCTTTTTCTTTTTGTTTTTCTTCTTTTTCTAATTTCTTTTGTTCTCTTAATTCGCCTAACTTTTCTCTTTCTTTCCTTCGTTCTTCCCTTTCTTTTTGTTTTTCTTCTTTTTCTAATTTCTTTTGTTCTCGCAATTTTCTTCTTTCTTCTTTTTCTTCCTCTAATTTTTCTCTTTCTAATTTCTTTTGTTCTCGCAATTTTTGTTTCTCTAACTTTTCTAATTTCTTTTGTTCTCTTAACTTTCTTCTTTCTTCTTTCTCCCTCTCCAATCGCTCTCTTTCTTTTCTTTTTATTTCTTTTTCTTTTTGTTTTTCTTCTCTTTCTAATTTCTTTTGCTCTCTTAACTTTCTTCGTTCTTCTCTTTCTTTGTTTAATTTTTCTCTTTCTAATTTCCTTTGTTCTCGCAATTTTTTTCTTTCTTCTTTTTCTTTATTTAATCGTTCTCTTTCTTTTCTTTTTATTTCTTTTTCTTGCTCTTTCTCTTTTTTCTCTAAATCTTTTTTTCTTTGAGTTTCTTTTTTTCTATTTTCTATTTTATTTCTTTTTACATCATCTAATGCTTGTTTTAATTTATTTGTTTTTTCTTGTGTATAAATATCATTGATTATAAACTTTACACCATCTTTACCATAATCAAAATACAATCTCCATTTATCTAATTGTATAACCCTACTTTTACCACCCATGTAAGGCTCTTCTAATATTTCGCACATTGTTTTATAGTTTTTAACAACTTGACCATTGCTTAACTTATTCAAATTCATCATATTCCTCCTATACACTATCTTAATTTATTATTGTCATTACTAAGTATGATAAAAACAAAACACACAACTATTAACATTGTTATAAAAGCATCGGGGTATGTCATAATAAAATACCCCAACACAAATAATATATATATTAATAATAGTCTTAAATCATTCTTCATAAATAACACCCCTTATGACACCAATGAAGGACAATCTTCATTGTCGTTTTGCCCATTGGTAATATCCAACACATAACAAACTTCGCTTTTGTTAAACGCTCCAATCAAAGTATCAAAATCTTCAATATGAAAATAATTCTCTAAATTATGATTGTGAAATTTATCATAAAGACAATCATTAGCACCAATTGCGTGTTCCTCATCAATGTCAACAATATTAATGCTTTCATGACAAACCAAGTCGTTAACATCATCAACATCTAACTCAACTTTATCTTGCAAAACAATATCATCCAACCCATCCACTAGTAATCCTTTATCATATGCCTCATAAAAATAATAAGTATCATTATATTCAACCATAGCAACATTATTTAGCGTAACGCTATGACCGTTTTTTAATACTAACAAATAACTATGACCAACCTTAACTTCTTCAAATTTTAAATTATTATTTTCCATTTTTTATATTCCTCTTCTTTCTTTTATTTTTTATATTAATTATACAAATTTTAAACTATACAAATTTCATGACAATGCTCACATTTTGCCACATATAAACCATACTCTAATAAATAATTGTGGGATATATCATTATCTAATTTATATTTTTCTAACAAATCTTTAATTTCCTCATAATCTAAATGTTTGGCTACAAATGGTTTGCTCATAACATTTCCACAATGGGGGCATGAATATTCTATTGAAAAACACTTTACATATCTCTTAATTTCTAGTAGTTTTTTCATATGCTATTGATTTCTCCAAATCTTGAATTGCGTCAATTCTTGTTTTCCCACACCCCCATATTTCCTCATACCCCTTTAAATATGCTATCCATATATCTTCTTCTTGCGTTTGTTTAAGGAAATTGCAATTTGCATTATTCGTTATTGTTCTTTGTTTTGTTTCTTTACCTAGGGTAATTATAACTTCACTATTTACAAAATCATTATTTTGATAATTAGTATTTTCCTTTTTTGAAACATTGTAACACGTTGATAATGATGAATTATCCTCTCGCATTGACTTTAATGTTCTTTCAACTATATCATATACTTCGTTTGTACACTTATGTCCTGTTTCCAATTCTATTAAGTTTGATTTAATTGCATTATTCTTATCTTGTTTCTTTTTTAAAAACATATTACTAATCATTGACATTTTTTATCTCCTTTCTATTTGTAATACAATCATAAATCATAAAAAGCTTCATAAACAATATCCTCATAAGCACATCTTTTTAATTTATTAATAAATTCATCGAGACTTGTATATTGCTTTGTTCTTTTTAGTTCATAATCTATATATTCTTTCCATTGAAGTCTTTTAAGGTCAAAATCAATTTGTACCTCATGCTCTTCCTCTTCTCCAATCATAGCATAAGCAAGGTCGATAACATTTGGTATATCGTCAATAGATTTATATGTTATATCACCAAATTCTCTCAATGAGTATTCTTGTAAGGCTTTTAATAATTCTCTTTGTTTTCTTTTGCTTTTGTATTCAACTAATTGTTGCATGGCTCGTTCTTTTACAATAGCACAATTATAATGTCTTGAATTATCATAGTTTGCATCATATAAAGTATTGCCATCATCATAAGAGCCTAAAACACATGATACATGGTCAATACATCTATCTCTATGCTTTCTATAAAACATACACTCGCCACAAGTTTTAGGCACTCCAATTTCTAATAATGTCTTATTCATATATATCTCCTTTCGTAAATATCTTATTCACAAGATAATAATAACATATACATAATATCATTTCAATACCCATTATTAAATTTATTCAATATTTTAATTTGCTGTACTATGATTGTTTCACTAGCGTGAAATGACTTCGTCGTTGCTTAGGTATATTATATTTATTATTAATTAAATGTATATTAAATAAAAATATAATTACAACATGAAATGTTGTACCAAACGAAGTGCGGTAGGCGTAAGCGCTAGTTGCATTGGAAATACTTAATCAATATATATTTCTTTGGCGTACAAGTTTTCTTATTGCAATATGTTATTATTGATTAAGTAATTATCTCTTGCATAGTGAAATGTGGTAGATAAATTAATTCGTTGTTAATTAAGCAATTCGCAATTGATAAAGTATTATATGTGTGTTAGTTGATTTGTCTTTATATATGTACTCATTTCACTTCGTTCAATTTCGTTGCTAGGGCGTTCACTTTGTTCACTTGCTCTCACATTCGTTCGAGTATTATATTTATTTTTTGTAACTTGTGATGAGTTGATAGATTAAATTTTATAAGATTTATAAGTTTAATTAATTTATTTCTTTTTTGGAAATTTATAAGTTTTATAAGTTTTTGATAGTTTTGATAGTTTCGATAGTCAGTGTATATATATATTATATAGTTATATACAGCAACTATTAAAATCAAACAAATCAATTAAACTAATTAAATCAATTAAACTAATTAAATCAATTAAACTAATCAAATCAATTAATTTAATAAATATAACTCTAAATACATTCAATGTGGTTACAATTTTTATCATTATACCTTTTATGCACGTTTATATATAATAATTCAATCATATTACCATACATAAAATCAATCTATTTTAAAATCACACTTATTTATCGCATATATCATAAATTACAATGCCATAGGTACTATTTTATCAACAATTGCATATACATAGTAGTATAAGAACATTAATTTATGCGACTATCATATAACACGGTAACGACTATATATGAATAATATATCATAAACGGAATATATGGCTAAATTACATTATAAATTATATATCGTTCACGAATACGTTAGATTTTAAGCCATAGTTAATGAATTGAACTACGAACATACGAAATCGATATAAAGCGTATGGGATAAGTACAAGCACCATCCTATCAAATTAAATAGTGATTATATTTTCAAATACGCCCCCACATATGCCAAGTTACACCATGCCCCCTATTTTATACAACCTAATACATATTAGATTGTATTTTTTAAATAAAAATAAATATAATTTTAAATTCTAAATATTATAATACATTTTAAAATTACCCCAATACTTAAGCACCTTAACGATTGAACTATGGCACACCTTTTAAAAAATACTTACCACCACACACATCACACACAATCACTAATCCACTCCACTATCCTATCCCATTACCCATACTACCTATACCACACTAACCATATTACCCTACCACAAACCACAAGGACAATGCAATCCAATCTAAGCACCAAACCTATTAACCAATACATTTACACTATATACCATTAAACACACTATACAAGCCATGTATAAGCCATACACCATAGCATACATATATAACATAGTTAAGCACCTTAACAATATATAAATATAATCATATTCCCTACTATGTACCATATAATCACAATACAAGACCATACACGCATAAACTATATAACTATACCAATTATACCTAACTACCACAAACAACGCTCACACAAGCGTTAAATGCTCTACAATGGACATTACACACTAAACTATACTAATATAAATATAAACAATAATATATCTATTTAAATAATAAAATATAATTATCCTATTTATATTACAATACATATTCATTATCATTACATTACATAGTATATGATACTACATTATATCACATACATTAACATTACTACATAACTATATAACCATATGATATATCAATACAATAATAATATATATCTAACTTAATAATGTTATAACAATATTACAATGAACTTACATTATTACCTATCATTATATTGTTATAACATTATTACATATATACATTATTACTTAATAACATTCATTTGATTATACTAACTATTAAACATGGTTTTAAAAACTACATTCAACAATAATCAATACTATATCATTGTAATTACAATTAAACAACATTACTCCATATAGCATAGATATAAAAGCATATAATAGCCCTAGAACGCAAATATAAGCCCATAGGCAATCGTTTTACTATAATAGGATAAATAATACCTATTACACACAAAAGCGTTTGTATAGGCTATAAAATGGCTTATTCTAATATTCTTTATAATCTAACACCTTAATATATTGATATAGCACTTTGTAACTACAATCATGATTATAAAAAACATTTACATTATCGATATATTAAAATAAGCTAAATACAAGCCTTTAGAGCGTTGTTTTATTAAAAGGGTATAATAACACCTAAAACCCTAAAACGTTTCTCTATGGCTTTATATTTAGCTTGTAGACTATTATATATTTTATTAGATACTATAAAGAACCCTACTTATTAAAATAGGATTATCTTATTTATTTATAAATTGATACCAATATAAATGTCATCCAAATATTCTTTAATGGCAAAGACTTCTTTATTATATAAAGATTTTTCCATTATTTTTAAAATACTTGAGCTTTTGGCTTTTACTATTGCTTGTCCATTAGAATCATATATATATACAAAGTCAAAGTAGTAATCATACAAAACATCTCCTAATTTTAATGGCGTCATAAAATCTACAAAAATATAAAAGGTGTTTCCATAATCCAAGACTTTGGTTACTCTTGCGTTTTTAAGTTTGTGGTTGCATTGGTGTTTTAGCGATTCTTTATCCCCATAGACAACTAGCCTTTCATTTTTATCGTGGATAAAAATTTTTTTATTAAACTCTTCACTTTTTAAATAATCTCTTAATAGTTCCATTTTGTTAGTTCTCTCCTAAATTTAAGATATAGGTTGTTTTGTTATGGTACAACCTTAAACCATAATTATTAGTGTTTTACAATTAATAATTTATTTCTAAATTAATAGATATTAAAGGAATCATTAACCTTGTAGTTCTTTTTGTAATTCTAAAACCTCAACATGAATTTGATACACTTTTTTGAAAAAATCATCCACCATATCTTGATATTTTCTATATGCTTTATCGCTTACTAAACCTTGCTCATTAAAAAATCTATAAGCATCAATAACATTTTTGACATTTTGAATGTGGTTTAAAATATTTGATACCTCGTTTTTACATTGTTGTTTATTTAGTGATTTTTCTTTTAATTCCTTATAATCTTTTAATACCCAATTATATTCTTCATCTAAAAATTGTTGTTTCATTTTTCTTTCTCCTTAGGGGTTTGCCCTTTCTTCACTTATTATATTATCACAATATAACATATAGGTCAATCATTATTTTAAATTAATTTAAAAATTATAAACCTTGAACATATTTACATTTTTCTTCAAATATATCAATCAATTCACTAATTTCAAAATATTGCTCTTTATATAATAAAAATGTTTTATAATCACCGTCGTTAGAAATTAATAGCATTTGAGTTTCAAAAGTATCAATCACTCTTGAAAAAATCACTATATTCGTTATAAGTGTTATATTCATCAATTGAGCACATATCACAACAACCATCATTTAAGAATAAAACCATTTTAACATTACCACAATTTTTTACAAACATTTCTTTCACCTTTATAGGAATTAATTTCCTATCCCTTTCTACAATATAAGGATATCATAATTATATTATAAAGTAAAGCATTTTTTAATTCATAAGTAAAATTTTTTATTCCTTATTTAATATCTTTTGTTTTAAGATTAGTTACAAATATATCATAACTATCTTTATTTTGTGTAATTGCTACAACTTCATGATATGTCATATAACTAAAGTTTAATAATTGGAAAAGTTTTTCACCCTTACCATAGACAAGAAATTCATTTGTTAGATTATCATAGATATTAATATTTTTATTTCTTAAATCATTTTCTAAAATATCCACTAATACATTATTACATATAGAACAATCAAGCAAAATACTTGTTTCATTGTTCTTTGTTGTTATGGTAATATTTTCGCTTTCCTTGATTGCACTTTTAATATTATCTAATGTAAATATCGTATTGCTAGATAATTCTTTAAATTTTAATTTCATTTTTTATCCTCCTTGTTTTTTACACCTACTATTATAAACGTTTAATATATTAAAGTAAAGAATTATTTTAAATATATCTTTCTTTAATTTAATTAGGTAACTACATTTTATAAAATCCAAACATAGAATATTTAAAATATAATCGAAAACAAAAGTACATAAGTATATTAATGCGTAGTTACCTAATTAAATTAAAGAAAAATGTAAAAGGGTTATTATTTTTTTATGTATAGTTATTTTTTGCTAAATTTATCTATTAATAACATTGCTAGACTAAATACTATAAATAATATCATTGGTAACATAATAAACCATTCCATAAAATTCACCTCCTTATTATGTAATTAATCAATATAACCCTTTCACGTATATTATATTACCATAATTATATTATAAAGTAAAGCATTATTTTTTAATATTTGCAATAAATATCAAAATCTTCGTTATCGATTGTTTTAACGCTAAACCAAGCCGTGCTTGGAGCGTATTTATTATCAGAATATCCGTTATATATACATTCTAATACTTCCTCATGTTCTTCAACCTCATTAATTTCATTTTCCGTTAATAGTTCCTTTTCTAATAATTCTCTTAATCTTGTTTCCATTCTTGCCACTCTCCTTTATTTTCCAATTTGGTAAAAAATCATGTTTTCGATATATTTGAGCGTGTTTTTGTCTAATCTTTGGTATGGAGCAATACAAGTATTTATAATAAAATTGTTATCTTTCTTATATTGCAATTCCATAAAACAAGCGCCATCGTTTTCATTTTCGCAAATCTCTATATAAGTAATAGTAATATTTAGATTATCTTCCAAAGTATTAATAACTTCTTTAAGCTCTAAAGTTGGGTTAAGCCTATTTTTAATTGGATTGTAGGCAATTACAACAACTAAAGCAATTGTTATAATCGTTGTAATTATAATAATTAAGTTCTTTTTTGTTGTTGTAAAAGAAATTGTATTATCCATGATGTTTTCTCCATTTCTCTATCTTATAATAGTTTAATTCTTTCTTGATTCATTTCCCTATCATTAAAATCATATATAAATAAGGTATAATAAGATTCATCATCTCCATAAAAATCCTTAGAAAACGTTAGAGCATAATTTTTATGTAATTCTATAAACTTAGTAACATTTTGTAAGGCGTTGTTATTCATTTTTTTAGCTTCTAATGTGTATATAGTTGTTTCGTTAAAAGCCCAATCATCATACCAATCATTGCCATTTAATATATTTAGATAGTCTTCCCTTTCTTGTTCTATTAATTCTTCATAACCTTTTGCCTCTTTATCGATAAAACTTAATATATCTTCTTTTGTGGGTATGCTTTTAAAGTCATAGTTTTGCATCAAAAATTCTTGTAAAACTTGTAAATAATCATCAATATCTATATCTTTATTTATGTTAAAGTAGCCCCTATTTATCCAACACAAACAAAAACTACCATAGTCGTTATATAAAGAATATTGTTGCCTACCCTCATCAAACGTATCATGCACGCTAAAGTTGTCATCAAAGGAACTTAATGGTGTATAAAGTGCTTTCAATTTTGTTTCCATTGTTTTTATTTATTCCCTTTTAAAATATTTTCTACTTGTTCCCATAGTTTAGGGATTAAAATTTTATTAATTCTATTATATTCATCCTTGTTTTTTAATAACTCTTTACAAGGGTTATTAGTGAAGTTACTTCCGCCACGGTACACAAAGTCACTATATTCTTCTAGTGTATATAAAGATTTCATACATTCTAATAATGTCCATAACTCTTTATTGCTTAAAGTTGTTTCTTTAAAATATTCTTTAAAAGCATCGTAACTACTTTTAGTTGGCTTAAAAAATAATAAATTAAAATGTGTATGTGTATCAATATCGCTATAATATTGGTTAAAAATTTCCACATATCCCAAACCCCAATACCAATCGCAATCCCAACTAGGTTTTTCTAACCATACCTTTTCATTGTTTTGGTTAATTCCTAATAAATAATAATCATTACCAAATTTCGTGATTTTTTGTTTTTCCATTTTGTTTACCTCTTTCATATGTTTTTTTTATGGATATTTTCCACATTATTAATATATCATATATGTATTATAATTGCAATACTTTTATTAATGTATTTTTAATATGCTTTATTTACTTAATATCATGGCTTTTTCTAAACCGATAATATGTAATTTATATAAGCCTTTAATTAGTTTAAGTTTCATTATTTTCACCCCTTTTAATATAATTTTTATTGACACTACTAATTATATATCAATTCATTAATAGTGTCAATAATTATTTTAAATTAATTTAAAAATTACAAGCTAACTCAATAAAAACAAAATTGTCATTGTCTACTTCTTCGCAAATTAGATTTACATCGCAAATATCATCAATTTTATCAAAATCGATATCACTAATTAAAACATCTTTTGTAATGTTGTTATCATTTAATCTAATATATAATTCATCATCTCGACAATCTAAATGCTCTAATAATATTCTTAAATCATAATTTATAAATTCAATATCACTATCAATATTATACCAACTAGACAATAAATCGTTGCATAAATCACCTAAGTAATCATACATTTCATCATATAAATCATAATTATCTATGCTTTCCAAATTTCCGTCATCATCAAAGCGAACATCATCAACGATATTATTTACATTTCCAAAAATAATTTTTCGTGCTATATCATAAGTGTTATAATTAAAACATAACTCTTCTAAATCCCAAGTCTCACAAAATTCATAGTCTCCGTAATAATTATTATATGTTTTAAATAAATTTAATAAATCATCATCACTTAAATTGTTTTCTATGTATAATTTTAATATACTTTGTTTTGCTTTCATTTCCTTTTCTCCTTAAGGGGTTTGCCCTTTCTTATTTATTTGTTGCAAATTCAATAACTTCTTTTTTGGTTTTAAAGCGTTCACCATTCTCAAAGTGTTGTTTTAAGAATTCTTTTATATGTTTTAAAGTTGTACGACTAAACAATAAACTTTTTTCAATGTTATAATTTAGTTCAAGTTTGCCATTTGTTAAAGTACATACTAAAGTATCATAAGAATATAAATATTTAACGTTTTCATATTGAATGACTTTAGCTTTGTCATAAAATGATTTTGCCTTATCGTATTGTGGTTTTAAATAATAATTATTTCTTTCCATTTTTCTTTCTCCTTTTTATCCTTTGACACTATTAATTATATACTACTTTATTAATAATGTAAAGGATTATTTTAAACTAATTTATCTAATTTTAAAAATATCCAAATAATAAGCAATATAATTAATGTTCCCAATAATTGTCACCACCTTTAAATTGGTGTTTATGGGTGTTACAAATTTTAATCATAGTCTATACTCGATTCCTAATATATTTAATACAAGTTCGATTCCATTGTTATAGCCTTGCTCAAACGTTTCGCAAATATCATCAACTTCTTCTTCCAATTCCCCTAAAGTTTCTTGATTTGATAAATAAATATCTAAAATATATTTTAATTTTTCTTGTGTGATTTTTACTTTTGTTAAATCTTGTGTAATTTTTTTTATATCAAACTCTTCTTTGATTAATTCAAAGCCTTTGGGATAATATCCATATTCTTCGGTTAAGTATTCAAATACTAGTTCTTCGCTACCATCATCATACAACGTAGGAATGTGAACCTCATACGGAAGTTCGAGATATTTATCTACATAAACTTGAAACTTATCTAAAGGCATTTCTTCCAACGCATCTTTTAAACATTCTTCAATATCTAAATAGTTTGGTTTTAAATCAAATCCCAATACTTCTTCAACTTTGTTAATTCCTTCATCCATAATTTCCTCGGCTAGTTCTTCGGCAACATCCCATCTAATATTCTTTGCTTTCATTTTCTTTTCTCCTTTTTTATCTTTTGCACCTATTATTTTAAATTATTGTTTTAATAAAGTCAAGGATTATTTTAAATTAATTTATCTAATTTTAAAAATATCCAAATAATAAGTAAATTTAATTCTTTTTAATCCAAAAACCATATACACACCTCGTTCCATTTCGTGAACAATCATATGTATCATATATTACCCCATCTTTAACACAAGTATAATGTTTGCTAAGGGATAATATAAGTATTCCTTTAGGTAGTTCATCTTCCTTCAAATGAACTTTGCAACCTTGCCCAACTAGCATAGTTGGAACCCATTCCCAACCCCCTAAACTATTAATATATTTTTTAGCAATTTTTGAGGGCGTTCCATTTCTACAAGATTTATCGCCATTTAATTTTTTTAAATCGTTATAAACTTCTAGATAATCTTTTTGTGTAGCGTTGCATATCGCCCTAATAACACAATCATTAACGTTGTTAGCTTTAAAATATTTATCTCTACCGCCATCGCTATATACAAATTTCATTTTTTTCTTTTCTCCTTTTCTTATTTCTTTACTACATTATATCATAATAAATATATGTAGTCAATATAAAGTTGCTCAAATAAATTACAAATTATACTTTTTTATTAATTTGATATAATTTATACTTTACACTATTCATTATATATTATTTAACTAATAGTGTCAAGGATTATTTTAAATTAATTAAATATTTTTATTTCTTGACAACTTTGTTTCTTTTTGGTATAGTTTAATTGTGAGGAATAAATGGGAAAATTCGAAATGTCGGAAATCCAGTAAAGCAGGGGTTTATCCTTTCTACAAAAAAATAAAATAAAGGGTTTAAAATTTGCAATGTCGCAATTCGAGTAAAGCGTACAATGTATAATGTCGCAAAGTTTTAAAACCGTGGTATGTAAAATGTGGGTTTTAAAAGCAAATAATTTTACAATTGATACATTTATCGTCGCTTTTGGTTCTTAAAAGTTATTAATATAAGGGTTTCATAATTGCTTTTGTAACTATTTCATTACTATACGATGTGGTGATTTTGCTCGTATTTGGCGTAAGAAATGTTGATTGTAAATAAGATGGTTGTAAGTATTAGCTAGTTGTATTTGTTATTATGTTTATAATTAATAGATTTAATAGAATGTGTTTATAATCTACAAAGTTAATATAATTCACCAAATCTATATATGGGCGTATATAAGCCATATGGCATTATGTAGAGTTGTTTTATTGTTTTATGATAACTATATATAATCATTCATTATTGCTTTCGTATGGTCGATAATGGAATGTTGCAAAGTATTAATAAATTGTATTAATGGTTGTGTTGTTTTAAAAATAGAATTATATTGATTAAATCTACATAATTTGTTTGGTAGTATTATGCTTATACTATATTAAACGTTCAAAAATAAATAATTGAAATTAAATATTGACATTAGTTAAATATATGATATAATTAGTATCGTAATCAAGGTTTGATATAAAAGATATCGATAAAACTATAATAAAATATATATAGTATCTATATAATAACGCTAAAAATATTTTTTTATTTTATAGTTTTGTTAATAAAAATAATTTTTTATTTTTCAAAATCCTAGATTGCATAATAAAAATATTTTTTCAAAACGGAGTTTTATCAATAAAAATAATTTTATTAAATTACAAATACGGAGGAAGTACATATGGATAAAAATGAACAAGATAAAAATTTTAAAAGAGGAGATGTGGTATTAGTTGATTTGGGAGAACAAAAAGAAAATAATATTCAAAGCGGTGTAAGACCATGCGTTGTTGTTAGTAACAATGTTGGTAATCAATATAGCGATATTCTAATTGTTGTACCATTAACTTCAAAAAAGAAAAAGCACTTGCCAACTCATACAATATTAAATCTAAATTACAAAGAAAGTATTTGTTTGTGTGAGCAAATTACAACTATTGCAAAAAAACAAGTTGTAAAAACCTTAGACAAATTGTATTACGATGAAATGGAAGATTTAGAAAATGCTTTAAAATGTGCATTAAGAATTTATTAAAAATTTGTGATTGAATTGTATTGACTTGTGGAAAAATAAATTATATAATGTAGTTGTATTAAGAAAACAAATAGAAAGAGGTTGTGCGAAAATGATAAGAGAAGTAGAAATATTTTTAAATGGATTAATTAAAAACGATGGTAAAGATAATACATATAACATTTACAAAAAGAATTTAGAAATGTGGTTTGATTTCCAAGGAATTAAAACATTGGATGATTTGTTAAAAATTACATCTTTTGACATTGAAGAATATAATTATTTTTTGGTAAAAAAAGGATTATCTGTTAATACTCAATTTAATTATACAATGCCTATCAAACAACTATATAATTATTTTTATCAAAGAGGATTGATTGACAAAAGTCCATATTTGTTAAAATACAAAATTAGAAATAAGAAAGAAACAAAATTTTTAAATACACAAGATGCTTTAAAATTAATTCGTGGTCTTAAAAAACCAAGAGATAAGGCTTTGTACAGTTTAATCTTAGAAACTGGTATGCGTTACGGAGAGGTTACAAATATTTGCATTAAAGATATTCAAGAAAGCGAAGATGGCGGTTTTGTTAGGGTCGTTGGTAAAGGAAATAAGGAAAGATTTTTAGGATTTTCCAAACCTACTTTAAACTACATAAAAGATTATATTGTTAATGATAGACCACAAGCAAATAATGATATTTTATTTATTACTAAACATGGTAATAAAATAGATAAAAGAAATATTAATAACAATTTTAAATCGGTATTAAGAAAAAACGGATTTGAAGATTACAAAGATTTTCATTTTCATTGTTTAAGACATAGTTTTGCAAGTATTCAAATTGAAAATGGAGCAAATGTTAAAGAGTTACAAGAAGAATTGGGGCATAGTGATATTAGTACTACATTAAATATTTACTCTCATGTTACAAAAAATAAAATGGTTAATAGAATGAGTGCTAATGGGTTATTAAATCAATTGTAGGCTATTTGTCTATAATTAATTAGGTTATTTGTCTCAAATAGGAGGATTTTATGAAAACAAAGAAACAAGCAATTGGCGTTACAACAGCCTTGATGTTGTCTATTAGTTCGGTGTTTCACCCAATTGTAAAACTAAATACTAAGCACAAAGAAAAAGTAACCAATATGGCAAAAAGGCAAATGAAAGCATTGGATGACAATGTTAAAAAGAAACAATTGGAAAAACAACAAGAAGATGAAAGAATTAGGCAATATTCACTTGCTCAAGCTAGGGCAAGAGAAGAGCAAAGAAAACAAGAAGAAGAGAGATTGAAGTTAGAAAAAGCAGAACAAGAGAGGCAAGCTAGGTTGGCTATGTACAACCATAGTGTTGATATTCATACAAATATTAATGCTCAATTAACTGACCCAAATAAAATTGATAATCAATTGTTTAAAAGTGTTGCTCAAAATTATCCACAAATTGATATTGGGTTTGCTTACTCTGTATGGAGGCTAGAAACAAGCAATGGAACTAGTTCGGTATGGTTGACTAAAAACAATCCAGGAGGCATTGGCGGTCAAAATAATTATCATAGTTATTCTTCTCAAGAAGATGGGTTTCATGGGTTATTCAAATTATTAATAAAATATGTTGATAAATATGGATTAAACACACCCTATACAATTGGTTGTCGTTGGGATAATAGCGATTGGGGTAGAAAGGTTGTAGAAGTTTGGAGTGAGTACATTGATTAGTTTTAATACTTTGTTGAGAGATGTGGAAGTTAGAGAAAGAGATAGATATAGTAATTTAAAAAATGACACTAAAAACATACCTTTACAAGTAGTTTTAAGAAACTTGATTGACTTTGGTGTAGTTGATTTGAGTGGATATAATGATAAAATTGTTAATTTGTTGTTATATTATGATATGACTTGCATTTTAGTTGATTATTTACGAGTTCAAAAAGTTGATAAATATAAAAAGATAAATAATGAATTGTTTTACAATTGTTTAAATAAAAACAAAAATGACCCAAATATTGACATGATTTTTAAAGAGTGTATGAGATTAAACATCTTGGATTTAGACAATAAAACAACAAAAGGAGAGCAAAGATGAAGTTAGATAAAGATAGTATTTTAAATACAAAATCTATTACAAGTGATTTTGAAATTGATTTTAATGAGTTGGCAAAAATGAAATTTGATAAATTATTACATAGATTACAAGCCTTAGATATTGAATATATATTTTTAGATATGGATGGAACTATTGTAGAATATTATAATAATAGAAGTATGTTTATTGATAATTGGTTTGAATCGTTGCAATTTTATTATAAAGAGCCATTATTATCTAATATTATGATGATTAAAAGATTATCTCAAAGATTAGGTTGCAAAGTGTTTATTTTATCAGGAGCGCCTAATAATGTTGTTATGCATGATAAATTAAAATGGTTGGAAAATTGGGTTGACTTTGTTGACAATGAGGATATTTTCTTTATTGGTAATCAAGAACACAAAATCAATTCCATTGAGCAAATATTGGAAACATTTATTCCACAAGAAGAGGTTAAAAAATTAAGCAAAGAAAAAGTATTATTAATTGATGATGAATTAGAGAATTTACGTAGGGCAGAACGCAATGGGTATAGTGTTATGCACGTATCTAGTTTGTGCGTGTAAGGGGGTAAGAAAATGGATGAATTACAAATTATTGAACATGAAGGAATTAGAGTTTTAACAACTCGTCAATTGGCTGAAGTTTACGAGACTTCAACAGAAAATATTAAACAAAATTTCAAGAGAAATAAAGGGCGCTTCATTGAGGGGCGTGACTATTATTTATTAAAGGGCGAACAGCTTAAAGAATTTTTGCAGGTGACTAATAGTCACTTACAAAATCAATCAAAAATCAGAAGCATGTATTTATGGACTGAACGTGGCGCTAACCGACATAGTAAGATTTTGGATACAGACCAAGCATGGAAACAATTTGATATTTTAGAGGAAACTTATTTCAAAGTTAAACACAATATGATTACATCTCGAGATAGTTATATGATTGAAAACCCAATCGAAAGAGCAAAGAGATGGATTGAGGAAGAAATGGTTAGAATAGAACAATCTAAATTAATTGAACAACAAAATCAACAGCTCATTGAACAAAAACCATTAGTTGGATTTGCTCAACAAGTATCTGATTCAAGTGATTGTGTTGATGTTGGAGAATTTTCTAAAACCATTAGAGACGAAAATATAAAAATGGGAAGGAACAATTTGTTCAAATGGTTGAAAAGCAACCATTATTTGATGAGTAACAACAATCCTTATCAAAAATATATTAACAATGGTATGTTTAAGGTGGTTGAAGTTGTAAAGAAAACCCCATATGGAACAAAGGTTTTCACAAAAACATTAATTACAGGAGTAGGACAAATTAGATTATTGGAAAAAATTAGAGAAAGTTATGGTGATAATAAATGATTGATAATGATAATGTTTTACATCCATCTCACTATACAGATGGTAAAATAGAAGTAATTGATTTTATCGAAGATAAGAAATTGGGATTTAATTTAGGCAACGTAATTAAATATGTTAGTAGAGCAGGAAAGAAAAAATCTAATAATCCTAACAAACACATTGAAGATTTAGAAAAAGCAAAATGGTATTTAGATAGAGAAATTAAAAAACTTAAAAAAGAAAAATAAGTATTTTTGTGACAAAAAGTAACAAAAATTTAAGAAAAGAGGTGAAAAATAATGGAAGATATTATGTATGATTATCATCAATTTTCAGGACGAGTTTCTGGTGATGGAAAAACAGATGGTCTTATTGAAGTTGTTAATAGATATATGGAACTTTTACGAGATTGGGAAAATGTTCATTTTGAGATAGACTATAAGTTTTGTGTAAAAGGACGTAAAAAGGAGAATTCTTAGCAATTCTCCTCAAATTCAAAGTGTGAGGGTTTGAAAATAATAATTAATCTTTGATTGTGATGATTATTATTTCTTAAGTGATATAAGCTACCTTAAAAAATGAAGAAAAAGGCGCTTTAATTATTGACACCAATCAATTTATTTGTTATTATATTATTGTTCCACGCAACTAAAGCGTGTTTACATATAATTATTGTTAAAAAGGGAATATAACAGGAGGAAGAAAAATGACAAAAAGAGAAGAAAAAATCAAAGTAGATATGAATGGAGAGGTTAAGTGGTATAATGAAGAAAATCAATATGGATTTATCATTTGCGACGATATTGATGAAGAGGTGTTTTTTCATAAATCACAAGTAATTAGTAGTATTACCCTACAAAGCGGTGACAAAGTTTCTTTTGATTTGGTAAAATTTAAAGGAAAATATCAAGCTAGACAAGTTGTTTATGTCGCAACTAATTAGAGGTTGATTAAATGAATAGAGAGCAAAGAAGAGCGCTTGCTAAAAAAATTAGTAACAAGTCTATAAGAAGTGCATTGAGAAATAAAGGATTGATAAATAGATTAGAAGATAATCAAGAGGTATATTTGAATATCGATGTAATCTATAAAAACCATGATGGAAAATTCAATGAAAAATATGAAGAAATTATTAATAGATTAAAAGATAAAGTTTGTCATGTTAGAATAATTGATGAAGAAAAAACAAAAATGGGAGTTTATGGTATATACGAAGATGAAGTGCCATACTTTCATATAAAAGAATTATTATTAAAGGAGGATAAAGATGAGCAAGAAACGAAAACGATTGTTTAAGCTATTTCAAGCAGTTGGGTTTCAACGAAATGAGTTTGATGAAGAACTAAAAACTTGGAAGGGATATACTTACGCTCAAATTAGAAGTCATTATAAAAATGTGACTTTACCTAGTATTCAAGCAGAGCGTAGTATTCAAAGGGTTGCACAATTAATTAATCGTTAGGAGTGATGAAATGTGAGTGTAGTACCATATGAAATTAATGATTATGTTGACAAATGTATTATGGAATTAAATTATTTAATTAATAACCAAGAATATATTTACAACAAGGTGTTATTAACACCACAAGAAGTAGAGTATGAAAATGCGCCAGAAATAGTTAGAGATATTATGGATGGTGTGTGCGAATTATTACAATCATATTTAGAGCATGAATATATATTTGGATATGTCTCTAATGAATATGAGGGTATTATGATTTTAATTTAAGAATAGTAAAAACAGGAGGAAGATTATGTTACAAACAAAAAGTAAAACACTAACAAAGGAAACTACGTTAATTATCGAAGAGAAGGACGTAGAATTGTTATTAGATTTATTAAATAAATTTAAAGAAACTGGAGAAAATGAAGCTACTATTGAAGATGAGGTTGGAAATACAACTAAAATTGTGATTTTACCATAATAAAAAATAAATAATAAATAACGAAAGAGGAAAATGTATGGAAAATAAAACTAAATTAAAACAAGGTTCAAGAAAATTTTATTGTTTAGGTCAAGTATCTATTAGTGATAAATCATTTTCGTTTGATAATGATTCAAAAAATAACCCTAATTATGTATATAGTAGCGTTGATTTTCAAGTAAATTCAAACACATCAACTGATTGGTTTAGATTAATTGGTGGATATATGAAAGATGGTTCAAGCAAAATCTATTGTCATGGATTAAAAGAGATGAATGGTAGAATGGTTGGAGATTGGACTAATAGAATCGTATTGGATTGGTCTAGAAGATTTGATGTTGATGAGCTATCATTGATTGACCCAAATGATTTTATTACAATTAAACTTGGTAAAGATGATGATGGAAAATTAATTGAAAAAAAATTCTTATCAGAATACGATGCAATCAAATACTTAAACGAAGTGTTAAAAAATGGAATGATTGTTAAAATTAGAGGTGATTTAGAACCAAAATTAGCAACAACAAAAGAAAATGGTAGCAATTATTCTCGATTAGAACCAAAAATTAAAAGTATTGAATTAGTCGAAGGAGAACAATCTGAAAAGGCTAAATGGACTTATAATTGCGTTTTACCATTATTGATTACAAAAGATTCAGTAGAACAATCAGCGAAACCAAACGAAGATGGTCTTGTAGAGTGTGATGCGTTTGTGGCTGGGTATTTGGGAAAATTTAATGGAGTTGAATATAAAGAAACAGTCGCATATCCAATTAAAGTTAAAATCAATGCCAAAAAAGTTCCTTTATATGAAAAGGTCATCAAGGCATATCTTAGACCTCAAAAAGATTATGTAATTGAATTATATACACAATGTTTATTTGTAACCCAAGGAGAAACAGTTCAATTAGGTTATGAGGATTTAAGTGAAGATATGAAATTACAAATTGAGTGTGGCTTAATGACAAAAGAAGATGCTTTAAAGGAAGCTACTGCTGGGGGTTCTTTAGTTCATTATTTAGAATTTGTTAGACCGCATACTATTAAAAACGATAGCGGTTCATTGGTGTGCAAAATTAATAAAGAGGCATATACCGATAAAAATATTACAAATGTTTTATCATTGGTTAAATCTACTAATGAAAATACAACAATGAAAACAGTGGAGATTAAACCGTTAGAAGAGAGTGTTGGTGATGCTATTTTAGATAAAGAATTCGAAGAAGCGTTTGGAGATGATGATTTTTTTAGCGATTTAGCACTTTAAAAAAACGTTATCCATTGAGAAATTCTTGATGGATAATTAATATTTTTAATATAAATTTAGGAGGAGAAAATATGGCATTTAGAATTAATACAGTTAAAGCAGATATTTGTTCATATCCGCATACGATTATCATGGGTGAACGAAAAACAGGTAAGACAACTATGTTTAGAGACTTGATAATTGAGCGCTACGGAAGCCCAGAATATGGTTTATTAATTTCTTGTGGAGCAGAAAAAGGATATAAAGCACTAGATAATTTACAAGTTGAAGATGCTCCGTGTTGGACTAAAGAATATGGATATGAAGAAGAGGATTTGCCACAAGATTTGTGGACGAGAGGTTTTGTTGAAATTGTTGATGAACTTGTAGAAACTGCTCATAAACAAAATATTAAAATTGTGGGAATAGATACCCTTGATGAATGGTATAACATTGCAACTAAAAGGGTGTTTGATGAACACAAGAAAAAATACGGAGAATATCCAGATTCGTTAAATAGCGCTTTGGGTGGTTTCATGAGAGGTCGTGATAGAGTTATTGCATTATTAAACGGTCAATTAGAAAGATTAGAAAATGCTGGTTATCACCCTATTATTATTTGTCATACAAAAAATAAAGATAAAACAGATGCTAAAACGGGTTTGAAGTATGAACGAATTACAAATAATCTAGACGATAAAACTTTTGAATCAATTGCTGGCACATCTCAATGGGTTTTGAATGTTGTTGTTGACAGAGATATTAAATCGAGTGGCAAAAAAGACAGTTTTGGAAATTTAATGGCAGGGGATTTGATTTCTAGTGAACGCATGATTTATTTTAGAGATGATAATCCGTTAATTGATGCTGGTGGAAGATTTGTTGGATTGCCTGAAAAATTACCTTTATCAGCAAAAAGTTTTTGGGATGCTTTTGAATTAGGGGTTAAAAATTCTCGTACTACTAAAATCACAAATGAAGAAGAAAAAGAACAAATTAAAAAAGAACAAGAGCAACAAGAAATGATTGCCAAAAAATCTCAACAATTAGAGCAATCACAAGCTAGTGAAAGAAAAGATGAGTTAGTTAACACTATTAAAGAAAAAATGGGCAATATTAGAGATGCCAAAGACAGTGTAAAGGCTCAACAAGTTAAAGAATTATTTGCACAATATGAAGTAACATTAAAAGAATTAGAAAAGTTATCTTTAAAAGATTTAATTGAGTTGACAAGTGCAATTAAAAAGCTATAATATAAATAGGGGATTTATTCCCCTAATACATAAGTTAAAAATGAGGTGATAGTGATGGCTAAGATGTCTAAAAAACAAAAAGAAGAATTTGATGAATTATGTAATTATGTTAAATCTAATATTTTACAATATGGAGATGATTTAGCTTTTCCAAAACAAATGGCATTAAGACTAAAAGGTATGGCAGTAGGAAAACATATAGCACGAAAAGAAGATAAAATGCTATATACTTATAAAATGATTTTATTTGCCTTTAAAAAAGAAGAGAGAAATATTTTAAATTATATTGCAAAAACAACATTTAAGAATGAGCAACATAAAATTAATGGAGTTTGTTTAATTGCTGAGAAAAATTTGAATGATATTAAATTAAAAGCCATGCAAGCACATAGGAATAAAAAAATCAACGAAGAAAAACAAAGCAAAATCGCAAATGATATTAAATTAATGAATGAAGTTAAAAATAATTATAAAGTTAAAAGTTTAGGAAAGGAAAAATTTGACGATTTATGGTAGATATAAATAATTTAACACCAATCCAACAAGAAGTTTATGAAGTAGCAAAAATATTAAGAGGGTATACAGAACCAATCGAAGCAAATATTTGTGGTTGCTTTTATAAAGAACCTGAGTTGTTGTATGGCTTTACAAATTTAAGTATAGAAGATTTTCTACATAATGTATGGAAAGTATACTTTTCTATAATTAAAGATTTAGTAATTAATGAAAAGAAAACATTTATTGATGAATATACAATTTCTTTTTATTTGGAACAACATCCAAAATTAAAATTAGAATATGAAAAATATGGTGGTTATAGTATAATTGACAAAATCAAAGAATATGTAAATGTAGCCAACTTAGAGGGGTATATCATCGATTTAAACAAATGGTGTGCTGTTTATGAATTAAATAAACAAAAGTACCCAATTAGGGATAAGTTATCAACCTATACAGATTGGACTTTAGAAGATATATATACAGATTTAGAGGTTAGATTAACTAATGTAATCTTGAATAAAGATGCTGGCATGGATAAAGTGTACGACATCTCTGATGGCATTGATGATATGATTGAAAGTGCCAAAAAAGGCGAAGAGATGGGTTTAGAATTGCTTAATATGCCAATGTTAAATAGGGCTACTGGCGGTATGAGGTTAGGTGACCTAGAAATGATTACTGCTATAACCAATGAAGGAAAATCAACAATAATGAGGATATTATGGTTACCAACGTTGTTGTTGATGGGAGAAAAGGTTATTTGTGTATTAAACGAAGAAGGAAAAGATAAGGTTCAAAGAGATTTGATTATTTGGTATATTAATAATGCTATCAAAGATGGAGATATTGATAAATACACATTTAAGAGCGGTAAATGGACTAAGAAACAAGAAGAAGATATTTCCAAAGCAATCGCATGGCTAAAGTCAATGAAAAATAAAAAACTATTAACTATAATTCCATTAAAAAGATATACCGTTGATTCAATGATTAAAATTATAAATAAATACGCTATGTTGGGAGTAAAATATTTTGTATTAGATACTTTTAAGATGAGTACAGGCGCAAATACATCTAATTATCGTATTGAATTAATCAATGATAGTGTTAAACTATATGATGTTTGTAAAGAAGCAGGACAAAATGTTCATTTGTTATGTACATTTCAATCAAACAAGGGGAGTGCTAGACAAAAGTATTTAAGTATTGATAACTTAGCCGAGGCTAAAAGTGTAGTTGATGTATTTTCGACTTGTGTTATGTTTAGAAAGGTTAGAAACGATGAAAAGAGTTGCGGTTCTAATCCGCTAAAGGTTAGAAGAATAGAGATTGATGCGAATGGTGTTGCTCATCAAGTTTTGGTTGAATTAGATGAAAGAAAATCTTATATTATTTTCTTTGTATCAAAATCTCGAGAAGGAGATAAAAATCAACAAATTGTAGCCGAAATTGATTTTGGTAGAAATAAAATTGTTGAATTAGGATATACGTATATCGATATGGATTAGTTGGGAGGGTTATATGTGAGTCCAAATGAGTTAAAAAAGTATATTATTGATAATGATTTGGCAGAAAAAACCCTAAGAGATATTGGTTGTACTAAAATAAATGTCAATGACAAAGAAATTAGATGTGCTAGACCAAACCACACTAATTCCACATCTTTGGCATTAAATAAAGAAACCTTAAAGGTTACAATATACAGCGAAAATTGGCATGGAGATATTTATGCTTTGGTTATGAAATATAAAAACCTAACGTTTGGTCAATGTATGAAATACTTACACAAATTATATGGTCTAAAATATTCATACAATGGAAAAGTTATTAAAGACGAGGTAAAAAATCCATTAGATATTTTTACAAAAGTAAAAAAACAAAGATGTCAAAATATACAACTCGAAGAAGTTGATGATAATGTTTTGTTAAACTCATTTCCATATTTACATATTTCATTAGTAAAAGAGGGCGTTGCAGAATTTACTAGAGAAGAATTTAATATTGGATATGATTATTATAGACAAGCAATAATTATTCCGCATTATAAATATGATGATGGGAAATTAGTTGGTGTCATGAGGAGAACTACAATTGAAAATTATGAATTGTTTGATATTCCCAAATATTTTCCTATCAAGGCATATCCTAAGGGTAATAATTTATATGGTTTATATAATAATTATTATGGAATACAAACAAATGGGTATGTAACTGTTCATGAGGCGGAGAAAAGCGTTTGGAAGAGACATTCTCGTTTTGATTTTACAGGAGTTAGTTTAGGTTGTCATTCGATTAGTAATGAACAAGCAAAAATTTTAATTGGATTAAATGTTGATGTTATAATTAGTTTTGACAAAGATGTGCCATTATTGGATATATATAAGGCTTGTGAGCAATTTTATAACATTCGTAATGTATTTTACCTATATGATAAAAACAACGCTCTACAAGACCATATGGCTCCTGCTGACCTATGTGATAATGATTACAAAGCTATGTTTAATCAAAGGATAAAATATGACGAAAGCAAACATTTGCACTATTTAAAATTGTTAGAAGAAAGGGGTGCATAACAATGGGAAGAAATGGTCATAAAGAAAAAATTGAATTACTAAAAAACAAATTTAATGTTGATAAGGTTTGGTCTTGGAGTGAGGTTTCTTGTTATTTACAAGATGAATATGAATATTTTTTAAAATATGTAAAACACATAAAACCAGATAAAACAACAAGCAAAGCGTATTTAGAACTAGGTTCTTGTATTCATGATTTATTACAAAAATATTATGAAGGAAATATAAAAAAAGAGGAAATTGCCAAAAGATTTAAAGATAGATTTGAGGAATTGCAAATATTACAAATTGGTTTTACAAGCGACGAGACAAAAGATGCTCAAATTGCTTATAACTATTATAATAATTTGATAGATTATTGTGAAAATTTTAAACCATTGAAAGGGAATAATTTATGTGAAACCACTGTATACACAAAGGTTGGAAATAGAATATTTATGGGCTATATCGATATGCTAAATATCAACGATGGAGTGTTAATGCAACAAGACTTTAAAACGAGTACAATTTACAAAGGTAATAAAATTGAGCAAAACTCACAACAACTAAAATTATATACAATCGGGCTACATCAAACCAAAGGAATTGAGTATGATAAAATTAAAACTTGTTGGAATTTTTTAAAATATTATAATATAACTGTACAACAAATTGGAAAAACAAAAGACGGTCAATTAAAATTTAAAGATAGAATTGTCGAGCGTAGAGAGTACGGAAAGGTTTTAAAAAATGATATTAAAAAATGGTTGAAAAAGTTTAATTATGAACCAAAAGAAATCGAAGCATTGTTAGATGAGGTTGAATATAGCAATTCATTAGAGTGTTTGCCGAGTGAAATTCAAGATAAGTTTGTTTTCAATGATTGTTATGTATATGTCGATATTGATGAAAATGTAGAAAAAGAATTTATTGAACAATTAAGTCAAACTTGTGATGAAATTGAAAACAAAATAAGACTTTATGAACAAAACGAAGATGATAGTGTATTCATGTATGATGTAAATGAAAAGAAAAACAGTTTTTATTTATATAATTTATGTGGTTATAGTGATAAATATCATAAACCATTTGCAATTTATAAAAAGCAATTAGAAGATGTTGAAAAACAAAAAGAAGAAGATAATTTTGTCAATATGAGTAACCCTAATAAAATTGAGGTTAATGATGTTGATAGTTTCTTTAATTTTTAAAAGGAGGATATTATTATGATTAAAAGAGAATTTCAAGACAAGGGCGAGATTGATTTGTATATTGAACTTCCAAAGCTGATTACATCTATTTTGTATGAGGCTAACTATACATTTTTAAATAACGATGATGCAATTGAGCTTATAGGAGATAAAATTATTGATATGACAACAACGACTGTACAAGATTGTATAGAATCATTAAAAGAATTTAACTAAAACCGTCGTATTGCGTTTAAATTAATTAAGAATACGAGAAATAAAACAATGAAATAATATAAAATATTTGAAATTTTTTCAATTTTAATTCATAAAGTAATAAAGAATAAGAAAGGAAACGAAAAGAAAATGACGATGACTAATAAAAATATGTCGTTTTACAACTTGAACAAAATCAACTCGATAAAAGATTTTGAAAATACAATTCATTTATTTGAAAGATATTTAGAACAAATAAAAAATGGCGATATTAAATTAGAAAACCTTCCAATTATTATATTGCCATTTAATCAAAATGACTTTGAACTTATTAATAAGTGTTTATCGGGTAATTCTAATTGTGGGTGCTGTAAAAAATTCAAATAATTTTAAACAAATTTTCAAAATAACCCTTGACTTATGTTTAGTTGAGGGTTATTATATATACATAGAAAGAAAATTAATTTAAAGGAGAGATATTAAAAATGGTTAGAAAAAAAGGAAGTTATGTTATTAATTACGATGGTAAGAGCATGGTGTCGGCATTTGCTAGAGAAGATACAAAAGACGAGGATTTTGAGAGATTAAGAAAAGCCTATTATACTCAACCAAATGTAGAAGATGTTATTAATGAATTTAAGTGTTTAAAAAATGGTGGTGTTAAAAATTCAGCAATTACTAAGTTTTATGTTAAAGATTTAATGGCTAAAACAAAAATTTGGTATAATAAATGGTGTATAGAAGATGTGTTTAAGTGCAAAGACTTATTTTCACATTTTTATCATAAGTTTCATGACAACGAAGATAGAAATATTAAGGTGTATCCACTTGACAAAGATGATATTACTAATTTAGAAACTGCTTTTAGATTAGGTGGAAAAGGTATTGCCAGTAAACCTGCTAATTTTCCTATAAAAACTGTAAAAGAAATATTAAAACATTATAATGTTAATAATGTTTGGTACGACCCAAGTTGCGGTTGGGGGGGCGATTGTGCGGAGCATTGGCTAGCGAAGTTACATATTTAGGAACTGACCCTAACTACATATTAGTAGATAGATTAAAACGCATAGCAAGAGACTACAACAAAGTAAATAACACAAATGTCAAAGTTGATATTAGGGCTTGTGGCTCTGAAGAATTTCAACAAGATTGGGTTAATCGAGTTGGGTTGTGTTTTACTAGCCCTCCATATTTTTATCTAGAGGATTATAAAATTGGAAATCAATCATATACCGAAGGAACTACATATGAAGATTGGTTGTCTAACTTTTTAAAGCCAACAATGGAAAATTGTTATAAATATTTAATTGATGATGGGTATTATGCTATTAATATTAATAATTTTAAAGATTTTAACTTGGTTGAAGATACCTATAATTTAGCTTTGTCAACAGGTTTTGAATTTGTAGAAAATAGATTGTTAAAAAATATAAAAAGAGTTAATAGTAGTGGTTGTTTTAACGATAATGATGAAAGGATTATGATTTTTCAAAAGAAAGGAAATTAAAAAATGAAATATAATGAATGTAAGGTTATTGCCAACATTAAAAGAGGCGATAAACCCTTGGTATCAAAAGTACCAATAGATGATTTTACAAATGCAATTCAAAATAATTTTGATTATGATTTTGATGGTACAAGTAAATTTTATCCTTATGAGTTACCAAAAGAATTAATTAATGAGATTAATAAAAGCAATGATATTCAAAGTATTGTTATTTGCGGTGCAAGCGGTAGTGGTAAAAGTACATTAGCACAAACATTAACATTTGCAAAATTTACAAACAAACAATACGACAATGCCAAAGCATTAATTAGTAATTTTAAAAGCGTCGAAGATGCGACTAACAGATTGACAAGCGTCGGGTTGAATTCAATTCCTACATGGTGTAGACCTAGAAATGTTTTAAGTGTTGGAGAGGGATTTAGAGCTGATGTTGCCTTAAATATTGATAGCCATACTATTTTTGATGAGTTTACATCAACAATTGATAGAAATGTTGCTAAGAGTTGTGCCAAAGGATTGGGTAAGTATATTAAAGAGCATGATTTACACAATGTTGTATTTGTAAGTTGTCATAAAGATTACATAGATTTTTTACAACCTAGTATTGTAATTGATTTAGACGAGGAATTGATTTATGATTGTCGTGGTCAAGCGCTGGGGGAGTTATTACCTTGCAAGTGTACGAAACAACAAACAAATCGCTTTGGAGATTGTTTGCTAACCATCACTATTTAAGTGCAGACTTAAACAACGCTTGCAAGATGTATATTGCTACTTGGAATGGGGTTATCGTTGCTATGGATAGCGTGTTGCCAATACCGAGTGGTACATTAAAGAATGGTTATAGAGAGCATAGATTAGTTGTGTTGCCTGACTATCAAGGATTGGGAATTGGAACACGATTAAGCAATGCCTTGGGTAATTATTATATTAGCAATGGGAATAAATATTTTTGTCGTAGCACCCATGTTAAATTGGCTAAAAGCAGATTGTTGCCAAACTCTCCTTGGATTGAAACTAGTAGTTCTCGTAAGTTAAGAAAGAATGTTGATGATGGTATTCACAATCATGGTTTTACATTTGACGATAAAAGGATAGCATATTCATATGAATATGTAGGCATTGACTATAAAACAAAACCACATTTAAGGGTTGTAATTAGAAAGGATAATGACTTAGAACATTGTAGAAAAATATTATCACAAATCTTGAATAAATATAAAAATTTTTATATAATTATAGTTATTGGAACTGCCAAACAAGAAGATAATTATAACTATGAAATTGCTTGTAAAGAATTAGGCATTAGAACCGAAGTATTATATATTAAATCGCAAGGAGAATATAGAGAATCTAAAAAAGCCTTGTCGCAAAAGTGTAGATATATAATTCAAAAATAAATATTGTCAAAAAGAGAGGTGTAAAAATGCAAGATAATTATAATATTATTCATTGTCATACACAATTGTCAAACGGAACAACAATTATCGATTCAATAGATGACTATACGAAATTTATTGATAGGGCAAAAGAGTGTGGAATGAAGTCAATTGTCTTTACAGAACATGGAAATTTGTTATCTTGGTATCATAAAAAGACATATGCTGAAAAACAAGGATTAAAATATATTCATGCAATTGAAGCATATATCACTGAAACTCACGATGAATTGATTAGGGATAATCGACATATTTGTATTTATTGTAAGAACAAAGAGGCTTTTTATGAATTAAATGAATTAGTTAGCAAAAGTTTTAATAGAGAAAATGTTAAAGTTATTGATGATGTTGTAAGGTTTTATTTTTATCCAAGAATATCTATTGACGAATTATTAAATCTAAGTGATAATTTCTACTTTTCATCAGCATGTTTAGGTGGCACAATTTCACCAAGTGCAAGTGAAAGTATGAGAAAAAAGATGATAAAATTCTTTTATGATAACAAAGATAGATGTTTTTTAGAAATTCAACATCATAATGTTGAGGAGCAAATTACTTACAACAAACAATTAATTGCTCTACATAATAAATTTGGTATACCTTTAATTGTTGGAACTGACACCCATTGCATTGACCAAAATTCATTTGATGGTAGAAAAACTTTGCAACAAAGAAAAAAAATTCATTTTGATAGTGAAGATGGTTGGGATTTGTGCTTTAAGGATTATAATGAATTGATTAATGCGTTTGAAAAAACTGGGATTGATATGAAATATGTTTATGAGGGAATCGAAAATACTCATACTTTAGTTAATGGTTGCGAAGAATATGAAATTGATGTTTCATTTAAATATCCAAAATTAAGCGATGACCCTTTAACAACTTTAAAACAAAAGATTTTAAAAGGAATGAAAGACAAATGGGAATATATAAAAGATATTCCCAATGATGTATTAAAACATCGAATTAATGAGGAGTTATCAGTATATCAAAAAACAAACTTAATTGACTTTACTTTATTGCAAAAATATATTCGTGATTGGGAAAAGTCAAATGGTATTTTTTGCGGACCTGGTCGTGGCTCTGTGTCTGGTTCAATGATTGCTTATTTGTTAGATATTACAGAAATGAATAGTATTAAGTTTGACTTAAACTTCTTTAGATATGCCAATCCATCTCGTGTGACCTTGGCTGATATTGATAGCGATTATTATGAAAAGGATAAAAAGAGAATTGATGAATTTATTTTAAAAGATAAATTAAATAATCCTAAATTATATACTTGTCAAATTGTAACATTTAATACTATTGCACTTAAGGGAGCAATTAGAGATGTGTTTCCAACTTTTGGTCATGGTGAAGATGTTATAAGTATGGTTGCTAATTCTACGGAAGATGATAGCTTAGATAAGTATAGAGAGATGTACCCTAACGAATTTAAAATGGTAGATATCTTAAATGGTACGATTGTTTCTTTAGGGAATCATCCTGCTGGTTCAATAATTAGTGATAGAAACATTTTTAGGGAGTTTGGTACATTTACTACTAAGGATAGCTTGTACCCCGTCAGTTGTGTCAATATGGGCGAAATTAATTATATGGGATATGTGAAGCTTGATATTCTTGGATTGACGTTTTACTAGTCCAAGTAAAAGTGGGTTATATGCTGGAAACCCCTAAAGACTTTGATACTTGAAACAAAGTGACAATTCAAAGTATGTAACAATGGGCAATCAGCAGGCACGATAAGTTCCGCCTCAACGACTATAAGAATATCTTATTTATATATGAGTGATTGTATATAAAAACCCCACTAGCGAATAATATTCGTGAATTATATAGTCTGAACATCATGTGAAAAACATGAGAGATAAGCAGAAATGACTTATCCACTATGCAAAAAAATAATTAAGGTGATTAATAGATTGTGGAAATAACAAAAGAATTGTTGTGTGAAAAATTATTAGAAATTTATAAAGAAAAGGGTAATGTATATTTAAAAGACTTTAGTAAAGATAGCGGTTTAGATATAAATGCTCAATGGTATTTTAACAAATACGGAGGATTTAAGAAAGTTTGCGAAGAATTAGGAATTAAATTAAAAAAATATAATGAAATTGATAAAAAGTTTATTGACAATGTTGTCTCGAAAATGATGGTTGATAATATTCCAATAAAAAAAGATACTTTGACAAAATATGGTGTTAATAGTAGCACAGTAAGAAGAATTTTTGGAGGCTATAACAACTTGTTAAAAAGTTATAATTTGAAAATCAATACCCCTAAGAATGTGTCTAAAGATGAATTGGTTGAAGATGTGTTGAAAGTAGTTAACTATTTTAATAAGGTGGACTATGGAATATATAAACAACATGGTTCTTATAGTAGCACCACTATAAGAAAGTATTTTGGGGGTTGGAATGATATGATTGAACAATTGGGATATGAGCCACAAAATAAAGTTTATGGAAAAGAGTATATTTTAAAGGAATTAGAGAGATGTTATAATTTATATGGATTCATATCTAAATATGTTATTGATTTAGAATGCGACTTTACATATCAAGCTATTTCAACTTATTTTAATAAAGAAGAATTATTTGAATTATTTGGAAACAATTATCGTTCTTATGGAAATATGAGTAGTGGCATGATTATTATTACTAAAATGTTGGATGAAAAAAATATAAAGTATCAATTAGAAAAAACATGGGATTGGTTAGTCAACGATAAAACCAACAAACATATGTTTGTAGATATTTATATCGAGTCTTTAAATTTGGTAATTGAGTTTGATGGAAATCAACATTTTAGATATAGTAAACACTTTCATAAAAATAAGCAAAAATTTTTAAATAGTCAATATAGGGATAAACTTAAAGAAAAATTATTATGCAAACACAACATTAAATTAGAGAGAATAAGTTACAAAGATAACATTACAAACAAATTATTAAATATTATAAAATAGCATAGTGTAACAAATTTGTAGACAACGTCGGGTTAATTAATGAAACTTGCAAATTAGCCAATATTCCTAGAATGATGCCTGACAATGTAGATTTAGAGGATGAGAAAGTTTGGAAAGACATTGCCAAAGACACCATTGGAATATTCCAAATGGAATCCCCATTAGGATATAAAACATTATCAAATATGTTTAGTGAAAAAACGTTATCAAAAATAGAGGAGACAAATCAAAGTATCTCTAAAATTAAATTAATGAGTTTTGCTAACGGACTAATCAGACCTGGTTGTGCGAGTTTTCGAGACGAGGCAACCAATGGAGAATTTTATCATAATGGTTTAAAAGAGTTAGATGATTTTTTAAGTCCAACATTAGGTAGACTAGTAATGCAAGAACAAATTATGATGTTCTTAGTAAAATTTTGTGGATATTCGATGGCGGAGTCAGACAATGTTCGAAGAGCAATTAGTAAAAAATCTGGCACTGAATCTTTGTTGCCAGAAATAGAAAGTAGATTTATTTCATATACTTCTCAAGAATATAATGTTCCTGTTACAAAATGTAAAGAAATTATTAAACCATTTATTCAAGCTATATTGGATGCGAGTTCATATGGTTTCTCATTTAATCACTCTGATGCTTATTCTTGTATTGGTTATATTTGTGGTTATTTAAGATATTATTATCCGTTGGAGTTTATTACTACCTTTATGAATATTTTTGGTGACAATCATGAGAAAGTTGAGAGAATTACTAACTATGCCAAAGGTGTAGGTATTACATTCGCAAATTGGAAATTTAGATATTCTAAATCATTTTATTTCTTCGATAAAGATAGTAAAGTGATTTATAAAGGATTGTCGAATATAAAAAGTATCGGGGAACAAGTTGGCGATGATTTGTATTTGTTGAGAAACAATGAGTATGATAGTTTTGTTGACTTGTTATGTGAATTATTAAAAATCAAGTCTATTAATTTTGGAATGTTAAAAATATTAATTATGTTAGATTTTTTTGAAGAATTTGGAAAGTCACAAAAGTTATTGACAATTTTAGATTATTTTGATAGATTTTATAATAAGAAACAATTTTCAACGAGTGATAATATTGTTTTTGATAGCGAATATAAACTAAAGTATGCTCCAAAAGAAAAGAAGATAATTAAATCATATGAAGTAGATATTGAAAAGGTTGGTCAATATTGTAATAAAAAAACACCAAAAAGATATAGTGAGTTTGATTGCATTTCGTTTTTAAAAGATATAGAGAAAGAAATTGAAAATAAGAGCATACCGCTTAAACTTATATTAAGAGTTCAAAGTGACTTTGTTGGAAACATTGTTTATTCAAACAATGATTTAAAATCAATTTATTATGTAGTAGAGTATAAAACTTATAGAGATGAGTGTAAACCTTATATGAAATTATATAACTTACAAAATGGTGAAATTATTTCTACGAATACCAAAAATAGATTTAATTTTCTAAAACAACCATTTAAGTTAAATAGTATAATAAAGGTCAATACATTCAAAGAAGAGTTTAAGAAGAAAAAAATAGTTACTGATAAGGGCAAAGAAAAATGGATAGATACTGATGAAAAAAAGGAGTTAGTTGAAGCGTGGACTACTCTGTCATATTAGGAGGGAGATAGTGTTATATGAATGAAATTAAAACAAGTGTATACGTTAAGAAAATCGTATATCGCAAAGGAGATTGGGGTATCTATTCCCTTCTCGATATTGAAAGCAATGAAACGTTTATTGCGAAAGGGATATTTCCAGAACCAAAATCAAACGTTGTTTATTCGCTTATTGGAAATTGGGTTAATGATGAAAAGTATGGAAAGCAAGTAGACATTGTTTTTGTTAATGAGTCAATTGATGTCGATAAGATGAATGTTGATAGCTTTTTGGGAATTATTTTAACCCCTCGGCAAATTAAATCATTTAAAGAGGTGTATGATAATCCAATCGAAGTTATAGCGAGCGAAGACATTGATTCAATTACTAAGGTTAAGGGGATTGGAGAGTCTAGTGCAAAGAAGTTAATTGAAAGATTTACGCTTAATAAAAAATATTTTAGTTTTATTAGTGCTATGAGCCAATATGGCTTAACTGCGAACACTATTAAAACTATAGCTAATATTTATCCAGATGTGTCAAAAGCGGTCTATATGATACAACACGACCCTTATAGGTTGATTATAGATGTTCCTGGAATTGGTTGGGCTAAAGCGGATGAAATAGCATTAAAAGTCGGCATTAAGAAATTTAGCACATATCGAATCGGGGGATATATTATGCACACATTACTAGAAAGTAATAGTAATGGTGATACATGGTTAAATTCGCAACAAATTGTAGATAAGGTTTATACATTATTTCCTGATATGGTTTTAGATGAGCAAACTAAGAAAAAAATTATTTTATCGACACGAGATGCTTTGGATGAATTGGTTGATAAAAACATTGTATGGAGAAACGAGGAACGAACTAAAATATCCATGGTTAAAACTAGGAATTTAGAGGTGGGTATTTGTCGTGAATTGATGAGATTGTTAAAACAAGATAGACAAATGAGTAAAGATGAAGTAGAAGAATTTAATAAAAGAATGTCTCAAGTAGAAGAAGAGCAAGGATTTAAATATAGCGATGAGCAAGCCAATGCAATTAAATTGGCGTTAAGCAAAAATGTTTTAGCCATTAACTCTCCTGCTGGTACTGGAAAAACAACTGTTGTAAAAGGCATTATTTCTTGTTCTAATGAATGTTATAATTTAACTGCTTTGTCTGGTATGGCTGCGTCAAGATTAGGTGAAGTTGTGGGGCAAGATGGTTCAACAATTCATAGATTATTAGGATATGGTCTTGGGGATGGTGGAGAATGGTTAAAGAATAGGGATAATCCGTTGATGGATAGCGTTATTCTTGACGAAAGTTCTATGGTTGATGGGGAGTTATTTTACAGATTGGTACAATCCATCGATGACGGAAAACAACTAATTATGTTAGGTGATTTAGCACAATTAGAATCGCTTGGTGCTTGTTCGGTATTTAGGGATATTGTTAATAGTGGAGTTGTTCCAGTGGTTGAATTTACGCAAATATTTAGACAAGCTAAAAAGTCCGCCATTATAACAGAGGCTACAAAGGTAAGAATGAAAGAGCAATTATGTTCTAATGATTTTTATGGAAATGACATTAGAGGAGAAATGAAAGATTTTTTATTACAAACCTATGCTGAAAACAAATTGACATTGCCATATGTTTTAAAATATTATGAAAAGAGCGTAGAAGCAACTCAAGATACATCTAAAATACAAATTATTTCACCAATGCGAAATAAAGGAGATTCGTCTTGTTTAAGCCTTAATAGACATATTCAAAAATATTTGTTAAGCAACGCTTATATTAGGGGTAAACCACTACAAATTAATAAGGATTATTCAATATATGTAGGTGACAGAATTATTAACACAAAAAATAAAACAAAGATTGAGACAAGCGATGGTCTTGTGGATGTATTCAACGGTTATCAAGGAAAAGTTGTTTCAATTGATTATAAAAACAATTCATTTGTTTGTGACTTTGATTTATGCGGAGAAGTCGAAGTTGATTATAAAATGTTTGATTCTATTGATTTGGCATATGCAATCACTTGCCATAAATTTCAAGGTTCTCAAAGAGATATTGTGATTGGAGCGTTAGATTATACAGCATATAAATTATTGAATAAGGAATTACTATATACAATGATTACTAGAGCTAAGAAAAGATGTATTCTTTGTGCTAAAACAGATGCTTTAATACACGCTACACGAACAAGCGGTGTTCAAGCACGCCAAACATTTTTATGTGGATTGTTGAAGGAGGAAAATTAAATGTTAGAAGAAGTGACAACAAAAGTCGATAACATTGCTGATGAAAAGAGTATTGATATTGATAATTTTCCAAATGCAAATGATATGAAAGCTATATCAAAATTAAAATATTTGGAATTATACAAAAAAGAAAGTGCTAGATTAATTACATTAGCGAGCGAAAGCATTTTTAATAGTGCACAAAATGGAAAGTTATCAACAAGCATATATGTGTCAAACGATAATAATGCAACAAATGAGGCCATTAAAAAAGTTGTTGACTTTTTTGAGAAAAAATATTATTATGTAAGAGTAATCAATACGATGGATATACAAGAAGAAATATTTATATCATGGGAACAATAAGGAGGACAAAATGAAAAAAATCATAGAACTAGAAGATACAATCGAAATGATGAATAGCAACGATTATAAAGAAAGGTTTAGAGGTGAGTATTTTCAAGCAAAAATCCGTTATGATAAATTGGATGCGATGACAGTCAAATATGAAGCTGGTACATTGACATTTACGCCAAAATGTTCATTAGAATTATTGAAAGAGCAAAAGAGGTATATGGGTAACTATATTCGTTGTTTAAAAATTAGAGCAGAAATCGAAGGCATTGAATTAGATAAGGAGTGATAAATATGGATGGAGATACGTTTTTAAACATTGCAACAGAACTTATTTGGGATTATTACAAAGAAAAATATGAGAATGATGATAGTTTTTCTTTTGATAATTTTAACACGTTTATTGTTTGGTCTTGTAAAACATTGCAAAACAATAAAGCCATTATAGCAACAAGTGTAGATAAGCGTTTGTTTGAAGTGACAAACAATGGAAGTGCAAAAGAGGTCTATATCGATGTATATGATAAAGTAGATAATATTCTTGTGAGAATGTAAAGCATGAAATTATTTTTTGAAGTATTGCAAGATAATTGGGAGACAAGAATTGGTTATAGAATTATTATATCGATTATGATAATATCATTGCTTGTCAAAATGTGTTTGTTTATATATGGGTTGATTATTTATATTTATTATTGTTTTGCTTGTTGAAATGGTATATTGGCTAATTGATTTTATATTAAAAAGAAAGAGAGGAAATTTATGGAAATAACAAAAAGAGATGGTAGAAAGGTAGAATTTGATGTAACAAAAATTCAAATTGCTATCACAAAGGCATTTAAAGAAGTTTATGGGTCAGCAAATGTTTTTGACAAAGATATTGACAAGGTTTTACGTAGTGTGTACGTTAAGATTAAAAAAGTGAATAATGATATTAATGTTGAAGAAATTCAAAATAATATAGAGGGTACACTTTGTGACTTTGGGTACGTTGATGTCGCTCGAGCGTTTATTCGATATAGATATAAGAGAGAATTATCTCGTGAATTAAATAAAGATTTAAGTAATAAGTACAATCAAATAAAATCGTTAATTAGTGGAACTAACGAAGAGGCAAACAAAGAAAATAGTAATAAAGATACTCGTATTGTTTCAACTATGAGAGATTATTTGGCAGGGTTTGCGTGTAAAGAAATGGCACAAAAGATTATTTTGCCAAAAGATATTGTTGATGCACACAACAAAGGATTAATTCATTTCCATGATATGGATTATAGCCCAACAATGCCATTAACAAATTGTTGTTTGATTAACCTTGAAGATATGTTACAAAACGGAACTGTGATTAGTGGTGTAAAAATTGAGAAACCACACTCATTTAAAACAGCTTGTACTATCGCCACACAAGTGATTACACAAGTATCATCATCTCAATTTGGAGGAAATTCTTTTACGCTATCTCATCTAGCGCCTTTTGTTGATATCAGCAGACAAAAGATTAGAGAACAAGTTGAGAAAGAAGCGATGGATATTTTGGCAAGTGTTGGCGAGTCAATTGATATTACAACTGATTTAGATTCTATTGTTGAACAACGTGTTCGAGAGGAGATTAGAGACGGCGTCCAAACAATTCAATATCAATTAATAACAATGTCATCGACAAATGGTTAAGAATTGGCTGTCCATAGTGGAAACATTATGGAGCATAAGATGGTGAACCTAGAAATCTAGGGTGTCAACAATATGTTGGCTAACGATGAAACCTGCAATAATTTTATATCTTTAATAAGGGGTGATGTAAAATTATTATATATAAAATCACAAACATTGCTAATGGAAAAATATATATAGGTCAATCTCATAAGACTTTAGAGCAAAGGATAAAGCAATATAGTGATGATGTTAAATATAGAAGCAAAGGTGTAAGACCTATTATAAAAGCAATGCGTAAATATGGTTTTGAAAATTTTAAATTTGAAACAATAGAACACAATATAAATAACCAAGAAACACTAGATGAATTAGAGAAGTATTATATATCATTTTATGACTCGATAAACAATGGATATAATATTAAGCCTGGTGGAAAAGGTGGTTTGCACAAAGAAGAAACAAAGCAAAAAATTGCATTATCTCAAATGGGCGAACTAAATCATATGTGGGGAAAGGTTGGAGATTTAAATTCTACGTCAAAAAGAATTTTAGAACTAACAACCGATATAGTTTATGAGTCTGCAATGTTAGCGTCGAAAGAGCTTGACTTGTGTTTTTCACACGTGTGTGCTGTTGCGAGAGGAAAAAGAGGTAGTACAGGTGGTTTTGTATTTAGGTATGTTGATAATGATGGCAAACCTATAAAACCAAAGAAAACTACAATTATTAAAAACAAACAATTGATAGAAAAAGTATTAGATAAATATAAATATTTATTGTAGGTAATATCGTGCCAAGCATTAAGGGAAACCTTTTTGAAGGTGTAACGACTAGGATATACGAGCTAAGTCATTGGATATGCTTATGAAATCCGTACATTCAAGGTGAAACTCCTTGTTTGGAAGCGCCATCTACCTAAACCATTGTTGAGATAATAGTGGCATGGTAAAGAGATAGTCTACGTGTAGAACGGACACGCAATCACCGTTCACAACAATGTTTATGTATTTAAACGAAGTTGATGATAATCAAACAAAAAAAGATTTGGCATTAATTATCGAAGAGGTATTAAAGCAAAGAATAGAGGGTGTCAAAAACATTCAAGGAAAACCAATCACTATTGCGTTTCCTAAATTAATTTTTGTCTTAGACGAAAATAATATTCATGAGGATAGTGAGTTTTATTATTTGACAAAATTGGCAGCTGAGTGTAGTTCCAAAAGACTAGTGCCTGATTATATTTCAGCCAAGATAATGAAAAAGCTAAAAGAGGGTAGCGTGTTTCCTGTAATGGGATGTAGAAGCGCTTTGTCTCCCTATTATGATAGTGAAGGAAAACCAAAATATTACGGAAGATTTAATCAAGGTGTTGTAACCATAAATCTTCCTGATGTGGCACTATCTAGCGAAGGCGATTTTAACAAGTTTTGGAAAATATTAGATGAAAGGTTAGAGTTGTGTTATCGAGCGCTTATGGTTAGACACAATAGTTTAATAGGGGTGAAATCTGATATTGCCCCTATTTTATGGCAACATGGTGCTTACGCTCGTTTAAAAGAGGGCGAGGTTATAGACGATTTGTTATATAATGGATATTCAACAATTTCTTTAGGATATGCAGGATTGTACGAGTGCGTAAAGTATATGACTAACCAATCACATACACAACCAAAGGGTAAAAACTTTGGTTTACAAGTAATGAAGGCGTTGAACAGTGCTTGCGAGCGTTGGAAGCAACAAACTAATATTGGGTTTTCTGTTTATGGTAGCCCAATCGAATCAACAACTTATAAATTTGCCAAATGTTTACAACAAAGATTTGGGGTAGTTGATGGAATTACTGATAAAAAATATATAACAAATTCTTATCATATTACACCAAGCGAAGAAATTGATGCTTTTAATAAATTAACATTAGAGAGTGAATTTCAAGAATTGAGTTCTGGTGGAGCAATTAGTTATGTTGAGACTCCTAATATGACCAAAAACGTTGACGCTATATTAGAAGTTTTAAGACATATTTATGAAACAATTATGTATGCTGAAATAAATACAACTACAAGCCATTGCCATATTTGTGGTTGTACAGATATAAAAATGGAAGATGATTTAAAGTTTCATTGTCCGCAATGTGGAAACGATGATTTTAACAAAATGAATATTGCTGTTCGTGTTTGCGGTTATATCTCAACCAACCCATTTAATGAAGGCAGAGCCGAAGATATTTATGATAGGGTTTATCATTTAGGAATGGATTAAGTTAAGGAGGAAACAATATGGATAAAAATAACAAAACAACCAACAATGAAGAATTAAATGAATTATTACAACTCCAAAATCAACAATTAAGAGAAAATATTATTAAAATTCAAGGCGTTTGCGAATTCCTAGACAATCGTGTTCAAACTTTGACCGAGGCATTGAGATTAGCAAAAGAGGAATTATCGAAAAGAGTGTTGTTAGAAAACGAAGGACTTCCAAAAGAAAATGAAACAAAGAAAAAATGAGGTGAGAAATAATGTTTTTTGATTCGTCAAGACAAATGTATATTGGAAAACACGATATTCACAAAGAATGGGATAAAGAAGATGGAGAATTTGTAGCTAGATTGTTACACATTGAATTACCGCATTTACTAGATATTTTAATGCTACACTTAGATTTTTTGTCATCTAGTGACAAGGAAAAAGAGTTTTGGAGAGATGTGGTTTTAGGTATTTGTTCAAATAGAATAAACCACCAAATATACGATTGTCAAAAATCATTTGAAAGAGTTTATGAAAATAAGGATGTGTAAATGTATTAACTAAAATAAGGGATTAATATCCCTTATTTTTTTTACAAAATATAATCAAATACATATTGACAATATTATTAACTTAGTATAAAATAGTGTTATAAGATAGATAAGGAGGATTTAAAAATGAAAATTTATTATAGTCTTGATGGATATGAACAATTTCTATTCTATCAAGAAATGATGTTTGGTACGTATTATTCGTTGTTGGGTCATGAGTTGGTTTATAATGTTGATGATGTTAATGATATTCTTAACAAAAAATGTCATGATTGTCTTGGTTATAAAATTGGCGGTGCTTGTTTTGGTGCAAACGTTGACAAAAACGCATTAAAAGAATTAAATGATTTTCATGGCGGAGGTACATTGATAGCTATTAATAAAAATATTCTTGCTTTAATAATATTTGTTCCAAGTGATTACACTAAAGAAAATAAGGATATTTATTACATTGTAAAGTACAAAATTCTTAGCTTGCGACAAGGAATATATCGTGTTTTGATTGATACTTATGAAAATAATAAATATGTATATTTTAGGGGTGGTAAAAATAGTTATTCTTATGTAGAAAAATGCCTCGATGTTTTACATAAAAAAAGTTCGTTTATTGGTTTTGATGATATAAGAGAGATAAGTAATGAATTGTCGAGATACCAACCACGAGCAATTAACATTGATGGAGAAGAGGTATATATTAATATGTTTGAGGAGATACAATAATGGGAAAATTAAAAATGTTTCAACTTATTTGTTTTTTATCGGCGATTATTAATTCGCTATGTAATATAACTAGTGCTATCATCAAAGGAAATGTATGTTTAGCAATCATAAATATTGTTATTTATATTTGTGCTTTGGGTGGTTGTTTATTCACGTTGAGGAAATAATAATGAATAAAAATAAAATAATTCAATTAATAATTTGTTTATTGCTTGCATGGCTTGGAGTATTCATATTTTATCATGATATTAAAATTGCTTTGATTTGGCTTGCTCTATATGCAATAGCACTAATATTCCTTGGCAATAAAGATTAATAGGAGAGTAAATTTGTTAGATGTAGATATTTTAGGTAATGTTATATATTGTGCACACTCATACAAACTTGATGAACTTAGAAAAGGTATGATGGTATATGACCATAGACTAAGACGCATTGTGGAAATTGTTAATGTATATTATTCTTGTCAGCTTATATACCTCAGAGGTGTTTATGGTGGAATTAGATTTGAAAATGGTAGATTTTGGGCGTTGAAAGGGTGATAGAAATGAAAAAGATTAATTACGAATTATTGTTTAAATTATGTGAAGAACATAACATTCCAATTAGATATGCTACAAATGGCGAAAAACTAGGTCTTTACATAGGCGATGGAGATGGTGGTATAAGAAAAATTTCAATAAATGATATAGTTGATACAAATGAATGGAGTAAAGAAGATTATTTAACGCATTTGAACTATGGTATAAAGACTTGTCCTGCTATTTACGATGCTTTTGAAAATTTGATTTATAAGTATTATGATTTAGTTGAAAAATATGATAAATGTGAACAAGCATTAGATAAAGCGTGTAAACAATTAACGCACGCCTATCCATTTGGGGTAAACAAATGCGAAACCGATGCGTGGGATGATAGTTGGAAGGAGTGGGCGTACAAAAATGATGAAAGATAAGGATATAGAATTATTAGAAGGAACTGATGGGGTAGAGTTTGTTAACTTGGAACAATTAGCACAAGCATATGTCGAAAGTATGACGAGAGGATTTAACTCTCATGATATGGTATTTAAAGAAAATTATATTGCTATTAGTTCTCCAAGCCCCAAAAGTAATTATTGCGGATATCATAAAACTCTTGTATATGAAATTTATGATTATAAAGAATTTTTCGAAGAAGAATTGCCAGCATTATTTAGTGATGTTTTAGATTTTTCAATGAATAAGGGTTATAATGAAGCGGTTATAGATATAGTTGAGAAAGTTGAGACGATGGAACGATGAAAACTAAAGGAGAGTATGAAGAAGCTTTTGATTTAATCGATATATTTACAAGTTGTGGTTACAATGAGGTTGATGATTGTAATTGTTGTATTGCCTATGATAAGGGGTTAAAGCAACAACATGGATGTGAATTAGATTTAGCATTAAACATGTTTAAAAAGTTAATCAATGAACATTTTAAACCAAAAGAAAATACATCGGAATTTAAGCACTTTAAGCTACATAGTGACAATACTTTAAAAAATCTAACTAAGAAAGAATTAATAGACTATATTAAGATGCTATATCATAATTGGGGAGCTTGCGATGAGCAATTAAAAAATTGCATTGATGCAAATACTAAACTAAAAGGAAAATATTCTAAGATTTTAGACGATGTCCACGACTATCGTTTTGAGACACATTGTATGAAAATGACAATAAGAAACCTTTGTGAACATTTTGGAGTTAAGAATGAAGCCGAGCTAAAAAATATCTATTTAAACAAACCATACAAATTTGAAGATTTAAAGCCTAATATGTGGGTTTGGGATAATGTAGCAAAGGAATGTTTATACGTTGTTAGACCTTTCATAACCACAGGCGTTAGGGTTAAATACTTTACTTGTTTAGGAATTTGGAATTTGGAAAAAATAAAAAAATTAAATATGAAATTTGAAGAAAACCGTTTCTTTCCAGTGCAGATAGCCAATATGATTGGAGGTAATTAAATATGTGTGAAGAACTTAAAGAGAATATTATACTTTCTCACGATGATTATATGGAAACGTTGAGACGTTTAGAAGCTGACGCTAAAGGAGAAGAATTTATTGATGGTCAAGCGTATGCTATTGGTGGTTTCGATTTTGAATGTTTAAGAAATTTAGTTGATGCTTATGATAAATTGCTTATTGATTATGATATATTAGAAATGCAAGTTCATAATATGGGGCATAGGCTTAACCAAAAGGTGAATGAATGTTTAAAATTAAGAAGAGAAAACAAAGAATTAAGAATCGAAATTGAGTGTATGTACAATGAAATACACAAAGTAAAGGATGGCGATTAATGTGCATGAAGATGAATTTTTAGAAAAGGAAGAATATTTGGAGATTCTTAAATCTTTTGTTAAAAAAGATGGTTCTCCATACAACCAAAATGATTATGAGTTTGACCATTTCTATGCTTTGATTATTAATTGTTTTAATTTGTTGAAAAAATATCAAAAGCTATGTCATGACTACGATGTCTTAGAAATGCAACAATTAGATTTAGAACAAAAATATATTAAGTCAATTGACACCATAGATGATTTGTCACAAATGGTTTACACACAAGTTATGATGGGGGGATTATATGAGTAATTATGTTAAGATTAAGAACTTCTCAATAGAAAATGGCGAAGGAATTCGTACAAGTATTTTCTTTTCAGGTTGTGATTTTTTTTGTCGTGGATGCTTCAACAAAGATATCCAAGATTTTAATGTTGGCAAACCATTTACCAAAGAAGTTTATGAGAATGAAATTAAACCAACAATAAACAAACACATCGCAGGTATTAGCGTGTTAGGAGGAGAGCCATTGCACCCAAAGAATTTAAGTGCCACTTTCAATTTATTGCGTTGGTTTAAACGTGACTTCCCAAACAAGACTATTTGGGTTTGGTCTGGCTATACATTAGAAGAGTTGCTAAGTGATGAATATATGATTAAAACACCTAGCTTTAATATGATTGAATTAATATTAGAAAATATTGACATTCTTGTTGATGGGCGATTTGTAGAAAAAGAAAAAGATTTAACTTTAAAATGGAGAGGGTCAAAAAATCAACGAGTAATATCAGTCAAAGATACTTTAGAAAGAGGAGAAATTGTTGAATATTGTGAATAAAGAAGACATTATAAATGACATTAAGGTGATTAGTGATTGGTGTTATAAAGAAATAGGTTCTACTCATAAAAAACGTAAATATGTACAAATAATGTGTTTAAAATGTGGATGGATGGGCGAAACGTCAATTTTTGCATTAAAACATGGGAGGACTGGTCAATGCCCACACTGTAGAGACATAGGAAAAAGAAGTAAGGGCAACCCTCAAAACACAAATATATATGAAATAAATGGTGATATCACACACATATATACAAAAAAGGGTGATAAGTTTTTGATAGATACAGAAGATATAGATGTAGCTAAACAATGTTGTTGGGCTAAGCATAAAAGCGGATATGCAATAGGGCAAATAAATAAAGAAAAAGTAAGATTGCATAGACTCATAATGAGTAAATACGGTGTCCTGCCGAACGACCCGAATATGATAATAGACCATATTAACAAAATTAGAACAGACAATAGAAAAGAGAATTTGAATGTTATACCTAAAAAATTAAATCCCCAAAATCACTCGCTCTATAAGACCAATAAGACAGGGCATAGTGGAATATCTTTATGTGATAATGGAAAATATAGAGTTAAAGTGTCTAATAAATATATAGGGATATTTGAAACATTAGAGGAAGCTATAAAAGCAAGAGAGGAAGCAGCACATGAATACTTTGAATATTTGCCAGACGCTTCTTAACGTTCAACAAAGTCTTGCACAAAAGAAGGTAATATTATATGATGAATAACAACGAAATTAAATTATCCCAAGAAGAACTTAAGTTTTTAATTATTGGGATAGAGAGTGGTTTTTACCATCCAAGCAAACAAGAATTAAAAGTATATTATTGGGCTAAAAACATTGCAAAAAAAAGGAGTGAGAACAACTATGAAATTATTGAACAAAAAATTTGCCAATAATGAGAGAGTAGTCATTAAACACAATGGATATTATTATCAAGGTAAAGTTATTGGTCAAAAAGGAATATCACGAATTATAGTGTTTGAGTCTTTTGGCGAACCACTTATTGTTAAGAGAAATATTTTTAGAATCTATTCTTATTATGGTACTATATAGAACGATATAAATATCGTTCTTTTTTATGTCATATCAAACACCACAAAGCCAATATGGAGTTGTGGTAAGGAGTTTGCATTTAACACCATAAACAATACCCAAAACTAAAACAAGCGCCACATAGCCTTATATTGACTTTAAATAATTATTAAAAAAACATTTATTTTATAATTGACATATATTTATAATGGTGGTATTATGTATTTGTAAGATAAAGGAGGAACGAAAAAGATGGAACTTACAATTAATGAATTTACTTTTAAATATTTTATTTATAATAAAAACAGTACATACAATGAGTACCCTAATTGGTTGAAACAACTTAGCGACAAAGAGATATTAACATTTAAGGATATTGATGGTTGTCGTGAATGTTTCTTAGTGTTACCAACACAATGGAACTTAATTAATGACAACGATGTTATTTGTTGTAATGATATTGTTGGCGAATTTGTGTTGACACAAGAGCAATTTGAGCAAATTCAAAAATACGTTAATAATAAGTAGGTGTTAGATATGGAAATTATAAAAACAATTCTATTTGGCTTAGGTATATTTTGGACGCTTGAATTATTTTGGTTGATAAACTTTGAAGATAGAGTTAAGAATGATGAGAATTACACAAGAAAAGAGGATGATGAGCAATGATGTTACGTGAAAACAAAACGTTGCAAGAATTTAAACAAGAGTTAATCGAAGAAGCTTTAATTAAACAAAAAGAACAATTAGGAAATATGTTTGAAAAACAAAAAGAATTAGATGAACGTATTTTGAATGGTGATAAATATCACTATAGAGAAGTTCTAATGGCGTTATTTGTAGAGTTGGGAGAGTTCATGAATGAAATACCAACAAAGTTTAAATATTGGAAAAAGAGCGCCAAAGATGATTATGAAAAGGCGTTAGAAGAATATGTCGATTGTTTACATTTCGCAATGAGTTTAGCCATTGTGGAAGAAAAGGGATTATATCGATGCAAAGAATATTGTAAGTGTTATGATGCGGTTCAAAGCGAATATTTTTCACATACGTATCGATGTGACTACTTTGACATGATGATTATTATTCTTGACGCTTATGGAATAGTGAGAGTACAAAAACTATTTGAATTAGGAATTGTTGTTGGATTTACATGGGATGAGATTTATAATATGTATTTAAAGAAAAATAAAATTAATCATAAAAGACAAGATGATAAATATTAATTAAGGAAGGTGAATAAAAATGATTAAACTACAAGATAATATTGTTATTGATGCTGATAAATATGGATATGTAGCAAAAAGATATATTGGCTTAAACAAAAAGGGAGAAGAGATGTTTGAAGTTATTGGCTATCATGCTGAGATTTGTGGCGTGTTAGAATGTGTCGTTCGATACTTACAAAGGGTTTGTGTTCGAGATAAAGATATGGATATTCATCAAGCGATTAAAGAATTAGTAGAAATTAATAAAGCGTGGTATAATATCTTAAATGAAAATTTACCAAAATTAGAAAAATTAGGAAAATAAAATATGAGTAAACAAGATTGGGAAGAATGGGTTGAATATTGGTGGAATGAATTGCTTAATCGAATAATCGAAGAAGATATTAAAATATAAAACAATAAACATGGAACGAGGGAATAAAAATGAAAAAAAATGAAGTGAAAGTAAAGTTAAATATCATTGAAACTTATGAAGTGCCTAGGGTTATTGAAGTGACAATGACACCACAACAATATAAAAATTATGAAAATGAAGAATGTGGGTTAGATAGGATTTTAAGAAAATCTCATAATATTCTTGAAGTAAAACAAAATTCAAACGAATTAACTACCAAAGAAAGAGGGTTTTTAAAACTTAAGACATCTAGCTTTGTTAAAGATATAAAACTATCAAAATGTAATAATATGGATATTTTATACATCGATACCGAAGTGGAGGAGATTGAATATGAATAATAAATATCACAATTTATCACAAGTTAATATTAATTCTTTTATGGAGGCTAGACCAGGATTACCACAAACCGTATTTGGTTGTTTACAAACTATGATTAGAGAAGCAATAAAAACAAGGAGTAATTTGTTGCTTTGTGGAGATAGTTTTCGTGGAGTGGGAAAAACTCGTTTGTTATTAAATTTCAAAAGAGGTGATAATTTATTAACATTGACTCGTAGACAAAGCGAACTCAAAGAACCATATACACCATTACAACTAGTTCTTACAGAATATAATAACAAAAATAGCTATAAGCCGATTATCTTAGTTGATGATATTGACGAAAGATATGCTCTAAGATTAATTAATCAAGGCAATATTGTTATTGGTTTTGTAAAAAGGGAATACTACGATTATGTCATCTAAGGATTGGTATTTGGTGTTGTGTGTTTTGGGTACTTGCATATGTGTGCTTTTACAATATAAGTTATACAAATATTTAAAGTATCTTTGGAAAAAAGAAAAATAATCATTTTACGAAAATATTATGGTTCTAAAGCAGGAGGTATTAAACAATTTTTATGAAGTATTTAAAATTTAAGGTTAACATTTATGATGGTGACCTAATTGTGTGGAAAAAAGATGAGGAATTTAAACTAATGACCGAAAATGAAAAGGCGTATTTTTGTTATTCCTCAACGAATTTAAGCGTTCTAAAAGGGATTGATAAATCTCTTGAGGGAAAATATTTTGATATAGTATATAGGAGGAATTAAAAATGAATAGTTATAACAATATTGAGTTAACACAAGACATTCGAGAACTATCAACTTTATTAAAGTCTAAATATAACGATAAATTAGTTGAAGATAAATATATTAGAATTGAATTAACCAAGGCTCAAAATGCGCTTTGTAAAGTCATTGATTATGTGAATATTGATAAAAATAAAAAGGTGGATTAGATATGAGTGATAAATTAAAAGCTGATTTAACAAAATTAAAGGTCGAAGTTCGTTGGCATGAGGATATGTGGGGAGTTATTAAAAATGCAACCATGACAACAATAGGGAAAGACAAGGGGAAATACCCTGATAGCGAATGGAAAAGAAAGATGTTAATGGGCGAACATTCTCCCATCAGAATTGGTCATTTTGTTATTAAAATTTATAATTGCCCTCAATTTGTTCATGGTCATCTTGTTAGACACCCAATGGGTGTTACTCCTTTTATATCCACACTAAGAAGTGACCGTAATAATTATAACGATGTTCCAAATAGATATACGTTACAAGATGGAGAATATTCTTTAAGTTTTCAAGCCATTATTAATATCTCTCGCAAGAGATTGTGTAATTGCGCTAGTGCTGAAACAAGATATGTTTGGAAGAAAGTTCTAGAAGCAATAAAAGAGTTTGAACCAGAATTGTATGATGTATGCGTTCCTCAGTGCGTTCGAAATGCTCATTGCTATGAAGTATTCCCTTGTGGATATAGCACTACAAAATCATTTGAAAAAGCACTACAAGAATATCGAAAAGGTGTCAATGAATAATTAAATATTCAAAATATAGAGCCATGGGAGTGCGTTTGCAATAATGGGAACAATTTATCCTATGTATTATAAACAACTCTCAGTGGCTCTATATTTTGTTTATAGATAATAATAAGGAGGATTTATATGAGGACAATTTTAGTTATTTCTCAACATCCACGTGAACTCGTTAAAAAATTGAAGTGCTACCAAAGTATTACGGTTGACCTAGGTAATATTTTAGAATATAATAGTACCAATGGAAGAAGTGTTATTTTTTATTTGGTCAATAACGTCATGGACTTTAATATTAGATTAAAAGGAATTAAATTTCACATGATTATCGATGATGGAACAAGCGATATTTATAATGACGTGGCAAATAAAAATAGATTAAAAAGATGGGTTGATGAGTTCATTGATGTTGTAGGTACTCGATATATTAGCAACAAAAACACAAACAACATCATAGAGATTGTTGAAAAAGAAATGAAGGATTACTAATGGCTACACTTCCAAGGCATTGTTATCGTTTGCCAAAAAATTTTACAAAATATTTATTGAGTGCGATTACAATAGAATTATTTAAATATAGGAATTATCATGAATATTTAAATCAACATAAGATGTTTGTCACCGAGGCATTTAATATCAACAAAGACATAAAAGTGTTGGTAACGTCTTACCCAATGGAAAAACGTGAAGATTTATACGAAGTAAGTGCCAAGTTATGTTTATATGGTTGTCAAAGCTATGAGTTTGGCGGTACATTGGTTATTGAATCCACGCGTGAAGATTTTGGATATTGGTTGCACGATAGCATAGAACCTATTGACAAATTAGATAAAATAAGTTATTATGAAGTTATACAATGGATAAATGAGAAAAGAGGTGTCAAGAAATATTATAACATCAACATGGATTATAGTTCAAAAAATTTTAAGTTTTGGTAAAGTTAAAGATATAAGAAAGGAGATATTTTAGAAATGCTAAAGATAGAAAAGATTAAAGACGAGATTAAAAATTTTAATCTCGCAAATGATAATTTGAGGTGTTATTTAGCAAGAACAACGACAAAACAAAATTGTGATATACATGAATGTCATAGACCAAGCTTACGTTGTGAAGAATGTTTAAAGGTATCACTTACAAACTTATTAGAAGAATATAAAAAACCTGTTAAATTATCAAAATTTGAATATGAATATTTAAAAGTTGCTAAAAAAGAGGGTCTTAATTTTATTGCAAGAGACAATGACGGTTGTGTGTTTCTGTATAGAAATATACCATGGAAAGACGAACTTTCTTGGGGTTACAGTGGCAAACTTATAATTGCGTTTGAAGAATTGTTTAAATTTGTTAAGTGGGCAGATGAAGAACCCTGCAACATCGATGAAATATTAAGCAATTGTGAGGTAATTGAAGATGAATAAACAAGAATATGAAGAAAGAATAGCAAAGATAGAAAAAGAATTGAAGGAATTAAAGGAAGTGGAAATCGTAGACGATGAGTTCCCAAGACTTGGAGAGCAATATTGGTTTGTTGATACAGATGGGTATGTTGTTTATGCTCATTGGGGCGATAACACAATTGATAATTACCGCAAAGATTTTTTAAGAATTTTTAAAACCAAAAAAGAATGTGAACGTTATTTAGAAATTCAAAAAGCATTTAAAGAGGAATCTAAAAAATTTGAGCCAAATTGGAAAGATGCCAATCAAAATAAATATTGCCTTTATTACGACTATAACGAAAATAGTTTGAAGATTAGTGGTTGGAGTACACGTAGGCAAGCGATTTTATATTTCGAAAGTAGAGAAGTATTAGAAGAATTAATATCACGTTTTGGAAAAGAAGATGTTAAGAAATATTATTTTGGAATAGAGGAATAGAAAATGGTAACAAGACAAGAATTGTTAAAATACGCTGATACATTATATGAGTTAAAAGATAGTGAATTTGTTAAAGCGTATCTTAAAGCACAACACGAAGTTGTAACATATTTTCATTCTCAAGAAGAGAATGTTGTGAAGTCGTTAGAGTATTATAAATCCTCTAAAAAATACGACTACTATATAGAATTGCCATATGAAAATTTTGAAATATTGGCAAATGGTAAATACGGATTTAGACAACATGGTTTTAGTTATTGTGGCAAAGGTATTGGTGAAAATAAAGGTTGGAGTTTGAGTGGTTGTTGTTCATTGTGTAATTTTACTAAAGAAAAAATAAAAGATATGATAGACGAAAATATTAAAAAAGATAATGAGGAGGCAATTGAAGATGATAAAAAAGAAGAAAGTTAATCCAGCGAACATATTAATTAGTTCGTTTGAAATGGAAGAGTTATTAGTTATTGACAAATTTAATAATGAAGTAATTAAAAATAATGAACTACTTTTGGATAAGCTATATTTTTCTTTAGAAGAGGTGTTAGACGGTTTAAATAAAGACGGACATTATTTAATTATTGTTGAAAGTCCGTTACATGGTGAAATTTATCGATATAACAATGATGGTAAACAAGAAGTGTATTTGATTTGAAAAACGTGCGAATACGCATGAAAGGAGAGAAAACAATGAAAGTAATAGTTGAAACAACTTCTTTAATGGAAGAAATAGTTTTTAGAGATATTGTAAGAATTGAAGATAAGGAAGAATGGATTGTTTTAAATGATAAAAATGGTCGGTGTTTACCAATGCCAAAACAAGTCATTGAAAACATAAAAGTATTAGATATTTTAACAAATAAGGAGGGTTAAATAATGCCTAAATTTAGAAAGAAACCAGTAGTCGTAGAAGCGTTTCGATATGATGGTGATTTAATAGATATTAATGGTAACTATTATGTTCCCGATTGGGCGATAGAAGCCTTTGAAAAAGATGTATTATTTTATGATGAGCATAATGACCATCCATTTGAATTATTTATTAAAACATTAGAAGGTATCAACCATGTTAGCGTTGGCGATTATATCGTTAAAGGTACACAAGGAGAATTATACCCATGTAAGCCTGATATTTTCGAACAAGTCTATGAAGAGATTGACAATGTTGAAGCTCAAGAAGAAAAGAAAACTTATTTAAGCGAATATCTTAAAAAACACAATTGTTCTTACCAGGAATTTATGGAGCAACAAGAAATGTATGATGGTTTTTGCCCTGTAGGGTTAGAAGAAGCTCCGTGCCCTATCGAATTGGATTGCATGGGGTGTTGGAACCAAGAAGTGAAAGGGGAATAATATGGAAGAGTTTGTATTTAGAGATGGCGATGAATTTTTTAAATTATCTTTTTTAAAAAGATTTTTAATTGGAACAAATGGAATTATTGCTGGTGGTTGTTTTAAAAATATTTTTAACGGAGAGCGTGTCAAAGATATAGATATGTTCTTTAGAAATAAAAGAGACTTTACTGATGCTAATAAAAAGTATCAAGATGATGCTAACTTTACCTTAGCTTATAAGAATGAAAATGTTATTGCCTATAAAGAAAATGATAGTGGAATTGTTGTTGAACTATGTAAAAAGACATTCGGACAACCAAAATGGTTGTTAAATAACTTCGATTTTAGTATCACTAAGTTTTGCTATTACTATGAAACTGATAGCTATGTTGATGAAGATGGCGAGGATATATTAATTTATGATTATTATGTTTATCACCATCCAAAATTCTTTGAACATTTATTAGAAAAGAAGTTGGTATTAGATAGTTCAAATTTATTATATCCATTTAGTACGTTTGAGCGCTCTTATAGATATAGAGCATATGGTTACGGATTATGTAAAGAAAGTAAAATTCATTTAATCAACGCACTTAGACAAGCTAATAAATTTGATGAAAATGATTTATCTAAAAGTCTTTACAAAGGCATTGATTAATGATATTATAAATAAGGAGGTAATAAAAGATGGGAATTTGGATTAGAAGTCAAAATAAGTGTAGGTTAGTGGAATGTACGAGATTTGGCGTTAGTAATTGGTTTAATGGAATTTGTGATGTAGTAGGATACAATTGCAACGATTCAATTGTATTAGGAGAATACGAGGGCGAAGAAAAAGCAATTAAAGTGTTAGATATGATACAAAATTTCATTAGGAACAATGAAAGAACATTTGGAAATGTTGCCTATGAACAAGAGTGGTCAGGGGAAATCGTAACACATAGCAATGATGTGTTTCAAATGCCACAAGATATTATAATAGTTAATGATGAGGATAATGAAGCATGAGTAAATTTAAAAAGATAGCTATTCTATCTATAATGTTGTTTTTATTAATTGGTTGTGCACCACAATTAAAAAATGGAGCAGTTATAGTTGTTGAAAAAGAGTATCATGAACCATATACAACAACTACATTTACTAGAGCTGGTAAGGTAATGATACCGATAAGACATCATCATGATGAAGAATATAAAGTGATAGTAAAACAGTTTGATGATGATAAAGATGAATATATTGAAAAAGGAGTAGAAGTTGACAAACAATTGTATAACAAAGTTAAAGTTGGTGATGAACTAACATATAAGTTTGGAGAGTTGTTTGTAAATAGTGATGAAAATGGAAAATAAATATCAAGAAGCGTTAGATAGAACTAAAAAAGTATATGAAGTTATTTGCGATGAGTTAAGGAGCAAAGAATTGGCAAATAAAATGAATGATGATGTAGAAGTATTACAAGAATTGGTTGATAAGACTAAACCCCAAAAACCTATTATTTCATATCCAATGGGGGATTGTTATTATACTTGTCCTTGTTGTGGTAATTTGCTTATTGAAAAAAGAATTGTTATTTCCCCAAGTGGTAAAAATTTAATTAAAAACCTTTCATATTGCGATAGATGTGGTCGAGAGATGAATTGGAGTGATATAGATGGAAAATAAAGAAGTGAAAGAAGCTTTGTATGAATTATCAATTCAAACAAACAAAGAGAATGTGTATCAAGATGAAATAAATGGTTATGTTAGTACAATTCAAAATTATATCGAACAATTGGAGCAAGCGTTAATTAATAAAATCGAATGGAAGTCAGCCAAACAAGAATTACCGCAAGAATGGGATTGCGATACTCATACGATAAGTGATGATGTATTATGTTACGCAACTACAAAGGATGAATATTGGATAGACTATGTAGCTAATGGTAAATGGAGTTGTCATGACTATAATGACAAAGACGAATTATATTGGCTACCATTATATGGATTATTTAATGAAGATAAAGATAGTTATTGAGAGGTGGATTTAATGAGTAATAAACTAAGATTGCAAATTAAAGAAAAGTATATAAGAGATGTATTTATAGATGTAGTTGTACCAGAAGATAAATTAGATGTTTTTGATTGGACTTTAGATAAACACGAAGATTCATATAATGATTATGAAGCATTGATTTATAAATTATCTAATGAGGGTTTTAAAGTGTTACATATCGATGACAATAATGATTTGTTTGGTTTTGAAGAGACATGTGGTATTGACTACACATTTATCAACGAAGGAGAAAAAGAAAATGCAAAATAAGAATGAACAAGATTGGAAGTTCGATAAAAAGAAAGCTAGTACAGCGTTGCAAGAATTGTCTTGTCATATCCTTAACCCTTTTAATGATGATAATGTGTTTGAGTTAGTTAGAGTTATTACCCATTGTATGGATTTGGAAAAAGCGCTAGATAAAGCGTGCGAAGAATTAGAAACATTTGATATGACATTTAATGACGGTGATTTTGTTGATATAAAAAACAAAGAACAATGGAAAGAGTGGTTGAAATAAAATGTTGAGCAAAGATAAAAAAGAATGGTTTGATTTACCAACAATAGAAAAACATGATAACGATTTTAAAGATAAAAAATTTGATAAAAAAATGGCGCTAGGACTATTAAACGAAGTCCAAGTTCATTGGTGTGGAGATTGTGACAATTATAAACATAGTGGTTGTGGTTGTTATTTTCCTAGTTTTAAAAAGGAAATGATAAAGAAAATCAATGAACATTTTGAGGTTTTAGATGTAATAGAAGAAGAAGTTGATGATATTCAAACAGTAATTGATTTATTGGATAGCAAAGTTGTGACAATGGGTCATATAAATATTGCTATAAAAAAACTAGAAATTATACAAGATAAATTAATGGGAGTGGAAGAAGATGCTGAGTAAAGAAGAGCAATTAAAATTAGAAACAGAGTTAATTCTTTTATTAGATGAATTATGTTCTGATTGTATGTTGTATAGAGGTGTTAAGGAAAAATATGTAATAGCAAGTACGCTATTTAGAGGTAAGTTTGCGTTAGGACGTATCGTTGATTGCAACCATATTCATAAAGCAATTGAGGAGAGCGGAAAGCAATGTTTATCACCTAGAGAAGTATTTAAAATATTTGTAAATAAGGAATGGATTGATAATGAAGAATAAAGAAGAATGTTTAAAAGCATTAGAACATTTAATTGAGTGTAAACAAAGAAAGTTATGTGATAAATGTAAATTTAAATTAAGATGCACAATGTCAAATGATGAATTAGTTATAAACCAATTAATCGAAGAACATTTTGAACTTTTAAATGGAATAGAAAGAATTATTAACAAAGCGAAAGAATTAAGTAATTCAAATGATGAACTAAAAGGATTATATTTTATTACACCATACAAACTTGAAGATTTAAAAGAGGATATGTGGGTTTATGATATTAAATATGATGAATTTTGTAGAATAGATTTTATCGCTGGAATATATCCACATCGTAGTTATAGTGATGGAACTTGCGAAGATGGTGCATTCGAAGAAAACCGTTTCTATCCTCCACAAATGGCTAATATGATTAATATAGAAAAAAAGAGAGAAAGAAACAATGAAAGCGACAATTAATTTTTATGGAAGTAATAGCATAGAATATAATTTAGAATTTGTTGATATTCGATGTGATGATAGATATGTATATATAGCAACAAATAATGATGAGGGTGTGGCATTTCCAAAAGAAGATATTGAAAGCATAGAAATAACAAAATTCTAAGAAACAATTAGGGGTGATAAAATGGATAAAGAAGTTATTCTATTAGCGTGGGAGCATATTAAGACCTTGAGGGGTTCAAACCTTGGCGATTACTATTGTCAATTCATTCATAGCGGTATTGAGTTTGATAAAGACGCTGTAGTCATTGAAAATATGATTGATGACTATTTCAATCTAAAAGACAATATAAAAACATTAGAAGAAAAATACAAAACATCACTAGAATTTTTAGAAAGAGCAAACCGCAAACCCTATAGTGTGTATATAGATGCAACAGAATTGGATGAGATGATTTCCTACGAGGTAAATTTGAAAAAAAGGGGGGGTAACTTATGACTAAAAACAATGGCAAAGAAGGAAAGAAGTTCGAAGAAGATTTTAAAAACAGTGTTAACCAAGAAAAGTATTGGGTTCATAGACCGCCAGATACCAGTAACTCTTATGGCGGTGGTAGCCTTTCAAGATTTACAAACACATCGTTATGCGACTATGTGATATATGATTGTATTGAAAAGCAATTATACTTAAATGAGTTAAAGTCAACAAAGAGTACAAGCGTTCCATTTGCTACATATGACCTACAAGTCCAATTAGAGCAATTGGAGAGCGATTTAAGTAACTTTAGAGCAACAATAAGGGGAAAACAAAACGACGCTCAAAAGTCTTTTATTAAGGCTCTAAGAGATAGCATTAAATTAGTCAAAAAGAATGGTAATTCTAAGAGTATTAAATTACACCAAATCGTTAATATGTATAAAGATTGTAAAAAATATAATATAATTGGCTACATAATTATTAACTTTAGAGAAACAAAGCACACTTATAAAATAAATATTATCGACTTTGTGGAAAAGTTTTGGACTATTACTAATAAAAAATCTATCAATGAGCAAGATTGCTTAGAGATAGGAACTATAATCAAGCAACAACCAAAAGGAGCAAAAAGTTCTAGATGGTTATATGATATATACCAATAACATATTGTCGTGACATAAAAAAAGAGAACTATGATTAAGTTCTCTTTTAGTTTAATATTACATATCTAAATTTAACGGTCTAATATGACAAGTAATTACAAAATTAGTTATTGAGATAGTAGACCCTAATGCGTGTGCCTTGATATTAATTGCGTTTTTAGCACTTGGTATATCTAAGTCAATTTGCATTAATTCATTGTTGTCACTTGTTCCTAAATGGTTTTCAATAATAATTTTACCATCAGAAGAAACATAACTATAATTAAATGTTATTTCATAATTTTGAATATTTGCTAATGCTTGTGCAATGTCGGGAGCATCGAATGTAGCAATCGTAGAAACAACTCCATTAATTTCCAATGTTTCACTTGTCACTCTATAATCTTTTCCTACTTTTGTATCAATATCTTGTAAAGTGGATAACTCTTGAATAGAGTCAACATTATTCCATGATGGTCGTTGAGATGATTGTAGCATCAATGGTCTATTACTTCCACCAACGTTTACATTAACGCCACTAGAAACACCTACAAGAGGAATGGTTTCTCCATCGTTGCTAGTTCCATATAACATACCTGTTTTAAATGTAATGTTTCCATTCATTGTACCGCCAGAAAGAGGAAGATATTCTCCTCCTACTCCGCTACCGTCTCCGCCCAATTTCTTAATTAAAGAAATAACCATGGGCAAGCTAATACCACCATTTTCTTTATCGTTCATATAATCACCTCTTCTCTTATGCTTGATGAATAATTAGATTAACTACATATGGATTGTCTACATCTATGCTAATAGATGGTTCTGGTACAATATAACAATGCTTAAAAGCATTATATCCCATGCTATCATAAGTTCCATAAACCAAATCGCAAAATTTATTAACATCATTAATAAATCCAATTTGACCTTGACCTTGTGTTTCTACAATCACTTGTAATCTTGCCAATACTCCATCTTTTTGTATATTAATTCCATAAGTAGAATTATATAAATTAACAACTTCGGGATATTCAAATAAATCCCAACCATTTACACCTAATTCGTTTATCTCGTTTGGCGATGTAGAAAACGAAATTCTAAATGAGTCTGCTTTCATAATTTATCCTCCTTATTCTTGATATGTCTCTATTTTCATCATTTTAAAAACATCTTGTTGTGTTAATTGTTTTCTTTCTTGTTCACTTAATGAATTAAGATAATCTTTTATTTCTTCCATATTTGTAACCTTTATGCCAATGGTTACTTTTTTTGCACTCATTTTCCTTATCCATATAAACCCCTCTTATTTATTAGTTATTTGCAACTCTAATTAATACTTTTAATCTACCGCCAAATGGACTTGTGTCGTGCATATCAACATATCCCTCGGTACTATTTCCAGTAGTGCTATCTTTAGCCATATAACAAGATATATATGATATTTTATCCAATCCGTTCTTAACAACAGAGCATACGCCAGCTTGTTTACCCCATCTCCATTTTGTTTCATCTCTTCCTCTCCACATATATCCAACTACTTCAAAATTTTGTGTTTGGAAATTAAATATATTAGATGGCACATCATAAGTCCATTGAACTCCACAATTTATTTCGCTTGTTTGTTTTGAATCTCCTAAGTTATATTCTATTTCAAAATATTTTGCTTTATCCATATTGCTATAATAGCTAATCAATTCATCATAAAAATCATTGTTGCTGTTCATCATTTGATTTATACTAATATCATTTTTTATAGCGCTTTGGTCTTGTTTATTTGATAATTGTTTAACTTCATCAATTAATGGGTTAAATGTCTCATCAATTCTTTGTTGAACATCGTTAAAATCATTAGCGCTTAACATAAAACCATTTTCTCCAGAATATTTTTCAATTAGCAAATTGTATAGCCCTGTTTCGCCCTTGTTATTTATATTAACATCTTGTGAACTCGATGTATTATAAACTATTCCACTCGTTGGGGAAGTCCATTGCACTTGACCTGTATTGGTTCTTTGTAAATTTTGAATCAATTCACTAATTTTTGTTGCCTCGCCACTCTTGTTATTAACATTAGGATAATCGCCACCGCTATCAATGGGTAGGTTGATTTTAGTTTTAAGCACCAACGTTAACACCTCCTCGTTTATACCAATAAGTTATCCTGCATTTTGTTCCTCTTTCCAAGTCAGTACTGTTGTAAATAGGGGCTTTGTTATCAGCCAAAACAACGATTTCCCTAGCACCATCATTGATGGTGGCTGTCAAAGTAATCGTCTTATCTCCGCTAGTCCAAAATTCACTTCCTGGCAACAATAACTCTAAATTAGAAACAAATACTTGATTAGAGTCTGCCCCTTGCGGTAATTCAAAATAAAATATTAAAGGAAACCCCCAAACCAACTCAGACACTTGTTGTGTGCAAGTCATGGTCGTTAAGTTTTGCATTTGTTGAATTGTTGATTGTATTTGAATGTTTTGTTCTTTTATACCATTAATATTTTTATCATCTCTAAGTTTATATAGTTGAGCATTTGTTTTTACTCCTGATACACCACTTTCTAATGTGTCAGAATTGGATTCTATTTCTTGAGCAATTTTATTATAATCATCAAACGTCAAAACAAAGCCTCCGTCTCCGCCATAAATCTCCAACAACAAATTGTATAACCCTGTTTCTCCCTTGTTATATACGTTTGCGTTGTCAACATTTGATGACGTTCTATATAATATACCACTTGTTGATGACTCCCAACTAATTTGACCAAAATTACTACGATTTGTTTTATACATCAATTCATTTATTTTTGTATACTCATCTACTAAATTACCCTCATTTGGATATACATTAATCGTAGACATGGGTAAATCTGTTTTTTTGTTTATTGCCATAACTACTCCTTTCTCTTACTGTTTTTTATCAAATTGTAAGACCATATATACTTCTCCTACTATATAAAATGATTTCAACCAAATATCTACTATCTCATCTTCTATGGTTTGATTTTGTATTGTTTGAAAGGTCACCTTAATACTTGTTTTTTCTTGGTTAGATATTTCTATTTTAGGTCTATACAATCCAACTTTCCAATAGTATCTACCTAAATCGGCTTGAAATGATGGAGCAAGCATAACTCCATCGCTACCATATCTTTCCAAGTTGTTGCCTAACCCCTTTATATAAAAGCGAAAGTCTAACATTCTCGCATCCTTAGAATAATAGTTGGGATATTGATTGCCCCAACTAAATGTTGCTGTTGTAGTACCAGCACTAGTAACAGGTGTGGCTCTTAATATTAATATGCTTTTATTTGCATATGGTATAATTTGAGCATATTCGTTTTTTAATGCAACTTGAGTATTTCTCAACTCGCTAATTTGATTGCTGATATTTTTAGAATAATCATTAATATCATTTAATGTTTCATTAATGCTATTTTTTGCCACCGAAGAAACGCTTGACAACTCTTTTTCGATATTGTTATAATCATCTGGAGTGATAATAAAACCATTATCTCCACCATATAATCTAATCAATAAATTATAAATACCTGTTTCCCCTTTGTTATAAATATTAGCAACATTTGGATAATCAGCAGTTCTATAAATAGTTCCACTTGTTTCGCTAGTGTAGGATATTTGTCCTGTATTTGACCTATTGGTCTTTTTTGCTAATGCGTTTATTTTTAATAATTCATCGGTTTTATTATTGGCGTTAGGAACACCACCAACAGTAGAACATGGAGTATTAATTTTAGTAAATAAAGCCATAACAATTCCTCCTTTTTCTTCTTAATATATGTATAAGAGTACAAATTAATGTACTCTTAGTTAATCTTTATTTTCTAATTTTCTAATTCTATCTTCGTGGTCATCAATTGTTTTGTTAATATTGTTTAAATTATTATTAATAACATCAATTTCACGAATAATTTTGGTAAAACTTTCTCGTTGTTTTTTTAATTCTTCATTGATAGTATTAATCGTAGTTGATATACCATCTAACTTAACGTCTAGTTTTACTATTTCTCTTTGGCTAGTCAAGGCGTTGGCAACCTTTGATTCAACATCTTCTTTTGTTTCCTTGCTTCTTGACTTATTATATACAATGATTGATATTATTACACCAATAATTCCTAATAAGATATTAATGTCAAAACTAGTATCACCAGTAATAGTATTAGTCAATAACGATTCTCCAATGCCATTATGAAAAACAATCATTGTAATAACCCCCTTATTGGAGTTATGATTTGTTTATATTCTTTATTATCATTCATTCTTCTTCTCCCACAAAAATTTTAATGACATTATTTTGTCCTTTGCCAAAAGTTTGTCACTATCGCTGGGGGGATATTTTCACTATCACCAGCACCAGCAAAGTGCATACTACCAATGCTACCACTCCAATTTATATTTCTATCTTGGTAAATTCTAAAAGGATAGTTCCCTTGGGCTGGCGATGTTGCTGCACCATCATTAACACCATCCCAACCATGTCTATGTTGTGCCAACCATTTACTACCCATTCGTGTTCCACCTGGCTTATTGAAATTTACCTTTTGGTTCGATTCGCTATCATTAGGGTCACGACCAACTTGAAAAACTCCTGCAATCCTAATCCAAGTAGTTCCCTCGAAAGCTACATTGGGGTCAAAGTCATCATTTATATTAGATATAATAATACCCAACGGAAATACGATATCATAAATATCTTTTGCTCTAAACATAGTTAGTGGTTCATTTAATTCTAACCACCCTTGACTAATATTATCTACTTGATAATTTAAATAAACTTTTTGACCTTTTTGTAATGCAACACCACTTCTATTTGGATAATAATAGATAGAAGGAGTGTCGGGGTCGGTAGGAAAGATTATACTAGCAGTATTATCTACGCCATTATATTCATGAACCGTTACTGCTTTTCGAGATACTAAATGACTAGACCTAATTTTATCATTGATTTGTTTCTTTACTGTAGTATTAACAAATGACTCTAAATAAGCCAACGATTGTCTATCTTCCATGTTATGCACTCCTTTCTCTTATAAATATTTTCTAGCCTTGACAACATCGAGCGACATTCCGCCATTGCTACCTATGTCAAAACTAATTCCACTAATTAAAAATCTCTCATTATCACAATTTAGATGTGGGTCGGTTATTGTTACAATATTATTTTCTACAAAGTGATATAATGCTTTAGATTCAATTGATACCGTGCTTTGCATAGCAGTAACTATTTTTAATTCATATCTTGCTCTAGCATCAGCTTTCTCTTGTGTATCAATACCATCCAAATAATTATTAGGTATATATATCTTTAACGGAGTTCCATTAAGCGGACTATTTTCATCGCTTAAATCAGTGTTTTCTAAATATGACCTAATTGGTGTAGAATTATTTTGCATATTATCACTAACAACTAATACAGCATTATATACACCATCTAATTGATAAGTTTTCTTTCCTGATATATAATTAATATCATTCTCATGGAAAGAATAAATGCTTGGTCGTTCTGTATCATAAACAAATGGAGTCATTGTAAACACTCCATTTTCATCATAATAAACATTACAACTTAAATTCATAGCCACCTCGAGAACAACATCAGCAATCGTTTCCCCTGCTTCATGAACAATATCATAGGTTGTTTTTGCATCAAATACTGACTCGTCGATATTAGGAGGGGTATAATCTCCAACAATATCTAAAGCCAAAGTATTTTTAACAAATTCACCCAACGATGTTCCCTTTTTAACTTGATAAGTTCCTTGTAATATTCCTCCGCACTCACCAGAAATAAGCGACCACTTATCTGACCCATCAACGTTAACAACCTTTCTGGCGGTGTCAGACGTCAAACTAGGATTAGAGTATATAAATACCCCTTGCGGAAAAAGGACTTGTGACGAACCCATATCGTAGCCTAAATAGACTTTAAATCTTTCTCCTAGGCTTATTCCATCAAAATACTCAGTAAACTCATTAGAATAGTTTCTAAGCGTTAATGAACAAGTTCTCCTCATTCCATCGGTGTTACTTATTGTAATCTTACCGCTATTGTTTTCCACATATCCATTAATACTTTTCTCAATAGTATCATTAAATTTATTAAGTATTTCTACTCTGAATATTGGTTTCGTTATTTTTGTTGTAGATATATAACGGAGATATTCGGGTGTAATCAATTTATTTTCCATTGACTACACCTCATCAATCTCATTCCATGAGAACGAAGCAATCATAGGCTGAGCACCTATCGCTTGGTCTAATGGTGATTCGCTATAATTATAAGTAAATACCCTGAATATCTCACCTTTTCGTGTTTTGACATATTTGACACTATGAATGTCGTAAATACAATTTCTTAAAGATTGCAACAATTCAATACTATTATTTACATCATCACCATTTTTGATACTTTCAGGACTTCTAACCAATCCACTAATGTTACCACTAGCATAATCCATATTGCCAACAGCATAAGTAGCATACTTAGTATTTCCTTCAAAGGTATCATAAACCATATTTTTACTAATTGCATTATCTCCTACATTAGTATCAAATACATATACCCTTTCATTGGTCTTGTCAATTAAGAAATATCCATAATAATCCATATCAACATAATTAGTAACAAAGGCATTAGACATTTTACTACCTGATTGAGCATAAATATAATATCTATACGATTGACCCTTTAATCCAGTGTAATCAATATATTTTTGAATTTCTCCATCAAGGTTAGTAATATGCTCTACTTGTTGGGTACTAGAATTTTTTCTATATAATACCCACTTATCAATGCTACCATCAAAACCAATAATGTTACCAGCTGCCATAATATGATTAAACGTAGCTAATAAATAAGTTTCGGGCTTTAATACTGGTATAACACTCACATCATAATTTTCTAAATATTCTTCGGTTACATCAATATAATTACCATAAATTTGAGTCAATTTCATATCATAGTTTTTATTATAAAAAACCATTTTATTAAAAGACCCCAAGTCAGGGGTCGTAGTGCTTAAAGAAGTTAATGCACTTGAACCTAAGTTCGCATCAAAACCAAATATCATTTTGCTCTATTCCCCCTTTCTATGAAGTCTGAGCCGAATCTCTATAAGTTAAATATAAATAAGGATAAACGCCATTGTCACTATCATCATAAATAGTATTCATTCCAGCATTTAATTTAAAATCTTCCCATTGTTGTCCTAATTTTGAACCAATATTAAGGGTGATAGGATTTGTTAACGTATAATAGTATTGTCTATTTAATAAATAGTTTTTAATTAAATCCATATTCATACCTTTAGGTACGCTTAAGTAAAATGAGTTTGAATTATATCTAGTATACAAAACAAATTCCTCGTAGTCAATCAATGTTGTTGAATTACTACTTCTAAACGAATCCCCCATTACTGCTCCTTTGGTAGTATTACCATATCCCGAATAATCACTAGGTTTAGGAATTACGACATAATCAACCCCAACTCCCGATACAATTGATGTAGGCGTTGTGAACGATGTTAACTTTATATATTGCGTAAATAATGCTTTTTCTAAATCAACACTATCAAATATACCGTTTGAACTCAATTCATTGTCATTATATAATTTGTTTAATTGAATATTTGCAACATTAATTTTTTGTGCATTATATGGTTCATATAATATATTTGCATCTGTCGACATAGATATATTTTTAACGCTAACTTTTGGCAACGCACCACTCTTCAATCCTTGATTATACTCAATCATAGATGTTTTAAAGTTTCCATAGATATGAGTTTTGTCGCTAAATCTTTGCAATGAGTGCCATTGTTGCTTTTGTTCATCGGTTAATTCATTCGTAGTTGGCGTAGCTAGTTCGTAAAACAATTTAGCGCCACTCATAGCGCTTTTAAATTCGGAAGCAGTAGGATATACACTACTTACTTGTTCAATATAAATATTGGAGTTGCCTGCACCAATTCTAATACCCATTTCTCCATGTGATTTTATCACTTTAAAATGTGTACATATTGCTTCACCATAATTATCGCTTTTTAAATTACCTACCATCGCATAATATCCGTTGTAATTTGAATAATCAACATAATTAAGACTACCCAAATCAACATACCCAACATTTCTAATTACCTTGTCATCTTGTGTAATATAATCCCTCACACCATTAGGCAACGCTCTTAATGGTTGGTCTAAATCTATGCTTGCATTATCAATTATAGACTTCTTATAAATTGCTTCTTCGCAAATAAATGAGTTATCTAAATCAATATAACCAATACTATGATAAGCATAAGATAAATCTATATAAGATATAGATTTGTTCGGGTCACTAGAAACAAAAGTAGAATTAAATTTATCTTCATTTGGAACACCTATCAACAAACGAGTTCCATCTGTATATATAACCCTCACATATAAGCCTGTTTGATTTGGTTTACTTGCATCATAAGATAACATAGTGATATTAATGTAATATCTTGTATTAGGTTTAAATCTATTTCTTAAGAATTGACAATCTCTTAAAATAGAACTTGTAGCATCGACATACAAACAATTTCTACCACGATATTGTTTTTTACTAATTGCGTTAAGTGCAGTCGATGAGTTTTGTATTAAATAGTTAAGACCATAATTATAGAAGTAATCACCATTTAATAAATTATCAGATTGAGCATTAACATCCAAATAATACTTAGGAGTTTCGCTATATGGACGATATTGACCGTCACCTACTTGGTAGAGTATTGGGCGAATTATTCCTGTTTGAATAGTCGTGGATGCAGGTGTATAAATAGCATATCTAACAATTTGTATTTTCGACACATCATCACTCGTTAAAGAAGCGCTTGATTGTTCAACCCCTCGAAGACTTAATCTTTTTATAACACCTCCATCACTATTTTTAAATTCAATTGACAAATATGGATTTGTAATATTTCCGACATTTTTCAAATAAATAGTGCCCTCTTTAAGTGTTACATTTAAAGCGCCTTCAAAAGAATTTGCATAACTATCGGTAGTATTACCACTACCACTAATAGTAAAACTTCCATCGCCATTATTCGTAATTGTAGCTCCGCCTTGTGATTTAGTAGGCAATTTGCTAGCGTCAAATAAGTTTTGACCAATATCACCTATAAATTTAGGCTCTTGGGCATAACTTGGATTTGGACTAGGTTCTCCACCAGTAAATGGTTCCCATGTACCGTCATAAGGTTGATATACAATAGGATATACCACGGTTGGAGTAGATAGTTGATTAGGGTTATTATAAAATCCAAATCTAAAGGCAGTATCACTAGCATCTAGCAACTCTTGATTAATTGTTTTACTCATTGTCGCACTGGCAGTGTTAAACACTGCCAATTTCCCAGAACCGCCTTGCGTTAGCAATGCTTCAAAATAAGGAAGAGATTTAGATAAAGCATCTAACGTTATGGTTCCTGCTTTTAATTTTAGCTTTAACGTGTTGTTATTCCAATTTAAAATATCACTTACGAAACCTTGACTTAATGTCACTGGAGTATCAAATGCAACATAACCAGCACTTGCTGCTCCATAGTTTACCATAATGTCATACACTTGCGCTCCTGTACCATTATTAGTAGCAAAGGCAACAACAATATCATCAGTTTCACAAGTGTAATTATTGATAGCAAAAACAGTATCTAAAGTTGCTGTAGTCGCTTGTTGCTTTACTGCCCCATTGTCATAAATATAGAGAACTGCTCCATTACCATCGCCCATAGATTTCATTTTAGCGCTGAATGATATAGTTTTTCCTTTTAATCCATATAATCTTTGACCGACGCCATGGTTGGTATTTCTATTCGCCCCACAAGTCAATATGCCATTTGCTACTGTATTGGAATTTGCTTGAGAGTTATTATAACCCTTAACATTTACATTGCCATTAACATTGAATAAGTTTTTACCAGCAATAGTAAATGAACCATCTTGGTTGTTGAATAAAGTAACGCTATTTCCACCGCTTGTATCGCCAACTGCCTTGTATGGAATTTTAGTGTAATCAAATAGATTCTTTTCTTGCCATAACATTGGTTTGATAGTACCTGTTTGAATTGCTGAACCAATGGCTCCTCTAAATCTAATCATAAGCACATAGTTTTGATTGTTTAAATCATCTAGTGTAATATCAAATCCTTGTTCTCCTCCCGTAGTTGCCATACGTTTGCCACGAACCCATGAACCCGTCGAGGTATTCAATATACCTATCTCTAAGACTGGATTAATCCAATTTGTCTTTTTTAACTTTAACTTACCAACCTTTAGTAATTTTAAAGTATCTTCGTGGGTATAGTCATATCTTTGTTCAAAGTTTCCGCTTAAATTCCCACTACCACTAATTGTAAATGAACCGTCTCCATTATTTGTTAGTGTTGCACCACCTTGAGATTTAGTAAGCAATCTACTAGCATCGAACAATTGATAGCCTTGCGTAGTAACTTGTTCATAATCACCGTCAACATTCATTGATATTTGTGGGTAGGTCATGTCATCATCAACAATTTCATAGTCAACAACTTCAATTGTTTCAAATGGCTCATAATCAATTGGAGTAGAACCCAACGACATCATAACCTCATTCACATTAACTAAATTGTTATTAACTAAAATATTCAATACTATATAATAACAATTACTAGGTGTAGTAATTGTTCCGCTAGTAGGGAAACGACCACTTATATTAAGTTGAGAGATAAATTTTTTATTTTTATCATAATATGCACCTGTATACCATGTTGATAATCCAATAACATTAGTTATATAATATTGTGTATTTGGTGTAACTTCGATATAATTAGATGTTTGTGCATTTGTCGCATCCACCAATCCATTGACATCAGCCCTAATTCCTTTAATTACATCGTTCTTGTCAAATAAGTTCTTCGTGATAGATGGTTTTTGACTATTTGGTTGATATAATATAGGTCTAGTAAATCCGCCCTTAAAAGAGCTTGTGTTTGTATAAGAAAACAACATTCTTGCTGTAACACTAGTGTCGCTCAACCATGCGTCTGATATTACAATAGAATCATTTGTATCTATCATTCCATCTCTTAACACTACTTGAGCGATTAATGAATCGCTTTTAAATATTTGAACAAATAAACTAGGATTGGTTGTTTGTCCTTTTAAAATCAACATTCCTGGTTTGAACATTTTTACAAATTCATCATGACTTATATTCCAATAAGGAAAAGCCACATTGTTAGATGTTGGAGTACCATCAATTTTAAACGCTCCATTATTCAAATTTGTAATAGTCACTCCGTTTAATGTTTGAGTGTTGAATTTAGTATAATCAAATAAATTTACCTCACCATTAGGGGTGTTAATTCTGGCAACATCAATACTATCCTTATCACTAAATAGCAATTCACTGCCATTATTTAATCCCTCATCATTTCGCTTTGTAAATTTATCAATCTTAACATTAAATCTTTGATAATTTTGACCAACACGAATAACATCAGTTCCAACAAATTGTTTTTCTTTAGAACCACCTGAACTTATCATAAGGTTGCCATCAACGTTCATTTTAGCATCAAAGGTAAGGTGCATTGGTTTGTCAATGGTTTTATATAAGTTCCACATATCTTCCATATCCACAATAGCATTGCCATCGTGAGAATATGCTTGTTGGCTAACATCCCAAGATGTGCTAGAACCTTGGTGTTTTGATACATCAAATGTATTTCTACCACTATTTATAATTTTTAATGTATTTTGTGGAAACACAACATCGCCAACATTAAAAATACTTGGATAAGCACTTGGTCTAAATGTTTGACCCACATCTTTTGTATTTTTATTATCATTAGTGCGTTGGTATTCCACATTTTCAATTTTTCTTGGATAAATAAGCTGTAAATTAGTGTTCTTGTTATTTTTAATATAACTAGCTATCGAATCTAAATCACCGAATGTCTTTGGGAAAGACAATGTCAACGCATTAACATTTAAACTTCTATATTTTACACTCTTAGCTATCGTAAATGGATAGTCTTGCTTTGGTTTTTGACTAGCATAGAATATATTTTCAAACATATTACTTAATAACGGATATTCACAATACTCATTATTAATATGATACATTATACTAGTAATTTGTGGGTGTGTGAATAAAACTTGATTATAAGCCTCGGTATTTGGCGTCTCTATATAATTACTAAATGTCAAATCTTTACAAGAAATATTGGCTTGACCTAATACTTTGATATTAGTTGTACCTATTGTAGCCAATTCAACACATATATCCTTAAAAGGTGGCAAGTAATTAGCCTCACTATCCCACTCATCTAAGCCGACATAAACATCGCTTATTGTCATAGAGTTTAAACTATTTTGTGGTGTAAAATCCATAACAAAATACTTATAATTCTCACTATTCGTAAAACTTCCATCATAAACTTCACCAACATCGTCACTAGCCCTATACAATTCTTTTAATGTACGTTCATCGTTTGTAAAATACATCCTTACACTATATGGTTGTCCGCCAGTTCCAAAATGCACATAAATTTTCTTTCCTTGTGGAATAGGTGTTAAAAACCTATGATACCCCAAAACATAACCAAGAGATGGGTCTATCATAATATTTACACTTATTCCTTTTCTACTAAACCAATTATATTCAGTATTGCGACAAGGTATGGTTGTAGGGGCTTCGCTAACCCCCTCGGCATACTTATTAATCCAAGGTGTAAATAAGTTTTGCTTAGTTTCACTTGTTGGCAAAGTACCATGATTGTTACCTGTATTAGGATTAACATTACTTACTAATTGTAACGGATTGTCTGGTGTAACATACGCTTGATAAGTAGTAGGCTCATGTTTCTCAACATTTCCCTCAACAACCATTTGTTCAGGAGAGCGTTGTTTTGCAAGAGTAGGTTGTAAAACATATCCCTCAACGTTAAACCAAATATATTGATTAGTTTGAACCTCTCTGATATATCCATTATTACCATAGAAACCAATTAAATAAGTTCCTTTGTCTTTTAACGAAAACTCGGTACTAATATTACTTCTATAAGAATAACTAGTTCCTTTAATATTTAAAGTATAATATAATGTCTTAGTAGAGTTGTTATAACTTACAATCAATTCTTGTGTATCGCTTGTGAATCTAACAATCTCTCCATCATAATTAACACTTCCAGGTTCCCAAACAAATGTAGGCATTTGATTTTGTGGCATATCAACATCATATGTCAACGATACATCTTTGGGCAATCTTAAGCCATAATTACCATCGACAATATAATCATCTAAGTATTCGGGTTCACCCTTAGATAAAACCCCTCTAACATTATGCGCTCCGCTCCAATCAACTTTCATTGAGGTATCATAACAATCAACCTCTAACGTTGGAACGAAATTCGATGTTGCGGTTTCATAAAAAACTTTTACATCGACCAATCCTGTACTATAATAATATCCATTATTATCATAGACTTCATACTTAACCTTATAATTATTATCGCTTAACAATAATGTTTGGAATGTATATTTTAAATTACCATTATAAACATCACCGCTTGTGTCAATTTCTTTACCGCTATCATTATATAAAGTTGCTTTCCAATGTTTAATTACAATCGTTTGTGTAGCCCCAAAATATTGCCATGTAGGCACAAATTCATAGTTTGGCACAGTAATAGGGCTTGGAACATTTAGCTCTAACAGTGGCGGAATAATGAGTACCAAAGGAACTAACGGACTTACTCCATAAGCCTTTCCAATCTTACCACTAACTCTATTATATGACACAACGTTTAAATTAGAGTTTTGTAACGCAGCCTCACGATTGGTATAAAACCTCATGCGATTACCGCTAAAGATATTAATATAATATAATGTTCTAACCCCATCAACATTGAAGCTAAAAGCATCTCCTGTTTCGATTCCGCTTGCATTATAAGGGAATGAATTATCGTCTGGGGTTTGTGTGTCTTGGTTACAAGTTAATTCATATCCATAAACCTCCAACCTCCAACCTAGGTTAGACCCATAATAATCTAGCATATTTGTTAAATTAAATTCACTAGATACAACATCGCCATTATATTTAGTTCCACCCAACGTAAAATCATACCAATCATTATTGATTGTTACCCATTTACCACTAGTATTTTGTCGATATAGATTTAGCCTAGCGCTATTTAATTCATAGCCTTGAAATATAAATGAAAATTGCACATCCTTAGATACATCTACCGCTTGGTTATTCGGTAACATGTATAAAGGCGTTGGATTAAATATTAAAGACATTACTAATCATCTCCTTCTTTTAATTTTTCTCCGTTAGATAAAGAGTCATATACTTTATCCATATACTTACGAGTATAATTATCATAACATTGTTCACAACAAAAATCAACCCATTTACCGCCAACTTTTCTAATAATCCAACCATTGTCCTTAAGATTATGGTTGACCTTTAGAAAGTTGGTAGTTGGGTAAAAATTATTACTCTTGCACCCATCGCAATCACATGATATAATCGTACCACCTAATCCATAATTAACTACTTTCATACAAACCACCCCTTGCTTTATATTGTCTTTTTCTTTTACTTTGGTCTTTCCAACAACGACTATTCGACTTGGTATAACGATAATACCAATCGTCATATCTCTTGCCTTTCTTTTTACAACGCAAACCATTTAGATTAATTTTATATTCTAACTCAAGTTCATGCAATTCTTTTTTATCCATACACATATGTCTATACTTGTGTTGAGAAAGACATTTGCCAATTTTGTAACAAGGTTTTCTTCTAAATCTTTGTATTTTGTAAAATTTATTAATATATTTATTATTTTCTTTTCTAACTATTTCATAATAATCCAATATATTATTATCCATATCGGTTAAAATAAAATTCACATTCTTATGAGTTGTTGATTGTATGTAATTTCCTACTATTTCAATATCATTCACAAAGTGATTATGCCAAAATCTCTTTATACAAAACATATACAAATCACACCTATCAATCCAACCAATGTATATAGGTTCACCCATACGATAAGTATATATGAATTTATCCAAATCCTCATCATATACATCAAAAACATAAATATACTCTTGTTCATATATTCTATATCTTTTCATACAACTATTACCTCTTCATACAAATATGTATCACACAAGGAATAACAATAACTTTTACCCTTGTGTATTAGCCAAAACCTTGACCCATTGACAATATTATATTATCATTAATGTAACCATATGTCAATGGGCGGTTTGGTAAAATTAATTATTTTGTAATTGCCATTTGTTTGGCTTGCAATAACAATCCTTGTAAAGTATCTTGATTATTGGCTTGAATATTTAGTTCATTAACAATAAATGTTTCACCCATATTCTTACCACCCCTAGTATCAGCTAATCTTGAATTAGGAGCTTTTGCTAGTTCGTATAACACGTTCGCTGCTTGGTCGTTGTTAAGAATAACTTCGGGTTTATTTGGAGTACCATCAACCCAATTCTTTCCATCTCCCCACTCGCCAGTATAATCAATTACACCACCATCACTACTTGAGAAGTAATCAACATTACCATTGGCAGAGCGTTGTCTTCCTGGTGAGAAATTACTTACACCGCCAAAGTTACGAGAGCCAGCTCCTCCACCGCCAGATGTTTTGCCTGACGAATATCCACCAAATAAGTTGTTCATCCAATTACTTGTGTTTCGAATAGAACTCATCGCTTTTCTTTCCATGGCTGACAATTCATTTTGTGCATTAACAGCAGCGCTTGCTACTTGATTAGTAGCATTTCGATAATTACTTAAACCGCTTGTGTTATAACCGCTATTATTAGCATTGTTCATCGAACCAGACATTCTATCAACTGCTTGTTGTGCTTCGTTAATCTTTGCACTTTGAGTATTGTAGTAACTTACCCAACTATTAGTAAACGAAGATAACATTTGCTTACGTTGTTCATAGGTTGCTTGTTCGAATTTTCTCAACCACTCTTGAGCGCCAGCATATTTGGAAATATCCGCTTGAATATCCATAGCATTTTGCCATTGAGATTTCAAGTCTTTCAAATTATCAATTTGCTTATCAGTTTCTTTAATTTGCTCATCAACTTCGGTCACATAAGAACCAGTAAATTGTTGCAACATTTGTTTACGCTCTTCGAGAGATGCGTTATGGAACTTGGTTGCAAAATCAAGAACCTCTGAACTGTTCTTAATCTCGTCATTAATATCCCCCAAATTAGTTTGCCATGCTTCTAACAATTCGTTTAATTCATCAATTTGACCTTGAATATCTTGTTTCTTTTGAGCCAATGCTTGCTCTTTTTGTAATTCGGCTAAATTCTTGTTAGCCTCGGCTAAATTTTCTTCAGCCTCTTTAACATCTTCGGGATTAGCTTGCCAAGTCCATCCAACACCCTCCTCGTATACACGAGTGCTTTTATTAGCCTTGGCAGCATCATAAGCATCTTGAGCCTTTTGTGCCTCTAGTTGAGCCTCTTTTAGCTTAAGTGCTTCTTCCTCTTTGTCGTTCTTCTCATCAAGAGCATCCATTTGTTCTTGAAGTGCATCAATTTCGGCTTTGATAATATCTTGAGCCTTATCTTGTTGTGCTTCATAAATTTCCTGTAATCGCTCTAGTTCCTCACGACGTTTTTCTTGTAATTCGATTTCCTTTTCAAGTTGTTTGATTATAGCACTTTGCATAGCCTCATATGCTTCTTGCGTACTACTTAAATCATCTTTTAACTTGTCAAGATTATTTCTCAATCGTTCTAATTCTTGATTTTGTTTCTTAGTAGCATCTGCATTTTTCTTAGATGCACTTGTTGAACCTTTGGTTGCCTTAGTATAAGATGGCAACGATAGACTAGATATTACATTAATAGCCTTATCATATTGACCAACCTTAGCTTGCATTTCACTTAAAGCGTTCTTATAAGATGCTAATTGTGTATCGTTCTTGATAGTAATAGACTTTAACGCTTTGTTTAGCGCCTTGTTAACACCATCGCTTGTTTCCCCAAAGGCAGCTAAAATATTCGCAGCCTCAGCAGAAAGTGATTGCATACGACCTTTGGCGTCTTCGGTTTGACCCTTGCTCACTGCTGAACCAGCTTGATAAGCCTCTATAGCAGCTTGAGTGGCAGCAATTTTAACTTGCAATGATTGTTTTTCCATTTCAATGTCAGCAATCTTTTCTTGCTTTTGAATTTCAAACAAAGCACTTGCAGCGTCGGCATTTAACTTATACACACCATTTTCTTCTACTAGCAAATCCATATATTGACCGCCAGCATCAATTAGTTTCATAACTGTATCTAATGATAGTTGACCGTTTGTATCAGCTTCGTTCCATGCGGTAGTTAATAAATCTGTACTTTCAGCCAAACTATCCATAGTATCAGTTAGACTTAAATAATGATTGTCCAACACATCTACTGTACTTGTTAATTCATTAATTTCATCTTTAGAACTATCGATGTAATTTACATAATTACTTAATGCTTCACTTTGAGTATCACTTAATACATATCCTTTTTCTTGCAGTGCGGTCATTTGAGCGAATATATCAGCATATTGAGTAGCTATCTCATTGTAATTTTCAACCGATTGATTGTATGCTTCTTTTTGTTCATCAGTAGCATCAACACCAGCTTCACTAATAGCGTTGGCTGCATCAATCATAGTTTGTTTAGCATCTTCAATCTCGCTCATATCGGCATGAACCGTATAATTAGTTCCATCTTCTAACTTAGCATTAAAAGCCTCTACTTCACTGGCATCAACCTTATATTTATAAGTAAATGTACCATCATACTTTTGTTGACGAATGACTTCGCCACCGCCAGTGTCCTTGAATTGCATTTTGCCTGTTGTTTGTGCTTGCAATTCTTGTTGTTGTTTTAATTGTTCAGTTTGTGCTTGTAATACTTGTAATCTAGTTTCTTCTTGTGGAGTTAAATCTTTGGTAGAATTCTTTAATCCATCAAGCTCACTGTTAGCACTTTCTAATTCATTGGATATTTCATCTAAATTTTCTTTAGCTGTTTCAATTGGGTGAGTCCATTCATGAAATGCCTCGGTTGCTGAAGAAATAACAGCACTTAGTGCCATACCTGCAATTGCACCCAATGCACCCATTGCCAATGACATACCTATTGACTTTAAAGTGTTTAGCGTTCTCTCAGCTGCAATTTGTTGATTGATTACTCCCAACGTTGCTTCGTTGTACACAATCCCTTGCTTATCCAAGTAAGCCTTTTGCTCAGCCAATGTCTTTAATTTCTTTTGCGACAACAAAACAGACTTAATTTCTTCGTCTTGTGCACTTAGCGCTTTTGTTGAGCTGGTAACATTGTCTTTTATTGCTATAATATTGTTTTTTAATGTTTCCCACAATTTAGTTGGGCTACCCTCATTTTTAAAAGTAGCATAAGCAACAAATGCCCCAAAAGCTACATTTAATAACCCTACATTATCAGTTAATTCAATAACTGCGGTTGAGGCATCTATTAACATTTTAAGCCAATTGCTATCTAATGTATTGGTAGATAATTGTTCAAATGCAGACAACATTTGTTGGGTTTTCCCTTGTATGCTTGACAAATACCTATCTTGTTCCTCGGTAGCGCTACCTGTACTATTTGCAGCTGCTTGTACTGCTTTGTCTACAGATTGCCAATTTGTTAATAAACTTTCTAAAACTGCAACCTGTCTCTTCCCAGCTATCTGTTCCTTTTTTGTGAAACTTAGTTCGCTAGACTAAGCCTATTTGAATTATATCAAATACTCATACTTTCGCATGAGAACAGACTATATCATACTCTCATTGAGAGCCAATCCGCTTCGAGTCACCAATCGCTTGTGACCCTACTCTCTTACGAGATAGTCGTTAAACCTTACTCTATACGAGTCTTGGCTGTTGATTATCCATTATAAAGCACTTAGGGCTATGTCACCACATTCATATTTCACCATATGCCATTCTATTAATTTTTTCTAACTTTCGTTCACATTCACGCTCGCCTTTTCAAGCCACGTTGTAGTTTAATAGACTTTAGGATTTTCCAACAATTCAAATTGTTTTAATTGGGCTAAACATAGTAGCCAACCCAAATATTGACGTTGATTTGTAGTCAACGTAGGATAGACTTCTGCCAAGTCTTTGAGAATATCATAAGTATCTCTTAGTTGACCCTCGCTATCCATTAAATTAATTCCAGCTATTTCTTCCAAGTCCTTGCCTAATTTGGCAACCCCTGGTGTAGCCTCATCTCCTGCTTCTTCAATACCTCTAATACGTTGAGATATTGTTACCAAACCAGTAGAAGTTTTCTCAATATTTTGTAATACTTCGTTTGCACCTGTAAGCAATCCCGTTAATTCGCCCATAGAAGCTCCAGCTTGAGCGTATACTGCACCAGATCTGGAAATACTCTTATGTTATCAACGCTCGCCAAACGTTAATTGTTATATTGTTTTATAATTTTTTCTAATTTGTTTTCTAATTCATGATTAAAAACAATATAACATCTTACACTTTCGTATAAGGACAGACCATTTCTTCACCCTAATATTATATAGGGGTATACCTTTTCGATTTAAGGGGTTCTCACCCACGCCAATAGCGATTGCGCCCTACGATTATTGATTAAAGTATTCGGGATTTCCACCCTTATTCTCTTGCTTTAATCTCGACATGAATCTGGTCGTTGAACCTTTTCCCTCGACTTAACTAACACATGATTTGTGTATAACGTTAGGGAACTTGGTTGCATGAACACCCATTGTATAGACACTTAGGCTTTTGACCATATGCCATTCTTGCGTTGTTTCTACTTTCGTACCTTCATAATGTGCTTTCGCCATTATTGTGGTGCAAGACTTTAGGGATTACCTGCAATTAAATATATTCTTAGTGCATATTACTATACACATAGGGTATTTTGTTATCAATTTACCCTCTGCCAAATCATCAAAAGATATCGCAGCATTATTACTTACCTCATTCAACGTATCAGTAATTTCGCCAGCTTGACTAGCTTGTAGATTGTATGCTTTCATTACTGAAATTAAAGTTGATGACGCAGTTGAAATATCACTCATTTCATCGGCTACATTTAACATTGTAGCAGCTTCTTGAGCCAATGTCAAAGTTTCATTTAAAGCATATCCACTTCGAGCAAAATCTCCAGCAGCCTTTAATACTTCAGTACCAGTTCTACCAACCGTTTCGCCTACTTGAAATGCTTTGTCGGTATAATCTTGCAATGCTTGTCCGCTAAGATTTGTAACCTTTTGTATTTCGACTAATGCATTATCTAACTCCTTGACATTATCAATCATTTTGTTAACGACAGAAATAGTCATAAACAATGCTTGTGCACCAATTACATACTTAGTAAATCTTTCGGCATTATACCTTAATTGTTCCCCTAGCGACTTTTCTCTATTATTATAAATAGAAACTTCATCGCTCAATAAACTTATTTGCTTTTTTACATTTGAAACATTTTCCGCTGTAGTATCGGCTTGGGCTTTGGTAATAGCCTCATTCACCTTATCGAATTGACCACCAATACCTTCATCTTCAAATGCGCTTTGATGCAATGCTCTAATTTTGTTTAATTTTTGTATTTGTTTATCTAGTGTTTGATTTAATCTATTGCTAGAATTATTAGCTTGATTATAACTACTAATCAAAGTCTTAGTGTCTTTGGCAGTGATATTCAATGACGATTGTAGTTTCTTTGTCTCCGTTTCAACCTTTGCAACCGAATTGTAGAAAGCGTCCATATCGCCCTTATTGATTGCCAATGACATTTCTCGTTTTTGAGAAGTTATTGTATCAAGTCTTTTGGTAACATCTTCAATACTAGCCTTATCCAATGCTACTTTAATACTAGCAATATATTTTTCTTGAGCCACGTTTTTTCACCCTCCTTTCATAAATTTAGAGGTTATAAACCCATACATCATATTTGTATAAGGAAGATTTAATTATATCTTTGAAGTTGTTTTCTAGCCAATTTAAAAATAAATCTAAATATGGTTGTCGATTTGTTTTACCACCTAATCCATGTATACCACTAACGTTCAAAATATCCAACATATCTTCTCGAACATCTTCTCCGTCTACACTTGCATGAGCGTTCCAACCATATCCACCGCTTGCGTATTGCACACTTAGTTTATTAGGGTCGAAATATAACTCTTTGACAAATCCACTAATGTCATGCTTTAATGGCGTTACATCAAAACTATTGGCAAATTCACCAGTAGCCCCCTCGCCATTAAAATAATCTTCATTGCTCATATCAACATAAGTGTAGGTTTTAATACATTTTAATAACTCTTTGTAAATGGTTTCACTTGCATCTTCTAACGCTAATTGTATGCCATTTTCCATATCACGTTGAAATGTGTCTATATCAATAATGTATTCTCCCATAATAATTATCTAACCTTTGACACTTTGTTTGGTAACTTTTGAAACTATATCATGTTGTAAAATTTTATCAACTTTATCTTTATCGACATCATTAAAATCTTTAACAACCTTTTGACTCAATAAATCTAACTCCTCTAAATTTGGTACTCCCTTTAAAATTCCATTAAGCAACATTTGATTGTTCAAAACATTTAGATAGCTATCAAACACACTTTCAAACTCTTTGATATTATCGATTTTGCTCTTAACCAAAGTGATTAGCCCACTTTGTAATGCCTCTTCGTATTCAACGTTTTCAAGGTTTACATTTGTCAATAATTGAATTAGATATAAATCAGCGCAAGCCTTTGCTGTATAAATATCATCTAATGTTAAGATACCATCAAAATCATTTTCAACACCTAATTTTCCAATAGACATATCAATGATTGTTTTAATTTCTGGATATTCAATATAAGGTTTTACTAATACAGTCTCCCCATTAAACACAAATCTTTTTTTATTCTTTTTTTTAAATTTTAACAATATTTTATCATTTGACATAATTAAATCCTCCTATTTTATATTTAAGATGTGTAAAAAAATAAGAGTAATATATTACTATATCACTCTTATTATCGTTATTATTTTTGTTTTTTAGAACTTCTAGCCTTTGCCCCACGAGTAATCACAAGTTCTTCTTGTTTGTCTTTTAGTGTGCAAGATTGATAGTTTGCAGATGGCTTAAACTTGTTTTCAAGATTACACCATCTACTGAACATACACGCCCCATTTGTTTGAGAACACATATAATATACTCCACTACCCTCTCTTTGCTCACGACCAAATTTACAAAAAGACATAATTATGATACAGTTACAAGGATAGAATCTTTATAAACAGTTCCGCCATTAGTATAAGTTACTGTAATAACAGCGTTATCATTAGCTTGCGCTCCACTAGCAATAGTTACAATACCTGTTTTCGCTCCCACAGAAATATTAGAACCAGTAGCTGCTGGTTTCGCTGCAACCGCAAACCCTAATTTGGTATCAGTGGCAGGAATTTCAATATCTCCCTTTACACCACCACGTAAACCAATTACGTTTAATTGAACCGTTTTTTGCACACCATGAGTTGCTGTAATATCTCCATTAGTAATTACAACTCCACCAATTTCAGATAAAGCATCTTCTAAAACAGGAACCCATTTAACGTAAGCATAAATGTCTCCGCTAGTACAATCTTGACCAGAAACATTTAACGCAGTACCAGTTAATGTTTCACTAGAAACACCATCAGCACTTAATGCTAATTCATAGTTACCATCAATTTGGAAACGTGGAATATTGTAATGTAAGTATTCTACTAATTCCATAGCTTCGTTTCTAATTTCGATAATTAGAGTTAAATCAACAACTCTTGGTGGCTCTTTTGTTTCAATGCTTAAAACATCGACAGTTTCCATAGCATCATAAATAGCAGTAACCATTTTTCCTTTTCCGCCAACCATTGTAATTTTTTTTTGACTAGCATCCACTACTGTTACAGTATCTTCATCATAGAAAACAGATACTCTACCAACAGGAGTTTTAGATAACTCTCCTTTACCACTGGCATCTAAAGTAATACATTCAGTTTGTAATACTTTGATGTTTTTATTTTGAATATCAGAACCAGCATTTAATGGTAAGAACACTTTACTAAATGTAGGTTTTGTGATAGTACAAGTAATAGTTTTATCGTGCATATAACGTGCTTGCATTACGTTGTTAATACCACCACGAACATCAGTAGCAGTCATAGCCATATTAACAGCAGTTGAAGTTGAAGTAGTACCCCAAAATAAACCGTTACCAGTTGAAGTATCACGAGCAACAACGTTAGCTACAGAAACAGCAAATTTTTTTGCCATATATATTTCCTCCTAAATTTTTTATTTATTTTACTTGACCTTTAGTTGCCTTATTTATTTTATCAATAAAAACATTCTTTTGAGAAGCGACCCCATCTTTTGGCTTGTCTAAATCAATATTTCCTACCGACTTAGACAAATCACTATTCTCAAAATCACTTTGAGTAACTAATAAGCTATCGTATCTACCCTTTTCGACATAAGGGTTTGCATAATAATTAATTTTTCTATCAAATTTAACTTTTCCAGACACTGCCAAAGGGTACATGACTTCAAAATCCTTTTGTTGTCTTAGGAAGTATAAATGATGCCTGAATTGATATAATGTATATTTAACAAATTTATCATCATTAATAGCTAAACCCGATAAACTAGCAAAATTAAATATCTCATCTGAAAATGATTGAGGTGGATTATCTTTGCTTAACTCAATTAATTTTTCTTCCATATCTTTATGATACTGTTCAATGCGCTTAATGCTTATTGCATTTTGTTTTAATATCAATTGCCTTATTAAATCAAAATCACTTTCATCGAACACAACTTCTTCTCTACCATCGATAGAAATTATTATTTTAATTTGAGCTAAACTCAAAGCATCAACACTATCTATCTCAATATTTGTTGTTATCCTAATGATTTTATTAATATCATCTTTGGAGCAACCATACACCTCTTCTAGCTTGCAAACATCAAACAACATTTCTTGTATTATTTTTTGAATATTAACAAATGAGATTGGATTAGTGAACAAATAAGCAATCAATAACGCCTTTAGATAAGAGGCTTTATATATCGCCTTTCTCTCCAATACGCTCATGGTTGGATATATAAATTCTTTTTTAGAGTGACATAAGATTATGGAAACTAGGTTTTCTTTATATTTCTCAACAACAAGAATGGGGTAAAACTCTAAATTTTTAAAAGTTTGTGGTTTTCCCCATATGTCGTTATCATCATTATAAAAATCTTGTAGTTCCATTAATCAGATACAATAGTAGTCATGATTAGATTATAACCACTATATTCATTATTAAAATTAACCAATTTAAAACCACCGCTATAATCTTCTAGTCCATTCAAGAATAAATATCTACCATTATCATATAATGGCTTTCCATTTAGAGCATCTACCAATTCTTGCATTATAGCAGTTGCTCTATTGTCGTATGCGACTTGGTCTGTATCGCATATCATTTTTCGATTATTTACAATAATTTGCAACAATATATTAACCTTAGCCACTTGCGTATCTTGGGAATACCCATTCAACACTTGTATTCTTAGTTGCGAGAAAACCTCTCCTTTATCGCTCGTCATAGCTTCATCAGAGAATTTTTGAAATGCAACATTATAATTCTCTAAGTGTATAGAACTAGGAGCAATCATACCTTTTATTTCTTCTTGTGACAAATCACTTTTTCCCATTGGATTTTCGTATTTTAATAGTTTCCACAAATTAGGACAATTAATCGCCAAATAATTAATTACATCATATGGGATAGTTCTAATTGATTTATAGCTTGCGTAATCTCTAAAATTATTGACATTATCCATTTTATACAACACCCCTTAACCAAATTTCTAAATCTTTAACCTCTTGATTTTCTATATCTTTTAATTTTATTGTCAACGAGTTTGCTCTATATTGTTTATTGCATTTAATAGTAAATTTATTATTTCCAACATTTTCAATAGAATAATATTGTTGGGGAACACCCATTGATGTTACTTCAAAAGCATCGTCATTAGGTTTTCCATTACTATAATATCTAACCTCATACTCTTGCGATTCGCCTTGCTTTAAACTAGTAACATCGCTAGGAGTAATATTAATTCCATCAACATAAGTTGGTGTATAATTATTTCCATTCCATGCAATATCTTTTTCCAAGTCGTCCTCTGGTTGCTCAGAAACCTTATTCATAAATAGTTTTAATAAACCGTTATTAATACTATTATTATATTGAATAACAACATATGCCCTACCGTTAAACAAAAATCTTTGGTTGATATAGATATTTTTTGTGTCTTTATTGTTTTGAACATATACAACAATATCACAATTAGGCTCTACAAAACCATGTTGCCCCATGTCTAAAGTCGTATATTTCATAGTGTCCTCAAAATTACAAGGATAAGAAACAACTCCCTCCGAAGTCGACATATTTAAAGTTTGGTTGCAAGGAACCATCCTTCCATTAACATTAAATAATCTCAATGTATCTAATGAAATCAATAACCATGTAGTCCACTTTTGGGGAACATCACGAATGTGCAAATAATTAAAATGAATATAATCACCTATTCCAAATTGCAAAGTTTGATAAGGGTATGATAACATTTTTTTATAACCCAATGTCTTATCGTCAGAATTTCCTTCCATAATCCATGTTTTATATTTTTTATCATAGTCCATATTTTTATAAACCCATTCAAAATCCACTGCATCTTCAAATCCATCTTGAACAATATCGCTAGTGCTATCTTTTAAGGAATCGCCCTTGTTCATAATATCCATAATCATAGAAGAACAACCTCTTGTTCTCTTCGGCTTAGCGACCATACATACGCCTACCTGCTAATCTTTTAAGTTTATCTTTTGATTTTCGATAACTATATTTTACAATTAAATCATGAACTCTATCTCTCCATTGAGTAATAGATAAGTTTGATAATTGTTTAATTTGTTCAGCTTGACTATGAACTTTATAACTGTTACTATAAACAATTTGATTCAGCGACCTGTCATTTGCTGCATATGCCTCCAAAAAAGGAATATTCATACCCTCAGCAAGAATAATTTTTTCATCTATATCCAAAGTTTCTTCAAAATATCCTATTTCATAAGCACCTACTAAAATAGACAACCCCACTTGTGGGGCTTGGTCAAAGGTGATAATATGAGTAAGTGGGTCATATTGGTAACCAAATAACTCCACATAATAATCATCATCATCTCTTTTTGTACCAACCCAAATATTGGTTTGACCGTCTTGTGGGATTGGGTCTAATTGAAATTGGGTTTCTACCCCATCTCCATCAAAAAAATATTCGCTCTCGCTATATCCCTTTATTTTAGTTAGGTCTTTATGGCAATCATACAAAAATGCCCCTATGGCATATTGTAATTGTCGATAACACAAAGAATAAAATTGATATAGAGGAAGTTTAGCCAATTTAGGGTCTTTTCTAATAACTTCGTTTAAACAATATATTTCTTCAAATGTAGTCATCAATACTCCCTCCATTCATTGTTATATTAGTGAACTAAATTTTTTAAAATTTGTAAAGAATTAGCTGCTTGAACTAATTCTACTCCAAAGAATTTTTCGATAGTAGCCCTACTTGCATAAGGAATACGTTCTAATCTTTTATCTAATTCTAAGTCAGCCAATTTATATAGAATCATGTGCATAATATCTATGTTAGTTTTAATTTTTGTCTTATCATCTAACCAACTGTAAATTTGGTTGGCATCTCCGCCATTGATTAAATCCATGATTTCATCTTCATCATAAATAAATGTACGTTTAATTCTGAACTCTTTATATTCATTGTCATCATCAAAATAACAAAGCCCTTGTTCAAATACTTTTTTATTAGACGCTTTCTTAAATACTTCTTTTAAATCCGCTCTATCACATTCAACTTCTTCCCCATATTCAAATTGGAGAACCACATCGCCTTTTTGTGATGTTAGCGTAACGCCATAAACCGCATTACAACCCACCATAATAGTTTCACCTAAATCATCATCGGCTTTTGTTTCAATCGTAGCTTGTTGAAGTTGATTAGCTTGTTGAGCTTGTTGTTTAAACATTTCTACCAAAGCACTTTGTTGTTTTAACATTTCATTTACTTCGGCTAATTGTTTTTTCATTAATTCAAGCTCTTCATCTTTGGCATCTTTGGCTTTTTGCACAACCTTTGGTTCTTTCTTTTTGGCATTACCACGTTTTGGTGTCTTTGCTTCTTTTGTTTCATCATTTTCAGACGAGATATTTACTTGTTTGTTTTCCATTATATCAATTTCCTTTCTACAACAATGATATAAGAGGCTAGGAATAGACCCTAGCCAATATCATTATTCCACTATATTATTTTTACAATTATTGAGCAACTTTAATTAAACCATAATGTGCTTGTGTAACAATGGCAGCATCAAATTGCATATGATAAGAATAGCTTACTTTGTGTAATGAACCACGAGTAGCATCTGTTTCTTTTGCATAAGCATAATTTTCACGAACTAATGTTACTGGTTTGTCACCAACTGAACTTAATAATACAATTACGTCAGCAGGTAATAAGATTGTTGAAGCTTCTCCAGTGAATGGTTGTGATAAATCAGTAGCTTGTGGGATAACAATGTTATCAACACCAAAAGCACGACCTAAGAAACCATCTCTAATCATTTGGTCTTGACTTTCAAGACCAAAGTTAGTTGTAGCGATAGTACCAGCTTTGTTAAATGCAGTTAAAGTACCATAAGCCTTAACTTCAGCACCACCGTTTACAGCTTGCAAATCACTAATCATTTTAACCACTTTATCACTTGCATAAGTAGCAGAATAGAATGGTGTACCATTTAATTTATTAGTATCGAAAATTAATCCAGCAACTAATTGATATTGAGCATATAATAAAGCCATAGCAACTTTAGCCACTTCTTTACCAAAATCAAATGTTCTATCAACAATACGAATATAATCCATTTGAACACCTAAAGCGTATTCTTTTGGAGTGATTGTGATACTTTGTTTAGTAACACCGTTTAAACGAGTTACATTTGTCATATAAGAACTTCTTTGTGCAACAGGCAACCCTTTTGTTTCGATTTCAGCAGTATAAGAATCTCCTAATCCCACTGTTTCGATATTACATAAATTTAATAAAGCAGTTGGGTTAGAGTTAGCTACAACTCCTGAAATTGCCTCAACTACAATTGAATTATATAAAGCGCCAAAAGTTGGATTAGAAAACGCTCTTGCAACTCCTTCTTTTGTGTTTAATGATAAGTGTTCTAAACCAGATTTAGAAGCACAATATCCTAATAACGCATCTTTAACGTTTTTGTTTTTATGAGAATATTCTTTTTTATCCATTTTGAATGAGTCATCACATAAACCTTTGCTTACATAATGGTCTGAACTATAAGCTAAAGCTAATTCAGTTAACCCATCAACAATCACAGCTGCCTCGTTGTCAGTAGCTGAGAAGTTTTGTACTACATTAATTACTTTTTCCATCTTATATTATCCTCTCTTTCCTTATTAAGCTACATCGTCACCGATGAAACCAGTTGCGATTACAGTTTTGATAAATTCAGCACCAAATAAACCACCAGCACGTAAATATTCACCAGCAGTTTCAACTCTTAAATAACATTTAGCAGTTGCATGAGAGGCATTGTTGACCAAAGCATACTCAGCTTGTACTGGAATTAAGAAGTTTTTAGCAGTTGCTGTAGCGTTCTTAATTGCATCGTGAGAAATTTCAAAACGAACATAATTATCAATCATTACTACTGTAACAACATCTCCTCCTTTAAATTCGTATTGAGTATAGTCTGGTTGTCCTTCTGGGCGTCTACCATCAGGTAATTGTTCAAAACCACCATTAATAACTAAACCAAATCTTTGAGTATTAATATCAGTAGGAGCAGCACCTTTGTAAACATCAACGTTTCTTGCTCCAAATGTTACATCCAATTCTTCTAATGTTAATACTGCACCAGCTTGGATTGTTTGTCCTTCTGGAACGCTTGCAGTGAATACTAAACGGTCAGGCACACGAGTAATTGGTGCGCAATAAAAATGTTTGATAGCCATATATATTTCCTCCTAATTATTTACCTTTTCTATATTTTTTAGCTAAACTTTCTAATGGGTCTTGATTCTTTTGAGCCATTGAAGTATTATCAATAGGCATAAATGAGAATTTTTTAGTTTCATCAATTTCTTCAATTGCTTTCTTAGCATTTTTTGCTACAGCAGCATATACTTTTAATGAGAATTTTTCTTCATCCAATTCACCACAACCAAATTTAGCAATTTCAGCTTTAAATGTTTCAGCTTCATCGCCCAAGCAACTAGCATATTCTTTTACTAAAGCGTTCATAGCTTCAACACTTTTAGCATGTTCGATTTCTTTTAATTTGTTTTCAAGAATAGCATATTTCTTTTCCCAATAATCTTTGTCAGCGTCAACATCATCTTCTAATCCCTCTTCGCCTTTATCATGGGGTTCGATTTTATTCTTTTTAACATTTTCTTCTTTTTCTTTGACATCATCTTCTTGTGCCTCAGCATCATCTTTGATTTCTTCGATATCTTTGTTATCCTTATCAAGTTTATTCTTGATTTCTTCTGCCATAGAAGCATCCTCCTTTTCTTTGTCTAATCCTAATTTTTTGTAGATACTTTCTACTTTATCAACCACTTTGGTATCACCCTCGGCTTTGGCATAACCCAAAGCAGAAGCTAACCCTCCTCGATTATAAACAGCAGTATCTCCAACAATTTCCATGACTGGATATTTTAATTTAGAACTTGGGCTTTCTTCCCACCCTTGTTCAACAAGCAAATAAACATCTTTAACTAATGTCTTATAGTTTTTAGCACTTAAAACTTTATTTCTAAGTGCTGTTTTATCTACGTCTCCCCAACTAGTATTAGACATCTCTTCGCTTGATTTATTAACCTTTATTGCTTTTTCTTTGCCTAAATCTTCCTTTTTAGCAAATAAAGAATTTTCAATAAATTCTTTCATTTTATTACCTCCATAAAGACTATAAATATCTCCATCTTTATGTTCTTTCATACTATTTTCAATTTCAATTAATTTACTATGAGATATATAAGAATTGTAAACAATATCTTTAACATCATTAAGAACCAAATCAATATCCTTATTTGTTGATTTTTTGTTGATTAAATAATTGTTCATATTATCATTGATATTGTTTTTTAATTCTAAAGGCAATTTATATTTTGTGTTTTTAGAAAATTTTAAATAAGTATTGTTATAGTCATCATATGAATATTTAATAACATTCATCTCAGACCCTTCTATGCCCTCTAGTACATCCCTACCTAATAGAGCAATTCCTCTTAATTTCATTTTATTAATTTTTAGAATACCATTATCTTGTTGCCAACCATCTAAAACAATAATTTCAATACTTATTTTTAAACTACCATCACGCTTTTCAATAATACGCATTAAAGTAGGAAGATATACTTTATGAATTACACCTATTACTCGAACATAGGTACGACCATCTCTTTCTACGTATTCGATAGGGGTTAAATATGGAACGTGACCAGCAATTAGCATTGTAGCATCGCCATCTCTAGCGTGTTCTAGTACATCCGTACTCATACTTGGAATCACGCTATTATTAAGACGATAAATAATTGGTTTGTCTCTAAATGTTTCTTTAGAACATTCAATACAATCCATATCAATGTCAGTTTTATTTCTATTCACGCCTAAGTGACACAAATCTAATGAAACTAAACAAGTATCTTTATCTTCTTCAATAACACTTAAATAATCTAACGAAAATTCCAAATTCATTTTATTAACTTTTTCCACTACTCTTCACCCCTTTCTGATTGTTTTCTCAATCCCCACTCTTTTAAGAGTTTAGAAAGGCTTTCACATTCTACATATTTGTATACAACTTTGCCATTTTTGGCTATAAAGTCACCAACTGGCAATACATTATTTTGTTCTAAAAATTTACACAAAGGTATAGAACCACATTTAAAATATTTAATCTTGAATCTATCTTCGATTTCTTCGGTATTAACAATTCTCACTAATCATCACCACCATCGAATACAAAGAATTTATCACACATATAATCAAATGTAAACCAATCATCATTTTTGACTGTATTGGCTTTATCCACTAATAATATAGATTGTTCCATAAATTTATTAAATGTTCTCATAAAGCTATCCAATTCCTTAGAAACATTATAATCGCCATGTTCGTTAGCCACTTTTATAGCTTGAACTAATATATTATAAGTTTCTTCATGATATTTTAAGTTCTTATAAAAAAACTCTCTTGGACTATTGTAATCGGAATCATCTAATGGTGTTGGTAAGTATTTTGTAGTTACATTATACATAGATTGAATATTTGAAATAGTATCACTCCACGCAATGGGAAATAAATGTGCAAACCCTTCATGAAATATTTTTTCAAAATTATTCATAGCATACTTAACATTTAATACAGATAAACCTCTATCCCATATTCTATTCAAAATAAATCCTTGTTGAACCAATTTATCCAACATCTCATTTGTTTCTTCGCTAATTAACAATTTCATCACTCCTTTCTATTCTTGACCCCTGCTATCTCTGGTTGCTATTCCCTCATCGCTCAAATTCATAGTATCTATTTTATCTCTGCCACTTGTTGCATTGACTTTTTGTGACGCTTGGAATTGCGATGTTAGAGGTTGCATTGCACTCTTTAATCCAAACTCATTTTCCAACAATGTTAATCCCTCTAATTCATGAGGCAAATAACCAGCTGCACTAGCAAGATGCTGAATTGGAAAGTTCGCAGAAGTTGTTAGCTTTAACGCTGTATTAATTTCTTCATCTCTTTCTAAGTCATTTCCGCTAAATTTTGTTACCCAAGAATATGTCTTGGTTGCGTTTGAAATTTGCCAATCCATCATTAGTTCAAATTGTGGATATAACGCCTTGGCTACATATAAATAGTCCTTTCTAGCATTAATTGTAATAGCCTTTGCGGATTTTGTATCATCATCCCCAAAGAATGTCCCTGTTGTTCCAGCACCTGCATAAAATGTATCGTTCGATAAATTAACGATATTATCTAGATTGCTCGCTTGAGCAGTCGATACATCATCGATTTCAAAAGGAGAGGCAAACATAGTAATATTATCTGGCAATGTAGATTGTATCATTTCTACAATTTCAGCTGCCTCCTCATAAGGCATAATCATTTCATCAGTATTCTTCTTTTGTGGAATTTTACCCCATAACACTTTCCATAACTCTAGAGCAGACTTATCTTTTAATAATTGTCTGTACGAAAGTATATCTAAAGCACTACCAAAAGTATTACTTAACGGTGGTATCTTTAAGGCTTTATTGGGGTCAAAAGTTAATACAAATGTTTCGTTAGGGTCTAATGCCAAATATTGATATGGTGCTAAGGCTTTTCCTGCCAATCCATCTTTTCTTTTTTCATTAAATAACTCATATTGCTTATAAAGATTAGGAATTATATTAGGAATATAAGCCATTCTATCAAAATAAGACAAATCCAATGAAGCAGTCCAACCATAAGCCCACTTTGATGTAATTATACACCAATCAGTAGGTAATTGCAAAAAGTTTATATCATTTTCAGTTTTTTCTATATGCCAAATAGAAACACCATCTTGCATAGTTGCCAACGCCATACTTCTAAATCTTTGTTTTGGCTTCGCTTTAGCAATAACATCGCTTGCAACTCTATAACTGTTTTGATATGATTTTAGTGATGAGCTACTAATTTGCGTACTACTTCCTGGCAATAACATACAATTAAAACTCAATATATCAGCAAAATAATGAACAAAACGATTGTATTGACCAACTGCATACTCCAAATATTGCGATAGTGCCCTTAATTTTCTATCGTTATATTGAGGTGCTAATAGCCAAGCCTCAATATCATCGCTAGTGGCTTCTGCAGGGTTGAAATTCATGTCTTGTAAAAATCTTTCCTCTAAATAAGGTTGAGAGACACCATTATGAGCCGACAAAGTAGCTAACATTTGTGCTTGTTCTACGCTTCTTTTTAAAGATTGAGCATAAGCATGAATACTTTCACCAAACTCTTGTGAAGTAATTGGCTTTTTAGAATTGCTTTGTGGCTTATTTATTTTTATTGGCTTTTGTTTGTTTTTATAATTTCGATTAGCCATTGTGTCCTCCTTTCTATCTAAATTTAAACCCTACTCTACGCTTATTAGTAGAACGAGTTTTCATAGCTTCTTTAAATTTTTCGGCAGAATATGAATTATTCCCACCTTTTAATTTACCTATCTCTTTTAAAGATATAAAATAATTACCATAAGATATTGACGAATACCTATCCTTGCGACCATTGGTTGGTTCAGTTAGTCTAATATTTACGCCAAATATCTCCATGCTTAAATTTATACATTCTTCTATTAGTTCTGATGTTTGAACATATGGAGCAAGTTTTAACGCTCTATAATTTGGATTATCATTATTCCTGAACAAAGAATCCTTTGAAGTCAAAATATCTATTGCTCTTTGTTCGTTGACTAAAAATGATATACTGTTATTATCTAATTGCTTCTTAAAATCTACAGCAATCTTACTATTCAAAGCTAAAGAGCCTTGAATTGGAAAGATGACAGGCAATGCCCCACTTTCAATCGTTCTATTCCTTAAGTCACTTATAGTTTCTTTGTTTAAAACGTGCAACTTATCATCATCTATAATAGTCCAAGCAGGATAAACTTCGCCAGTAATGTCATCAATAATCTCTTTTGTTAATTCATCATAAACTGTAATACCAGCATTTTGAGTATCAATAACCAAATAATCAGCTCCATACTCATAATACAATTGTTTTATTCTAAGCGCTTGACGAGATGCAGTAGCACCATTGTGGCTTTCTATATAATCAATATCTCTTTTATATCTAGTTCCATCAAAATTTCCCTCAATGCAACCTATAACGGTGTTATCGTTTTTCTTACCTTTTTTTGTTGCGATATCAATTGTAACAATCCTAATATTGTCATCACTTCTTGTTTTATTATAAGGATTATCAATATGTCTCTTGCCAACTATCTCAACGTTGCTATATGGATAAAAAGGTTCTCTAAGTCTTCTGTTAATATCCATGTCATCTAATTTAAAATATGAATCTCCAGACTCTCCAATCATACTGTTTTCATATTCCATCTTAAATGTTAGGTCATCCATTGTACTTTTTTCTCCAAAAATATCCTCTGGTGTTTTTAATTGGTGTTCCAATGCTAGATACATATCAAATGCCACGAGACAACGCTTTTTCCCATTAAACATGTCAGTAGATGTTTCAACAATTTGTTTCCACATCCAATTACTCTTCCAATAAGCAGAAGATATATATATTTTTTTAGATTGTTCAGCTTTTAAGTTTTCATATTTACTCAACAACATATATGGTGGTTTTCTAGGAACATTAAAAGGAATAATTACAGAGTCAACAATTCCTTTATTTAAAGTTCTAAACTCTTCTAGTATTATTAGATTCGAACGCAAACCACGAGAATTATCATTATGTGCTGTTACTATAATTGAAGAACCGTTTCTAAATTTAACTTCATATTCGTTATTACCTGTTGTAATTTTAAGTATCTCTCTACGCAAATTGGGAGACATTCTCATTAATTCTTTTTCTATCTTCTCGGTAATAATCAATCCAGCTTGCGATAATTTCGATGCAACGATAACAATCCTAGCCCCAGGATATAATATTGCATAACAACAAATAAATAACGCAGTCAAGAAACTCTTTCCTATGGCTCGAGCAGCTATCCATACAAACACATTATTTGTCATCATTAAGTGTAATACAAGTTTTTGAAATGGAAATAAAGATATACCCAAATAATGCTCAGCAAACAACTCTACATTTCTTCTATAAAAAGTAATCCAATGCCTTAATCTCTCAATGGTTTTATCATTATTTCTTTCATATAAAGATATTTTATCCTTGTTTGATGCCATTTTTTTAGACAAAGCCATATTTATTCACCTTCGAATTTGTCATAAGATATCTCCATATCATTCTCAAAACTACCATCAATTTCATCTTCATTGTAGTTAATGTGTGGAAAATCTCTATGACCCAATAATAAATTCTTTATAGGGCGAACAATGTGTAAATTAAAGTATTTTTCAAAACCTTGATGGTCTTTATAAAGATTTCTATCTGAGAAAAACTCAGCAGGCATATTTTGTTCAATATCATCAATCCATTTTCCAAATGTCTTATTTCCCTCGCTTGCCTCTTTGTTTTTCTTTAGAGTTGCAGGGTCTAAACCCATATCTTTAATAATTGATGACTTTTGTTTTAATAACGATTCGGTTGGTTTACCATTTGATATTACAGATTTTTCAATACTTAATTCCACTCTGCACAAATCTCTAATATATGATATACTTATAACATCATCTAATGGAACACCATCAGACCATTTTTTATACAATTGATTTAATCTTTTATAATCTTCGGCGGAATAACCTCCGCCCCAAACTTCCATATTCTCTTTTTCAACAGTCACCAAAGGAACATCTTCGACTGAACCCCTATTTTCGTCACTATTATAAAAGTTTAATCCACGATATTGGGTTGCACTATTGACAAATCTAATATATTCTGGTAAGATTTGTTCTTCTCCCCACTCTTTTTCTACCGCTTTATCGATAATCGAATCAACTAAATTCTTATCATAATAAACATCCAATAAACCGCACAATCTAAATATTGCTCTATGAACGCTATCATACTCTTTTACCATTTGGATATACATTTTTTTAGTACATTCCTTACAAATTGGCATAATGTAAAAAGCGTTAGAACGAGATTTATAAAATTTAGACTCGTCCAATTCTTCTTTGCAATGAAAACAACGCCATTTTTCCTTTTGTGGCTTTGTATTAATTAATTTCTTTTTTGAACTAACAGCCATTGAAAATGACCTCCTTTCACCAAAAACATTCTTACAATTTTTATGTATTATGAGGAGAATGGAAAAACTCCTCATATAATTAAAAGGGAAGTGATATTAAAAAGGACTCATTTTACAAAACAAGTCCTTGGAGATAATAAACTTATTACTTAAAATGAAGTCTTGCACTCCATTAGAAACTACACTATGAGTGTTGCTTTTGCAAATTAAATAATATTCGCAATATGGATTTACATTTTTCCCAAATATGTCGACATTATTTTCGGCTAAACATACTTTATTATGGTTCATAACTATACACACCAATTTGGTTTTCCAACTCAATAGATAGTTCTCTATATTTATTATATTGATTAGAATAATATTCAACATCTCTCTTAGCTTTATTTAAGCCCTCTTGAGATTGTTGTAATTCTTGTTTTAAAACATCATTATCATGTTTAACCTTGGTATAGTTTATGCCAAGTAACAAAGATAATAATGCTAGAAATGTCAATATTTTCACTTCTATTTCTTTTTTTAACATTGTTAGATACCCATTAAACTAAAGAAAGTTTTTCTTCCAGCTACCCCATCAGGATTTAATCCATGGTCACGTTGATATTGTTTTACACACGCTTCTAATCCTTTTCCAAATTGACCTGGGCACTCTACACCGTTAGGATTATACCCATGGCACATTAAAGCAATTTCTAAAGCTGTAACCATGTATTGTTTTTCTCCTCGTTTAACATAGTGTTTACCAAAAGCATCTTTTGACTTTGTTTGAAAATAACCATCTGGGTCAAGGTGCTTTCCATAATCTAAATTAATAGCATGTTGCACACAACGTCTAACATTTCTTAAAGTGTCGCCACCTTTAATTCCATCAACACTAATGATATGCCCTGTAAAGTTAATAGAATGTTGTTGTCCTGCTCTAATTAAGTCATTTCCGCTTGCTTGTGGCTTAGTTTGAGTATTTTGGGTAGCTTGACTACCGCCACCATTATTAACATCCACAATGGCGTTAAAAATAGCTCGAGCGATTTCCGTTGCCCCAATTGATTTATAATGATTAGCATCTTCTGTATCAACGAAGCACACTTCAATTAACATAGATTTTGCTTTTGTTTTTTTGATTACATATAAACCGTTCCCAGCTTTTACACCACGATTTTTAAATCCTAGATTTGAAATATTTTGACAAACCTCTAGAGCATCGGCGAATTGTCTACCATTATAAGTATATACTTCTACTCCTCGACCACCGCCTGCATTAAAATGAATTGAGATAAAATAATCCAAATCATCTCTGTTTGCCATATTAACAATTTGACTCAAACAAGAATTTTGACTAGGCGCTTTATCAATAGTGCAATTTACTACGTTATGACCAGCTGTTCTTAACATTTCCATTAAAGGAGCAGACACTGCCCTAGTTTCGTTACTTTCATTAATAATACCGTTTGCCCCACTTCCAGGACCCGTTTTAGTATGACCTGCGTTTATTCCAATATTCATATCATTCACTACCGCCTTTCTTTTTATGTATTAGTAGAAAGGGTTTACTTTCTACTAATTATTTTTTAAATTTCTTTAGAATCTACTTTTTCACTAACTAATGTAATTAAATTTCTCACTAATTCAAATCCACCAGTAGCCATAACTCCAACAAAAGCACCAATCACTGCTTTTTCAATCGAAGTGTAAATACAATAATAAGAGACACAACCAACTACAGCTAAGATAGTAGGAATTAATTTGTTATTTACCCAATCTAATCCAACCCATAGTTTAATTAAAAAGCCTAACATTACACAACCTAAAAACACATAAGGGTTAATCATTTCTAAAATAATACTTGTATCCATATTTCATCCTCCTTATAATCTTTATGGAAATTTTAAATTTACACCAAATAATTAAATTTGGTGTAAAGCTATACTAATGTGTGGTATATTTATTAACAATAGACCGCCACACACGGTCTGCGATTGTTTTATGCACGTGCAAAATAGAGGAAGGAGCGACCCCCTCAATATACTCGGGCTCACCACCCTAATAAACAAACAATCGCCAAGGGCGCAAAGCCATAATTATCAACACTTTAAGTCACCCTCTACCTATAAGAGAGAGTTTCACGCTTTTTACTTTAAATTAATAATTCTAAGATATTCACTTACATTTTCTTTCGATACAATTATTAGGTTTTGACTTGGTGTTGAAGAAAATCTAAATTTCTTAGCATGAGCGTCTGTTCCACTTAAAGTTCCATTTTCAATAGTTCTTCTTTCGTTGCTTTCACTCAATGCTGGAGAATGTCTATGACCTAATATATGTAAATCAAAATCTCTATGAATTAAACTTGATAAAGTATTTACCGAGTTTTTAGGATTATCATTATGCCCATGACTAGCAATGATATTATGATTATAAACTTTAAAAGTCGCATACTCATCGTCTAATTCATTATCCAAAATTTCAACATTATCAACATCTTCAAACCTGTTCTTTAAATGCCAATCAATTAATCTTGTAAAGTTTTCGCCATCCAAAGACTCTTTTTTATTTGGCATTACCCTAGAATGGTTATCCAGCGTAGAATAGTATCTAATATTAATCCCTGTTTGACTAATGTTATAAATCAACTCAGCTATCATTTCAGATACTTCCATAACTTGCTCCATAACATCTTTTACATTTTCTAGTCTAATAGTAGGATGAATAATCCCACTGCACAAATCATTAAGATTTACAATAACTAATTCATCCAATTTAAACAAATCAATATCTTTTACAACTGACTCATATATTTTTGATACTCTTTTTTTGGCAATTTGAGGATTGAATTTATTTATATGATTATCAATCTCAATACCATAATGCCAATCAGATAGACACAAAATGCCTTTATACATACCATTTATATTTTTTTTATAATTAAAATTATTAGAAGTCAAAAAAGGCTTTGAATCTTTCATTATCAAAGCATATTCTCTCGCAAAATCAAACGCTTGCTCATATCGAGCATCTTGTACCTTAATTCTTCTTAACAATCTTTTCTCGTCGTTAATTTTAATTCTTTCTTTTTCGAGCCTAATACTAGAACGCATAATAGCTTCTTGAATTTCATTTGGAGACGATTCAACAATTTCTTCTTCCAAGTCATTAACCATCATTTTACAACCATAATATTCTCTACGTGCGACATCTTCACTATGTCTTATATTAAATACTATCTCTATCCAATCAGCATGACTTCCTTTGAATAATCCATCTTTTCTCATTTGAACCATTCTTTTAATATAGTCAAAGCGACTTTCATTTTTCCCTTGAAAATAATTTTTACTCATCTTCTTCATGTAATTCACCCATTGAGTTAGTTAGCCTTTCTTTTAAATTACCGCCTTGTTTAAATAACATCGCCTTAAATCCAGGCACAATAACTTCATTCTTATTTAAGTCTAACCCTCTGCGTGGAGATTTGTCTACTGTATAAAATTTACCAAAACCAGAGAACATAATAGTATTACCTTGCTCCATGGCTTCTACAATGGTTTCTAAAAATACATCAGTAATCCATTTGCTATCTCCTATTGTGGTGTTTAGATTTTCAGCTAATCTTCTTGCAAAATCTTCTTTGTTTAGTTTCATACAACCCTTCCTTTCTACAAACAAATTGACAAAATATTTTGGAAAATGCATAAATTCCAAAAATGAGTGTTTATTATAGTATATTCATAATATACTCAACGAGCAAAAATATGCTCATCAAGTATATTGAAATTATTTTCTTTTTCCCCAATCAATTTCTCCATAGAATTTCATAAAATTATTGTCTCTTAATATATAGTCGGGATTATTGTTATCTAATTTATAGTTTATTCTTAGTTTTCTAGTATACTTTTGAATATAGTCTTTCCACTTTTGAATTTCTTCTAAATCTTCAACATAACCAACCTCTAATAATTCTTTTAGTTGTCTATTATAAACATTATTAACATTTAACCCTCCCCATTCAGAGAGTATTCTAATATTAACATCAAAATCACCATCATTATTTGCAAATGCTTTAGCATAACATAATATTAATAAGGCTAATTTTCTTGTTGATTTTTTAGTGCTTTGTGTTTTAATATACTCTATATCATCCTTAGATATATTAACCACCCCATCATGACTATCAATAGATACATATTTTTCAAGAACATCTCTAATCAAATGTTTGACACTTAGCTTTATATATAATCCATATTTGTTAGCCCAAGTAAAAATCAACTTTCTAATTTCAACCTCATCATTAATCCCCAAACCATAATAATGCCTAACGAGTAAAGTACAATAATATCTCATATGATAAGCGTTCAAGTCAACTCCATTTAATATATCGTTAACTTTTAGTCTTTCATTTGTCACAACTTACACCTCGCTTTTAATTTCTTTTAATGAATATCTTTCTCCTAATATCTCAATATCACCATTATCATCTCGATATGGTATATTATGGGTGATTGCTTCTATGTTATTAGGTAACCAATCTCCAACCACCGCCCATAAAATCTTTTTGCTTTTTTTTGGATATTTCTCATAACATAATTTAACAATGCAATTTACAATCAATTTTTTGTTGCTTGTAATTTTTAACAACTTATCTTTATAATCCTCATAATAATAAGCCCAATCAACTTGATATTCTTTTGCAAACTTTTTATTAACATTTAAATAATTGTCTTGGATATACTCTTTTGCTTTTTCATATCTATTCAAATCCTTGGCTTCTTTAATAGTTAAATTATTTTTATCCTTTACTTGTTTTATTCTATTGTCACCATAGGTATTTAAATTACGTTGTTCAATAATTAAATCTTGCGACAAGTTAACAAATTCTAAATAAATCTTTTCTATTTTATCCATAACATCTTGATTATCCTCAACGCCTTCATCTATCATAATAGTATAATCAAAGTTATCATAAGTTCTTGTGTATTTTATTTTTCTTTCCCAATTCTCTATTTTAAAACACATTGCGTTCATATTACTTCGGTATTTATTAAAATCTCTTAAGGTGGCGTAATATGGACTACGATACTTCATAAAGTATGGAATTGGTCTTGCATACTTGGCGATTGCTTTTGGTAAATTAAATCTTATCCCAGTTTTTGACGCATCAACCTCTTTGCCAACAAAAATACTTAGCGTAGAGATATAATCATCATGTATTTTTTTTGTTTTTTCTGTTTTTTTCATCTTGTTATGATAACAACTGCTGTAATTAGAATATTCTCCAATTCTATTACTAGAATTATTAATTATTAATTTTTCGATGCTATCAATATTATAATAATCTGGTTCTACAGTTATTTTATCTTGAACATCCATGGTTACTGGAATCGACATATCAACCCCTTTAATCATGGTTGGTTCGTCTAAAACGAACAATAAATCACCGTCAAAATCACATCCATTTAATCTCGCCATATGTGGGCTATTACAATCTATCATACAAACATTTTGCAAATGCCCCAAATACTTTTCAATTAGTTCATTTCTTACATATGTAACTACATCGTGTTCTGAACTGCAAATATGTGGATTTCGTGTAATGAGATATTCTTTTCCAACTTCGTAACCACATCTACCTCTAGTCCAAAACTCTTGAAATCCTAAACAACCATTTGGCTCTAGTCCACCAATATGCTCCATAAACAAAATCAAATCAGGAACTGCAAACTTAAAACAACCTCTTAAATATAACTTTCCACATTTAGCATCGTTTATATTTCCTTTTAATAAATTTATAACATGATTTACTACACCCTCTTGCTTAAGCATCTCTGGATTTTTAGCAATGGCTTTAATATAATTACTACTAAGTTTATACTTATCTCCACAAATTCCTAAGAATGTTTTTACATATTCCTCTTTGCCATCTATGACTTTTTGAAAATAATCCAAAGTTTTATCTCCCAACTTCTCAAAATCTGAAAATGGGATGTTTAAATCTTGTAATATTTGATAATTTGCCTTTGTATAAATTTTCTCATCTTTTTCATTAAAATTATATTTAGCAATGCCAAATACATGGTCATACTCTTCTAACTTAGATAAATAATATTCCCAATCTCTATAATCGTTGTAATATTTGAAATAATTAAAACCTTTATACATAGACTTATCCATAATAATCATAGGTTCATAAACGCTATGTTTAACACCCCAAATATCTTCTATCCATTCAACACCATGGTCAACAAAAAACTTTGTGTAATCAACCTTATGAATACAACCTTTCATATAGCACGCTCTAACAATCATAGTATTAATATCCTTTGGCAAATCTAACTCTTTAGTCATTTCTTCAACAACCAAAGGATGAACTATACCCATTCCATCAAAACAATCTATTTCAATATCTCTAGTTTCTTCCTCTATTACTTTTTTAGTATATTCGATAATTTCTCCATCTTCATTTTTGAATGTATCTTGTTTATCATGCAAACATTTAATTTTTACATTTTTTATAGTTCTATTTAATCCTTTGGTAATAATTATCTTAGGCATATAATTTTCTAACATATGACACCCAGTTAACATCAACCCTCTGTATGCTGATAATTTGCTTACTACTGTTTTGTTAATCCTATTATCCATAGATATTCTTTTATCTAGTTCTTGTGCGATAGTTTTATCAACAAAACTTAACTTCCCAGTTCTGCTCATAGAACCACTGCGTTCACTTAATACAAATTCTTGGTCATTAAATCTAAAACCGTTTCTAACTATTGATTTTAAATCCTCTTCCTTTGTTCCTCCATCAAATTCAACAAAAGCAATATATTTATTCATTTTATTATTTGTATTCGTAATTAATCTAATTTGTCTAAACTCTTGATTATCACTAGTATACTTTAAATGACTTTTGATATATTGATTATCGCCAACTATCATAAAGTTTTCTTCGATAATTTCCTTTAAATTAAAATTTAAAACTTTATACAACTTTGGAGATTTCATTAATAATCACCACAACTTCCTATTTTATTTTCTTAAAATTTTTCTTAATTTCCTATAATTTCTTTTATTTTCTTTTTATTTCAATTTATTTTAGAAATTATAATCATCACGAAAATCTTCTATTTGTTTGCGATACCAAAAATCATATTCATCAACAATTAATTCGTCTTTGATACTTTTCGGCTTATATCTGTTATAAGACATCTCTGACCATTCTGTTCCCCCCTCTTCATCACCATAACAATCATCATAAATAATTTTATTTTCCATTTTACTTTATTTCCTCCTATAATTCATGTGATTTACTTTACTATTATAGTATATCATACATCATCACCTTTGTAAATACTTTTTGTTATTTCTTTTGGTTGTTTAATCTTATGAATTTATTTAATAAATCATATTGATTAGATAAAAAGTAATTATCATACATAAAAGCCTTGTCATTATTTTCAGACAACATAATCATGCCCTTATTATTAGTTCTAGTATATTTGTTTTTGATAGTATCTTTTAATATTGTAACAAATGTATTATTTAATCTTCTTTTATCTAATGTTTTATTTTTTAACTTATCCCTATTTAAAATTTGAATATCATACGCTTTGCAATGTCCGTTACAATCAAATCTATTATTTATTTCTTCGCTGACCTTAGCGTAAAAACTTTCTTTAACGCTATTAGACTTATACATAAGGTCTGCTTCTTTTTCCAATTCAAACTCTGCCAAGACTTGATTATAAATATCTTTGATAATATATTCTTCATTCATATCAACTTCTCTAAACGTTGATAAATCATAAAACTCGTGATTATCATATCTTAATAAATAAGTATCTCTTTTTATTAAACAATCATTAGACATTTTTTTAAACACATAATCAAGGGTTGATGATATTCTACTCAATACAATTTTATTAAATTCATTATAGTTAAATTGATTTGAATTAATCTTTTCCAATTCCTTATCACTTAACTTCATTCCAAACTTATCGTTAATCATACCAACATCTTTTAATAGTTTACTTTTTGTTAATACAATTTTATCTTCTTTATATTTATTCAAGACACAACATATATTGTTGTATAATAAGTTGCTAAGACCGTTTTCTCTTCTTTCTTTGCTCAATTTTTGTTTTTCTTCTTTTTCTAATTTCTTTTGCTCTCTTTCTAATTTCTTTTGTTCTTTTTCTTTTTGTT
>OAWF01000017.1_pt1 | contig 177693 bp, 160 predicted proteins | sample 1495411 | NCBI WGS metagenome assembly OAWF01 (sample SAMEA2580150, study PRJEB22360) | human gut metagenome | biome: human gut; feature: human-associated habitat; material: faeces | place: Denmark | collected 2008/2010 | reverse complement strand
AGTTCCATAGGCTTACCATCCACCGTAGCCAGATGTGCTGCTTTATCTATAACAATGCCGCCTGCTGAAATCACATCTTCCGGATTATTCTGACCTGTACGTCTCAGAATTGCCTCCACTCTTGCAACAAGGATTTTCGGACTGAATGGTTTAGAGATGTATTCATCTACCCCCAGATCAAATCCAAGAAGCTCATCTCTCTCATCACTTCTTGCAGTCAGCATAATAATCGGAACTTTTGAGTTCTTGCGAATCTCACGGCAAACTTCCCATCCATCCATCTTCGGCATCATGACATCCAAAATGATCAGTGCGATGTCCTTCTCCTCATAAAAGATATCCATGGCTTCTTCACCATTACCGGCTTCCAGTACCTGGAAATTCTTCTTTGTCAGGAAATCCTTTACCAGCTTTCTCATGCGGCTCTCATCATCCACCACCAGGATTTTTAATGTATCCATTTGATCCCCTCCGTTTTTCTTCATTATTTTCCGAAACAGTTTTTACTTTTTATTTATACTGTTTTCCGAGTATTGTTAAAATCCACGACTGTTCAGCGCCTTTACAGCCACAGCGCAAAATCCGGGAAAATCGCCCTCAGCAACAGATTTTATCTTTCATATGGTTACTATAGCAGAGATTTATGTAAGATTTGTGAACATATGACAGAAAAATTATAAGTATTGCTGTTCACAACACCAAATAGCCGTTACTGTTCACTCCGTTCTCAGTAACGTAGCCAAAATTCATTCCAAATTGCCTGCGGCAATGGAATTTTGGCTTGTATGTCTCGGGATTTTGGCATATTCATGCCAAAACACCTCGCGGGATAATGGTAAGTGAACAGTAACAAGCAGTCTCAAATATAAAAATCTTCTTGACAAATTCTGTTTTTATTTCTATACTGTTACTTAGTCGATATATCTTATATAATGAATGATATATCAATATTAAAAAGTGCTTTCGTCTCATCACCAGTGCTGTTTTATGAAAAAACAGCGTTGCAGACTCATTTTCAGGGCTTGTACTGGTTTCGACGGGGGCTTTGAAGTTGGGGAAGCCATCCGCAGACTCCCAGACTGCGTACCAACCGGGAAACTAAATATAAACGCAGACGAACAGTACGCGTTAGCAGCCTAATTGCTGCTCGTCAGCCCTGATGCACTCACACTTCAGGAATCTGACGTCGACCATGTGAGAAACCTTGCCGGGTAAGCTTTGCCCCGGTAGATGTATCATGAAGCTACTAAGGTTGTAAGCCTGTCGGTGGGCGTACATCCAAGGGAATGTTAAAACAGCGACTGTGATGGGAGATGCCTTAATGAATAGGCTTTCGGACGCGGGTTCAATTCCCGCCAGGTCCACTTGACCACGACAAAGCGAACCCTGACAAATTTTGTACAGTAATTGTATATAAGAATGTCGGAATGTTAGTTGTGTCGTTGGAACGGTAAACAAAAAAGAGGGTTTTTAGCCCTCTTTTTTTTGTGTCTGTTTCTCTTAATTGTAATGAGACAGCACTATTTAAGTATCCACAGTCTCAAAAAAATCCTCAAAAAACTTCTTTTTTTCAAAGCAGGGCTGGCACAGTTTGTATGGGTAGCCAAATGGCAGGTTCCTTCCGCAGACCATACACCTCCGTCTTTTCAATTTCTTTTCCCTGATCGTATCTGTCAGCTCTTTTGAGATTTCCTTTTTTCTCTTACGTATCAGATTCTTATCCCAGTTTTGTCTCCCCGGCATTCCAAAAAGACGGACGAAACTGTGGAACATGTCATATTTCTGATAAGCCATTTCTCCACCTCCGCAGCCCTGCCTGTCCCATGTTTGCAGTGGATGTCCAGCTGGTCTAAGGAAATGACAGACGGGATCTGTTCAAGGACTTTTTCCGGATCAATGTGCCTGGTCTGCCAGTTGAGGTAATCCGTATGTGTCAAAACACCGTCAGTATCAAGAAATATTACTTTCACGACCTTTTCCTCCTCTTTTGGACAGTATAGCATCTATCTGTTTTTCGTTCCAGTTTCTCTGGAAAATAATATCCCCACCGGGAACACAGTATCCTTTCTCATCAGATTCGACACAATGATGCAAAAAGTAAAAAGTTTCGCACAGGATAGGGTCATATTTTTTTCCGTTTTTGAACCGGAATCCTTCTACGGATCCTTCTCCGCGGAGAGGTAAGCCTTTTTCCCTCAGAACAAAGGAAGAAAGCAGGACATTATCCACTTCGATGTATTTGGACATGCCAGCTCCATCTCCTGTGTAGAAATCTGCCTCATGCCAGAAATCTCCTGTCTCAAAGAAATACGTATACTCCATGCCGGAAGACCATCTGAACCAGTCCACACCACAGAACACAAGCATTCTTCTACACAATGCTTTTTCACCAAATTTGCAAGGAATCGAAATGATCATACTTCCTCCTTTCTGTCACACCAACTACTTTTCACAATTTAACTACATTCTCTTCACAATCTCACCATTATTTTCCGTTATATTAATAGTCGTAAACAAGCAGGATTGCTTTTCATATACATTTTTTCTCCTTTTGGGCCGGGATTTTCCCGGCTTTTTCTTTTGCAAATTTCCCTGCTCTCGCATCTGTAAGACGATGGTAATTGTTTTTTAGCCGCCACTCAGAGACATCTACCTGCCATCCCTCATACAACTCCATATATCTGCCAATCATGACAGCTTCTTCCTTTTCCCGTTTCCGGATATACTCCAGTGCTTTATTGAGATACGGGATACTGTTGGCATAGTCTACCGTCATTCCCCCACGTCGCCATCCGCCAATCTTATGATTCTGGATCGCATAGACCAGATATACAGAATTTAAAAATGTCAGATTCAGGTATTCGCCCGGCCGGATCTTCATGTTGGCAAAGGAATCCGCATCCTTCCAGTAATTATCCTTTTTGGCGGAAACGTAGTATTCTTTTTCTGTTTCCGTATGCACAATGCTCTCAAATACCGTGTAATAAGAATGCGTGTGGTCCATCGTGATCTGCTCTGCATCTGTATGGACATAGCCATAGGCTTTTGCAGCTGCAAGGATCTGTTCGGGCGACTTTCCTTTCACATCGATCTTTTCATATAGCTTGTTGTTTTTTACTGTCAGATAAGAAGTTATTTTACCAAGATACTCATTGGTCTTTTTCGTATCGTACCGGAACTGGGTCACCGTTGTATTTCCTTCCCTGACTACCTTTACCGGAACTTCCGTAACGGTCAGGCGGAACTTCTTTTCCGTAATAGTGTAAGTATCAATCGTATCTACCAGGTTAACCGGGACAACTCTCCTGTCGGGGATATGGGCATCGTGGGTACGGTTCCTTTCTCCTCTTCCGCGGTCATTGTTCCACGCATCATACCTTGTACTCCTTCCATTGTTCCAGATATTCCCAAGGCCGGCATCATCGCGCTCGATCTTTATCGTAGTGAGGATCATATCGCCTTTCATAAGAGGTGCATCTGTGCGCTCAACAATATCCGCAAAAGTTCCATACCGGTTGTCTTCCAGCCACCCGTCTGCCATGGAAAAGATCAGGTATGGGGACGGTGTTAATACATTGATCTTCTCCGGAACCTTTAATATCCTGCCATCATTCAATACCCCCTGCAGGATGCTGAATACAAAGTAACGGGAAGCAACCTCTTCCCGGGACTGGGCTTCTGCTTCTTCCAGGGAATCTTCCCTGGTTTCCGGCTTCAGATATACATTTTCATCTTTGATACGGACCTTCTCCTCATCCGTCCACCCCACGTACAGGTTCTCTCCATTCCGGATAAGGATACCGATCTGTTTCCCATGAAATTTCTTATAGGTATCCAAAACATTCGATACCATATCTGAGGCACCGCATAAGATATTGTTTTTACTGATCCGGATCACAGAGACAGATTTCGGTCCGGGAGCAAACCTTATCTGTTTTGCATTAACTTTCTTAACCGCCCGGACCCGATACTCCCATTCTGGATCAACAGGATTTTTGATCTCCATGGGACGGTAAGCTTCCATCGGTTCCCAATACTTCTTAGCGATCACTGTATGGGTGGTAAACTTATTCTTATTCTTGTCATACAGGTCACACAGTACAAGAAACTTTTCTCCATGGAAACCGGAATCCCGCTGTTTCTCAATATCCTCATGTGCAGTCAGCCAGGTCAGGTATCTGTTATAATCCGGATCAGTGTCATACTTTGGTTTTATTTTCCGCGGAAACAACTCCACAACGATCCAGTTAAACGCAATATTCCCAGAGCCTCTTTTGTAATAAGTATTTATTGATACAACATCTACCCACATGTTTTTTGTATCCAATGACTTTACGATATTTTTGACTATATATACTGCCGCGGATTCCCCGCTGTCGATATAATCAAGGTAATCCTTATCCTGTCTCCAGTCCAATGATCTCATCCTTTCTTTACTTTCATCAAGTATCCCGAAAACAAAGAATCCCGCATTCCTTAAACCAATAATGCCCGCTCCGAATACAGTTTCCGACCAGTGTCATATCAGAATATGCCACATTTCTTCCACCGCTTTGCATTTTTCTATTTTACAATATCAAAATATCCAATAATTCCAATATAGCCATCTTTTTTTAATGGAGTCCATAAGGTATGCAGTTTCAGATTATACATTTGTCTTTTGTTTCTAAACCTTGCTTTTATCTGTAATGAAATCTCTTTATTCTTTATTGAGGTCTGCTCCAACAAATCTACGATATTTTGAATATCCTTTTCGCTCACTTCTAACACTTTGAATACATCAAATCCCGGATCATCTCTCTGGTATATTATCTTCTGTTTTTCATTTATTATAGTTAATTTCCCCGAACTTGCATTATAATCAATCGAATTCATGCCACTGTTCGATTTGAAGAAATCGATCTTTTCCTGCATGACCTTGATAAGATTTTGTGAATAAATCTGGTTCGGTAAGGATTTATCACTAAGTATTTCATTCGAAAGTCTCCGTGCTTCATGATAATATTTATTAACATCCATCCCTTTACCAAGCATTTTTGAAAACTGACGACTCAGTTCTTTCAGACACCTAAGGAGGATTGGATTAAACTGACCGCATTGCCCATCCAGAATCATTTGAATCGCTGTATCATGATCAAATGCTTTCTTATAACATCTTTCACTTGTAAGTGCGTCATAAACATCGACAATTGATACCACCTGTGCAGAGATTGGTATTTCTTCACCTGTCAATCCATCCGGATAGCCCTTTCCATCCCATCTTTCATGGTGCCATCTGCAGATTTCCCATGCGGTATGTACCAGTGGATGATCTTGTGGAAAGTCCATGTCCTTAATTATATCCGCGCCAAGTTCACTATGGGTTTTCATAATCTTAAATTCTTCAACGGTAAGTCTGCCTGGTTTATTCAATATTTCTTCCGGAATACGAATCTTACCAATATCATGAAGGGAAGAAGCAGTTGTAATCAAAGCAATATCTGCCTCTGTCAAAGGATAAGCATCTGTTAATTTTACCAGTTGTCTCAGCATCATCTCCGTTGCTGTTTTAATATGCAGGATGTGTTCTCTGCTCTCACTGTTACGGGATCCCAATATATTACTCATAATTCGGATCATGATATCATTATTTTCTTCTTTTTCGTAAACCTGATCATAAACCACATTTATCAGATGCTTTTGGTTCATATAGAGGCCCAAGGTATTCTGAACTCTTTTCTTTACAATCACAGAATCAAACGGTCGTGTGATATAATCTGTGATTCCCAGCTCATATGCCTTAAGCATAGTATCAACAGCATCTTCAGAAGATACCATGATTACAGGAATTTCAGCAATACACTGGCTTCTTTTCATTATTTTCAAGACTTCAAAACCATTCATCTGTGGCATATTGAGGTCCAAAAGCATCAGATCAATTTCAATATTTTCTCCTATCATCTGGATTGCCTGATTACCATTTTCAGCTTCCAGATAATTATAAGTTTCTCCGAGAATCTCCTTCAATATGTCCCTGTTTAATTTTGAATCATCTACAATCAGTATTTTTTGTCTTTTATCCATATTTTTTATTACCTTTATCCTTGTGGATTTTATGATGTTCCAAACACCTGGTCAAAGACAGCAAGTATTGTTTTTATATCAATTGGGATAGATTTCGCATCCTCTCGATCCATTTTTCTGATTCTGCGGGTAGCTTCCAGCCCTCCCATTTTGGGCATCATCAGATCCATCAAGATCACATCAAAGTATCCGGGTTCTGAATTCTCAAAGATTTCTACAGCTTCCCGTCCATTCCATGCCTTTGTCACTATCATTTTTTCTTCTTACAGCAGAAACTCAGCAATTTCCATATTCAGCTCATTGTCTTCCACCAGCAGAACCTGAATTCCCTCTACTGAACAGTTCTGATACATATGAAATTTCTTTTTCTGTTCCTCTGCAGAGATTTCAAAAGAAATATGGAGAATAAATTTGGTTCCTTTTCCCTGTATGCTCTCAAAGAAAAGTGTTCCTCCCTGCAGTTCTATCAGTTTTCTGGAAATGGCAAGTCCCAGACCGGTACCTGCATATTTTGTTCTGGCTAACTGTCCTTCCTGGGCAAAAGGCTCAAATGCCCTTTTCTGAAATTCCTCACTCATACTGATCCCGGTATCTGTACAGGTCAGTTCATATTCCGCAGTGGTATCCGTATAGGATACCTCACGACAGGTAACTGTCACAGAACCGCCATCATGATTATATTTTACTGCATTACTGCCGATATTCATCAATATCTGCTGGTGTTCAGCACCGGAGAAACTACAGGTTTTTCATCTCTGTCCAACAACGGAGTCATTCCTCCCGTATATCCTGATGCATGAAACACATAGTTTACTCCCGTTTCCCTGTCCACCCAGATTTCCATTACATTCATGGTTCCTTGTGAATAGACTTTTTCGAATCTGTCATTTTTCCCATTCAAACACCCTCCAGCTTTAAATATTAGTTCTTCTCGTGATTCAATATCCAGGCAAATGCTTTTGCTGTTCTCATATCCGGTTCCCGGTAATGATTACCCGAATTCCATTCCAATGTACAATCTACGCCACATTCTTTAAGCCAATCATACCCGCTCCGGATGCAGTTTCCGACCTGAGCCATAACCGGATTTCTCGTCTTTTCCTCTCTGTCACCCAGACTCAGATAAACAGTTTTGCTCTTAATCTCATGTTCCCTCATATAATCAATAAATCCAGGAAACCAGACAGACGGAGATACAGCAGCGATTCCTGTAAAAATATCCGTTTGGTATGCTGCCCATAAGGAAAACAGTCCTGCCAAAGAATATCCGCCAATATAGTATTTCTTCTTATCTGAACAAAGCGTCAGTATTTTCTCCAGCGTTTTAACTGCGCCTCCACCAAAATCGTCATCCTTAAATACAGCCTGAGCCTTCCACGGCGAAAGATCATCGTTCCAGTCATCAATTTCCACTGCGATATATTTGAAATCCGCGGAAGTTAACCTATGTATTTCCCTCACCTCGTTTTCTATCCATGGAAGTTCGTGTTTCCCGACAGGCTGGATCAGAACAGTATCCGATTTTCCAAATTCATGCGTTTTCATCCGCGCCTCCATCATACGTTAATTGATATTTGTAGTATAGCATTTTACAATACTACAATCAATGCATGAAACCTGAAGGTTTTTCAATCCTTTTATCCATGAATACACCTACAAAAGCTTTTTTCGTCGGTATTCTCTATTCCTCAAAAGTACACAGAAACAGACCATCATTCATATTTCTCATTATGAGAAAGAAATGTCAAAAATACAGAAACAAATATTATATCGATTACTCAGGAATTCTAGAGCTTATCCAACTTGCAAAAAACATGTTGACATTTTCTAAAAATAGTATATAATCAAAAACAATCAAAGACAAGGACGTCACGTGGGTTATCCCATGTGGCGTTTTTTTATGCAACAGATAATCATTCTGATCATATCTGTCTCTGATAAAAAATATATCACAGGAGGAATTATTATGGGAAGTATTGGAAGTATCAACAAACCGAGCAAGGGATTTTTGGTAGCAGCAATTCAGATGCCTGTACCAATCATTAATTCACGTGCAGATATCGACAAACAAGTAAAAGAAATTGTTCGTACTTTACATGCAACAAAAGCAGGTTATCCTGGAGCGGAACTGATCATATTTCCAGAATATAGTACCCAGGGGCTGAACACTTCAAAATGGCTGACGGAAGAATTTTTGTGTGATATTCCCGGAGCTGAAACTGAAGCTTTTGCAAAGGCTTGTAAAGAAGAAAAGGTCTTTGGTGTATTTTCTATTATGGAACGTAATCCAGATCCGACAAAAAATCCATATAACACAGCAATCATTATAAATCCGGACGGTGAGATTTGTCTGAAATATAGAAAACTCTTCCCATGGAATCCTGTTGAACCGTGGTATCCCGGTGATCTGGGAATGCCTGTATGTGAGGGACCTGGAGGTTCCAAACTTGCAGTATGTATCTGTCACGATGGAATGATTCCGGAACTTGCAAGGGAAGCTGCCTATAAGGGATGCAACGTATATATCCGTATTTCCGGTTATAGCACACAGGTTAATGATCAGTGGATCCTTACCAACCGCTCCAATGCATGGCAGAACCTTATGTATACTGTTTCAGTTAATCTTGCAGGTTATGACGGAGTTTTCTATTACTTTGGCGAAGGACAGATTACAAACTACGACGGAACTGTTCTTGTCCAGGGACAGCGAAATCCGTATGAAATCGTTACTGGTGAAATTCATCCAGAACTTGCAGATCAGGCCAGAAAGGAATGGGGCCTTGAAAATAATATTTATAATCTCGGTCATCGTGGTTATGTTGCAAAGCCAGGCGGAGAATCTGACAGTGGCCTGACCTATATTAAAGACCTTGCTGAAGGAAAGTATCATCTTCCATGGGAAGACGATATGGATATCAAAGACGGAACAATTTATGGATATCCTACAACAGGCGGACGTTTTGGTACTGAACCTTCACCTGATCCCTACGGAATCCATGAATATAAAGGAATTGATTATCATACAAAAAAATAAGCTTACAAAACTCTTATAATCATATTAAGGTCTGCCGTTTACACCTTTCCGTGCAAACGGCAGACTTCTATACCTACAACATGTTTTTACGGTACATCCTGTTCCTCAAAAAGTGAATTCGAATTCACTTTTTTACTCTCTTCTTACTTGACACAAGAAATAATCCCACTGACATGACACGCAATATCTACAAGTTTTGTCAGCAGGATTATGGTTTTTACTTTGCGGAGAATACTCCACTTATCAACCATGCCCATTTGACATATTCGATCCAACAATAATATAACATCAATAAGCAGACCGCAGCTGAATCTTAACTGATCTTGTTGTTTTTCAGATCCGAATATCAGTCCTGTAGCCCATCCGCAGACAAACCCCCCCTTCCATCACCTTACCAGTCAGCTTTCCTGTATTATTTTATCAGTCTTTTTCGCTACGGACATTTCAATGCCAAAACTTCCAATTAAAGCCATCAGCTTAACGTAACGTATCACTTCGCTTAATAAAATTGGTACAAGCATTAGTTTCTGTTTCCGGATACAGAATACCACTCTCTCTTCCAAGTTTAAAACAACGCATCATCCAAATCATGTTTCGTGCAAGATTCCGCATAGTCTGCATACCTTCTTCATCCTGAGACGCTTCCTCTCCATAAAGTCCATGCACCATGTTCCAATAGGTAGAACCGGCGACTGGCATCTGCGCAATCCCAAAATATTTATTGATTCCATCAAGCGCTGCTGTGGTTCCTCCTCTTCTTGCTACTGCAACAGCAGCACCCGGTTTAAATTTGAAAGCGTCATAACCTCCAGCACTGTAAAAGGCTCTGTCCAGGAAATCATAAAGGCGTCCACTTGGATGTGCAAAATATACTGGTGTTGCAAATACAAAGCCATCTGCTGTTTTAGCCTTTTCAACAAATTCATTCACGCCATCATTTTTAATCACACACTTTCCTGTTTTTTGACAGACATTACATTGAAGACAATCTGCTATAGGCTTTCCTCCAAGCTGAACAACCTCTGTCTCTACTTCTTCTGAATGAAATACCTTTATCATTTCTTCCAAAGCTGTCATTGTTGTTCCATGCAGATGACTGCTTCCGTTAACAAGCATTACTTTCATTTAATTCAATCTCCGTTGATTTTTCTATCAATTTTGGCAAAGCACCACGTCCATAGGATATAATCTACCGCATGGACATAAGCGCACGTCTTGCTGTTTTTTTTTGATACAGTTCCAGATTTTTTACGCTTATCTTTTTACTCATTTTCTTCCAAATCTTCCCATGGTTTCAGCCCCATTTCTTCCCAGGTGACACCATACGGTGCACCTCCGGAGGTATAACCAGCAATAAAGAAAAATCGGTCATCCTGCAAGATTTCTTCTTTGGTCAGATTATCTCTTGCTTCTTTTTTCCGTTTTGCTCGCTTCTGCTGCTTCTTTTGTTTCGCAACAGCTGTTTTTTCTTCAGGAGCTTTCCTTTGTTTTTTGGTATTTAATGTTTCTATTGTAATCCCATCCTTAATATCTTTCAATATACGAGATTCATATCCTAAGACACGTTTTTCAACAACTTTATAAAACTCTTCGTATTCTGTTTTAGGAGCAAGGGCTTGAACTGTTGCAAACAGTCTTTTGCAGATATCATTCATTTCAGAAACATCCGGCATCCGATGGTTTTCAAGATAGAACGCCAAATACATACTGTATGTTTTATCGGCTATTGCACTTTTTTGTTTTTATTTTAAATCCTTATAGCTTCTGTTGTTCTTTTGCATATATATCCTCATTCAGTATTCTTTTTCGATTTCTTCTGTTATCCCATACGTATTTTTAAAGTCATCTAAATCCTTGGGAGACTTGATCAGCATGATTTCTTCCAGTTTTCCAGTCTGTATATCTTTGAATCCTGCCACCTGCTCACCAGTACAAATACTTGCACGGATTACTGGTTTCATACATTCTCTATCATAAGATTTTTTAACGTTTTTCTTTTTGAACAATCCCATACTATCGCCTTCTTTCTGATGTGCCATATCTGTACCACCTTTACAGTTCTTATTCATCGTAATAATTGAATCCACCAAACAATCCTGGTCTGCTATATCCTTTTTTACTCATATCTTCATCCTCCTGACACTTTTATCCTTTGGTTTTATCTCAGAATAATACTCTTTTCTCTTTTTGAAATCGCATAACAGGCGACATTCGCTTATTTGCCTATGGACATTATACCATCAATTACTTGTTGTAAGTTTACAAATCAAGTATAATAAAATATATTATGAAATAACCGCGCAGCATGTGGTCTGGAAGACAGGTAATCCTCATGCCTAGCGATATACGAGGGAGGAATTCTCATGGGTAAACAATCCACCAGAGAAAACAAAACTATTTACCAGCTTTGCCGAGAAGCGGCAGGACTTACAAGAGCAGAGGCCAGCGAAAAAATGGATGCTGTCTCTGCTTCAAAAATTGAAAAATTTGAATATGAAACCCAAGAACCTACGCCTTATGATATCCTCCAGATGGCAGATGCCTATAAAAGACCAGATCTTTGCAATTATTACTGCTCTCACAAATGCGAAATAGGCCAGCGTTATGTTCCAGAAGTAGAAGTGACTAATTTGTCAAATATCATTTTGGAGACAATTGCCAGCTTAAATGAAATCAATCCTCTTACCGGCCGTCTGATTCAAATTGCACGTGACGGCAAGATCAGCGATGATGAAATGAAAGATTTTGCTTATATCAGTAAAAAACTTGATGAGATTTCTTTAGCCATAGACTCTTTGAATCTTTGGGTAGATAAGACAGCCGGGGAGCAGGGGCTCAATCTTGAACTTTTAAATGCCGAAAAAACAAAATTAAAATAATCCACACTGCACGAAAGGCAATGGTCTATTTTGGATTCATTGCCTTTACCTTACATACGTTGCAATTGATTGACTATACTTTCGGTCCTTCGAATTGCTTCTTCTACCTGTCTTTTTGCATTATTGATCCGGTCTTGGACCACCCAGTCCACAACAAATCCATCAAAAAAATAATCCGCAAAAGAAAGAAAATCTCCAGTATTGATATTCAGGTTACATGCCATATTTACATCGTTTAATTCTCTGCTGAAACTACGAAGATCGTACTTTGCCTGTTCCATATTTCGTTTCGCCTGATCCATTTTGGAATGTTTTAACAACGTGGTGAAAAAGCCACCGCCAAACATATCTACCAGACCCCAGTTCTTTGCACTGTTTAAATTTTCTTTTGCTGTACGAAGACTATTCAGTGCTCTTCGGCCAGCTTCAATAGCTTCTCTCTTTTCTTTCTCAATATCATATCCCATTCGTTTTCTCCTTCTGATCCATTATGAACGTGATGTTGCCAATGCTACAATGCCACCGACAATTAACAATGGAAAAGCAATATACATCAGTCCACCCAAAACCATACCTATCAATATCACCGGGAAGAAGATTACTGTGCAAAGTAATTTCATAATTCCCCAGGATGCTTTTAACCCAAAAGCAAATAATTTTCCTACAAACCAGATCATACAAATTGTAAACAATAATGATAACATTTTTTACCCCTCCTGAAACTCATTCTAATATATGCCTTTTTTTGATTCTTTTTCTGCTATATATTCAGATGTATTCTTTATTCCAAACTTATTACAGAATTCCGGATTTTTCTCCATTTTTTCTATGATTCGGATCAATCGAATTCTCTGTACTGCTTCCATCCGATCACCTCGCTATTCTGCTTTGCTGTTGATATTGTCAGTATAGCAGATTATTTTTTCACAATAAATATCCATTATGAAGAATTGAACCTTTATATTTCTCGAATTTCAAGAATTCTCTTTTTTGTGCTCCAGGGCGTTTTCTTTCAGCCTAATTCTTTTCAATGCTTTTCAGATATCTCCGCACCACTCCCAGGCCCAGTGCGGGCACACAGAATATCTCCCTATGTTTTCCACACTGTTCATATACTTCTTCCAGATCAAACCACTGAACTTCCTCTACTTCTTCTGTCTGAAGAACAAGTTCCGCTATATTCACAGGCTCCCGATAGATGTAGACAAAAGCAATTTCTTCATCCCGAAACATTTTTCCATGGAATTCCTTTGCGAAGGATATGGGGAAGGTTCCGGCAAAGTGTAGCTGTTCCGGTGTTGCGCTGATTCCCAGTTCTTCTTTCAGTTCCCGAAGTGCAGATTCCAGTGGTTCGTCTCCTGCCTGGATGTGTCCTGCCGAGGAAGTATCAAATTTTCCCGGAAAAGAATCCTTGTTTTGTGAGCGTTTCTGTAAAAGAATCTGCACTCTGCCTTCCTTTTTCCGAATAATCCATATGTGGGCTGTTCTATGGGGGATTCCTTCTGCATGGGCTTTTTCCCTTGATACAATCTGTCCAGCCGGATTACCTTTGCTGTCTATAACGTCAAATAATTCCATCTATTTTTCCTTCTTTAATTTATAAAAAATTCAAACAGTCTTGTCCCTGTCAGTTCTTTATTTTATTTTTCGATAAAGTGAATTCTGTCTGGATAAAACCGATCCTGCTGAGGTCTTGTTTCTGCCGGATAACCCAGTGCAAACATGGAAAAAACTTTTACATTTTCCGGAAGATCCAGAAGTCTGTGAACTTTTTCCATGTGTTCTTCTACCGGAGCAATGCCAAACCATACTCCACCCAGACCAAGAGTATCTGTTTCCAGCCAGATATTCTCTTGGGCAATAGACATGTCAATCTGTGCAAAAGATGGTGCAACAAGTCCTTCTGTATGATAGACCGGTACGATTACTGCAGGTGCCCCTGCTGCACAGCCGGTGTATGGTGTTACTTTGGATAATTTCTGGATTTTTTCTTTGTCTGTTACCACATAAAATTCCCATGGCTGCTGGTTACATGCACTTGGCGCCTGCATTCCCGCCTTCAGGATTTCCATGATTTTTTCTTTTTCTACTGGTTTATCTTCATATTTTCTTACACTGATTCTGTGAAAAATGCTGTTCATAGCTTTTCGTCTCCTTTACGAATTATTCAGATGATCCTATTATAGCATGTATATTTTATAAAGCCTCATATTTTTTCAGTTCTTCTGATATTTTACAGAAGAGCAGTCTCCTCTCCTGTAGAGTAATCGATCTGGCTGATAATCTCCCTGTTCTCCACCAGATAATTCATATATCTGCGAACGGTAATCCTGGAAAGATTTACTTTGCTGGCAATCTCATTGCTGCTGAGAAAAATTCATTTGTTTTCTTCCAGATAAGAACGAATCAGTTCCAGAGTTTGTTCCTGCATACCTTTTTCCAGAAGTGCTTTTGGCGAATAGGATGTACTCTGTACCAGCAGACAGTCAATTTCCGACTGATTCAGTTCTTTATCCTAAGTGGAAACAATTTTCATGTAATAAATTAACCAGTTTTGCTACTTCTTTATAATTTTTTTCCTGCTCCCATGCATCCAGAAGTCCCGACTGAAGCTTAATCCTCGTCTGCGCATCCAGTGCACTGAAAGGTTCATTCAACAAAAGCACTTCCGGATGTGCTGAACAAGCTCTGGCAATAGCCACTCCCTGTTTCATTCCGCCTGACAGTTCCTTGGGATACATTGTAACTATTATTTTATCATATCCGCGGAAAAAAGCTCCTCTTTTCCAAATACTTAGTTACCGAATAAAAGTTTCCGCGGAGAGAATCCAATTTCCTGTTTTCAGGATCAAAGAAAGTCTGCCAGCACAATACCAGCAGACTCCCAACTTTTATATATTTCATTTTTGACGATTTTCTCCAGCAATAAAAAGCATAAGAATATCCATGATTTTCTGACATCTCAACTATGAACATTTTTACTTATTATTTTAAATTTGATCTTATTTCTTCGATCAACTTCACTTTATCATCATATCTCTTTTTGAAAATGTCAGCTATTTCATAGATCCATTCCATGTCATCATATAGTTTACTTCCAATACTATATCTAAATTCCTTTTCAAGTTCTTCTTGGCTCATCAATCCATTTGCAATCAAAAGCGAAAAAAGAACATTTCTGGCCATATTATAATACAAAATAATTGATCCCGGATCCTCATTTGGCATTTGTCTCAAATATTTTGTAAGTGCATCATAAACCTTGCAGCCACGATTAATTGCAGAAATCTCCTCAATAATCTTATTCGGCTTGCCAAAATATCCCATTGCCTCTTGTATTCCCTCTATTGTATCTTTTTTCTTCCTCTTCGCACGAATCATATGTTCATCTAAGGATTCCTCAAAATCAGGATACGAAAACGGTCTATACTTGAAGTCATCTGCCATCTCTCCCTGTTTTACAAAACAATATACCTCTTTTTCATTGTCCTGACGACGGTACAGGGCTTTGGAAACAATAAACTCTTTATCATCCTCTGATATATCCAGAAAAAATTTTTCATCTACACCAAAATACTCTGATAACTGGCGTAATCTTTTCTGAGAAATAGTCTTTACACCGTTTTCCCATGCACTTACCTGTTGCCGGCTTACATCCAGAATGTCTGCTAACTCATTTAAAGACATATTGCACCTTGTTCTTATAAATTTTAATCCGTTCATGAAAACTACATCCTTTCTTATCACAAATTCATTGATAAGCGCGCTCAACACCATGAATTGTAGCTTTGGTTGACAGCAGGTGTCAATCTGTAACTTTTTAAATCTCTCAAATTCCTGAAATGTTCGTATCGTCTTTTTTTGCTATGATAAATGCAATACTATTAAGCAGCTCAAAATCATCTGCTTCAATCCACTCCACAGCATCTTCCGCGGATATTCCTGTCTTTACCAAACTTTTATAGTTACTTTTTTTATATTTCAGCTTGGTTCCATTCCTGTTGTCAATTTATCTGACACGCTCCTTCTCCGCGGAGAGGATTCCACTTGACATCTCCATACCAGCGGACTTCCAATCCTCCGTATAATTGAAAATCCGCCGACAAAACGCCGACAGCTTCTTTTATTTCCTTGACCGCAATGCAGATCTCTCACTGATAATCCGGACTGGATATATCCGCGGATAAATAAAGCCCTACATCCCTGCATACCCATATATTATGCCGAAAAAATCATACTATATCCGCGGAAAAATCTCTGTACCTGACGCTGTCAGAAAAATCCTTTACAGACTTCATTTCCTTATGATTATCCGGTACCTGACTTGTATCTTCCTAGTTTGCAAGCTTGTCTGCACAAAGCTATAATTTCTTTTCTCCGCGGAAAAAAGCTCCTCTTTTCCCAATATTTAGTTACCGGATAGAGGCTTCCGCGGAGAGAAACCGATTTACTGTTTCCAGGACATACAAGCAAGGATCCTCGGCCATTCAATGACCGAGTTGGTTGACTCCATTTGCAATTAAAAGCGAAAATAACATTTCCGGTCATATTACAAGTTGATCCCGGATCCTCATTTGGCATTTGTCTCAAATACCTTGCAAGTGCATCATCCAGTTATTTGATTTATGCTCATGTATCTGAGCAAGATAAGAGAGGATTTCATTATCCCACGTTCTCTCTGCCAGTTTGTGGTAGTTAAAGTCTCTCATAGGCTTTCCTTCTTTCTCCCAATTATATGGTGATTTTGGGAGAAAATTAATTCCCTCTGGGAGAAAATTCTCTTCCAAAAGACAATATCACTGTTATCAGTCTTCACTATCGGTTCTTCTAAGTCCAGCTAACCTTTGAGCAGTAACACAATATCCATTTTTAATGTCAGATATGTCGCAGTATCGTGCAGTCCGCCGGCAGAGCCGTAATTCATGTTTCATCTTCATCCTCTGGAATTAACTGTATCAACTTTCTTTCCTTCAATAACAATTCCTGCAGGTATTTATTCTCCCTATCTGTTTTATCAGCTTTGTTTTCCAGCAACTCTATTTCCTTATCGTATTCATCCAACAGCTTTTCATATTCATCTCTTTCCTCTTCAAAAACTCTTGTCTGTTTCAGGAAGAGGTCTGCCTGTTCTATCAGCTTATGCTCATATTCAGCAGAAGCTTCTTCATATCCTTCTTTTTTTCCGTCATACCTGCCGCTGTCATAGATCATCTTTCCGAGCGGATTGTCTTCCGTCAAGTCCTCTTTTATCATCCTTTTTACGCCACCGGAAATACTGCCTTCATCTACTATGTTTTTTACTGTATCGATGGTTCTTCCTATACCGGTACTTCTCCATAATCCACGCTTTAATCCCATGATATATCCTCCAATTCCAATCCAGAACCCTGGATCTTTTTGTTAAATCCGCCAAAAACAAATTCTTCCTTTATCCGGCGGATATATTCCGTATCGTTTATCAGCCTTTGTACTGTCACGATCAAACCTCCGATATCAAGCTGTCTGATGGCATCTTCATTCCCAGCGTACATATTGCTGCCAACCCATATAACATTGCTCCCGGTTGCGATCATATTAGAATACAAGACAATCTTCCTTGTCCTGGCACTATACAGATTGCGGGAGACATTCATGGATGGATCATACATCAGCATATGCAGAGTACTGATCAGAAGATTTATCAAATCAGCCAGTTTTGCGGACGTTCCAACCTTGAATATGTCTCCTGAACTGATATAACCTGTCAGCTTCTCTACCTGTGTATTGGAAAGGATAAGATTAGCACCCGGGATCTGTATCCCGCATGGGGTGTAGAAATCCGTTCCAATATGGATAAGCTGCTTGATCAGAGATACAATAAATGCACCCGGCTGATCTTTTGTCCTTTCAGCAGCCTGCTGCAGCATTACTGCCGTTGATCCATACGTAGCGATCCTTGGATCTTTAAAGTCGGAAGTATACACTACATGATTGGTTGTCAGCACAGGAATACCGGAGAGAAAGGCAGGCGTTTTAACACAGGTGATCGTATTTGTCATAATATTCCCCGTGCCAAAGATCAACCCCAGGATCGGATCGTGCCCTAAGGTTGCAAATCTGTGATTCGCTCCCTTGAACAGGAAAAGCTTTTCATCAGGGATCATATTTGATATGTCAAAATCCCAGGTCCTGCATTTTTTCAATAGTCCTGCCAGTGCCCCATCCGTCAATCCGGCCGTAGCATCATAAGGAACTCCGGCTTTCGTGATGATATGTTCCATAGAAGCATAGTACGGCCTTTCATGTACAGGACCGCCTGTATTAAATCTCTTCAACAGTTTTTCCTGGAATTCGTGCAGCTTTGTCTCATTCCGATTTTGTGATCCGGCTGCTTCCGTCTTTGTCAGCTCATTTACAATGACAATCCTTGCCAATTGTAATCCCACAGCCGCAAACAGAAACTTTATATCATTCCCCTTTAAGCCTGACTGTGACTCAAATTCTGCATCTAAATCTTCTAATATCTGATGGGAATTATGGGCGACCTCTGCAACCCTTATGCTTTCATCGGCTATCGAATGCATATTATGTAAAGCAACATCTGTACTTCTTTTTAACTTTTTTCTTTTTTCCCTTAATTCCTCTAAAATAAGAACCATCATCATTTCATAAAATGTGTGATGGTTCTTATTTTTTATCTTATAGCAATTCCATAAAATAATGCAATCAAGACAGTTCAGCAGAATGCGAAGGACAAGGAAGATACCTGCAGGCGTGCTGACGCACGGCAAAGATATCTGACACAGCACTTCACGCTCTGATGGACTGGATTGTTTGCAGTAATTTATAGAATTGCTATAGTTTCCTTCTATAGCCCTCTTCGTAAATTATGTATATAAGAGGATTACTATACAGAATTTCGTCGCAAACTGCCATAAATACTACTATGAATAAAGGTTATATATCATAAACACTGCGCACTTTCAGTCCATCCGGCTTTCCATCGAGTATCTTCACTCTGTATTCTCCTGCATTCATGTCAAAATAATTATCTTCAAGAATCAGGTCATCATTCTCATTCCGGATTTCCACACTCTTTGCATATGCTTCTGCCTTAACAACTATCTCATCTCCGTCTACGCGCACAGCCAGTCCGGGATTCAGATAGTGGAAGTATTTCGGATAGGAAAAAATCACAGTTCCCTGAGAAATAATCTGACCATTTTCCCATGCCTCATAACTTACATATTCATTAAAACAGTCAATCTGGGGAAGTTCGACCTTATCCATCCATACAGCAGACAATACCGGTACTTCCAGCCACTGTTCTTCCTCCCTCAGAATTGTGGCATCTGTCTTTCGCACTGCCCATTTCACCAGAACCCTGTGAGCATCCAGCGTTTCATTGGTCACATTCAGACGGATGGATTTTTCAAATTCAAAATGCTGACGGTTCATATCCGCTTCCACTGTCATCCAGCTCTGTTCTTCACAGGAAAGCATTACAGGCGCAAAGAATCTCTTCGCATAATAATGAAGCGCTTTCCAGCGTCCGTAATAATCAATGGATGACCAGGAAATAACCGGCCAACAGTCATTTAACTGCCAGTAGATTGCACCCATACAACGTCCCCGGTTTCTGCGGTAATGCTCGACTCCATATCGGATTCCATCTGCCTGGAGAAGCTGAGATGCATAAACAAAATCGCTGAAGTTCTCAGGATAACGGTATGCTGCCTGCATGTATTTGGCAATTTTTCCATTTCCTCCGTAATTTCTCTGATGTTTCTCCATCACATAAGAAAATGGATTCAATTCTTTCGGATCATCTGTTACTGTTTCAAGCGTTTTTACAGACGGGAATGACTGAAAACCAAACTCAGATGCATATCTGAAGAAATATTTACGATATTCTGAAAATGGCTTATTGCCATGCCATACTTCCCAGTAATGCACATCTCCACGGTTCGGATCATTGGGTTCATCAAAGGAACCGCCTGATGACGGGCTTGCAGGCCAGTAGAAGGTATCCGGGTCGTATTCGCTGAGAACTTCCGGAATAATGCGCTCATACATAAACAGATAATCTCTCATTTCTGTCGGCTTTGTCACCCAGGTGCCCTGCTTTACAAACATTTCCATCTCATTGTTTCCGCACCACAGGGCAAGGGATGCATGATGACGGAGACGTTTGATATTATCAATAAATTCCTGACGGATATTTGCCTCAAACTCCGGTGTCAATTCATAGACAGAGCATGCAAACATAAAGTCCTGCCATACCATCAGCCCCAGTTCATCACAGAGATCAAAGAACCAGTCCTCAGGATAATAGCCGCCGCCCCAGACACGTACTGTATTAAAGTTCGCTCTCTTGCACTGAAGAAGTAATTCTCTGGTACGTTCTCTGGATGTTCTCTGCAGAAGATTGTCCTCAGGGATATAGTCAGCGCCCATGGCAAAGACCTGATAACCGTTTACTTCATGAGCAAAGCTCTCGCCCCACTGGTCTTTCTCTCTATGCATGGTCAGCGCACGGAGACCGATTTTTCTGCACCAGGTGTCTACAATCTTATCTCCGGCTTTCAGGTCTACCTGCACCTGATATAACGGCTGTTCTCCCAGTCCATTTGGCCACCAGAGCTGCGGATTTTCAATCTCCATTTCATCCGGACAGTCATCCCATATGGTTTTTGTTCCATTCGGTGCAGTTACAGTCACCTGATATTCCAGTGCCTGTGCACCTTCATACCCATCTGCTTCGCTCTCTTCCTCATCAACAGTCTCCACATCTACTTCCGGAACCAGCAGGACTTTGCCATCCTTATGTACCTGACGGATATACACGCTGTCCAGTCTGGCAGTTTCAATTCCCAGAAGTGTTACAGGACGGAAGATACCTCCATCCGGCAGACATGCACCCCAGTCCCAGCCACACATATAGTGAGCTTTGCGCAGATGCATAAATCCCTCAATTGTGTCTTCATTTCCCCTGTTTTTATATTTCTTAAATGCCTCTGCCATGAACTTCAACGGAGAGCGAATGATAACGCGTAAGGTATTTTTGCCGTTTTCAAGCAGCTCTCCTACCGGGAATTCCCAGATTCTGTGCATGTTATCAACTTTTCCAAGACAACATCCATTCAGATAGATGTCCGCAATCGTATCAATCCCGTCAAATCTCAGGATCACTTCCTGACAATCTTTAAACTGCGCTTCTTCATAATTAAATACCGTTCTGTATTCATAATCCTCCTCCATCAGTGCTTTCGCCTGATATTCATTATCCCCAAAGAACGGATCCGGCATCTTTCCGGTCTTAAGAAGTGCCGCATAAATATCCCCCGGAATCTGTGCCGGAATCCAGTCCAGTTGTCTGATATTGCACAACTGCCAGTTTTCATGAAGCTGTAATTTTATCATTTGTCTTATCCCTCTTTGATTATTTTTTACATATGTTTGCATTCAACTATATATATAATATCATACTGCCCTTTTCTAAATCAACTCTGCAAAAGAAATCATTACTGTTCAAAGGTATGTATGTTACTGTTCACTCTGTTCCTAGTAATACGTTTTGTAATCACATAAAAGTCAGTTACAGCCAGCTTTCCAGAACATTTTTCAGCTTATTCATATCCAGCGGTTTTGCGATATGCCCATTCATGCCTGTATTTTTGGCCAGTTGTACATCTTCTGCAAAAGCATTGGCAGTCATGGCAACAATAGGCAGTTTTCCCTTTTCACCCGGAAGGCTCCTGATTGCTGCAGTTGCCTCATAACCATTCATGACAGGCATTTGGATATCCATAAAAATAAGATCATACGAACCTTTCGGAGAAGCTTCCACTTTTTCAACTGCGATTTTTCCATTTTCTGCTGTTTCCACTTCTGCCCCTGTCATCTGCAAAATTTCAACACCAATTTCTCTGTTTAACTCATTATCCTCAACTAACAGAATCCTTTTTCCCGTGTAGTCTGATTCTGACAGCTCCTCCAGATAATTTCTTGCTGTTTTTTCTTTTCTTCCTGAAGTAAACTGCCGCAGTGTAGCCGTCAGCCGGGAACGGAACAGCGGTTTTGCAATAAAAGCATCTACACCTGCAGCCTTTGCTTCCTCTTCAATTTCGCTGAATTCATAGGATGTCAATACAATGATGGTGATCTCTTTCCCGATACGTGAATTTAAAGTCCTGCGAATAGCATGTATACTTTTAACCGGAATTTTTGCCTGTTCACATTTATAACGAGCACATTCAGAAATAGATTCTGGTGTACAATGACCTGTGACAGTAGCAAATTACAAATATAAAAAAGAGTTGCTGCCAGATGGTCAGTGTTGAATATTTTATGTAAATCCACTATAATATAATCAAAAAGGAGCGTGATCGTATGGCTTTACTCAAAGAAGAATCTTATACCATTGAAGATATTTATGCTCTGCCAGATGGCGAAAGAGCTGAACTGATTGACGGACACATCTATTATATGGCACCACCATCGTACAAACATCAGAAACTCGTCATGGAGCTTTCCGCTATCATCCGTAATTATATAAAACAGCACAAAGGAACTTGCGAAGTGCTTCCTGCACCATTCGCCGTATATCTTGATGAAATAAATAATACTTATGTCGAACCAGATATATCTGTGATTTGTGATCCAAACAAACTTGATGATAAAGGATGTAAAGGCGCACCAGACTGGATTATTGAAATTGTATCGCCTGCAAGCAGAAAAATGGATTATCTCCTGAAACTTTTCAAATACCATTCCGCAGGTGTCCGGGAATACTGGATCGTAGATATCGCAAAAAACAGAATTACAGTATACAACTTTAATCATGATTATTCCATTGAAGAATATTCGTTCACTGATACTGTAAAAGCTGGAATTTACGAAGATTTATCTATTGATTTCTCAGAAATTAATATCCTGTAAAATCTAAAAAAGTTGGTAATACATCCCTTCTATATGGGATTTTACCAACTTTTTATTGTGCTTGTTCCATGGCACATCCGATAGTTTGATTACCAAAACACATCTGGTATTCTTTATGGCGCCAAAGGATTTTAATGATGATATCATCATCTGTTACCAATTGTCCCACTTTCTTTTGAACAAAAAAAGACACACCATCTCCATAAAAAACATCCACAGGGTAATTCCCTGTGGATGTTTTTTATTCACCAAACTGTTGTGCACATTCTTTCAGCATTTCGCGGATTGGCAGATGGTACGGACATCTGGTTTCACATTTGCCGCATTCTATACAGGCGGAAGCCTTCACCGCAAGAGAACTGTAACGGTTTCTTGCCCAGTCTCCCAGCCCGTAACGATTAAGATAGCCTGCGAACAGGAACACACCCGAAATATCGATTCCCACACTGCATGGAGCACAGTAATTACATCTGCGGCAGAAATTTGTGCCAAGCTGATTCCGTACTGTCTGAACTTCCTCCAGTTCTTTCTCGCTTAACGGGGAATCATCAAGACAGGCCTTTATATTCTCCTCGATTTCCTTCTCTTCCGCCATTCCCGGGATCACAATAGTAACGTTCTTATTCGAACAGACATAACGCAATGCCAGCGTTCCATTTTCAATTGCACCACCGGCCAGAGGTTTCATATCAATAAAGCCGATGTTTTTCTCCTCACATTTTGAGATCAGCTCTTCCCCCTGACTCTCTACAATATTATATGGAAACATAATAGTTTCCACCCAGTCAAGCTCCAGAGCCCGGGCAAAAACCTCCACAGAATGAGCGGTCAGACCAATATGTTCGATTTTTCCTGCTGCTCTTGCCTCCTGCAGTGCTTCAAGGGCACCACCGGCCGCCTGCACCTGATCAAGCTGTTCCATACTCGGATTATGCACCTGGTATAATTCAATATGATCTGTACTAAGATTATGAAGACTCTTCTCAATATCTTCAGCCATAGCTTCCTTTGTACGTGCCATGGACTTTGTGGCAATTATAAATCTGTCCCTGATACCTTCCAGTGCATATCCCAGATATTCTTCACTGACCGTATATCCTCTGGCTGTATCAATATAATTTACTCCCCGGTCTGCCAGCTTATGCAGCAGTGTCTTTGTTCCTTCCGCATCAATTTTCTGGATCGGTATCCCGCCAAGGCCCATTCTGGAAACCCTGAGACCGGTTTTTCCAAGTGTTACATATTCCATATTTTTTTCTCCTATTTTCAATCAGAGATAAAAAACTGCCACCGGATCTTACCGATGGCAGTTTTTATCTCTTTACATCTGTCGATCAGACAAAACAAACAACTGGTTTCATCCTGATTATACTCGAGAAAGATATTCTCCTGTTCTTGTATCGATTTTCAGTTTGTCGCCCTGGTTAACGAACAGCGGAACCTGAACCTGTGCACCTGTTTCTACAGTAGCCGGTTTTGTAGCACCCTGTGCTGTATTTCCGGCAAATCCCGGCTCTGTCTCAGTAACTTCAAGTTCTACGAACAGAGGAGGCTCAATAGCAAATACATTTCCGTTGTGGGAACAGATCTTAACCATCTCGTTCTCTTTAACGAATTTAAGAGAATCTCCAACCTGATCTTTTGTAAGACCAACCTGATCGTATGTCTCTACGTTCATGAAGTAGTACAGATCACCATCATCATACAGATACTGCATATCTACACGCTCAATACGTGCAGCCGGGAATTTCTCTGTTGGACGGAAAGATTTCTCAAGAACTGCTCCTGTAATAATGTTTTTGTATTTTGTTCTTACGAAAGCAGCACCCTTTCCTGGTTTTACGTGCTGGAATTCAACGATCTGACATACGTTTCCGTCAATTTCAAGTGTGATACCGTTTTTGAAATCACCTGCTGAAATCATAGTTATATTTCCTCCTTAATAGTACAGTTCAGCAATGCTGTGTCTTTTGACAACAACAGCCGTTCAAAGTGTGTGTCCCTCTCATGCTTTTCTCAGTTTTGTGACACACTCTTATTTAATTTTATAATATTCTGCTGTTTTTTTCAACTATTTTTTACACATGTTTTTAATTTTTCTTCAAGCTGAGCAATCAGATCCTCAAACGGCTTATCTCCTGTGATCATCTCAACATCTGCAAACTTCGCATAAACCGGATCGCGCTGTTTAAGAAGTTTTCTGATCTTATCTTCTTTGTCTTCTCCCTCGATCAGAGGATTGCTGCTGGAATTTTCCAGTCTCTTCTTCAACGTTGCATAAGATCCCTTCAAATATACTATAGTTCCCAGTTTTTTAATATATTTTGCATTCTGTTCCTGCATCGGAAGACCGGACCCCAGAGAAATAATCTTCTGTTCCGGATCATCGATCAGTGCCTTGATCACAGTTGTCTCAAGAGCTCTGTAAAATGGTTCTCCGAATCTGTCAAAGATTTCTTTCATTGTAAGGTTCATCTTCTTTGATACTACGCGGTCAACGTCTACAAAAGGAAGATTGAAATCTTTTGCCAGCCGTTTTCCTACTCTTGTCTTACCTGAACCCATAAATCCTATGATAACAATATGGTTCATGAATTCCCCTCCTCTTTGCGGTAAAAATATAGTACAATTCTTTCAAGATATCGTTTCAGTACGATCTGAATCTCTTCTTTCGGATTGAGTGGTTTCACCAGAATATTCCGGATTCCTGTGCGTTTCGCACCATATATATCAGTAAAGAGCTGATCTCCTATAAAAACTGTATTACTTCTGTCTGTCCCAAGAAGTTCCATTGCCCTGATATAATTTTTTGTTGAAGGCTTGTGTGCATTCTCGATAAACTGCGCTCCTATCGCATCATTAAAAGAAGAAACTCTCTCGTACTGGTTGTTTGACAGAAAACAGCATTTAAATCCAAGTTCCTTCAGATGTGCAAACAGCGCACATGCTCTCTCATCTGCCGGTGCACCATGAGGTACCAGAGTATTATCTATATCAAACAGAAGTCCTCTGTATCCCTGCGCATACAGATCATCGAAGTTTATCACATAGGTCGAATCCAGATATTCATCCGGAAAAAAGCAATTAAACATCCGTAGTCATTTCCTTTATTTATATTTTTTCTGAAAACAAGATCAGCGATAAGTGTCTGACAGTACGCTGTCCCCGAAATACTGAATCATTATGATCAGCGTTCATTAAGAGGAACATATACTGCCGGTTCCAGAACATTCTTATATGCCGGACGGATGATCTTATCTGCATTAATGAGCTCTTCCATACGGTGCGCACTCCATCCTACGATACGTGCAACTGCAAACATCGGTGTATATAATTCCAGTGGCAGATCCAGCATACTGTACACAAAACCGCTGTAAAAGTCTACATTGGCGCTTACACCTTTATAAATACGACGCTCTTCTGCAATTACTTCAGGTGCCAGACGTTCCACCATAGAATACAGGGCATAATCTTTCATTCTGCCTTTTTCCCTTGCCAGAGTTTCCACATATGCCTTGAAAACTTCAGCTCGCGGATCAGACACTGAATAAATCGCATGTCCCATTCCATAGATCAGTCCCTTCCGGTCAAATGCCTCTTTATGAAGAAGTCTCTTCAGATATGTCCGGACCTCGTCTTCATCCTTCCAGTCCTTAACTTCCTTCTTCATATCATCAAACATCCTGACAACTTTAATGTTGGCACCGCCATGCTTTGGTCCCTTTAATGAGCCAAGTGCTGCGGCAATCGCAGAATATGTATCAGTTCCTGATGAGGAAACCACATGAGTTGTGAATGTAGAGTTATTACCTCCGCCATGTTCCATATGAAGGATAAGCGCAATATCCAAGATCTTTGCCTCCAGATGTGAATACTTCTTATCCGGACGAAGCATTCTCAGAATGTTCTCTGCTGTGGTAAGTTCTTTCTTCGGATTATGGATATAGAGACTCTTATCTTTAATATAATGGTTATAAGCCTGATATCCATAAACAGATAAAAGCGGAAATACACTGATCAGATTCAGACACTGTCTGAGCACATTCGGCAATGATGTATCGTCAGGGTTGGTATCATAAGAATATAAAGTAAGCACACTTCTGGAAAGCCCGTTCATGATATCCTTGCTCGGAGCCTTCATTATAACATCACGCACAAAATTTGTAGGAAGTGACCGCTGATTTGCCAGAAGCTGTGTAAAATCTGCAAGCTGTTTCTTATCCGGAAGACTGCCAAATAATAAAAGATAGGTAACTTCTTCAAATCCATATCTGTCATCTTCGATAAATCCCCTGGTAAGATCTTTGATATCATATCCTCTGTAGGAAAGACTTCCAGCACATGGAACTTCTTTGCCATCAACGATCTTTGTGGCTTTCACATTAGAAACCTGAGTCAGGCCTGCAAGAACCCCTTTTCCATTAATATCACGAAGACCTCTCTTCACATCATATTTTGCATACAGAGAAAGATCCAGACTTGTATGTTCCTTGCAAACCTCCGTCAGATTTTCAATTTCAGGTGTTACTTTGGTTTTAAATCCCGCCATGTAATAAATCTCCTTTCTTCACAATTCTCTCGATAATGATTCCCTCCTCGTTTCTGTCATCGCAACAATTTGTAGATGCACATCTCTGTAAATATTATAGCATTTTTTTCTCTTTCGGTCTACATCTTATATATTCTGTTTCTGAATAGAAAAAATCAGATTACCGCTTACTGTTCACGCACTACTGTCCTGCGAGGCATTTTTTAACCGAATCAAGTAAGTCCCCTGCTTCAATTGCGAATATCCGCTTGACTTTCCATTTGCAGTTTCTTACGGATACATGGCAATATAAGAACCGAAACGTACAGTGCGAATTTACGCAGTTTTTATAAATATACTGTATTTTTTAGAAATTGCTATAAATTGTATGGATGATTTTTAACATTTTCTCATACTTGGCGCCATTTCGCAAGTACAAATTTTGTTCAAAAAATTTTCATAAAAAAATTTTCATTTGGCTCTTTCCATTTGTAACACTTTAGTGTATAATAACGTCGATTTAAAAAATAATTATACGATGGACGAGGAGGAAATCATAATGTCTTATACTGAAGAAGTATACGAAAGAGTCGTAGCACAGAATCCAAATGAGCCTGAATTCCATCAGGCAGTAAAGGAAGTTTTAGACTCCCTTAAAGTCGTAATCGACAAAAATGAAGAGAAATACCGCAAGCTTTCCATTCTGGAACGTCTTGTTGAGCCTGAAAGAATCATCTCTTTCCGAGTTCCGTGGGTAGACGATAAAGGTGTTGTACAGGTAAACAAAGGTTATCGTGTACAGTTCAACAGTGCGATCGGACCATACAAAGGTGGTTTAAGGTTCCATCCGTCAGTAAACCAGGGAATCCTTAAATTTTTAGGTTTCGAACAGATTTTCAAGAACTCCCTTACAGGTCTTCCGATCGGTGGCGGTAAAGGTGGTTCAAACTTTGATCCTAAAGGAAAATCTGACAGAGAAGTTATGGCATTCTGCCAGAGCTTTATGACAGAACTTTCCAAATATATCGGTGCTGACATGGACGTTCCTGCAGGTGATATCGGTGTAGGCGGACGTGAGATTGGTTATCTGTACGGACAGTACAAGAGAAACCGCGGATTATACGAGGGTGTTCTCACAGGTAAAGGTCTTTCCTACGGTGGATCTTTAATCCGTACACAGGCTACAGGATATGGTCTTGTATATATGCTGAACGAAATGGTTAAAGCTAAAAACGACACAATCTCCGGTAAAACTCTCATCGTAACAGGTTCCGGTAATGTTGCCATCTACGCAGTAGAGAAAGCTGCCGAACTTGGCGGTAAAGTTGTTGCTATGTGCGACTCCAACGGATATATCTATGATCCGGAAGGAATCAAACTTGACATCGTTAAAGATATCAAAGAAGTAAAACGTGGACGTATCAAAGAATACGCAGATCGCGTAGAAGGCGCTACTTATACAGAAGGAAAAGGTATCTGGAACATCAAATGTGATATCTATCTTCCATGCGCAACTCAGAATGAACTTGACCTTGATGCTGTTAAGATCCTTATTGCAAACGGATGCAAATATGTTGCAGAAGGTGCAAATATGCCTACTACCCGCGAGGCAACTGATTACCTTATGGCAAACGGTGTAATATTTATGCCTGGTAAAGCAGCTAATGCCGGTGGTGTTGCTACTTCCGCACTTGAAATGTGCCAGAACTCTGCAAGACTTTCCTGGACAGCAGAAGAAGTTGATACAAAACTTCATCAGATCATGGTTGATATCTTCCATAAAGTTGATGATGCTTCCAAGCGTTATGATATGGAAGGCAACTATGTTGCAGGCGCTAATATCGCAGGCTTCGAGAAAGTTGTAGATGCTATGATCGCTCAGGGTATTGTTTAATTTATTTTAGTTAATTACCCCCATAAAAATACACATAAAGAGCCGGCGGGATATTATTCTCGTCGGCTCTTTATATTTGCCCGTAAATCCTTTCACACAGAGCATTCATACATTACTGTTCACACAAAACTCTTATTTAATTCATAAACTTCTTCAGCTCGTCCATAAAAGTACTGACATCTTTAAATTCTCTGTATACAGACGCAAAACGTACATAAGCAACTGCATCCAGATCTTTCAAATGTTCCATAACGATCTCACCAATTCTGGTGCTGGAAATCTCTTTCTCTTCGGTATTAAAGATTTCTCCCTCTATGGCATCCATCATCTCTTCAATCTTATCTATGGATATTGGTCTTTTATAGCAGGCTCTCAGAATTCCCGACTGAATTTTACTGCGATTATACTGTTCTCTGTTCTGATCTTTTTTGATCACAGTAAGCGGAATACTTTCCACCTTTTCATATGTGGTAAATCTCCTTCCGCAGGCATCACACAAACGACGGCGACGGATAGAATTGGTATCTTCTACCGGTCTGGAATCAACTACTCTCGTATTATCCTGATTACAAAATGGACACTTCATATGACGTCCCCCTTTAATTCGTATTACTGTTTTCTGCTTATGTACTATATACTTGATTCGGTTAAACGGCTACAAATACGTTACTGTTCACTTCATTCTCAGTAACACAAATACAAACAGTTATATATAGTTTTATTATACTGTATTTCTATTTAAGGTGTCAATAAAAGGACTTGCATAAATTTTTGCAAAAATACATAAATTGTTATCAAACGCATATCAGATTCTGAAAGCATTGGCACGACAGTCTGATTTTAACCGGAAGGACTGTATCTGATTTATGAAAATCTGTGAATTAAAGCAAAAAGAAGTAATTAATATCTGTACCTGCCGCAGTCTCGGATGTCCCATTGATGCGGAATTTGACTGCAAAAGCAGTCAACTCACTGCCCTTATACTTCCAGGCCCCGGAAGATTCTGCTGCCTGTTCGGACGTGATAATGAATATATCATTCCCTGGGAATGTATCAGCCAAATCGGGGACGATATCATCCTTGTGAAAATAGACGAAGAAAAATGTTTCCATAAAGGCTGATATTTCACCGCAGAGAATTGTCAAGGACCTATATTTTTTATATTTTCCCGGTCAAAGTATAAATCCACTGCTATATGAGAATCATTCTTACTGAAGTATATGACAACTATTCGGCAGCCACTGTCCTTTTTTTATTTCCTGAAATGATTTCGGAGGATCCTGGCTCATATCTGCGAATAGTCGGTTTACATCCAGAGATAATAAGGAGGATTCAATAAGATGGCACTGAACAAAGTTGAAATCTGCGGAGTCAATACGTCGAAACTTCCTGTTCTTACAGCAGAAGAAAAAGCGGAACTGTTCAGACGGATCAAAAACGGCGATGAACAGGCACGTGAATTGTACATTAAAGGAAATCTACGTCTTGTTCTCAGCGTAATACGACGATTTCAGAACAGCAGCGAAAATGCCGATGACCTTTTTCAGATCGGATGTATTGGTCTGATCAAGGCCATTGACAACTTTGATACCACTTTACAGGTAAAATTTTCCACTTATGCAGTTCCAATGATCATAGGCGAAATCAGGCGATATCTCAGGGATAACAACAGTATCCGTGTCAGCCGTTCTCTTCGTGATATTGCATACAAAGCAATCTATACCCGCGAAAATTATATGAAGCAGCACCTGAAAGAACCTACAGTTACCGAAATTGCACAGGAAATTGGTATCGAAAAAGAAATGATCGTATATGCCCTTGATGCTATCCAAAATCCTGTGAGTCTCTTTGAACCGGTCTATACAGAAGGCGGTGATACTCTTTATGTCATGGATCAGATCAGTGACAAAAAAAACAAAGAAGAACGCTGGATTGAAAATCTTGCTCTCCGCGAAGCTATGCAGAGGCTGAATAGCCGCGAAAAGCATATCATAGAACTGCGCTTCTACGAAGGAAAGACGCAGATGGAAGTAGCTCAGGAAATCGGCATCTCCCAGGCACAGGTCAGCCGTCTCGAAAAAAATGCACTGAAATCCATGCGTAATTATCTGCGTCCATAAAATGATAATTCAAGATCCGTATTCAGAAAAGCAGCCTGGCCCAATACCTGCCAGACTGCCTTACATATCTTTTAAAATATACCGTTTTCCGTCTCTTTCCAATGAGGTTCTGATCTGTCTGTGAAGCTTTAATGAAGCTTTAACACTTCAACAAATTCTGCCAGTTTTCTATATTAAATATCTGCTTCACATCCAGAGCCCCTGACATTGCAGGAAAGAACTTCTTCATATCAGTAAATACCAGAGCATAGTCGAACTTTGACATTCCGATCATCCTGCGAAGCTCACGCCTGTAAAAATCCAGAAGCATCTCCGGCACTTCTGTTTTCTTAGATTTCATAAACTTTTTATGACATACATATTCTTCGTCCGTAGCCGGGTAGGAACGCTTCCAGTATAAAACCCTGATTTCTTTTGGCAGACTATCCAGTTTCTCAGAAGACTCCTCTTCTTTTGCACCATTCCCGATCAACGTCACATCAAAATGCTCATAATCCACTTTGTTCAGAAATTCATAGAATGCCTTTGTCTCCTGTGTATCACTGAAATCTCCTGCATATACCAGAAGTTTTACTTTATCTGTCTGATTCAGATATATCGGATTTACCGGTTCTTTTCCATCAAGCAGGACTTCTGCTATACGTTTGCATGCTTTTCCATCATCTCTCGGACATATCTGTTCTCTTGCTTTTTCATACTTCTCTTTACAGGAAGCAGCCACTCCCGGAAGATCCTTCAGAAGTTCACCAAGCTTCTCAGGGGTAGACACTGCCGGTCCCGGAAGTTTGTCAAATCCGAAGTACAGACCTCTGTAATCTTCAAAGTTCTCCGCATCCGGCACATAAAACAGAATCGGTTTTCCTGTCAGCATGAAATCATAAAAAATACTGGAATAATCAGAAATCAGTACATCTGTCACTGACAAAATCTCATTTGTATCCATTGTTGCAGGAATAAATTTTGTCTGCGCATCACCAGGTTCCATGGCATTCTCTTTCATATAGTGATATACGATCTGATGAAGCTTGACAAAGATCTGATATTCATTTGTATCTATACTGTTCTCCATTACATTGATCAGCTTATAGACATCCTGCAAATCTGTATCCGGACGGCTGTATTGTTCGCCTCTCCATGTCGGTGCATAAAGAATAATCTTTTTATCTTCCTTTACGTCCACTCCGCAATCCTTAAGTTCCTGTATCACTTCTGCTCTGTCACTGTCAAAAAGCTTATCATTACGCGGGAAGCCCTCTTCCAGCACTGTGCCTTCATACAGATTCTGCATTTTATACGAATCTTTGTATGCTGTCTTTGTCATATAAGGTCCGGAGGAAACTATATAATCTGCACTGAGCAGATTTCTTGCTGTATTTCCCTGAGAGATATTTGCTCCCGGAATATCAAATCCCATATTCTTCAGAGGAGTTCCATGCCAGGTATCGATCAGTACCTGACCTTCTCTTTTAAGGAAATAGCTTGGAAAGCTTACATTATTTACCAGATATTTCACTGTCGCAAGTTCCTTACAGTATTCCTTTGATTTATATTTTACAAATCGCACGTTCGGGTATTGTTCGTATTTTTCAATCTGTTTTCTGTTATCCTCGAAGTCCTCAAGCACCCAGATATGGGTATAATCCTGATACTCTTCTTTTTCAAGAAGATACAAAAACAGAGCATAAGGATTACAGATCATACCACGTCCGCCAAAAGCTTCATAAAGAATTGTATTATCTCTTATCTGGTATTCCTTTACAAACTCGGCATAGCTGGTTCTAAGCGGATATTTCTCCCTGCACTCCAGAATCTGTTCTTCATTTTTCATATAAAAGGTCTTGATTCCCATTACACGATTAAAAAGACGATTCCACTCTTTAACTGCCTTCTCAATGGCAAAGTCCTCAGATTTCCAGATTGCATTTCTGGACATCTCTCTGCGGAGTTCTTCATCATGTGCCAGCTTCAGCATCGCATCTGTAAATTTCTTTGTATCAAAAGCTTCCGGCAGGTATCCTGTTTTTCCATCATCGATGATCAGATCCATCGCTCCTGTATGGAATGCGATGACAGGAAGACCAAATTCAAAGGCTTCCATGATAACCATCGGCCATCCTTCCCACCTGGACGGAAGAAGGAAAACAGAAGAATTCAGATAATACTTCTCCGGCTCATTTGTATAACCGACAAAATTAACTCTGTCCTCAATACCACGTCTCTTTGCATCCGCCACAATCTGATTCCAGAGATCACCAGCTCCGATAATATCCAGCTGCCATTCATCATCCTGCTTACAGAACTCTTCAAAAGATTCCATCATCAGATCAAGACCCTTGGCATATACAAATCGTGTAGCCATAAGGAAACGCTTGGATTTTGGGTCGCATTTTCTCTCACTCACGAAGCTTCGGGGATTAATTTTAACTTCTGTATCAATATCCAGAAATTTTTTGTAATCGCGCTTATCATAGTCACTGAGAACAATGTATCTGTCCAGCTTCGGCAGATATTCCTGGAGCAGACATTCCTGTTTCCAAAATACGACATTAGGAACATCAAGATATCCGGCATAACAGTTATGCTGCCATCCGATTGTCTTTGCATTCAGCTCCGGCGCCAGCATACCCAGACGAAGGCTTAAACTTGCAGTTGTGATAATAATATCATAATTCTGCTCATTTAAATATTTTACCCATTTTTCTCTGGTCTTTTTCGGGAAAATCGCATCTGCCAGAATATCATTATATTTTTCTTTATTAAAAATCCCATATTTGGCATTCAGTTTCTGAACAAGATAACGCCAGCAGAAAGCCGGTGTATGATGTCGATTGACAAACTCATTATTATCAATAAAGTCAACCTTGATATCCTCACTCATATGATACATATTCCGGTCTTCTTTAAATCTGTCCTGATATACCATGATCGTCACATCATGCTCTTTTACAAGTTCATTCGCAAGAAGTGTGACAACTCGCTTAGTTCCGCCAAGATCAAATATCTTGGTGCACCAAATACATATTTTCATTTATCTTTTTCTCCTGTTATGACTTTCTGATATCTGTATCCTATAGCAATTCCATAAAATAATGCAATCAAGACAGTTCAGCAGAGTGTGAAGGACAAGGAAGATATCTGCAGGCGTGCTGACGCACGGCAAAGATATCTGACGCAGGACTTCACGCTATGATGGACTGGATTGTTTGCAGTAATTTATGGAATTGCTATAATATCATTACATTGTAATGTTAAAATAATCCAACACACGCTGGCAGTAATTGTCACACACATTATGTGTTTTTGCTCTTACACTGGCACGCTGTTCTTTATAATTATCTTTTCCGTTTTTAATATCCAGGATGAAATTCTCAAAATCCTGCATATTATACATATGTTCGCCAGGCATATATTCCAGCGGATCATCAAACACCCATCCTCTGGATTCCGTATAAGCCTTATAATCATCCAGTGTGAATCCAAGCGGTCTGTCTAACAGCAGATAATCAATCGCAACAGAAGAATAGTCAGAAACCAGCGCATCCGAACAGTTGATAAACTCATAAAGCTGCAGTCCGTTATCCGCAAGATCTCCGTTCTCCAGATAAACAATATTGGTAAGGACATTCTCACCAAAATCATAAGGTACCTGAAGGTAATGCTTCTTGATAACAATAAGAATATGATTCTCCTTACAGAACTTATTCAGTTCCAGAAGCTTATCTGCATCATCAATGATAGGAATATTGAATTCATTATTTAAGGTTTCCTCGTTCAGACGCTCACTGGAAGCATGTCTGTAGGTTGGCATCCACAGGATCAGTTTCTCGCTGTCTGTTTCCTTCAGAAGTTTCTTTTTATATTCATCTGCACGTTCACTGCCCTTAAGCATCATATCATAACGGGGATATCCAAACGAGAGCAGTTTTTTGGAAGTACATCCAAAAAATTCCATTTTGGTCTTAATGAAAATGTCCCCTGGTACCAGACAATAATCAAAGAAAACCTTACGCCCGTTCTTATTTGCCTTGTAACCACAGCCATGCCAGAGATCGATAAAGAGCTGATTTCTTCTCGACATACCAATCCAGTTAAAAGCCTGGGTGTAAAAAATATATTTTGATGTCAGTGCATATTTATATGCTTCTGCTCTTCGGATCGTGGAACCTTTCTTAAAGTTCTGCACAAATTTCACATTTTCAAACTGATATTCTTTATATTTAGACGGTTCATGGACCAGCCATACAATCTCATACTTTTTGTTGTATCCTTTCTCAATAAGATAGTCAAACAAAGCACGACCATTATCCGTAAAATCATCATTTGTTTCAAAGAGCATTCTATTCTCTACAAGTGCAGGGGGGAATTTCTTAAGGCGTCTGATCTTGCGATTATCATATAATCCATAGGTCACAGTTGCCCATGTCTCCTGCAACATGGCTTTTCTTCCCTTTTGAACTCTGACCTTGTTAATCTTGTTAATGGATTTTTTCAGTTTTTTTATTTTCTTTTTTATTCTTTTTTTCATATCTGGCTCCCTAGAATTCTTTTAATTTCTCACGAAGCATCGTTGAGGATGTATCTTTGGTATATGGCAGAAATACCAGCTTAGCGCCCAGCTCTTCCATTTCTTTTCCAGTCTTCTCCCAACGTGCATTGCCCTTCCAGTCATCTCCGATATAGATTTCATTAAAGTGGACTTTTTCCCATACCTGCTTTTTGTCCAGGGTTGTCGTCACGATCACCTCATCAACATATCTGATGGCCCGTACAATCTCTGCCCTTTCTTCCAGCGGAACGATCGGTCTTTTGTTTTTATATGACTCTACCAGATCATCCGCATTCACACCGACAATCAGATAATCGCAATGTTTTTTTGCATTTCTGATCAGGTTCAGATGTCCTATATGAAACATATCAAAGGTTCCCTGTGTATATCCTATTTTTTTCTCCATTACATTCTCCCTGTTTTATTGCATTAATAGATAACTGTTCTCTTCGCAGTCATATAACAGCTACAATTGTAAATAATCTGCAAGCCTTTTGCAATAGTTTTCTGTTTTATTGTGCATCTGTTTCAGATTCTTTGCTCTCTCCTGCCGGTAACTGTCTGTTCCATCAGTCAGATGTTTCATAAATTTTCTGATATCACAGGCATTATAGATTTTCTCACCCGGCATATATTCCAGCGGATCTTCAAATACAAATCCCCTTTTTTCTTTATATATATTGTAATCCGCAAGCACATATCCAAGCGGTCTGTCCAACAGCAGATAATCTACTGCCACTGACGAGTAATCAGAGAGCAGACCGTCGCTGATCCCTATCAGTTCATAAAGTTTTATCTGTTTTTTCTCCAACAGGGCTTCCGCAACATAACGTATATTGGTAAACTCCTGTTCATTCTCATCCCATTCCGTCTGAAGCGGATGCTTCTTTATGATCAGAATAATCTCCTGCTCCCTTAGATAACTGTCCAGTTCTTTCAGCTCGTTCATATCCTGTATTGCCGGAAGCTGACAGGGAAGCTCAATTTCATTTTCCGCACACCCTCCCAGATCACTTTTTCTGAAAGTCGGCATCCACAGAACAGCTTTTTTCCCTTTCCATCCGAACAGACTGTCCAGAATTTCATCCTTACTCATTGACGGATGCAGCATCCAGTCATATCTGGGATATCCCATCATTAACAGCCTGTCCGGTTCGCAGTTCCATAGTCCGGATTTCGTTTTCACAAATACCGGTCCGGGAACAAGTGCATAGTCAAAATCAGGCTTTATATTCTGTTTTTTCTTTCCCTGCTCTGCATCTTTATAACCGCACCCATGCCACAGATTTACAACTGTCTGTCCTTTACACCGATACCTGTTCAGTCCTGCACTGTTATGAGAATAAAAGAAAAATCCGGCTGTAGCACCATAATAATATGCCAGCGGACTGCTCCATCCATATTTATTTTCAGCAGTTACAAATTTTACATTTCCGGTATTCTGATTTCTGAATTTTCTTTTTTCAGAGACCAGCCAGATGATCTCATATTTTTTATTATACCCGGAACTTATAAGATATTCATAAAAAGCTTCCGGATTATCTGTGCAGTCCATCATTTCCCGATTTTTAAACACAAGCCGGTTTTTCTTTACTTTTCCAAAACGCACAGTCAGCTTTCCAATGACCTGCTGCTCTGTTTTTGTCATAAAACGACCGATATAGTGCAGGATCATTCCGAAAAAGCCCAGCCTTTCCGTATATTTTTTAATCGCACTTTTTGTCATACATGCCTCCGGAATCTTTGTAAGATAATTCAAATGCAGACTTTTCGGGAAGGATACTCTCAAAAGAATCTTTGATATTTCTTTTCTGTTGTCTGAAATCTCCTATATTTTCCGTATCATTTATACACAATATTTTACACTTCTGATTTCTGAGTACATCATGTATCTGCCGGTCGTGAAGACCTATGGTAAAAAATTTCCCGATTTTCGGTGATTGAGGTTCATATTTTCCCTCCATATACTGCCAGTATTTCATCACATACTGATTTACATCTCCCGGAGAACGGAATCGTGTCCTGCATACTCTGTCCAGCACTTCGCCTTCTTCCCTCCACACTTCTTCAAAGGTACTCTTCAAAAAAGAGCTTGAGATATGAGAATATTTAAAACTGGAAAACTCCCTGTACGGAAGCATCAGCATATTTCTGAATACCATTTTTCCATATGCAGGATGAAACCATTTTTTCCAGTTTCTGCCAATCACTTCTCTCTTTGAATAATGCATATTTACAAGTGCCGCATTGTTCATAAGAATGCAGGCAAACGGATTATTGATATCATCCTGTACCAACGCTGTTTCTATACAATAGTCTCTTGGAAGACCATTTCTGAAAAAGTCTTCCGGTTCCATTTTATTTATGATGAAGGTATCATCATTAAAATATACAAACTGTTCGGATAAACCTCGGATCCGATGCATATTCAGTTCAATGGGATGACTGCTGAATGTGGGCAGATACTGCTTCGGAATATAATCCTCGTGTTTTACAACTGTCAGCTTCGGATGATCTGTATTCAGCCAGGAAGGGATATGCCCCCATGTCACAAAATATATATGATTCACCCATGGAGCAAATTTTTCAACACCTCTGAACCAATACTGCAGATTTTCCCAGTCCCGAAATCTGCTGTCCTGTGTCTGGTCATTTTTAATTCCCAGATACTCATTTCTCTGCTTTATCCAGGCTGAGTCTGATCCATCCACCCATGGCAATACAAAATCAATCTTGTCCATCTGTAATTTACCTCGTATGATAATATAAATCTTTCAAACGTTTTGCCTCTGTCTCAATGTTAAAATGCGCATCTGACAGCCGCATCTTTATCAGATCAGCCGCTTCTCTGTTCATAGAACTCATTGCCATCACTGCTGCCGCCCACTGTATATTATCTCTGTCAAGTGACAGCCGTCTGACTCTCTCAGGAAAAACAACTGCCTCCTCAGACACCGCCTCTGACATTACGCAGGCAAGTCCATTTGCCTGGGCTTCAATAAGCGCAAATGGCACACCCTCAAAAACAGACGGAAACAGAAAAACATCCATAGCAGATAAATACCTGCGGATATTCTCCTGTTTACCGGCAAAATATACCTTATCTTCCAGTCCTTTCTGCACTGTTTTCTCTTTTATCTCTTTGTACAGACCTTCCTTTGGACCTACCAGACACAGCATCACATCTTTTTTTTCGGAAACGATCTGTTGGAAAATATCAAGCATTCTGTCATGATTCTTCGGAATATCAAATCTTCCTACATGACCGATCACTGTTTTATTTTCCCATCCCAGTTCCTTTCTGAGTGAATCTCTGTCTTTTTCTGAAAAACTGAACTTCTCTGCCTGAATGGCATTATTGATCAACGTAACCTGACCGCTTTGGAAAGCTTTATCTCCAAACAGCCACCTGCCCGCCATTTCTCCGCATGCAATCCTGTCAGTAGCATATTTTGCAATCTTTGGTCTGTTCCAGTTGTCCATGATTTTTCTGATCAGTCCGGGACAGGAAGAGCTGTGGCTGTGCGCAATTATCTTTGGCACTTTCATTGTATGAGCCACACGTAACGGAACAATATTTGCAGCTGAAAGCATATTTACATGTACTGCATCGTATTTTGTTTCTTTTAATATTTTTTTCAGTTCTTTTATATAGCCCTGATAGTTCTTTTTTACATTTGGAATATAGTAGATCCTTCCACCCAGTTTCCTGATTTCCTCTTCATATGCAATTTTATCATACATACACACAAAATCAAACTGTATATCCATATGCACCAGAACTCTATAGTAATTCATCACAAATGCTTCCAGACCTCCGGCAACATTTCCCATTCCAATCTGCAGTATTTTCATGATACGCTCTCCCATCCGTCACTATTGTCCACTCTGAATCCTATTGCGATCCTCTCGAAAAATCATTCCCGTACCGCATAATGTTCCGTCACCTTTTTCTTTAACAGCCGTATCAGTTTCTGATATCCTGTAATCTTCTTAAGAAAATCCAGGCAGTAACTGATTCCCAGCGAAATCACAAGAACTGCAACAGGAATCAGCCAGAATTTTTTTAATGCAAATACATATTTTCCCAGAGAATCTCTCACAAATGTATGTACCAGCCAGATGTTCATGGAATGCTTGCCCAGATACTGAAGGAACAAGGATACAGGCGTAATCCTGAACAAATATTCAACGCAAAAGAGAATCAGCAGGAATGGAACAAGTGTATACCGAAATTCCCAGAAAATTTTCAGGTCGATTTTATGGTACAGGAAAAGGCCGGCACACAGTAAAGCAGACAAACAGATGAATTTTAATTTTTTCCGCCTGTATTCATGCAATTTTTGAAAGAAATTATATTTACAGCATAACGTTCCTGCCACAAATATCAAAAGAAATGAATATGGCTTTGAGCCTCCCTGAAATCCAATACCTAAAATTCTCGGAAGCAAAAAGATAACTGCAATACAGAATATGCCTCCAAATTTCTCAATCGTCCCATCTAACAGAGGAAGCAATATAATAAATACAAACGCAGCACTCATATACCACCATGCCCCGTTAAGACTTTCAGTCTCCAAAAGTCTGGAGATTCCCAGTATATCTGCAAATACGGCGAATCCTCTTTCATAAAAGGTTTCTCCCCACTTGCTCGGATCCTTAAGTCCAAGTCCAAAGTAAATAAGATAGGATACAGCTGCAGTAAACCAGAATCCGGACATAGTGGAAAGAAGATGTCCGGATATCCATTCTGATACTGCATACTTTTCTTTATTTTTCATTTTAGCCGAATATCCATACATCAGCCCGTAACCGGATACAAATGCAAATATTGCCACGCAGATCTTACAGCATTCCGCAATAGCAACAAGCTGTTCTGTTGTCAGCCCGCACAGATCCACCTGATATCTTTCGATTCTGTCTGCAAGACGGTAGCAGTGGTGAAAGATCAGCAGTAACACTGCAAGACCTTTTAAAGCTGCTGAATCTTCTTTTTTTAATCCGTTTGTCATATACTCCTCCGGATATTTCTGACTTCTTAAATTTTTTCTCTGTCAGACAGATATCTCTGTCTGTCCCTGTCAGTTAGTCATTTTCTCATACTGTTTAGAAATCGTATCAATATCTCCGTAAGCGATCAGTTTTCCTTTTTCAAGGATCATCGCCTTATTACAGATTCTCTGAACCTGTGCCAGAGAATGAGAGACAAACAACACTGTTACACCCGAATCAAACATGCTGAGTACTTTCTTCTCACTCTTCTTACGGAATTTCGCATCACCTACAGATAATACCTCGTCCAATATCAGAATTTTGGGAGAAACCACTGTAGCAATCGAAAATCCAAGTCTGGATTTCATACCTGATGAATAGTTCTTGATCGGCACATCAATAAAATCCTTCAATTCGGAAAATTTCACGATCTCATCATACTTCTCATCAATAAATTCTTTGGAATATCCAAGCATTGCTCCGTAAAGATAAATATTTTCCTTTCCTGTATACTGTTGATCAAATCCTGCACCCAGTTCCAGAAGCGGAACCATCTTCCCATGTTTTGTAACTGAACCTTCTGTTGGTTTGAAAACGCCTGCGATAACCTTAAGAAGAGTACTCTTTCCTGCACCATTCAGTCCGAGGATTCCTACCCTGTCTCCTTTTTCCACTGTAAAGCTCACATTCTGCAAAGCCCAGAATTCATTATATTTAATCTCTTTTTTAATTGACTTGATAATATAATCTTTCAGACTGTCTACTTTCTCTTTGCTGAGATTAAATTTCATACTCACATTATCAACAATAATCGCTGGTTGTTTGCTCATTTTTTCTCCTTATTTTTCAAAAATAATTCGTTCCGCTGCCCTGCAGCTTTCTGTCTCAGTTCTCAGATGTAAAGAATAAAATCATCCTGTTTCTTCTTGAAGCAAAGTAATCCAATCACCATTGCCACAACGGAAAAGATAAGTGCATATGCAAAATAATGAATATTCATCGCTTTTCCAAATACTGAACATCTGAAAATATCAATCACACAATACAATGGGTTATATTTCAGTATCCATGCCCATCCACTCTTCAAAAGCTTTTCAGGATAATAGAAAATCGCACATGTATACATAACCAGCATAAGTGCTACAGACCAGAGATATTCCATATCTCTGAAAAATACACCTATTGTTGCCAGGATCATTCCGCATCCATATGACATAATAAGAATCAGTATCAGTGCGATTGGTGCCTGAAGCAGATAGAACGTAGGCTTTACACCAAGTATCACACTCACCATTGCCAGTACGATCAGTGAGATCAGAAAGATCACATAGTTAAAAAGCACACTGGACAGCGGATACAAATATTTGGGTACATATACCTTTTTGATCATTGCCGAGTTCTGACGTATAGATTTCAAAGCGGCCTTGGTGGACTGTGAAAAGAAACTGTACAGCAGTCGTCCGGTCAGGATATATACAGGAAAGGTCCTGTCTGTATTTCCATACAAAGTACCAAATACAATTGTAAGCACGATCATGGTAAGCAACGGCTCCAACATAGACCATATCATTCCCAGATAAGAACGTCTGTATTTCAGCTTAATCCCTTTTTTTACCAGTTCTGACAAAAGAAACCGGTATTGCATAAAATTATCAACGTATTTTTTCATGTCCTCTCCATTATTTCTGTTTTTTATTTCATTTTATAATTCTTTTGTGCAGAAATCTGTTATCGTCAGGCGGATATTTGCAATCCGCTTCGCAGTTTATTTTCTTTTTGCCGGACAACTATCTCTACACAAAACAAACCACCTTGTACTGTATCATATTCTCTGATGTCTTGCAACCGGTATCCGTAATTTTGCGCAAAATAAAATCCCAATCTTTCCTGTCATTTTATGGTTATCCCATAAAATAATATAAAAGATCAGGATTTTTATATGTCATGCCAGTCAGTTAAAATGATCCACTGGAACCCCCATGCGTCTCACCCGAAGAACTTGTATGGGTACTGCTTCCACCGCCACCGGAACTCTCTTCCTTCGGCTTCGCCGTACGTGTGACCTGATGATACAGAAATATATCCCGGCTTCTGTTAATATGAAGACTTCCGTCTTTCATATAATCTGCTGCATCCGGCTTCATATGTACAGTCTTCATCCGGCTTCTCATTACTCCGGTTACGATCAGCGCGATCACAAATCCGATCACAAGCGAAATGAGAAATATCATATAAAAAGGGATGGTTTCCTCCGGCAAATTTTCTACATCGTACGGTTCTCCGCTCTGTGCCTGAATGATAAATTCTTCGCACAGATCAGCAAACTTCATAAAGCCCTCATAATACTCACCATCGGATAAATATGGCCCAAAATTATCCGTCATATATTCCTGTCCTGCATCAGTAAAAATCTGAATAGCCTCTCCATGTGTGGAGATACACCACTTACGTTCTGACATGGTTATCAAAAACAATATACCACTCTTGTCCTCTCCCATGCCATAGTCATTATAATCAAAGAAATCATCTGCATAATCCTGCGGAACTGCACCATCCAGAGTCTCCTCTGTGACAACCACAACATCACAGCCGTAGTCCTCGCTGACCTGATCCAGTTTCGCCTCCAGTTCTTCTTCCTGCCCATCATCTAACAGATCTGCAAAATCTGCCAGCCTTTCTGTATGCACTTCTTCTGCCGCATAAACATTTTCTGAAAATGCTTCCGTCACAAATCCTGTTGTACCTGATACAGTAAGGACAGAAGCCAGAAATACAGGTATGATCTTTTTCTTCAGCATATCTTTCGTCCTCCCTTAAAAAATCAGCAGTCCAGCAAGGCACAAAACAACCGTAAATACAGCGGTCAGTCCGGCAAGCCATTTCAAATAAATTCCCCTGTCAATCGGAAGGTCTCCTGTCATTTTTCCGGTTTGTCCGTTCATTGCAAATATATATTTCTTATCTTTCCATGTTGTATTCAGAATCCATACCGGATACAGTGCATACTGTGCTTTTCCGCCTGAAATATTTACGTTTGTATTTTCGGGAACAACAGAAGCATAACCCTTCACTGTATCTGCCAGTACTTCCTCTGCGCTCTTTTTCATACGGTCATGTGCCCTGTTGATGCTCTCTTTTTCACTGACATCATACTTATCTGCCAGATATCCGGAAAGATATGCGGTCTGAAAATCCACAGACTCTGAAATTTTAAATGGTTCAATGGATTCCATCAAATCATCTGCCATCTTTTCTGATCCATCTACAGGTACAGAAACGAATGTCATCTCTCCGCTTCGCTCCACAGAATAGTAGCTGGTCTCCGTATAATCATAATCATGATCACTCCACATTCTTACCTTTGTCGCCTTATAACGCACATCAGCATCAACATCCCCGTCAAAAAGCCAGAACGGAACATACAGCCCCTTAATCTCATCAATATGATTTTCCCTGCGAAATGCTTTTGGCAAAAATGTTCTTCCCTTAATATGCCTGTAATATGCTTCTTTTGCCGCTTTCTTATCCAATTTGAACGGAATCACCAGATCCGGCCTTAATGCACCTTTAAACTTCTCTGTCATAATTACGGGATTTCCACAATACGGACAATTTGATGCTCCTGTATTCTCATCTGCGATAATCTCACCACCACAGGACTGACAGGTATAGACATTCATTCCATCTGTCTCACCTTCCTGCCATTCTCCACCGGCATCTGTCTGCCATCCTGACAGATCATCCTGCTGTCCGGCTTCACGCTCCATCTGCGCATCCAGTTCTTTTAATGTCTCCAGTTCAAATTCTGTATCACAGTATGGACACTTCATTTTCTGGGACTTACTGTCAAATTCTATTGCACCGCCACAGGCAGGGCATTTATATTCTCTCAGATCAGACATAGACATTTCTCCCCCTGCTGTATTTTACTGTCTTGGCTTTCCACATTCTGCACAGAACTTTCCTGTATTTACCGCACCACAGCTGCATGTCCACTTTCCGGTCGGTCTTGGGCTTCCGCATTCAGAACAGAATTTACCGGTATTTACTGCGCCGCAGCTGCATATCCACTCTTCCCGCTGCGGTTTCGGTTTACCACATTCAGAGCAGAATTTTCCTGTATTCTCTGCACCACATTCACATTTCCATGTTCCTGCCCCGGATGCCGGCTGCATATTCTGTGTAGCCTGCTGCTGTGCTGCCTGCTGCTGTGCCCCCATCTGATAGAGATTCTGCATATTCGCTCCACCTGCCTGGCCTGCCATGCCCATTCCCATAAATCCGGTCATAGCACCTGCAGTGTTGGAGGCTGCTGATTTCATTGCATCTGCCTGAGCACCGGCAAGTGTCGCTGCTGCCATAGTCGGATCTCTGAGAATGGCATTCTTCTGTGCATCTTTGATAAGCTGTGCATCCTCTTCCGGAAGAGTCACAGGATTCATGGCAATGGAAACAACCGCAAGACCTCTGGTCTGCTGCCATTTTTTCGTAAGGGCTTCATTCATGGCATCGCATAATTCCAGAACATGTCCCGGAATGGCACTTGGACGGATCTGAAGTTCTGAGATTTTTGCAAATGCAGGCTGAAGAGCACTTACAAATTCTGTCTTTAACTGAACTTCAATTTCTTCTCTGTCATACTGCTGTTCAACATTTCCGCACACATTTGTATAAAACAGGAGCGGATCGACAATCTTATAAGAATATACTCCATTACAGCGCACAGATACATCTATGTCAAGACCGATATTTCTGTCAACTACCCGGAATGGGATTGGATTTGCTGTTCCGAATTTATTATCTACCAGTTCTTTTGTATTAAAATAATAAACCCTCTGGTCTTTGCCTGTATCGCCGCCAAATGTAAAACGCTTCTTTACTGTATCAAAAGTCCTGTGGATCCCCTCTCCCAGACTTCCGGCAAAAATACTTGGTTCTGTGGATGCATCATAGGTAAACTGTCCGGGTTCTGCACAAACCTCCACAACCTTTCCCTGTTCTACGATGATCATACACTGACCATCTGCAACAGCAATTCCGGAACCGCTTGAAATAATATTATCACTGCCTTTTTTGTTGGAAGAACGTCCGCCTACTCTCTTCTCACCCTTTACAACCAGAACATCTTTATCTATTGCATCGCAGTAAAAAAACTCCTTCCACTGATCTGCCATTGTTCCGCCAAATGCACCGGCTGCTGCTTTGATCAATCCCATAATTTATATCTCCTTCCTGATTACATATTATTTTATACATATTTCTTACAGATATTTTCTACCCATATTTCCTGTTAGTGTGCCGACAAGTTGATTTCTCGAACACTCTTGCGTCTAAATTTCTTATTTTGCGGGTAATTGTGTGTGTTTTTTTACAATATAATATTTTTACAGTTACAAATTGATATTTATAAGTTCATCATATCATACATTTTCCGAATTGTCATGCGCAAAAACTCCTCTTTTCTGTCATTTTGCAACATATGAGCACATAAATCGCTGCTGTCCACTCCACAGTAACTATAATGCGACGCGCAGTTATTCAAAAGTTCATGAATAGCAATATACACTTACAATGTATGAAATCTATAAATTCTTTTTTAATTTCAATATATTTTTCCCGTCTGCATATTCATATGAAACTTCATCCATCATTTCCTTAACCAGAAAAATTCCAAGCCCCCCGATTTTTCTTTTTTCTATATCCAGGGTAACATCCGGATCTTTATTTTCTAATGGATTATAAGGAATGCCTTTGTCTATAAACGTCAGTTCCAGTCTTTCAGGAAAATTCTTTATTTCAACCTGTACAGTTGCCTCTCCGGTTTTTGGCGTATAAGCATAATAGGCAATATTGCCAAATATCTCATCTATCGCAATATCTATCTCCATCTGTACTTTTGCAGAACATCCATTTGCTTCCAGTATGGAATTTACAAAATCTGTAATTACCGCTATATTCTCTATTTTTGCTTCTTCTGTAATACTTTTCAAATCCACTTCTCCTTCCTTCATTCAGTTCAGATAAATAGAATCCTCCTTTTCGCTGTGCAGTTCTGTATCTTTACAGCCACAGTCATTCGATTGACAGTATGTCTGCAAATCCCGTAATATCGAATACATCCTGTATGATATCACTCACATGAATCAATTTCATAGTTCCTTTTACATTCATAAATTTCTGCATTTTCAGAATAACACGCAGGCCGGCTGATGAAATATATTCAAGCCCTGTAAAATCCAATACAAGTTCCTGAGTATTGATCAACTCTTTCTCGGCAAAAGCATCCAATTCAGGTGCAGTTGCTGTATCTAATCTCCCGGTCAAAAATACCGTATCTTTTGTTCCTTCATTTTTCTTTTCAATTTTCAGACTCATTTTCTCTCTCCTTTTTCAGATAATGTCAAATTTCTGTTCTGTCAGCATCTTCTGCCTCCATCTGTATATTCACTCTATCCACCCTGATATCTGCAAATTGCTCCATTACTGAACAACTCCCATATTTATCATATTCATTGTAACATAAACAGGAGATGAATGCATCATCTCCTGTCTATTATTTACCTGTATTTTGTGGAATTGATTACTGTTCACTCCGTTCACAGCAACACGCTTCGCAAAGTATGTCTCGGGATTTTGACATAGGCAAACTGTCAGTTCTGCTATTTATTTTTATTCTTTACTTCTTCCCACGCCTCATCATCAAATTTCTGTTTCTTAAAGTAATAGATTCTGTCTTCGTCTGTAATCTCGCGGATTACTTTACATGGATTTCCAGCTGCGATCGTATTATCCGGGATATCTTTGGATACTACACTTCCTGCACCGATCACTACATTACTTCCAACGGTAACACCCGGAAGAATCACTGTATTTCCGCCGATCCATACATTATCTCCCACTGTTACAGGAATTCCGTATTCATATCCTGAATTACGGCTGTCCGGATGAACCGGATGACCCGCTGTATAAATGGAGACATTTGGCGCGATCTGAACATTTTTTCCACATGTTACTTTTCCCACATCAAGGATTGTCAGATTATAATTGGAATAGAAATTCTCACCTACTTCAATGTTCCAGCCATAGTCACAGTGGAATGGTGCTTCCACCCAGACATTTTCGCCTGTTTTTCCAAAAATATTCTTGATCATCTGAGGCGCTTCCTTACTCTGTCTGGATGGCGGTAGCTGATTAAAATCATAGATTTTCTGCTTGCATGCCTGTCTGTCTTCCTCCAGACCATCTAGCCATGCCTTATATGGAAGTCCGCTTAACATTCTTTCTCTCTGATTCATTGTTGTATCTCCCTTATTTTATATTTTTTATAAAAATCATTTCAGCCCAAACGCCGCCATCTCCGCCTGTACATTGCGACTGCCTGTAAATGTCTGTAAAACTGAACTCACTATTAATAAATAGTATAATCCCCAAAACAGTTTCTGTAAATATTATCAACCGAAAAAAGGAGACTGCCGCATATTCATGCAGACAGTCTCCCGGTATTTCTTATCTTATCTATTCTGTTATACTAATGCAGCACCTAAAGCTTTGCAAGCATCTGTAGCTTCATCATCTGGCTCTTCCTGGCAGATCACGCTGTCGCATACAAGATTTGCACCTGCTTCTTTACAGGACTCTTCCCAGTTACGCATCCATTCGCCGTCTCCCCATCCATAAGAACCAAACAGAGCGATGTTCTTGCCTTTCAGGGCATCTTTGCATCCGTCAAACATTGGCTCGAATTCTGTATCTTCGAGAACTTCATCTCCCATTGCAGGGCATCCGAAGGCGATTGCATCATATTCAGCAACTTTAGAACCGTCAAAATCCTCACAGGTATGAAGAACAGCTTCGCCGCCTTTTTCCCTGATTCCGTCTGCAACTGCGTTTGCCATTGCTTCTGTGTTTCCTGTGCTGCTCCAATATACAACTGCTACTTTACTCATGATTAAAATCCTCCTTAAATTTGCTCTGCCTTTTTCTTTGCCGCAAAGCCATGATTTATATTATAATAAAAAGTCATACGGCTTTTCTATTATACTGATTCTTAAACGAACTCTCCATCCCTGCTATATTACTGTATATAGCTTCTTCCTTACGCTGCCACCGTCAGCTGACGTACACTTCTTCCCTGATTCCAGAGACGTACATACACGCTGGTACATTTCTTAAATCTGGCAAAAGCCTTTATTGCCTCACATTCATTGCAGTAAACCTTCCAACAACCTACACATTTACAGTTCTGCCCTGCATTCTTGATAAATCCGATCACATCTCCCAGCGGATATCCCAGAAATAATCCGATTTCATGAGGAAAATCTTCTCTCTGGGCCAGGCGGCTTCTCAGTCTCTCAAGTGCATATGCAGGATCTGTACTCTCATACCCATACTTCTTTATGAAATTCGCAACACCAGGTTTCTTCAGATCTCTTTCAAGGCTTGAGAACCGGCAGACATAAATCAGCGCCTTTTTCTCACTCCTGCGAAGTACTGTGAGGGAAACGCCTTTTTCTCTTACACATTCATTAAAGCCTTCCACGCTTTCCCATAATTCTTCCTCAGATTCATATTTATATGTAAAAAGATTTCCGGTTTTAATAGATGCTAATGTAGGTGAACAATGTTCGATCACAGATTTCTCCAGCATGTTATGATTCCTTTCTCAATGGCAGAATATTAGTTAGGATACGCTAACTATCTATCAAAAAATAAAGCTTTACGAAACATTTTATTGCTTTTGTTTGCTGCAAAGCTTGAATTACTGCTATAAAAAGACCTTCAACAGATCGTTCAGCAGTTTGAGTTATTTATGTCTAACTTCATAACTTAATATATACTATCTCTGGTATTCTGTCAAGTTAATTTTGTATAACTTTTTTTAGTAACTGCCTTTTTTAACCGAATCAAGTAAGTCCCCGGGATCGGTTGCAAAAAACAATACGCAATGGGTAGGGACTTGCTTGTATCAGGAGGAGTGACAACTCCTTCTGATACACTGTGAAACAGTTATTCGATGTAGCGACGCCTAGCAAAGCGGATGATTTTATCCGCTTGACCATAAAATCTCATCCTTCTATACAGATTGTACTTCCAACTCCATCTTCTGTCCGTTTCTTTGTTACTATGATCTTCTTATCAATACGTTCTTTCAGCTCTGCTACATGGGAAACAATCCCCACCAGTCTGCTTCCCTGACTGAGATCCTTCAATGCGCGGATTGCCTGATCAAGGGCATCTTCATCCAGAGATCCGAAACCTTCATCCACAAACATGGTATCAAGCTGGATTCCGCCGGAGCTTGACTGAATTTCATCAGAAAGTCCCAGTGCCAGAGACAGAGATGCCTGAAATGTTTCTCCGCCTGATAAGGTCTTGACACTTCGAACAGTTCCATTGTAATGGTCTACTACATCCAGTTCCAGACCGGTTTTCCCTACCCTGCTCTTGTTTTCTTTTCTGCGAACTAACTCGTACTGACCGCTGCTCATGGTCATCAGACGGATATTGGCACGCGCAAGAATGCGGTCAAAATACTGCATCTGGATGTAAGTTTCCAGCATGATCCTTGCCTTACCCGTGATCGTACCATTGGCAGTGTCTGAGAGAGATTTCATCCACTTCCAGCGGGTTTCCGTTTTCAGAAGTTCTGTCTGCTGTCTGCGGATTTTTTCATACATGTCACTGTTGATTTCCAGGCGGGCATGGATTTCATCACGATTTTCTGAAAGTGATTTCTTTTGCTGTGCAAAGTTTTCTTTCTGAGCATTCAATTCCTCAGCTGAAATACTTATGGATTCTTTTAACTGTTCTGTCAGAGATGCAATTACCGAATCCAGTTCTGTCATTCTCTTTTCTAATACTTCTCTCGCTTCTGTTACTGTTTTATAATGTATTTCAAGCTTCTTTTGTTCCTCAGTCTTAAGCTGGATCTGAGACAGGATTTCTTCCTTTGTCCTTTCACCCAGCTCTTTTTCCATATTCTCTCTCTGCTTCTGCAGCTGTTCATATCTGGATTTCTCTGCTGCTGTCTGCTGCTGATTCTGATTGATCTGGTCTGTGATCGTTGTAAGTTCTGTCTGAGTCTTACCAATCTGCATCTCCAGAAGTTTTCTCTGTTCCAGAAGTGCTGTCAGATCCTTTTGTTTCTGTCCCAGAATATTTTGCTGCTGTTTCAGCCATTCTGCTGCTCTCTTTCCCTGCAGCAAAGCCTGTGATACATTACAGATTTCCTTTTGATACACTATTTCACCGCTGTAATCCTGTGACAGTTCCAGATCAGTTTTCATTCTCTGTCTTATATCTTCTTCATGGATCCATGTCAGTACAGGTTCGTCCAATTGATTCTGCAGCTGTTCCTGAATACTTTCCAGCTGGCTCTTCCTCTTTTCAAGACTGATCTGTAATTTCTGAAATTCTTTTGCATGTTGTTCTGACTGTGTGATGAACTCTTCCTTTTTCTTCAGTAAATCCTGATGAACTTTTTTCTGTTTTTTGATTTCTTCCAATCCTGTCTGTACACTGCTTTCCTGATTTTTTACAAATAAACATATTTCATGATCAGGAAGTTCCTTTCGAAGTATCTCTTGTGTCTCCTCTTTTGGCAGAAACTGCGCTATATAACCTTTAACCCCTTCTGTCAGTTCTTCCCTGCAGCGCTGCATCAGTCCTGCTGCCTCTCCTGCCTGCACACTTGCGTCAGATGCCGCTTTTTCCGCAGCTTCTGTTAACTTTTTCTGTTTTTTCAGCTGTTCTTCTGTGGGAACTTCATTCGGAATCTGTGTGAGCTTCGGATGATGAACAGAACCACATACCGGACATGGCATCCCATCCTGAAGATCTGCTGCCAGAACACCCGCCTGCGCATCCAGATAGGCCTGCTCCATTTTGTTTAAAATTTCTTTTATTTCTGTCCGTTTCTGAGAAGCGGTCAGATAACCCTTCTTTTTTCTCTCTGCTTCCTTTTCCAGATCCTGATACCGTTTCTGCTGATCTTCTATTTTCTCTATCTGCTGCAAACGTATGAACAGACTGTTCTCTTTGATTTCCAGATTCCCACCGGAAACAATTTTCTCTTCCAGATCAGTCAAATCCTTTTTTATCTGTTTCACAAATTGTTCTTCCCGCCCGGACTGTATTTTCAGTTCACTGATTTTTGTCTGAAGAAACTCCAGATTTCCGCAGTTCTTATAAATTCCTGCATAAAGAATATCTATTTTCTCTTTCCGGAAATCTGTTTCTGCTTTTTCTTTTTCTGCACCGTCTGTTGTCTGATATTCTTTTTGTTTTTCTTCAAGCACAGCTTTCATTTCTTTCTGACGATTCTGCAGCTCTGTACCGTCCGTTCCCAGTTTTTCTATCTGCAGGGAAGCCTTCTCTGTTTCTCTGAACAGATTTTCCAGATTTGTATAACGCTCCAGATTCTCTTTTTCTTTCTGTATGGAAAGCATCAGGCGTTGAATCTCCTCAGGTTCCTTTGCCCCATTTTCTGCAGCTTTTTGTGCCTGTTCCAACTGCGGAAGCAATACCTCTTTCTCTTGCAGAAGCTGTTCCTTCCTTGCCTTTGCATCTGCTTCTTTATGAGCCTTTCCCAAAAGCTGATTTACTTTTTCCAGTTCTTTATCGTTCTCTTTGATCTGCTTATTCAAATTTTTCAGCGTCTCTTTATTTACCTTCAGAAACTGCTCCAGGATTTCCAGACCTTCTTCCAGATTTCCCTCAAAGCCATTCTTCTCCATCAATATCCACTGTTGTCCCAACTGGTCTTCTGTAGAATATCTGACCTGTTCCGTATACTGGCGAATACTTCTCAACAGCTCTTTATACGCCTTGTCCAGACCACCGGCCTCGAATTTTAATTTTTCCTGAATCACCTTATAAATATCCGTATGGAAAAGCTTTCTGAAAATGTTGCTGCGTTCCTCTGTGTCAGCCAGCAGCAATTTCCTGAAATCTCCCTGTGCGATCATAGCAATCTGCGTAAACTGCTTCATATCTAACCCGATCAGATCAGTAACTGTCTGATTCACTTCCTTCAGCTTTGTCACAGGAGCTCTTCCATCAGAAAAAGTAAGCAATGCTTCCCCTTTCTGGGTGGTCATTCCGGTACCTCTGGTCTTTGGGCGCTCATAATCCGGGCTTCGCTTCACTGTATACACTGCATTTTTATATTCAAAAATATATTCCGCATACGTAGGTGTTTCCGGTTTTGCATACTTGCTTCTGAGCATGGATGCCTCCCGGACTCCTCCGCTTGTCTCCCCGTACAACGCAAATGTAATCCCATCAAAGATTGTCGTTTTTCCTGCTCCCGTATCTCCGGTCACCAAAAAAAGTCCCTGTCCTCCAAGCTGTGTAAAATCGATCACAGTCTCATCCGCATATGGACCAAATGCAGATAATGTCAGCTTCAATGGTTTCATACGCGCACCTCCTTCAGATCCTGGATCAGTTTCTCCACAAACTCTGTCTGTTCTTCTTTCATAGGTTCATTATTTAACAGTTCATAAAACTCCTCAAACAGCTGCAGCTCTGACTTCTGTTCCTGAGCCTCCACTGCCTGAACCTCACGGTTCTCACGTGTTCGTTTATTATCATATTCCAGACGCATCAGGTTGGGATAAACAGTACGCAGCTTCTGAAGTGCCCCCGGCACATCTTCCTCATCTGTCAGGGTAATCTGAAGATAATCCATCTTATTTTCAGCAGTATAATGATCCTTCGCCGTCACATCCATATAGGTTCCCCTCAGCTTACGCATATCCCGTCTGGGAATCAAGGGTACTGTACTGACCCTCACATTTCCCTTCTCCAGAAGCTCCACAATCGTTACCGACTTTTTATGATCTGCTTCCGAAAAAGAATACTTAAGCGGCGTCCCACTGTAACGCAAGGTCTCTCTCCCCATTTTCTGAGGTCTGTGGATGTGTCCCAGTGCCACATAGTCAAAATCTTTAAATACTTCCGCACTGACATTGTCAAGACCGCCAACCCATGTTTCTTCTGAGTCACTTCTGTCTGCTCCGGTCACAAACTGATGTGCCACCAGCACATTTCTCTGTGACGTATCGATCTCACACTCCTGCAGAGCAGCCATAACACCCTCTTCATAAGTATTAATATCATCCCTCTGCAAAGCATGGCGTACTGCCGCAGGTTTCAAAAAAGGCAGAAGATATACAGATATTGGTCCATACTGATCTTTTAACACAATCCTTTTCATCTCTCCATCATAAACCTGCGAAATATAAATATCACTGCTTTCAAACAGCTTTGCTCCAAAGGAAAGCCTTTCTGCTGAATCATGATTTCCACTGATCATGTACACAGGAATCTCAGCTTTAGCCAGTCCTGTAATAAATTCATCAAACAGCTGCACTGCCTCTGCCGACGGCACTGTCTTGTCATAAACATCCCCTGCGATCAGAACTCCATCTACTTTCTGTTCCTCAAAGATTTTCATCATCTGATCCAGAATATACCTCTGATCCTCCAGCATGGAAAAATCATGCACCCTTTTCCCAATATGCAGGTCCCCAATATGCCCAAACTTCATCCCACATCTCTCCAATCTAAATATCATTCCTGCCTGCTCTGTCTGCCGGCGGCATTTGATCCATTATTTATTTCACTTTCAGAATATTTTTGCTATCCTGATACTCCTTCGGAATCTCTTCTGTAAGAATTTTAGCATCTGTAAACCCGCCGAATGTGACAGAACTTACTTCTCCAAACTTTGACTTATCTGTCAGGATATATACATTTTTGCACTGCTTCATTGCAGTACTCTTTACAATTGCTTCACTGGTATCCGGTGTGGTAAAGCCTTCTCTTCTGGTGATCCCGTTGGTTCCGAAGAAGCCCTTTGTAAAATGATACATCTGGATCATCTGCATCGCCTGACTGCCTACGACTGCCTCTGTTGAACTCTTAAGTTCTCCTCCGATCAGGTAAACCCGGATTCCCATCTTTGCCAGAGTCTGGGCATGGGATACTGCATTTGTGACAAAAACAGCCCTTGCACCCGCCAGATATTCCAACATCAGGCCAGTGGTAGTTCCTGCATCCAGATAAACGAAATCATCTGGCATTATCAGGCTGGCTGCATATTTTGCAATCTTCTTCTTTTCTTCTTTATTTAATTCTGATTTCTGTGCCACTGTCGGTTCATAGGCAGTTACTTTATGATTTAATGCTACTGCGCCGCCGAAAACCTTGGTAAGTTTTCCCGCTTTGTCCAGTGCAGTGATGTCTCTGCGCACTGTGGACTCTGATGCGTCCAGAAGTTCTCTCAGTTCTGTTACTGTAATACTTTTTCTTTCTTCCAGAAGCTTCAGAATAATGTCAAATCTCTGTTCTGTAAGCATATGCTTCTGCCTCCATTATATATTTACCTTGATTGTTTACTTCTGATTATTTTCTCCGATATCTACGAATTGCTCCGCTGCTTCGCAGCTCCCGCAATTCTACGTTACCGTTCACTCCGTTCACAGTAACATAGCCAAAATTCATTCCAGATTGCCTGCGGCAATGGAATTTTGGCTTGTATGTCTCGGGATTTTGGCATATTCATGCCAAAACACCTCGCGGGATAGTGATGTGTGAATAGTAACCTGATATCTCATTATAACAGAAACAGGAGATGAATGCATCATCTCCTGTCTGTCAGTTTCTTATATTTAATTCTGTGAATTACAGGTTCTCCTGCATGAATTTGCTTACTGCTTCGTATGCTGCTTCTTCATCAGCGCCTTCAATTGTGAATGTTACTTCATGACCTTTCTTAACGCCAAGCCCCATCAGTGCAAGAAGTTTTCTGCAGTCTACTTTTTTACCCTCTTTTTCAATAGAGATAGTTGACTCAAAGCCCTTTACCAGTTTTACAAGCTCTCCTGCCGGACGTGCGTGGATTCCTTCGTTGTCTGTAACTACATACTTAAATTCTTTCATTTTGATATCCTCCATGTTTTTATTTTAATTTTTTCATTATTGCTTTTTTATTTCACTGCTTATGCTGCTTTCTTCTTTAACAGGCCAAGCAGAACTGCAGAGATTACTGTTCCCACAACCAGTGCGACCAGATACATAACTGCATTTCCAACTACAGGGAATACGAAGATTCCACCGTGTGGTGCCATCAATGTACAGTCAAATGCCATGGAAATCGCTCCTGCCGCTGCGGATCCTACGATACAGGAAGGAAGTACATGAAGTGGATCAGACGCTGCAAACGGAATCGCACCTTCTGTGATAAATGCAAGACCCATGATAAAGTTGGTAGGACCTGCGTCTCTCTCTTCTTTTGTGAACTTATCCTTAAACAGCAGTGTTGCCAGTGCAATCGCACAGGGAGGAGTCATACCGCCGATCATAACTGCTGCCATAATATCATAGTTACCAGCTGCAATTGCAGCTGTTCCGAATACATAGGCTGCTTTGTTGAATGGGCCGCCCATATCAATAGCCATCATTCCACCAAGCACTATGCCTAAAACTACTTTACTAGAACTTCCCATTCCTGTCAAGGCATTATTCAAACCTGTATTAATGCCACCCATAATTGGTTCTACAACAAATGTCATCAACAATCCCATAACAAGAATTCCCACTACAGGATAAATCAGAACAGGCGCAATCTTTTCCAGTGCTTCGGGAAGTTTATCACATAATTTACGAAGTCCAAGAATAATATATCCGGCTGCGAAACCTGCAAGCAAAGCTCCAAGGAAACCAGATTTACCGTTGGCTGCCATCATACCGCCTACCAGACCAAGTGCAAGTGCCGGTCTGTCACCGATTGCCATTGCAATAAATCCGGCAAGGATCGGAAGCATGAATCCGAATGCTGTATTACCGATTCCTTTAAACAGAGCTGCTACCGGAGTAATGGTACCGAAGTTTGCTCTCTGATCTGCCGGAAGTGCACTTAAATCTACACTTAATCCATCGATCAGGAATGCAATGGCGATCAGAATACCGCCGCCTACAACCAACGGAAGCATATGAGATACGCCATTCATCAGCTGCATATAGATCTTATGTCCTACACTGCCGCCGGATTTGTTACCGGCAGAAGATGTCTGGGAACCGGCTGCTGCGTGGTAGACCGGTGCATCCCCATTGATTGCTCTGTCAATGAGCTGATCTGCTTTACTGATTCCGTCGGATACCTGACATTCGATCACTTTTTTACCATCGAAACGTTCCATGGGAACCTTGGCATCTGCTGCGACAATAATACAGTCTGCATCAGCAATCTCCTGATCTGTCAGCACATTCTTTGCACCGCCGGATCCGCGGGTTTCGATCTTTACAAAACAGTTCTTTGCTTTTGCAGCTTTTTCAATTCCTTCTGCTGCCATGTACGTATGTGCGATACCGGTAGGACAGGAAGTAACAGCAAGGATCTTAGCCTGTGTTCCTTCTGCTGATCCGGTATCTGCCAGTCTCTCATCAATATCTTTCTTTTCACTGTCTGCCCTGTCAATAATATCCATAAACTCATCTACAGACGATGCATTGCGAAGAGATTCTGTAAACTCCTCATCCATCAGCATCACAGAGAGCTTGCTGAGTACATCCAGGTGAATGTTATCCTCTGTATTCGGCGCTGCGATCAGGAATAATAAGGTTACAGGTTCATCATCCAGTGCCTCAAACTCTACACCATTTTTGATGACCATTGCCGCAAGTCCCGGCTTCTTAACTGCATCACATTTACCATGAGGAATGGCAATTCCCTCGCCAATACCTGTTGTGCTCTCTTCTTCTCTTAAATATACCTGTTTACGATAAGCCTCACGGTCGCTGATCTTCTCACTCTTTACCATCAGATCAACTGCCATATCCAGAGTTTCTGACTTTGTTTTCGGAGCAGCTGTTAACGATACGCTTCGTCTGTCAAGCAGGTCTGTTATTCTCATCTCTTCTTCCCCCTTTATTATTTTTCGGTTATCTGACGATAAACCGCTTCTATTTCTTCCTTTGTTGCAAGATTTTCAGAAAATGCACTTGCACTTCCTGCTGCAATTCCCATGTGGAATGCATGTTCGTAATCCTTCTTCTCCATCCAGCCTGCAACGAATCCTGCTACCATGGAATCTCCTGCACCCACACCATTTACCAGCCTGCCTTTTGGTGCAGGTTCTTCAAATACCTGTCCATCCTCTGCTACCAGAACTGCACCTTCGCCGGCCATGGAGATCAGCACATTTCTTGCACCTTTTTCCTGAAGTTTCTTTCCATAAGGAATTACATCTTTTCTTGTTTTTAATTCTACACCGAAGATTTCGCCCAGTTCATGATTATTTGGTTTTACAAGGAACGGATGATATTTCAGGACATTGACCAGAAGATCCTTTGTGGCATCAACTACGATCATCACACCTTTTCCATCCAGCCTTGCCATGATCTGTTCATACATGTCATCCGGCATAGAAGATGGAATGCTGCCTGCCAGGAAAAGTACATCGCCTTCTCCAAGCTCTTCCAGTTTCTTCATCAGTTCCTCTACTTTATCCTTGCTGATCACCGGTCCTGCACCATTGATTTCGGTTCCGTCAATAGATTTCAGTTTCAGATTGATCCTTGAAACCCCTTCACTGATCTGAATGAACTCAGATTTTACTCCCATCTCATGTAATCTACGGATAATTTCTTTCCCTACAAACCCTGCGGTAAATCCAAGTGCAGTGTTCTCAATCCCAAGATTCATAAGGACTGTGGAAACATTAATTCCCTTTCCCCCCGGAAGCATCAGCTCTGAACTTGTTCTGTTTGTCAGCCCCAGTTTAAAATCATCTACCGAAACGATATAGTCCAGAGATGGATTAAAAGTCACTGTGTAAATCATCTCTTCTTTCCCTCCCGTTTTATATTGGTATCCTTTCGGAGTCTTTATTTCACTTGCACCAAAAGATTCCAAAAGTACATATTGTCATGTCTTTTCTGCATGTTCATGACTGTTTTTTGTTTATGATCTTAGTATACTGTCATATTCGTTCAAAGTCAATCAAACTAATTCATAAAAATAATGACTGATTTTGGTTCACTTTGCACAAAAAGTCATAATCAGTCAAATACAAGCAAAAAAAATCCTCTGATCAGGATTGCTATAAATTCCATAATCAGAGGATTTACTGTTTTCTGTTATTTTATTACTTTTGATTCCTTACATTTTATGCTTTTCTGCTGCAAAGAACGCTTTTGTTTCTTTTACGATTACTCCACTTAATGCGAACAATGCGATCATATTCGGAATCGCCATCAGTCCGTTGAATATATCTGCGATCGTCCATACAGCACTTACTGTCATGTACGGTCCGATAAATACTGCCAGAATGTAAAGCCAGCGGTATGTAAGGATTGTTTTCTTATGTCCGTTTGTCAGATATTCCAGACATCTTTCACTGTAATAATCCCATCCAAGAATTGTAGTAAATGCAAAGAATACCAGACAGATCATTAATACAAATGCAGAAATCTGTCCAGGAATCGGAAGTCCATGCTGGAATGCATAGGTTGTTACCTGAACACCTTCCAGACCTTCTACCTGCCATGCACCTGTCAGTACGATGGAAAGACCTGTCATTGTACAGATCACGATCGTATCAATAAATGTACCAGTCATGCTTACAAGACCCTGACGTACAGGCTCTTTTGTCTGAGCTGCTGCCGCTGCGATAGGTGCGCTACCAAGACCTGCTTCATTTGAAAAAATACCACGAGCCACACCTTTCTGCATGGATACGATCATTGTTCCTACCACACCGCCTGTCACTGCTGACGGATTAAAGGCTCCCTTCACAACTGTTACGATAGCTGCCGGGATCTCTGTAATGTTTAAAAGAATCAGCGCTACACTGAAGATCAGATAGATCACCGCCATAAACGGTACAATAATCTGGCTGACTGTTGCAATTCGTTTCAGACCACCGATGAGGATTGCTGCAACACAGGCTGCAAGAATCAGGGAAGAAATTACAACTGCCCAGGAATACTCTCCAAGGAACGGAATATTTACGCAGTTTGATTTGTTCGGATCAAAGAAGTTCTGAACTGCACTGGAAATACCATTTACCTGGCTGAATGTACCGATTCCGAAAAGACCTACACATACACCAAAGAATGCAAAGATCTTTGCAAGCCATTTCCATTTTGTTCCCATACCTTTCTCAATATAATAGAAAGGACCGCCAAGGCTGTGACCGTCTTCTGCTACCACACGGTATTTCACTGCAAGAAGACCTTCGGAAAATTTTGTTGCCATTCCGAAGAATGCTGCAAGAATCATCCAGAATAAAGCTCCGGGACCTCCGGCACAGACAGCAGTTGCAACACCGACGATATTACCGGTTCCGATTGTGGCGCTCAGTGCTGTACATAAAGCTGCGAAGCTGGAAATCTCACCGTCGCCTTCTTCTTCGTTTTTAAACATCCATTTTAATGCAAGGGGTAGTCTTCGTATCTGAAGAAGTCCAAGTCTGGCAGTTAACAGGATACCACCTGCCATAATCAGGACCATAAGGGGCACGCCCCAGACCAGATTGTCTACTGTTGTCAAAAAAGAATTGATCGCTTCCCACATAATAATAAATCTCCTTTTTCTTTTAAAAAGTGTAATATATTGTACAGCTGGGAAACAAAGTAATAACAGACCGTTTCAAAAATCAGAAGTTCAGAAAATACTGTTCATATAGTTCATATGAATCAGCGGGGATGATAAAGCATCCTCTGTCCTTTTGCCTGAGAGATTCAAGACACGAATCAGATAACCATTTGTGGGCAGCTATTGATAATTCGTGTTATTTGCACCTTCGGCCCCCGATCTAACGGGTGTCTCCAGAGAAACGATCCATTTGCAGTTCTTCCCTGCATCCAGGGAACCTGAGAGTTTTACTCCTTCGGCGGGTATAGCCTTTTGTGTGGCTTCCTCTTTCCTGCAAACTTCACCTCGTTAATTTGCTGTTACTGTGGTATACTATAGCTCTTAAATTTGAACTCGTCAATAGAAAATTAAACTTTTATAAAAAAAGTATAAAAATTCCAGAGATTTCCACCTTGTAAAATCCCTGGATATTTAAATAATTTTTATACATCAGCCATATCAGCTGCAAACAGCGCCGCGCCAAGTGCACCGCAAAGCTGAGCCTTGTCACTGATCACCAGCTTTGTTCCAAGCTTCTCTTCCAGTGTCTTTACCAGGCCCTTATTCTTAGAAACACCACCGGTCATCATATATTTCTCCTCACCGCCCACACGTCTGGTAAGGGCGGCAGTCTTTACGGCAACCGCCTTATTCAAGCCATGGACAATATCATCTGTTGCCTTATTCTGGGCGATCAGGGATACAACTTCTGATTCTGCAAATACTGTACACATACTGGAAATTGTAATATCTTCTTTGAATTCTAGCCCACATTCGCTCATCTGATCTAAATTCATTTCCATGGTACGTGCCATCATTTCCAGAAATCGTCCGGTTCCTGCCGCACATTTGTCATTCATAACAAAGTTTGCAACTGCACCGTTCTCATCCAGTCGGATCACCTTGCTGTCCTGTCCGCCAATATCAATAACAGTACGGACTTCCGGATTCAGGAAATGCGCACCTCTTGCATGACAGGTGATCTCTGTGATACTCTTATCACCATTTTTAATAGCTGTACGTCCGTATCCGGTAGTAACCAGCGCATCAATATCTTCTCTCTGCAATCCGGCCTCCTTCAATGCCTCTGCAAGGGCACGGTCTGCTCCGATAGCAGCTCCTGCTCCTGTAGGCAGGATAATACTGGTCACAATCTCATGATTTTTATTTAAAATCACCACATCTGTACTGGTGGAACCACTGTCAATCCCTGCGAAATAACCTTTTCCCATTTTTCTCTCTCCTTTTGTGTCTCCATCTATGGTCTGCTCCAGTGTTTCAGGCTGAATGCTCTCTGCAAAAGCTTCCAGTCTGGTAAGAAGCTGACCGCTGCTCTGAATAGTATAATCTGATTCGATTTTTAAAAGAGGTACATCTGTATGATTCTTGATCTCAGCATATTCGAAGCTGTAAAAATCACAAAACTTCACTGTATGATAAATAATCCCCGCAACAGACGGATCATTATAAAGCTTCTTACGACCTGTCGGGTCCATCATACGCATACATGGAATCTGCCCCAGAATCTCACCTGCATACCAGTCCATCAGTTCATCAAAAGAAGCACCCTCCGGTGGAAGTATATTTCCCACAGAACGGTTATGCACGCAGGTATCATTCTCTACAGGAAGAGGCATAGCTTTGCTGGTCATTTCAAATAATTCCTGCCCCATTCTGGCGCCAAGCACTGCAATATGGGACTTTGTGATTTTCTCCTGTGCATGGAAAGCAGCCCGGAATTTTCCGGCATCAAACTCTGTGCCTTTGTACTGTGCATAAGCCTTCGCCAGCCCTTTTAACTGTACAGCCATACGCTCTCTGCTGCAGGCACTGTCACAGTGAAGCACATCCAAAATATAGAGAAAATCCAGCTTGCCGCTTTCAAGCAGAATGTCATAGACACTCCGGATAGTATCACAGCAGCTCACCAGGACAAGTTCCTTGATTTTCCCCTCCATGACTCCTTCCAGAAGTGTTTTTCCAAAACCGCAGATATTGGGATGTGAAACCTGATCGGCCAGGTCAAATCCCTCCGGCATATGATTAAAGTTCTCACATTCCCCGCCAAGAGATTCCAGAAGTTCAATTGGGGTATATTTACAGACATAGTAAGTTTTATTCATTCTCAGCACCTCCCAGCATTTCCAGAAAAGCTCCCAGCCTGGTGGAAGTCTGTCCTTCTCCTCCATGGCTTCGATCACACCCGTCACCGTCCAGGATCAAAAGGGGCAGACCGGCTTCCTCGAACTTCTTCTTTGCAAGCTGTGCCGCACCAAGCGTATGTTTACATCCCCAATGTCCAAACCACACAGCACCGTCTGCTCCTGCCTGTTTCGCATGGCGGATACCGGCTTCAATCCTTCTAAGGGCACTTCCGTTCAGTGAATGATATACCATTCTTTCTGCCATTGCTTCAAAGGGGTTCTCAGGATCAAAATCCGGCTCACAGGTTTCTGCAAGTTCACATCCTACGATCTGGGCTTTCTCACTGAAGCAAAGCTCCTGGCGCACTGCATCCGACCAGAATGGAATGGTATGCATCCAGTAAATGTGTTTCCCTTTCGCTGCCGGTGCTTTCTTAATATCTTCAAGAAGCATCTGTGTATACTTCTCTTCTTCTGCTGTTCCCAGAAGGATATTGTTTGTCATTCCTGCATACAAGGGTGTGACCAGATCAGAGGGCACATATCTGTTTGCACGCATCTGCTGATATTTTTTGTAATTCTCCAGAGTCCGCTTACTGCAGGCAAGACGTTCCTTTAATCTGTCCTCAGAGATTGTTTTTCCTGTATTTTTTTCCAGAAATATTTTTAAATCCTTTAACTGATCTGCCACATACTGTACATTCTCTGTGGTCTGATTCCATGGTACATCAATGGCAAATACAGGTACCTGGTAAAAATCTGCCAGGGTACGGAAGGTGAGCAGGTTAGCATCGCAGGTCAGGTTGGTATAAACAATACATTTAGGCTTTGGCAGAAGTCCTTTCTGCGCTGCACCAAGAAATGTCTTGTGATAACTGCACAGTGTCTCTGCAATTCCCTGATTCTCTGCCTGCTGCAGAAACGCCCTCTCTGCTTTGCTTGCAGAAAGATAGCAGGAAAATCCCTCTACATTATAGGGATGTAATCCCACCTCCTGCATCATTTCGCAGGGTGTAAAAATACTTACAATAACAGAATCTTCCGGTTTCTGAAGGGGCCACAGCATGGTATCCATCATCAGGTTTGCAAGATGCCTGTCTGCAGGCATCAGTCTCTTGTCCTGCATGTAACGGAACTTCAGATTCTGCGCCTCCCAGCCGGTTTTTAACAGCCGGCGGGCTGACTGAGGCTTTTTATCCGTCAGATTTTCCACATAATGACCAAATGTCTCAATAATCTCCATAGTCTGTCTCTTCCTCATTATGGTAATAATAATTTATCAGTTGCCAGCGTACAAATAGCGCTACGGAATATTTTAGTAATATCTTTTTTTGAAGTCAAGCTGAATTTTCTCCAAAGTTCATCTGTTTTTGCACATTCTTCTTGACAAAAAAGTCTCAAATGATACACTTTTGAATGTATTATTTTTCAAAAAAAGGAAGAAATAATATAGGAAAGATTTTTTACGAAAGGAAGGAATTTTTAAAATGCGTTCATTGACGGTTTATTTAAAAAACTACAAAAAAGAAAGCATCCTTGCGCCATTTTTTAAATTTCTGGAGGTTGTATTTGACCTGATCGTACCTATCGTCATTGCACAGATCATAGATGTAGGTATTGCAAACCACGACAACGGATACATTGTCCAGAGATTTTCTATTCTTATACTAATGGCGGCTCTTGGTCTTGCCAGTACCATCACAGCTCAGTTCTTTGCCGCTAAAGCCAGCGTGGGCTTTGCCACAGAATTAAGACAGGCAGTTTATGACCATGTACAGCATCTGTCCTATACAGAGTTGGATACACTGGGAACAGATACTCTTATCACAAGACTCACCGATGATGTCAATCAGATTCAGAACGGATTAAATATGGGACTTCGTCTTCTTCTTCGAAGTCCGTTTATCGTACTTGGGTCCATGGTCATGGCATTTACCATTGACTTTAAATGTGCCCTGGTTTTTGCTGTTGCGATCCCGTTTCTGTTTCTGGTTGTCTTTGTCATTATGTTTCTCAGTATTCCTCTGTTTAAAAAAGTACAGGGAAAACTGGACACAGTAACCGGACTGACCAGAGAAAACCTTACAGGCGTCCGCGTTATCCGTGCATTCTGCCGCGAAAAAGAGGCAGTTGCAGAATTTGATACCCGCAATCAGGAGCTGACAAAGTTAAATCTCTTTGTAGGAAAGCTTTCCGCTTTGTTAAATCCGGTCACTTACGTACTGATCAATATTGCTACTGTTATTCTGATCCATAAAGCAGGAGTAGAAGTAAATCTTGGCGGTATGCAGCAGGGACAGGTTGTTGCCCTTTATAACTATATGGCTCAGATGATCGTGGAACTGATCAAGCTTGCCTCCCTGATCATCACCCTGAACAAATCTGCAGCCTGCGCAGGACGTGTGGCAGATATCCTGAAAGTGAAATCTACTATGGATTACCCCTCTTCCTCCACATATTCTGCTCAGATATCGAAGGACCTTGCAACAGCAACTGCTGATGCATCACTTTCTGAAAATGCCATCGTATTCAATGACGTAACCTTTGAGTACAGCAAAGCCGGTGCCCCCAGTCTTTCCCATATCAGTTTTTCTGTAAAAAAGGGACAGACCGTAGGTATTATCGGTGGTACAGGAAGCGGAAAAACCACTCTGGTAAATCTGATCTCCAGATTCTATGATGCCAGCAAAGGAACTGTTCTGCTGGATGGTCAGAATATTGAAAATTACACCAGAAGTGATCTCCGCTCCAGAATCGGTGTTGTTCCACAGAAGGCAGCTCTTTTCAAAGGCTCTATCCGGGACAATCTGAAATGGGGCCGGGAAGATGCCTCTGACGAGGATCTGTGGCAGGCACTTACCACAGCACAGGGTAAAGAGGTAGTAGAGGGTAAACCGGGACAGCTTGATTTTATGCTGGAACAGAACGGTAAAAACCTTTCCGGCGGCCAGAAACAAAGACTTACCATTGCCCGTGCCCTGGTAAAAAAACCTGAAATCCTGATTCTGGATGACAGTGCCAGTGCCCTGGACTTTGCCACTGATGCAGCACTGCGTAAGTCTCTCAACAGACTTGACTGGAAAGTAACTACATTTCTGGTATCCCAGCGTTCCTCCAGCATTCAGCAGGCAGACCTGATCCTTGTCCTTGATAACGGTACTCTGGCAGGTAAGGGTACTCATGCTGAACTGCTACGTACCTGTGATACTTACCGGGAAATCTACTTCTCTCAGTTTCCGGAAGAAAGAGCCAGATACTCCTCTGTATCTGCAGGTAATATAATGAAGGAGGTGACTGTATGAGCAGATCAACAATAAAAGATCCTGCTAAAAGCAAAAGCAGCGAAACTTTTTTTAAAGTACTGCGTTTCATCGGAAGATACCGTTTTCTGCTGATCCTCAGTATCATACTGGCAGCAGTTTCCGTTATCCTTCAGCTGTATGTCCCGATCCTGTTCGGAAATGCCATTGATCAGGTCATTGCCCAACATCAGGTAAACTTCGAAATGATGTGGTATTACCTGTCACGTATCCTTGTAATGGTCATCCTCTCTTCTGCTGCCACGTGGCTTATGAATGTGATCAATAACCGCATGACCTACCAGACAGTAAAGGATATCCGTGCCAAGGCCATCCGACACATTCAGGTACTTCCCCTCTCTTACCTTGACGGACACAGTACCGGAGATATCATCAGCCGTATTATCGCAGATACAGATATTCTGTCCGATGGTATGCTGCTTGGATTTACCCAGCTTTTTTCCGGAATCGTAACAATCATCGGAACACTGATCTTCATGTTCTCCAAAAACTTCTGGATTACATTGATGGTCATTGTCCTGACCCCCGTAAGCTTTTTGGTGGCCAAATTTATTTCTTCCCATACCTTCCAGATGTTCCGGAAGCAAAGCGATGCCAGAGGACGTCAGACTGCTCTCATCGAAGAGATGATTGGAAACCAGAAGGTTGTTCAGGCTTTTGGATATGAGGAAAAATCTTCTGAACGCTTTGCAAAGGTTAACGAAGAATTACAGGAATGCAGTCTGAAGGCTGTTTTTTACAGCAGCCTGACAAACCCTTCCACCCGTTTTGTCAATAATATTATTTATGCCTGTGTTGCACTGGTGGGTGCATTCATTATCCCTGGAGGCAGACTGACAGTCGGAGGACTTTCCGTACTTCTCTCCTATGCCAACCAGTATATGAAACCATTCAATGATATCAGTTCCGTTGTTACAGAACTTCAGAATGCTCTTGCCTGTGCAGGCAGAATCTTCGATCTGCTGGAGGAGGAACCGGAAGTTGCAGAGGCTTCTGAGACACTGAAAGATGTAAAGGGTGAAGTAGATATTAAGAATGTGTGCTTCCATTATGATGAATCAAAGAAACTGATTGAGGACTTTAATCTCCATGTAAAACCAGGTATGCGCGTTGCCATTGTAGGACCTACCGGATGCGGTAAGTCAACCTTTATCAACCTTCTGATGAGATTCTATGATGTAAATTCCGGATCTATTTCCGTTGACGGCAAACCGATCAGAGACATTACCCGCCATTCTCTCAGAAGCAGCTATGGTATGGTGCTTCAGGAAACATGGATCAAAAACGGAACTGTCCGCGACAATATCTCGATTGGAAAACCGGAAGCTACAGATACTGAAATCATCGAAGCAGCCAAGCTTACCCACAGCTGGGAATTTATCCGGAGGCTTCCTAAAGGACTGGACACCATGCTCAACGAAGACAGCTTAAGCCAGGGACAGAAACAGCTACTGTGTATCACACGAGTTATGCTCTGTTTACCTCCGATGCTGATCCTGGATGAAGCTACTTCCAGTATTGATACACGAACAGAATTACAAATTCAGGAAGCGTTTGAACGAATGATGGAGGGAAGAACAAGCTTTATCGTAGCTCACAGGCTTTCAACCATCCGAAATGCAGATCTGATTCTTGTTATGAAAGACGGAAGTATCATTGAGCAGGGTACTCATGATGAGCTGATTGCAAAAGGTGGATTTTACCATATTTTATATAACAGCCAGTTTGCAAAAGTTTCTGAATAAAACAAACCAGATAATAAATCAAAAAGGAACAGCTGTCCATCACGGCTGTTCCTCTTTTTGATTTTGTAAAATGTTTTTTTATTTTTATCAGATTGCCCGGGTAGCATCTTTCAGCCATTCTTTTTCTTCTTCGTTCAAATACGGAGAAATCTTCTCATATACCTGTGCATGGTAATCATTGAGAAGGTTACGTTCCCGGACACTCATCAGTTCCGGCACCACTCCATCCAGATCAAAAGGTACCATAGTCAGAAATTCAAAGCACATAAACTGACCATACTCTGTTTTTTCAGCTTTTTTGCAGACCATCAGATTTTCATGACGGATTCCAAATCCATCCTCTCTGTAATATCCCGGCTCATCAGAGGTGATCATTCCCTCCTCCAGCACTGCATTTCCACCCGGAACAATTTTCCATCGGAAGCTATTGGGTCCTTCATGGACATTCAGAAGATATCCTACTCCATGACCGGTTCCATGTTTAAAATCCTCTCCCATTTCCCACAGCGGCTGTCTCGCCAGAATATCCAGATTTACACCGGTACAGCCATGAAGAAATCTGGCAGCTCCCAGATTCAGAGTTCCCCGCAAAACTGCTGTGAAGTACTTTTTCTCTTCCTCAGTAGTCGGTCCCATGACAACAGTACGGGTAATATCAGTGGTTCCCTCTTTATAATGTCCTCCTGTATCTGCCAGAAGAAAGCCGGATGGTTCCAGAGGAATATCCGTTTCGGGTGTTGCAAAATAATGTACAATAGCAGCATGCTTTCCATAGGCAATAATCGGATCAAAACTGTTATCTATGAAATCCTCCTGTTCCGAACGGAATTCATACAGCTTTTCTGCTGCACTTAATTCTGTGATTGGAATCCTTCCAACATTCTTCTTTAACCAGTATATGAACTTTGTAACTGCAACTCCGTCTCTGATATGCGCAATGCGTTCATTTTCCACCTCAACAGGATTCTTCGTTGCCTTGGGAAGAAGTGTAAGATTTTCTTCATCCAGAATCCGGGTGTCTGCCGGAATATTGCTAACCAGACGACTGTTGACTTTCTTTTTGCAGAGAAGAACTTTTTTGTCCTTTTTAAATGTTTTCACATACTCATAGATACTGTCATAGGGAAAAAGGGTCACACCATCTTTTTCCAGTGCTTCCAGTACGTCTGTCTGAAAGGCTTTCTCATTTGCAAAAAGTCTGATCTCTGTTTTTGTCATTACAAGATAAGAAAGAACCACCGGACAACAGTGGATATCTCCCCCACGTATATTTAACAGCCAGGCAATATCATCCAGAGAAGTCAGTACAAATAAATCTGCACCCTTCTTCTCCATTGCTTTGCGGATTCTTGCGCATTTATCAGCTCTGGATTCTCCTGCCCATTTTATATCCAGCTCTGTAACCGGTTCACAAGAAAGTACCGGACGGTTTTCCCATATATCGCCTGCCAGATCGTGATCAACACTGAGAGACACACCGTTTTCATCCAGCATTTTCTCCAATTCTGCTGCCTCTTTTGCACTGACAGTACGTCCGTCAAATCCCAGACACCTTCCCTGTGTCAGATTTTTTTTCAGAAATTCATGAACTGTGGGAACTTCCGGTTCACCCATTTTAAATAAAGTAATTCCTGTTCCCTCCAGCTGATCTGCAGCCTGGATAAAATAACGTCCATCCGTCCATAATCCTGCCATATCCTGCATGATCACCGCAGTGCCTGCAGAACCGGTAAATCCTGTGATATATTTTCTGCATTTGAAATATTCACCTACATATTCTGAACCATGAAAATCATCTGTAGGAATCAGATATGCATCAATTCCTGTCTCTTTCATGCGTGCACGAAGTGCTGCTATTCTATCTTTTACTGTCATTCGTTTTTACCCTTAAGGCTGCTATCTGCAGTCATTTTATCATTTTCGCCAAGTGTTTCGTTCATACTTCCCATACGATATCCCAGAATATCCATGGTCACATAAGTGAATCCATACTCCTTAAATTTCTTTGCAATATCCTCTCGGACATTTTTTTCCAGAAGTTTCGGAAATTCCTCCGGCATGATCTCAATTCTTGCAAGTGAACCGTGAATACGGACACGTACCTGATGGAATCCATAGTCAAGTAAAAGCTGCTCTGCTTTCTCAACCATTCCAAGCTTTTCCTCACTGATGGTCTCTCCATAGACAAACCTGGAGGACAGACAGGCAAATGACTGTTTGTCCCAAGTCGGAAGCCCCAGTTCCTTTGAGTATTCTCTGATCTCCGCTTTCGTCAGCTTCGCCTCACGTAGCGGGCTCTTAACTCCAAGTTCTTTTACGGCGATCAGACCTGGTCTGTAATCGCCGTTATCATCCATATTTGATCCCTCTGCAATATATTCAATCCCATTCTTTTTTGCAATATCGCCAATCTTCTCAAACAGTTCTTTTTTACATAAATAACATCTGTTCGGAGGATTCTTTGAAAATCCTTCAATCTCCAATTCCTCAGACTGGCAGATCACATGCTGAATCCCCTCTTTCTCGCAGAATGCCTTCGCTTCATTCAGCTCTCTTTTCGGGAAAGAACAGGATTGAGCCGTAATCGCAATCGCCTTATCACCCAGCACATCATGAGCTACTTTTAATAAGAATGTAGAATCCACTCCACTTGAAAAAGCAACTGCTACACTGCCAAGTCCCTTCAGATATTCTTTTAAATGTTCCAGTTTATTTTCCATATCAGTCTGCCTCTTGTCCGTTTTTTATTGTACCTGTAGCACTCCTCGTAAATAATGTATATTGATCCGGCTTAACAGAGCGTGAAAGTTGAACTTTCTCAAATGTATTATTTAACAGGGTGCTATAGCTTCATTATAATATAGGCAACGACTGTTCAGCAACCTATTTTTCGCATTGCGAAATGTGTTACTGAAAATAGAACGAACAATATTGATTTATGTTTCTTGTATCTTTTCTAACGCTTCCCCGACTTCTGTTACTTCTTTAAATAGTTTCTAAAGTAACAGCCTCTCTTAACTTCTTTATTTACGGTTTGTCTACTTCTTTTTCTGAAGCAGTTCTCCGTTTGTTTCTTCCCCATTCATACATGACATAATAATTAACCACTACCCCATATTATAAATAATACCCAGAGATACTTATTTCAGACTGATAATCAGATTTTTATTGAATTTATTAATCTATATGTTATGACAACATATCTTTCAGACATGTACTCCGGTAGTCACTCGGTGATATTTTATATCTTTCTTTAAATACTCGGTTAAATGTTCTCTGACTTTCAAATCCACTATCCAGACAAATGTTTGTAATAGAATCACTCGTATTTTCCAAACGATGGCATGCATAGTTCAGCCTTGCATCGTTAAGATATTGATTAAAGTTTCTATGGAATGTTTTGGAAAAGAGTCTGGATAAAACATATTTGCTCACCCCCAGATCTTTTGCCATCTCTTCCAGAGAAAACTTCTTCTTAAAATTTGCTGATATATAGGAAACTGTCTGGTAAATAAGATCGTTGCTCCCCACATTACTCTTTTCTACCAAATTTAATTTTCCTATGCAGCGTGCCAACACAATTTGAAGATATGCCTGTGCAACAGTAATATCCGACTGTTCTGTCTCTAAAATTGCATTTATAACCCTATATACCTCCGGTTCAACCTTTTCCTCTTTGATGATTGGGTATTCAGGAGCCATGGATTGCATGATATCTGCAAATTTGGCTATCGTAAATGGCGATGCAATCAGATAAGTCGCTTTATTTACACCGGGTGTCAGTACCTGATAGTGATGAATAACATCTGGAAATACAAAGCCTATATCTCCTTTTTCCATATGGTATAGTTCCTGTCCGACACCAAATTCTAATGCTCCACTTGTTACACAAACGATCTCCAGTGCATTATGAAGATGTGGTTCAATATGTTTTGACTTCCTATTTATTGCTATGATCTCCTCTTTTGTGTCAACATATTTTAACTGCATGAAATACTCCCCTTTGCAACATTTGTCTATATCTTCTTTCGATTTGGCAAGCAATCCTTTTACACCTATCTTATAATCAACTTGTAAATAAGGAAAGGAGGAATTGCAAATGAGCAACCTAAAAAAATATCTGAATGACCTTTTAGTATTCTACACTGAATATTTTGAGCATCCTTACCATGTATAAATACTAAAAGGACTATTTTGTGAAAACTGAATATTTTCTTAAGGCCATTTCACAAAAATGAAGTGGTCCTTTTTTATTTTCAAAATACAGTTCAATCACTTTATATATAGAAAAAAGCACTGTCTCATCGAGCAATGACCAGACAACGCTTTCTCCTGTCAATTCTAATTTATGTCCGATGCATCTGTTACTTCATCTGCAGCAATTTCTTTTTCTGCTTTCAGTTTTTTATTTGCATCTTCTACATTCATTCTTGAAAGTACAAACATAATCAATACATCAAAGATTAACGGAAGCCAAAGATACATAAACTGCATCATATCAAGTGCAGACTGCGGCTGAGTTGCATTTGTTCCGACATATCCACTGAACTCAAGCATCCATCCAACAACAGCGGTTCCAATACCTCCACCGATTTTTACGCCAAGAGAAGTACAAGAGTACATCGTTCCGTCAATTCTCTTTCCCTGTGTAAGATAAGTGTATTCAGAGCAGGATGCGATAACTGCATTCATATCTCCCTGCCATGGTCCCTGACCTAGGGCTGCAAGAGCTGTAAACGCCATCATCAGCGGAACACTGCCCATATATCCAGCAATAACAACAAGTGCTCTACCAATGACTGCTAAAACATAACCTCTTAAGTTCAGTTTGTACATACCTTTCCACTTACCAACTAAGGTTGGTGTAAAAATTAAGGCAATGATCAGTGGAATATTAACTGCCCATGCAAATTGTCCAAACAAATTCTTATTTTTCAGTACCCATGTCATGTAATAAATGCCAGCTCCAATCATGGCACCATATAACTGCTGTAAAATATATGTTCCACAAATCATCATGTAATATTTGTTTTTAACAAGAAGCTTGAATGCCTGTACCATTCCGTACTTTTCATTATCATCCTTTACTTCTCCTTCGTTAAGTTCTTCCTCAGGAAGTTCCTTAACAGAAAGTGCTGAAATCGTATTTATGACAAGACCAATGATTGCATAGATAATAGCAACCGTTCTCCATGCCGCAGCATCTCCACCACATTTATCTACAAATCCAACTGTAATCGCCTGAATCAGAAGACTTGTTGAAAATGCAAAAATAAAACGGTAAGATCCCATCTGCACACGCTCTTTGCTGTTCTTTGTAATCAGTGACGTAAGTGCTGAGTAAGCAATATTGTTTGCTGTATAAAACACACCATTTAACAGTGTATAAGAGATAAAGAACCATGCGTATTTAGCCGTTGTTCCAAAGCTGACTGGTATTGCAAAGCAGCAGACCAGCGTAATGGCACAACCAATGTATCCGTATAGCATCCATGGCTTCGCTTTTCCCATTTTACTGTGTGTTTTGTCAATCATTGATCCAAAAAATATATCCGTAAAACCATCAAATAGTTTTGATACGGCAATCAGGGTACCTACGACACCTGCAGCAAGTCCTACTGAGTCCGTCAGATAGACCATCATGAAAGATGTCAGGAAGGCATAGACTACATTACCTGCAATATCACCTGATCCATATCCAATTTTGTTATACCATTTCAAATACTTTTTTTCTTCCATCGAATTTCTTTGCTCCTCATCTTCATCGCACTTAGAATCTCAATATGTCTAACCGTATGATGTCTAATTATATTTTTTTCTCTGTTTTTGTCTGATTGCTCTGTATATCCGGACTTTACATTGCAATCAGACTATCCTTCTTTGTTTACGAGTTACATGAAACTTTATTATCCCTTTACATACGGTATCAGCGTAAACTGGAACCGGAATAATACATCATCAAATCGGTACTGATCCAATACAACTGGACCACAACTATTAGAACCAATGCCATTTAATGCGTAGTCAACGCAAAATACTACACTATCTGATTCTGTCAGTTCATAATTATGCGTTTTCTTCTCAAGTTCTTCCTGCGTATAATAAGAAGCATTGAATGAGAAGGCATTTTCCGCAGATACCACAATTCCATATCGGCTGTTGTTAAGCTCTACATATTCACAATCATAATGGCTTCCATTTTCCTGTGGGCGAATATAATCCTCATGCAAATCATCTACATTTGCATGATACAAACCGTGGCTCGCAGCCTGATGTTTGTCACAATAGCTTTCCTGTGGTCCCATTCCAAAGTATCGTGCAGCTGAAAGTTTTTTATCCAGGAACATCCTCACACCAAATCTTGGCAGGTCCGGAAATTCATCATCTTTTGTTACTGCAATATCTGCATCAATCTTTCCAGCAGCTTCTATTTTCCATGTGATCGTCACATCAAGAATCTTCTGTACTGTCTCTGCCACAACGGATGCATGGCTTGTAATTTTCACACCATGTTTTCCCTGCACAACCTCTGTCGTATAGGCTCTTGTGTAAGCCTTATCATAGTGGGCTTTCTTCCATTCAGACTTGATGTACATATCATTATCTGTTGGTGCCCTCCAGATATTTAATTCCATCGGGTGGTTCAGATATTCCCGACCTGCAAATTTCATCTCTGTAAAAAGTGCAGTCCGTCGGTCGATTGTATATGCGAATTCACGACCTTTGATATGAATCTGTGTATCATCTTCACTCACCTGTAATTCAGAATCCGTCACTGTTTTTTCAACCCATTTTTCTGCTAACTGGCATTTGGCATCCTTCTGGCTTACTTCGATCTCATCAAATCCAAGGATATGGTCTTCATCCAACAGTGGCAATTCCTTTTTCAGATGGTAAATAAATTTTAAATAACATTTTCCACTCTCTGGCACATTGATTTTAAGGTTTATTTTTCCTTCACTGTGTGGTGCTGCTGAAACTTCTGGGAGTTTACCTTTGCTGATTACAAGCCCGTCCTGCGTCAGTTCATAACTGATCTTCACATAATCTTTCAAGTCATCAAAATCCATGTAGTTATGAAGCACCAGTTCTCCGCTTTCTTTGTCATAGGAAATAACCCTTGCCGGGCGATAAACATTCTTGTATTCCAAAAGTCCTGTATGTACCGTTCTGTCCGGATATACTAATCCATCCATACAGAAGTTGCCATCATGAATTTCTTCGCCATGGTCGCCCCCATAAGCATATATAGTCTTTCCATTCTCAGCAGTTCCATGAGCAATCGCATGGTCACACCATTCCCAGACAAAGCCGCCGCACATTTTATCATTATCCTGAATCATCTGGAAGTAATCTTCAAAATCTCCAGGTCCGTTTCCCATGCTGTGACAGTACTCTACCAAAAGGAAGGGTTTGCTTCCATCTTTATCCAGATATTCCTGAATTTCGGAAAGCGCTGGGTACATCCGGCTGTACACATCCAGATTGCTATAATCATATGTTTCATCATAATTACGGTATCTTGCACTCTCATATTGTGTGATACGGTCTGGATCAAAATTCTTTGTCCATTCCAGTGCTTTTTCAAAGTTGCAGCCATAAGCACTCTCATTTCCCATTGACCACATGACAATACAGAAACGGTTTTTGTCACGTTCCACCATGAGTTTTACGCGATCAACGATTGCCTCTTCCCATACCGGATCATCTGCAATCTTCTCATTCCATCGTTTGAACCGATTGTAATCGGTGTCTTCTTTTCTGTAGATCATAAATGGACCATGAGCTTCAATATCTGCTTCATCTATTACCATGAATCCATACTTGTCACACATTTCATAGAAAAATGGTGCGTTCGGATAGTGGCTGGAACGGATCGCATTAAAATTATGCTGCTTCATTAACGTAAGATCGGTTGTAATCTGTTCCAGATTGATTGTAAATCCAGTAACCGGATCAGAATCATGTCGATTGACACCACGGAATTTAATCTTCTGTCCATTTAAATAAATAACCTGGTCTTTAATCTCTATCTTTCTTAATGCAATGTGATCTACAATTACTTCATTCTCTGTTTCAAGAATCAGTTTATATAGATATGGATTTTCTGTATTCCAAAGTTCCGGACTTGCGATTTCTAATACAGCTGTTCCTTCTTCAGCAATACTTCCTAGTGCTACAACTGCTCCGTTTCTATCTTCAATCGAAATTTTTACATTTAACGGAGAGTAGAATTTCATTTCAATTTCTACTTTCGCAAGCATATCCTCAATTCTTGTTTTAATATGATAATCACTGATTGCCTGTTTTGGGCGTTTCAAAATGTACACATCCCGGAAAATACCACTCATACGGAATTTGTCCTGATCTTCCAAATAGGAACCATCACACCACTTCATGACCAGAACCGCTATGCTGTTCTCTCCGTCCCGAAGGAGGTCGGTGATATCAAACTCACTGGTCATATGAGAAACCTGGCTATACCCTACATAAGAGCCATTGATCCATACATAAAAGCAACTGTCTATTCCTTCAAAATTCAAGAAAGCTTTTGGTGCATTTTCATCTTTGTGATAGACAAAGGTATGTGCATATGTTCCACATGGAATATCCTGTGGTACATACGGTGGATCAAATGGGAACGGATACCTGATGTTTGTATACTGATGTGTGTCATATCCTGCCATCTGCCATACACTCGGAACCTGAATCTCATCAAAATTTTCTGTATCATAATCTTTCTCAAAGAAGGGTTCCTGAACATCATAGATACTGTTAAAATACTGGAACTTCCAAGTTCCGTTCAATAACTGCATTCGGTCTGACTCTTCCCTGTGCTCCACCAGGTTATCCATTCTTTTGGATGCCGGAATAAAATAGGCTCTGGCTGGCATTGTATTTTCATGCAGTACGCTTAAATCCTCATAATAACGTGGTACAATCATAAATAACTCTCCTTTAATACATATACATTTTTTTGCACTTTGTTTTTCCACAGCAAACCTTGTCTTTTACTTTTATGTTTACGCTTCTCTGTTTTGCTATATATATCTTATCCTAATCTGCAAAACATGTCTATGAATTGGATTAGACAAAATATGCACTAAATGATACAATAACAAAAAAAAAGGAAAAGAGGTGCTACCATATGTATATGAATACCGGTTATTTAAACCACTCCCATATGGATTTCAAAGACAAAAGTCGCCCACTGGTTGTAGGAAGTTGCGGTACTTACCGCCTTTCCAGCCATCCAAAGTTACCAACCTACCGTCCAAAGGGACGCCTGGATTATCAGATTATCTATATCACTGCTGGTTGTGGGCATTTTCATTTTGACAATGTGGATAACGAAACGATTGTCCCCGCCGGTAATATTGTACTGTACAGACCGAAGGAACTTCAGAAATATGAATATTATGGAAAAGATAAGACAGAAGTATACTGGATTCATTTTACAGGCAACAATGTAAAAAATATCCTACGGCAATATGGATTCCCGGATAAAGAGCGTGTATTTCAGGTCGGGACCTCTATGGAATACGAACAGATTTTCAAGCGTATTATCATCGAGCTTCAGCGTTGCCAAGATAATTATGAGGAAATGCTTGTCCTTTTGCTCCGTCATCTTCTTATCATCTTTCATCGGGAACTGACCAGGGAACATATCTCGAAAAATGAATACCTGGATCACGAGATGGATAACGCAGTTACCTTTTTCAGTGAAAATTATAACCAGAATATTAGCATAGATGATTATGCTGCCTCACGTGGAATGAGTGTCAGCTGGTTTATCCGAAACTTCAAAAAATACACAGGTTCTACACCAATGCAGTTTATTGTGGGAATCCGAATTAACAATGCCCAGATGTTACTTGAAACAACAACCTATTCCATCAATGAAATTTCTAAAATCGTCGGGTATGATAATCAGCTTTATTTCAGCCGGCTTTTCCACAAGCTGAAAGGATATTCCCCAAGAGAGTACCGAAAGATAAGAAACAAATTCTAAAATCCACAATATCGCATTGGCTTGTATCGTTATTTTTCTATTTTGCAAAGTCATTAGTTTCGCTTCTACTTGTGACGTATCAAGATCTGCCGTCACTTTTATTTTAAAATATGACATGTAAAACCTCCTTGTATATTATTATATTATGATATTATTTTAAAAAATTGCATAAGAAAAGAGACTACCTATTACGATAGTCTCTTACATCCTTAATAAAAGCATAATTATTTTTGGATGGGCGGTGTATCCATCATCTCAGGTACTCTTTTCAGAGTGCGTCAGGAACCTTTTCTGACCTCAAAAATAATTATGCTTGTTATTATCATATTCACTTTCTATAAAAAGAAATACTATTTAATTTCTTCTTTGTCAGGATTATTCTTTCTGTTTTCAATGCTGTTTTTTTCACACGTTACTGTTCACTCCGTTCACAGTAACGTAGCCAAAATTCATTCCAGATTGCCTGCGGCAATGGAATTTTGGCTTGTATGTCTCGGGATTTTGGCATATTCATGCCAAAACACCTCGCGGGACAGTGGTGTGTGAACAGTAACTTTCACACTCAGTAATAACTTCCTTAATCCTTCCACTATGCAAACGTCTTACTATTTTTGATTCTTGTACTTCATGCATAGTTGCAACATATAAATAGTCCCCATCTTTATCTAATTTTATCCCAATTAAAATATTATCTTTATAACACTTAATTAATTCAAAAGAACTATTTTCCTTTTCGTTTGGATTAACTCCCGAGGGCTTTCATACTGCTCATATTAAATTGTGATCATTCTACGTTCTCAAACATCTCCGCTAATGTCATGGAGATTTTCGGAAAGTCTTTCAATGTCACCACTGTATCTGCATTATAATGTTCTTCTTCTGAATCATCCTGAAGAATGTAACTGTATTTCAAATCATATTTACCATTTTCCAGATAGTAGATTTCTACAGCCCGCTCTCTTGGTGAAATGATCCAGTATTCCTCAACTCCTGCATTCTGGTAAAGCTCCTTTTTGACAGTCTTATCTCTCAATGCAGTCGCAGGACTAAGAGTTTCCACAATAAATCTGGGTGTACCAGTATAGGAACCACCTTTCAAATGCTTACGATCACATATAATCATCACATCTGGTATCACATAATCATTATTCTCCTGTGCATGATATTTATAATCCAGATTCTCCATGAAAACCAAGCACAATGTTCCTTTTAATCCACTTTTTATAATGGAATAAATATTACCATCTACAATCCCATGCTGATAATTTGGTGACGGTGACATATCATAAATCACACCATTGATCTTCTCTTCTTTTCTATATTCCTCTTCAAGTAATGGCATATTCACTCACCTCCTACAATTCCATACTATATCTTAGTAGTCAATCTCATCAAACAGATCTTCAAAGGTTATCTTAATATTGGGAAAATGAACCAATCTTAATTCATCCTTGTTTTCTTCGCTAATAGTTTTCCAGAGATAATATTTGGGAATATCATTCTCATCATAGTCCAGTTCATAAATCTCTATTGTTTTTGTACGCCAATCAACAATCCAATATTCCTCTATCTCCTGTTGCGCATATAATTCCATCTTTTCTGTACGATCATATTTTTCGGTTGATGGAGATAAAACTTCCATAACAAAGCGTGGGGCATCTGTAAATGTATTCCCTCTCCTGGATTTAGTACGACAGTTTATAGAGGCATCAGGAATGACTATCTTATTATTTCCCTCAGCATCTTTAAAACGGTACTGTACATTATCGGAATAAACATAACAAGTGCTGTTTTTTAACTGATATCTGACCGCAGCCACAAAATTGACAATAACTGATGAATGTTCTGGTGTAGCACCTGCCATATCTGTAATCTTTAAATTCCAATCCATTCTATATGCTCCCTTCGATGAAAATAAAGCTTTTTATATTGTCAAATCTATCATCATTTTGTCTATATCTGTATACGATTTTCCTAGAGAAGGATTCTGTTTCATCTGTTGTACTTCATTAATTGCAGATATAGTCTCACTGTTTGGTATTTCTCTGGTAACTTCTCTTGAATAAATCTCCCTATGTTCTTTATTCAAAATTATCATTTAGCAAGCTCCTTATATGCTTCCATATTCTGTTTAATTAATCGTTCCGAAATTGCTGTCACATCTTCTACGTCTGCTATTTTCTGTGCTTCTGCCAGATTTTTATAATCCTCGTATACGAAATCTGCATTCATATATTCTTTTGCACGTTTTGTCATATTATCACTCATAATTCCATACTTCCGAAATCAATCACAAAATCTTCATAGATTCCCACTTTAACAAAATCCTGTAAGGTATAATCATTAACACTTTCATCACCGGTAAAATTATATACTATAACACGATTCTTCTCAGGATCAACAATCCAATATTCCTTAACACCTGCGAAACGATATTTCAGAAGCTTCAACAGGTAGTCCATTTTCTTACTTGCAGGTGACACAATCTCAATAATCCAATCAGGTGCGCCCTTACATCCTCTATCATCAAGCTTATCTGGATCACAAATTACAGAAATATCTGGCTCTACATAGGTATTACTTCTTTCATCCAAGTAAACAGCAAATGGTGCAGCATAGACCTCGCATTTTCCTTTATGTTCTTCAATATAACGATCAATAATACTGACAAGTCTTGTTGAGATACGCTGATGCTTTCGGCTTGGTGGTGCCATCATATACATACGACCATCAATCAGTTCTGCTCTTTCTCCATCTGGTAAAGCATATATATCATCTATAGTATAAGCTTCTTCTTTCAATAATGGCATGTTATCACCTCCAAGTGAGCTTAGCTATAAATATATTATAATATAGATTATGCCTATTCAGCAACCTGTTTTTTGATTCTGACAAAACAGATATAGATATCAGCATCGGCAGCAGTCATCTTAGACTCCAGATCATGGGTTGCAATGATCTTTGTTGTCGGAAGCTTCTGCAGGATCCGTATCAGCCGTCTCCGGTTCTTTGGGTCTAATGCTGTTGATGGTTCATCCATCAGCATTACCTTTGGGTTCATTGCAAGGATGGTGGCTATGGCAGCCATTCTCTTTTCGCCACCTGACATCTTATAATTCTGGCGGTCTTTCAAATGTATAAGGTCCAGTTCTTCCAAGGCCTCCCTGGCAAGCTGATCTGCTTCTTTTCTGCTCTTACCATAATTTAATGGTCCAAATATCATATCTTCATAAACCGTCGGCATAAACATCTGATTATCAGAATCCTGAAACACATACCTCAGGCATTGCCAGATTCTACTTGAATTTTCCTGATTTACTTCTATTTCATCAACAGTGATCTTTCCCTTTGCAGGGATCAGTCCCAGCATTGCCTTCATTAGCGTAGACTTCCCTGCACCATTGGCTCCGATCAGACCCACCTGTTCTCCTTCACTGATATGGAAAGACACATAATTCAAGGCATTTTTCTCTTCTCCATATCCAAATACTACATTTTCAAATTTTATCATTTTCGTCTACACTTTCTATACAAACATTCTTCCCAGCAGCACTGTGACTGAGCATGTTCTCATCAAAATAAATACTGATACCCAGAAAATCACATATCCCCAGGATACAAGTTTGTTATATACTTTCTCTGCATAATAAAACTCCCCATGGAATCCCCGCAATTCCATACTTTCGTATAATGCAACTGCCCGATCCATGCTTCTTAAGAGTAGCTGCCCTAAAAAAATGGGAGGTTTCACTTACCTCCCATTTTCCCAAAAATCCTTTTATTTCAGTTTTTATAATGTTTCAAGAAAACGCATAAATGCTTCTCTTCCCTCGGTCGTACATTTGTATACTCCTGCGTCTTCCAGAACATGGGTAAATACGATTCCAATCTCTTTCTGAAGAATGCCATGGATGTTTTCTTTTGTGATTTCCGGATATTTCGGAAGGAACTTCTTAACCCACTCTGCATGTTTCTCAATCTGTTCATTTGAAGAAATATCTTTGCCTTCGAGAATATACTCTTCCAGAAGTTCCATCTCACCTTTTAATCTGGCTGGAAGAACTGCAAGTCCCATAACTTCGATCAGACCGATATTTTCTTTCTTAATATGATGATATTCTGCATGCGGATGATACACGCCCAGCGGATGTTCTTCTGTTGTAATGTTGTTTCTTAATGTCAGATCCAATTCGTAGATATCCCCTACTTTACGTGCAATTGGTGTAATTGTATTATGAGGCTCTCCATTGGTTTCAGCATAAATAAATGCTGCTTCGTCAGTATAACCTCTCCATACTTCCAGCACATGTGTTGCCAGATCTACCAAACGGTTAGAATCTTTATGACGAATACGAAGTACAGATAACGGCCATTTTACAATTCCAGCCTCTACATCTTCAAATCCCGAAAGTACCACGTGCTGCTCAATTGGTGCTTTTGCCATTGCAAATGTATAATGTCCACCCTGGAAATGATCATGGCTTAAGATCGATCCGCCTACGATCGGCAGATCTGCATTAGATCCAAGGAAATAATGCGGAAACAGTTTTACAAAATCAAACAGTTTAATGAATGCATTTCTCTCGATTTTCATTGGAGTATGCTGGCAATTAAATACAATACAATGCTCATTGTAATATACATACGGAGAATACTGGAATCCCCAAGGAGTATCATTGATTGTGATCGGAATAATCCTGTGATTCTGCCTTGCCGGATGATTAACACGTCCCGCATATCCTTCATTTTCCGGGCAAAGAAGACATTTCGGATAGCTTCCGGATTTTACATTCCTTGCCGCGGCAATTGCTTTTGGATCTTTTTCCGGTTTGGACAAATTGATGGTAATATCAATCTCACCGTATGGACTGTCTACCTTCCACTTTTGATCCTTCTCTACGCGATATCTGCGGATATAATTGCTGTCCTGACTCAGTTTATAAAAATAATCGGTTGCTTCCTTTGGGCTTTCTTTATATTTATCCCAGAATTCTTTTTGCACCTGGCCTGGACGCGGCATCAGACAGTTCATTAATCTGGTATCAAATAAATCCCGGTATACAATACTGTCTTCGATCAGTCCTCTTTTTACGGCTTCATCCAGCAATTCACCCAATGTTGCTTCAAGATTAACAGATTCCTCAATGTTGTCCGGTTTCTCATAGTCATCCTCATGAAAAACGTCCAGCAGAAGATTTGTTGTGTAGTTTCTTTCACATTCCGGTGTCAGACCTGTTGTAATTCCATACTGTACCAGTTTTGCAATGCTTTCACTTAACATTTTTCTTCCTCCTGTGCTTCACTTTTAAATTTATATTTTTGGTAACATATATACCGATTTCCCTGATAAGTCAGCATACCTCGATCGCCTTTTTCCAATTCACGAAAATCTCCCTGTTGCATTTGAAATTCCATCAAACTTCCATCTGTCATCTCAAATACAACGCGAAACCAAGGTACATGTGCTTCAGACTGCATATGGGTATAGATTCCTTGCTTCTTGTGGATCTCACATGACTAAAGTCACATGCTCCTCAGCCGCTTTAAGCGACAAGGCTAAATATCGGCGGATACGCCTGTAACTTAGGATATGCGCAGTCATGCGCTTTTTTCCATGCCAGATATGGCAGGTTCCCACACCACAGGTAGTCCGCTGTATATCTGCCTGTGTTTATGCTGCTCTTAAGAGTTCCATTTCTAAAAATAGTTCTCTTAAGTCCGCATATACACATGAGATCCTACGCTTTACTGAAGGGACTTTTGCCTCCAGCAAAGACCTTTCCGTTACCGGAATGGGTTTTAAAAGTTCCCGTATAAAATATCTTGCTCCAATATTATAGGACGCTGAAAGATCACAGTTATATCTTTTTCCATTCTGGAATGTACATAAACTGTGATTGCCCGGATCGCGGACAACTGTTCCTGACCCATCATAGGCAAGCCTGCTGGTATTCCATGCACAGATTCTGGAAATCCGCATCCCTCTGCGATGCGCCTGATGTTCACATCTTTTCTGGATATCTCTTTTTCTCCACAGATGCAGCTTCTGTTTCTTTCTTCCGGATATCTTTCCTTTTATTTCCAGATACTCAAACACAATCACATCCACATGGTTTTCTTCTGCATATCCTGTGACTGCACCTGCAATCTTTCTTCCAAGTTCTGTGTTAAGACGCTTCGCGTAGGCCCATCTGCTTTTCACCTGTGCAGAACCATGTTTCCTCTGGAACCTGCTTATTCGTCCCAGCACACGGTACATCCGGTCTTTTTCACTGGGAAAATCAATAAACTTTCTTCCCAGGACAGTTCCATCTGCCCGCATAATGGTACAGACTGCATCCGTATTGAGTCCTAAATCCACACTGCAGATGATCTGTTCTTTTACAGGTGTCTTTGTAAGCGGCACTTCTTCCGTATAAGAAAAGCGCAGGAAGTATTTACGATGCCTTTTTTCCAGCACGGGTGCTGCAGCTTTTTTTCCTGCCCAGTTCTTTCTTAGATATTCCATATCTGTATGGCTGAGGCTGACCCGGAACCATTTCCAGTCATGACCATCATAAAGTTTCAGGCACGCTCCATCTTTTTCTTCTGTATCCTCACGATACATCACATCTCGGTAGAATACCGGCATGGCATGATTATCACACACCAGCTTCGGCCTGCCGCCTTTCTGATCCGTTTTTTTCCACAGTTCCATCCTTGTCTTATATGAGGATACACTTCCCAGGGCATGCTGGATAGCTGCCCTTCTGAGATAAGAAGGCATCTTTGGAAAACGCAGGTCAAAATCAAACCTTGCCTGGTTCTTTTTGGTGGTATGTACCAGATGTTCTGCCGTGTTGAAACGGTTTTTAGGTTCTGTGATCACTGCCAGTTCATCCCATATCTGGGCATAGATCTCAATCAGACAACTGACCGCAGAACGATAAATATCCAGTGTCTGGCGGATCGGGATATTTTGTTTTCGCAATTCTACACCATAACTGGATACTGTCCTCATCTTTTTTCCTCTTTCTTACAAATATAAAAAACGGATTCTTTCAGGTTACTGTTTTTCTTTTTGCCCCTCGATATAAGAACATACCTGTTCCCTGCTCCTGTCACTCACCGTTACTGCACAATAAGATGGATTCCACAGATGCCCTCCCCAAAGCTCTTTCTTCAGTTCTGGATGCGCAAGAAACATCTGCCGGGCAATGTTCCCCTTCATGATCTTGATCATATCAGAGATATAAAACTGTGGTCTGCAATCTACAAGCAGATGGATATGATCCGGCATAACCTCCATTGCCAGAATCTGAAATTTATATTCTTCTGCAAGATCACAGAGCATTTCTTTGCATTCTGCATCAATACCATCTTTTAAAACCTTTTTCCGATATTTTGTGCACCATACCAGATGGTACTGTAGGGAATACACATATCCTCTACCATATGAAAGTTCATTATTATTGATATTAAACATATTTTTCTCCATGTTTATATTATATCATATGCAAGAAGTGTTTGCAAACATTTGTTCTGCTCGTTTTTTAAAAAAAGTGCGCCTAACTCATCACTAAGTAACGAGAATGCGACGCACAGTTATTCAATTCCTGCCGAAATCCATACGGTGTCCAGAAGCTCATTCCACCGATATGCAGATAGTTGAAATTCGCCAGCTGATAAAGGAAATTGTTCTGCATACCAATTCCGGCAGATGGAAGTATGGTGGAGAACCATGTTGCTCCCATCGCCACATAAGCAAAAAGCGGCATGAAAAGAACCACAATAGAGATCAGTAAAACCGTCAGGGTATCTTTAAACTTCGCAGACAGGAATAGCGTACAGCTAACCGTTGCTAATACGGAGAGCAAGCCTGCTGCGGCAAGAATTATCTGCAACTGTCCCAGATTGATGTTTGGCAGGTTAATGATAGAGTATAGCATCTGGAATGATGTTTTTAAGCAATCCGTACCGAACGCTGCATCTAAAAGAAGCTGCCCACTACGGACAGCCTCTTCTCTATAATAAGATTTTCATTACTGATATATGTCCACCAATCCTGTTTTTAACATTGAATCTGAAAACTCATATGCAGCTCCATCACCGTTAAGATTCAGATACATATTATTCAAGTCATTCTCATTTACGATCCATGCCATATTCACCTGTATACTCTCACCAGGTTTTAATGAAGAAATATAGTTTCCTCCATTTCCATAATCCTCTGATATACTGTTGTATGTCATTTCAGCTGTACGTGCAACACCATCCCATATAACACGATCGTAGTCATCTCCGGACTGTTCTGTCGGATCGTAAATTTGATATGATCCATCTTCATGGTCCATCAACAGCAATGTACCAATATAAAGCATATGGTTAATTTCTTCATCTGACTTATTGGTATAAGTAACTGTCGCATAGACGAGCTTTTGTTTCACACTTTCTGTTTTTACAATCTCATCCACTGAATCAATGCCATTACCGGACTTAATATAAGACAGCGTATTATTTACTAAATTTCCATCAGTTCCAACTGCATCAGTCCATTCTTCCGGCACATTATTCTGACCAAGCAGCTGCAGATTGTCCTCCACCTGAACAGCATCAACACAAACTGAAATTTTATCATTTTCAATATAGTTGCCATCTCTGTCTTCACCAGATGCTGATATATCAAACACTTCACCAATCTGATGCATTAGCAATTTATTATCTGCAATAGAAGTCATCACTGCTTCTCCCGATGATTCTTCAGGGGATACCATTTCGCTCCACGTATACAAACCAGCGGTTTCAATCATTGTATCATTTTCAGTGATTACAAGGTTTTCTACCACTTTAATGGCATCCTCTTTTGAAATATCATCACCGATATAAACAGTAATTACACGATATACATCTGGGCGAAGAAGGTAAATCCTTTGATTAAAAGATCCATCCTCTGCCAGGTCATTATATTTAAGATATACACCTTCATAATTGCCAAAAGTTCGTTCCTCACAGTCAACAACATTCTTATCTTGCATTACTTTGCTCAAATCATCCTCGTCTAAAAGCACAGATGCAAAGCTGAATCCTCCGGTTCGATCATGCTCAGGATATTCCAGATGAAATTCATCAATCCATTCCATTCCTTCTGGAATATATCCTGCTGAGATATCTATATCATGAATTCTTTCAGGAAGATTAATTTTCCCTGTGCTGCCATCCGCCTTAATTCCCGTTACGATACTGTAGGCTCCTTGTTTTTCTAAAAACATATGATATAATTTGGTACCTGCATAGACTATGGTCGATGTAGCCAATACACATACGGCTATTGCTGCAGCCACTCTGGCACCTGTCCATTTTTTCACTCTCCTTGTCTGAATATTAACCACCTTCGTGTCCTGTAGCTGTTTTTTCACTTCGCTTTGGATCATCGTGTGGATGAACTCCGGAGTTTCAGGAATATCTTTTTTCATATCTTCTAACCTCATACTGTCAACTCCTCACTTTCCTGTAAATTACGCTTAAGCTTTCCCCGTGCTCTGGCAAGTCTTTTTTGAACTGCTCCCTCGGTTATCTCAAGAATCTGCGCAATCTCTTTTATGTTGAAATCCTCAATATAGTACAGAATAACTGGCATTCGTAATTCTTCTTTCAAAGAATTTACGGCTCTGTACAAGTCGCTATAGTCAGTTCTCTGATCTGTCTCAATTTCTGTCATTTCACTCATCCCTTCCAAAGAAACAAGTTTACTCGACTTTCTCAAAAGAGTATAACACTCATTGATCAATATACGAATCAACCAAGTCTTGGCATATTTGTCATTTCTCAAAGTTCCAATCTTTGAAAATGCCTTAACAATCGTTTCCTGAATAGCATCCGCACAATCTTGATCGTTAATTAAAATTGTTTTGGCAGTAGAATACAATTGTCTCTCTGAATTGAGAATCAACGTCCCTAATTCTTCTTTGGTCACTTTAACACCACCTTCTTTAGCCGGCCGGCAATTTTCATTTACATAGATTAGACGTACAGTTTTTCAAAATATCCCCAAATAAACTTTATTTTTTTAATAATAGAGGAAATAAATCTTTCCCCTCTGTTGACATTATACACCTGTCTTACTTCTTACCCATATACAATTGTGAAGGCTTTTTCCAACGTCGGTACATTAAAAAACGATAACTATGCCCGGACCTGGTTAATCCGTATCTTAATCAACGAATGTTACAGCCTTGTGCGTAAATCCAGTAAATTTATCCCATTGGAAAATCTAGCTGACAGACAGGAGCCGGAATCATCAACGGTATCCAAACAGATTTTGGCTTTTTGCACAACATCAAAATCAAAGAAAGAGCTTGCAGCATTTTGCGGCTTCAAAGATTTAAGAAACTTCATTTTGAATAAACAAAGGAGCAGGGCATTGGGTAGCATCCCCATTGTCCTGCTTCTTTGTTTATTCTGTATAGATGTTCCCATTCTCATCCGTCCAGGTGCCATCACCATTGTCTGTGTATCCGACCCCATCTGCGTCACAATAGTAATAATCTCCGTTTGTTGTTTCTTTTACAGTAACGGTACCGTTACTGCCCTGGAGTTCATGCTGTTCCAGTTGGTTTCCGGAATAATAATCTTCGTCATTCCAGGTACGATATGAATTGCCATTAGCATCTGCCCAGTTTCCATCTCCCTGATAACTGTATCGGCTCCCATAATAATCAGAATAGGTCCCATCTCCGTTATCGTAAAGAACTCTGGATTCTTCATCTCCTCCACCCGGTGCTACAATTGATGCTACACCGGAAGTAGTAGTGAATCCACTGGTATATGGTACGCCTGCTGGCAGATTTTCATAAGATGAAACAGACCCGTTGTTGTCAGAGGTAATTCCATCATCGGTCGTTTCACTTACCTGTCCGCTGTTTTCCATGGCAGGTTCATCATTTGTTTCCGCATCCGCTTTTTCCTCTTCGTCTACAGAATCCTCTGTATCTGTATTCTCTGTCACTCCTCCTTCGTCCTGTGTTTCAGCAGCTTTCTGCATAGTTACCATTTCAGAAAACGGTGCATAATCCGGTACATTATTTTTCTCTGGATCTGCATTTTTTTCAATACCAGACTTCTCCGTCTCTACTGAAACTGTATCTGTCCCGGCAGAGACATTAAATACCAGATTACCGCCTGCAAGCAGCAGCGTCACAAGAATTCCCGGAAGAATTCCTTTGCGGAGTTTCCGAATGTTCACCATATACAGAATCCGATCTTTAAACACCATTTCGCTGTCATTAAGACTTGCTGTCACATATGGAATCTGATTTTCCATGGCCACTGTCCTGAGAAGCAGCTGTCGATATAATTTATGTTCCTTTTTATTAACTCTGCGAACAACCGCTGTATCACACAGATTTTCAATATCCTTATCCGCTTCTTTCAGCATGATAAGAAGAAAGGGATTGAACCAGTATATCGATGCACAGATTCGAAGGAGCATCTTATACCAGAGATCCCGATGGCAATAATGTGTAAGTTCATGGTAAAAGATAAGTTTTCTTTCTTCTGCTGAATACCCGGTTGCTGGTAGATACAATTTTGTATGTAAAAGTCCTGCAAGAAGCGGTGTGGTAAGACCTGCGTTTTGCCTGAGCTCCGGTATTCTGCGTACGTGCTTCTTTTGACACGCTGCACGGTACATCTGAATACTCACCGTATCACTTACCTGTAGACTCATCCGTTCCAGATTCCTTATAGAAAAATAATATGCCAGCAATTCTCCTGTCAGTTTAAGTACCGCTACGCTCAGCCAGACAGCAACAAAAATCACAGCCACAATTCCCAGCCATTTATCTGATTCGTACCTGACAGTTCTCTTTTGTTCCGGGATTTCTGTCAGATTTTTCATGTCATTGCTCGCAGATGATACGGTTTCTGTTATCTTCTGACTTTCCTCTGGTCTGACTGCGTAATCCGTTATCTTCGGGTTTTGCGTATTCTGTTGACTGCTTCTAAGTACTTTGAAATCCACCAGTGCCAGATTCGCCGGAAGGCGCACCGGAACACAAAGGCTTATCGTAATCAACAGCCAGATAAAGTACTTCCATCTCGCTGATACACGTCCTTTAAACAGAGTCGCAAGCACTTTTACCAGTAAAATTACTATTGCTGCAATAATATTCAGTTTCAGAATGTGCAGAACAAGAACCTCCATAATTTGCTATTCCTCCCTGTCCTCCAGGTTCTTAAGAAATTCACTGAGATCCTGGACTTCTTCCGAGCTGATCTTCTTTCCATGATAAAGTGAAGTTACAAACTTTTTTAGTGAATTCCCATAAAGTTTCTCAAGAACACTCTGGCTTTCATGTGCCTGATAATCTGACTGCGAAACCAAGGGTGTATACAGATTCATTTTTCCCTGTTTCGTCACTTCCACGAAATTTTTGTTCTCCAATCTGGTCAGCAATGACAAAATTGTTGTTGATGCAAGCTTTTTCTTCGTATTGATCACTTTTTCAATCTCCGGTCTGGTCATTGGCGGAGTATTATTCCAAAGAACGAGCATAATATCCAACTCTGATTCCGGAAGTCTCTGGTAAGTTTTTTTCACTTTTTCATACCTCCTGTTACATATTTTCTACAAATGTAGGAATAATTCTATTTTACCACGGTTCACGGAAATGGCAAGGGCTTTTGCACAATTTGCAAATGCCCTTGCCATTCCTGCAGCTACTGACCACTATCAGTCTATTTCTGTATAACTGCTGCCATTTTCATCACTCCATGTCCCGTCTCCGTTGTCCGTAAATCCTGTACCATTTTCGTCCTGGAAATAATAATCACCATTTGTAGTTTCCGTAACCGTCACAGTATTACCGTTTGCATCCTGAAGGTCATGCTGTTCCAACGTATATCCCAGATGATGAGTGTCATCATTCAGAGCTGAGTAGGTATTTCCATTTTCGTCGGTATAAGTTTCATCCCCATTATCGGTATAGTTCATTCCATCATCTCCACGATATTCACAAGAATAATCTTTGTGAAGAATGTAATTAATCTCAATGGTATTTCCATCACTGTCAACTAATGTCATTGGTGAGGTAGTAAGGATATCTGAATCTCCTCCTGACTTCTGACTGGCAGTATCTGTAGTTGCCTTATCAGAATCATCAGAAGAATCATCGGTCTGGTTTTCATTCTCCTGTCTGGTAAGCGAAGGATTTCCGGGATAAGAAATATATTCTACAAATTTTCTGACGTCACTGATGTCATCTGCATCTTTTGCATATCCCACTGCCATATACAGGCTATTTCCCTCTGAATAAATTGTCTGATAGCAGGCATCGTATGTGTCATTGCATTTGGCAATCCCTGTTTTGACATCCTCCAGCGAATATTTATAGATATTTACATAATCATTTCCGTTCGTATAGCTTGCATAGGTACCTTCAGTATCTGCTTTTTCCCATTCAGATCCAGCCGGCGGCTGTGTATAGAAATCGTTATTTCCTGCTGCCATAACCGTTGCAGCTGAAAAAATCCCAAGTGTTGCTACCGTCATAAGTGTCATAAATTTTGTCTTCATCGTGGATTCTCCTAGAGTTTTATTTTCTACATCTGTAGAAGTTAATTATATTCTACAACTGTAGAATATAATTGTCAATTTTTTTTTTATATTTTTTTATCAACTCAGTTTAATTTCTATTTTTCCTTCCACTGGGCTATATAAATCTAGAGGATATTCATCACTTTCATAAACACGTCCTTCGCCTTCTCCAAATGATTTTCGGCATACTGGACATGATAGCCAGAACTAACATTTTTTTATTTTTCTGCAATCGTATTTCCATCAAAAGTTCCGTTTTACAACATTCCTGCAGTAAAAAAAGGCCTTCCCGGATAGACCATTATTGTTCCTGTCCATCCAGAAAGACCTGAAAATTAAAATGTTATATTTCTTAGAAATTTTCCATTAAATTTCTGCAAGCATTTAAATAAAATCATGGGGCTCGTTTTTCGCAAACTTCCCATCTAGGAAAGCAAAAGTTTTGTCTTTCATCCATGTTCCCATAAATGCTCCGAAAAGCAGGATAACTACAACCACCCGCATAGCAGGTGGTTTATTTGTTTCCCAAAGTTCCGTTTTTCGGATCAGCAAAAAATTTTACAATGGAAGAATACGGTAAAAGTCAACGGATTTTTTTTACCAGTTTTACCCAATTTCCAGCTGTTCAAAAAAGACAGCCACATTGCAATAACTGCAATAACGATTCAGTGAATTATTTCCATCCATGATAAATTCCCAGGTATCTTTATAAGTACCACATACATAAAAACCATCGTCATGTAAATATTCCAGGAATTTTTCCAGCTGATCTGTATATTGGTCTGCGATGTCAAATGCCAGATCTTCCTTTTCATCATCAGTCAGATTTTCTGCCCGGTCATGCAGCACATGTTCCATATTTCTGGAAAAATAGTAGATCTCGTAGGGAAATCCTGCCACAGTTTTCCGGTTATACAAAGAATATACAATCTTTCTCTTGCTTAGATTTCTACGGATCAGCCGATCCTTATTTTTTGCCTCTATATGTGCATCAAAATATTTCGTTCATGATCGTTTACCAGTTTCGTAAATATAACAGCCAGTGCATCTTCATCCGTCGGCCCTTCTACAAGAAACAGAATAACTTTTTTAGTCATTAGCACGTATCCTTCCTGCCCGCCTCATAGCAAGCTCCATCTCATATATATTTGTTTCATTGTAGAGCTTTTCTTTTTGCCCGCCAAGCTTGATTGTCCGCAAATAAGATAACCGGGTATTTTGCGTATTTTTGATATAAGTAGATTTTATATAGCAATTCTCAGGATTCACAGTCGTATAAAGCAGAGCATCGTTTTCAAGGATTTCCAATGGGCGTAAGTTATGTGATGTAAAGATCAATTGTCCTTTAGCTTTATCCTGCATAACTTCTAGGCATTCTCCCAGCAAATACTCATAAATACCAGAATCCAGCTCGTCTACCACAAGGCAATAAGACTCTCTGTTATAGCAGGCAACTAAATTACTGCAAATAGAAATCAGCTTCTTTATTCCTGCGGATTCATACAAAAGCGGAATCCGGTTCTCTCCACGCATGGCAATGATTTCAAACTGCACTCCGTCTTTTCCTTCCTTCAATAGCTTATCAAACGCATTATAAATTTCTATATTGATCTCAGGTATTAATGATTTTATTACAATATTGATCTGCTTGATCGTATTTGCTACATAAGGAAAAACTTCTTTTGGCACCACATTTATATCTGTGAAGCGTAAGAAGATGCTTTCGCCTTTTTTTGGTATCGTATCCGGCCAGTCAATATTAACGGGCATATTTTCCAGATTTAAGGATAAATAACCGTATTGCGCGTTTTCAACAACAGCAAGATCATAAATTCCATATTTCTGAAAACACTGACTCAGTAGAGAAAGCAATGCAGCCTCACCTTCAGCTTTTTCAAAGACTTCCTGTGCTTTTCTTGAAAATAAAAAGGAACTTACCTCCGGAACACCCTTTTCCTCATTATAGTTCTGTGTTGCCTGCTCTGCGACTCCAAGTGCAATAACATTCTGGATATCCTTAGAAAAACGCTCATACAATTTCACCGGACGAAAAAGCTCTTTCCTGCCTTTTTGGTAATCAAAAACAGGTGTGATCCGTTTTCCTTCGGACATTTCTCTCTGGCTGAATTTTTCTTTGCTGATGCAGAAGCTCTTTTTACCGTTTTTCTGCAGTTCAATTTCATATTCTACCAGATAGCATTTTTCTTCGATTTTTAGTTCAAAGCGATACTTTACAGTGGAGGTACCACTTGCTTCATTTATATAGTAATAAAAATTCGCCGGGATCTGACGTCCGGAAAGAAGATATTTCAGCAATACCATACAGTCTACAACTACTGTTTTTCCAGATCCATTAGCTCCATAGATTCCTAAAATGCTTCCCTTTTTATTTTGGGGCATTTCAATTTCACCATGTATCACGTTTTTTATGTTGTTGATTTCTATTCCCAAAAGCCGAACAACGTATTTCATCTCTATCACATCTCCTTTCAGCTCCATTCACCTGTACTCAGTATATCTTGTTATATCTCAAGAATCAATTCTTATTCTTATTTTGTTAATATTTTTAACATTATTCGAATTTTTCTCATGTAAACAAACAGGGTTTATGATAGATATGTTTATTTTGAGTAGATAATGGATAATTCTCAATTATCATTGATTCATATTAAAATCTATTTCAGGAGAAGATGAATACTATGCTTTTTTTCTGTTTTTCGAGCAAAGACCGACACTCAATAGTAGAATCCATTTTATTTCATCTAACTAATTATGGATTACCAGTCTGGTATGATCGGCATAAAATGTTATTAGGCGATGAACGAGATAATAAAAATTTTGACGAAGGAGTAAAGGCCTGTAATTATTCAATTATTATTTTAAGTGCTAATACAATTGCATCCGAATGTGCAAATGAGGAAATTGATTTGATTTATCAGAGATATAAACAGCATAAAATGTATGTGTTTCCTATATTTTTCAATATAAAAGCCAGTCAATTACCAGAAAAATATTGTTGGATGAAAAGATTAGTTTATAAAGAACTTACTGTTGCAAATGATTCGCGAAGTGCTTGCAATCATATTATATGTAAAGTGACCTTAGATGAATTGCAAAAGTATAAAATCAAAACGATAAATGAATATTTAAAACTTTATAAAAATAATAAGGCATTTTCTTACCTCACAGAATTAATTGATTCATATTGCAAAATAAGTGATGAAAATCATAATGCACAAATTGCATTACTATATGCTGGATGCCTTTATATCAAAGAAAAATATACTTCTCTTGTCTTATAAGAAGGATTTTTCTCAAACTTTTCCACACATTCACATAATGTATCTAAAATCTGTTCACGCGCATTCGCTGGCCATTTTTCTGGCTTCTCAGCTGTTTCTTTCTCATAATACATTTCACTGCCCTTCCCTTCATATAAAATTAAAAGCAATTCTTTTCATCTTGAATCAAAATCAACATGATTATATTATATCCTCAGAATCTGCTTTTTTCCAGCAAAATAACGCCCCAGCCATAAAGCCAGAGCGTTACATACTTTCCATATCAAATTACCTTAAACTTTTTCTGTGCCATCGACTTTTCCTTTATAATTTATCAGTCTCCAAAATTTCTTTTTTCGAATCTTAATTTTCTGCTCTTCAGCACTATATTCAGCTTGATAAAAAGTAAAATCTGATAATTCGTCCTTATGCTTTATCAGCTTATCCAGAATCTGTTTTTTATCATATTCACTGGTTCTGATTCCAAAGATAACACCTTTCAAAAGGTTCCAATCAAATGACATATTCTGCTTTTGAGGAACATCAAATTCACCAAATGTATTTGACACAGCTACCCTAAATTCCTTTTCATGTTCCCAGTTTTTTGTCTTGCGATAGGTTTTCGCATCATAGATCTTCCAGTAACGTTTTCTCCATTCCTCTACATCAGAAAATGCTTCATAACAGGAACTGACGCCGTCTACTCCAAGTAACCATTCTCTTATTTGAACCATAGTCAATCGTCCTAATGTCTGGAAAAAATTACATTCAATGGACTCTCCACCATAAGAAATTGCTCTTACATCAAGAGGAATATGTCGCCCTCCTACCTTAAGTTTTGCCTCGTCACCTGTATCATAAATCAGACATACACCCTTATGACAATCTGCATAGTTTCCCCACATAGCAGAATTATCATTTTTTTTAGAAAAACAAACAACATAGCTTTTGGGGTATATCATATCCCTCAACTGAGCCACAAACACTTTTGGAAAATCAGCCATAACAATTAACCACTTTCTATGCTGTTGAACTACTGAATTGCCATCATTATTATATATTTGTTCTTCAGAGCCTTTACCATGAAGAAATATGTCGTTTTCTGCACCTTTCATTATATAGGAGAATTCCTTCATTTCCTCGAATATTTCTTCCATAGATTCAATTGTCTGGACACGCATTTTTTCATTAGAAAAGACTTTCTTTATTGCATCTACTAATTTTTCTACAGAAAGTGAAAAATTAAGAAGTTTAATCTGTTTCTCAGCTTCCTCTGCAGGTACAAATTTATTTTTCTTAAATTCTTCCAGACACTTAATTAGTGCATTATTATGAATATAAAAAAGAATATATTGAAGTTCCTTTTCTGATACTTTCAAACAATTGTCACCATAAACTCCTGCCAGATTTTGTACATCTGTATCCGTTATGAACTCTTCTCCTAATTTCAATAAAATTTTCTCAAAAAAGTTATTTTTATAGCAATGAACATCTGCAACCAAAGTACCATGATATAACGTTTCATCATCGGCTTTCAGAATATAGAGTTCCAGTGCACGCGCTACGCTATATATATAATGTCTGAACAATCCCTCCCAGGCCATCTTATCTCCCTGCCAGAAAACACGTACAAACCCTTCCAACGGATCATTTAACTCTTCTTTCGATGCAAAATGAAAAGTGCCATTTTCAATTTCTAATAATGCACTGTTTATTGAACGGTAGTGGTATAATTTCATTTTTTCCTTCTTTCGATAAATTATTCAAATAGTTATGATGAAGTCTGCTCTTCATAAACCATGGATTGACATGCAGCTTCCTATACGAAAGCTTAATACCTATCTTCTATTTTTTCTTTGTGAATATCCATTTAGGTATTATTACCGTTTCATAACCAACTCTCACTTCGAACATGTAGTAAAAAATCTATCGTACCAGATAAGGAATGTTAAAACTGTCCAGATTTTACGGCTGTTATCTGCTTTTTTATCTTTATGGTCGTTCAGAAGCTGGAGCAGTTTCTCTGTATGGAAAAATTCTTCTGCTTCTTTCGAGGTAAATAAATCTGTTACCATCTGATACCAGTCATTCTGCCGCAGCCACACACGGATTGGAATGGGAAAACCAAGTTTCTTCCGTTCATTGGTTTCCTGTGGAAGAAATTCTGAAACAGCTTTACGGAAAATATATTTGGTTGTACCTGCTGCAATCTTGGCTTCTTTCGGAAGCTTTGCTGCAAAGTTAAAAACCTCTTTATCCAGAAATGGTACCCTGACTTCCAGGGAATGTGCCATGCTCATTTTATCTGCTTTCTGCAAAATATCGCCAGGAAGCCAGTAGTTCAGATCTACAGACTGCATTTTTTCCATGTCTTGAAGTGAGCCTCTGTTTTCTGACTCAAGCTCTTCATAAAATTGACTTAAATATTCCTGCGTGGAAGGTCCTGTTACTTTATTTTTCAAAATCTGTGCTTTCTCTTTTTCACAGTAAATATATGCATTTCCGATGAAGCGTTCTTCTACTTTCATTCCTGCGCGGATAAGGAAATCCCGTCCTTTCACGTCTGGCAGCTTTGCAGCCAGTTTTCTGACAGCGCGTCTGAGCACGAACGGAATCCAGGCAACTTTCTTTAATGCTTCAGGCTCTCTGTAAATATTGTATCCACCGAAAAGTTCATCTGCGCCTTCCCCGGAAAGGACTACCTTAACATGTCCGGCAGCCTCCTTGGAAAGAAAATAAAGTGCAACTGCAGAGGCATCCCCAAGTGGTTCATCCATATGATACATCACATCTGGAAGGGCGTCCCAGAATTCCTGCTTGGATATGATTTTCACATGGTGTTTCAAGCCTGTTTTTTCTGCCACTTTGGCAGCTTTGTTGACTTCACTATATCGGTCTCCCTCATCAAATCCCACTGTGAATGCCTGATCTGCGCCGGAGGCAGAAGCCAGATACCCGGAGTCCACTCCCCCGGATAAAAACGCGCCGACTTCCACATCGCTTAACATGTGGTGCTTCACCGAATCCTTTAAAATCTCTGCAAGCTGGCTCCGCAGCTGATCCATATTCGTCGTACGGTTCCACTTGCCAGGTGTAAGCTTTGTTTTGAAATAAGTCTTTATTTCATAGTTTCCGTTTTTATATAAGAGCATATGTCCGGGCATAAGTTTATAGATTCCCTTAAAAAAGGTCTCTTCCAGAGGGGCATATTGAAATGACAAATACTGCTCCAGGGCCTTCTGATTTACTTTTCTTTCATAGCCTGGAAATGCAAGAATACTCTTAATTTCAGAAGCAAATACAAAGTGTCCATCTATTTCGGCATAGTACACAGGCTTAATTCCAAAGAAATCCCTTGCAAGCATCAAAGTCTGCTCTTTTTCATTCCATACTGCAAACCCAAACATTCCCCTGAGCTTATCCAGTGCCTTCTCCCCATACTGTTGAATGGTATTTACCAGAACTTCCGTGTCAGAATGGGTACAGAAAGAAATGCCGGAAGCCTCAAGTTCTGCCCGCAGTTCCTTATAATCATAGATTTCCCCATTAAAAACAATATGCAGGTTTCCGTCCGCACTTTCCATAGGCTGCTGCCCATCTTCTAAATCAATAATACTAAGTCTTCGAAAGCCCAGCGTAATCTTCTCCCTGCAAAAAGAGCCTTCACTATCCGGGCCTCTATGTTCAATGGCTTTCATCATCCTTTCAATTACTGTCTTCTGATCCTGTCTGTAACCTGTAAATCCACAAATCCCGCACATTTCTTCCTCCGTATCCATTTGATGTAGTTTAGACACTGCAACGACTTTTGTTACAGTCCAAAATTATTTTTACCGATATTTTATCATAAAAATGTCTGTTTGTTGTAAAATAAAAATGTCTTTCTTATCAAATACTTATATTTCAAAATAGCTTTTATATCTCATATAACATTTTATAAAAAAAGAAATGTTTTCCATTCCCTTATTTGCTTACGGAAAACGTTTCTTTTCATTTACTCTTCATGAAGATTTCCGTTCTCATCGATCCAGGTTCCGTCTCCGTTATTGTAAAGGACTCTGGATTCTTCATCACCTTCACCTGCTGCTACAATTTCCATTCTGTTCATCAGAGGTGTATTATTCCAAAGAACAAGCATAATATCCAGTTCTGATTCTGGAAGTCTCTGATATGTTTTTTTCACGCTCTCATTCTCCCTCTTTCTACAAATGTAGGAACGATTTTATTATATCATATCAGTCTATTTCTGTATAGCTGTTTCTATTCTCATCAGAGATTTCGCTTTTAGTTTGTTACTGTTCAAAGGTATGTATAAGTCATTGTAAAAAGTGACGAAATTATTTTCTCTATTTTGTGGATAATTATCTTCAGCAGAAAAAACTGTATTTATAGTTTTTTCTGCTGTTCTTTTTCACAAAAGTTATACACCGAATCCTATCCATTCTTTCAGACAGAGGCCTTATATCTACTCATTTCCAATCTTATAATGGAGATTTATCCACAGTCAGATTGCCCAATGGGTCATTTCCGGAAATTCGCTTTTTTCCTGCATTTCTGCTATACTTTTTTCAAGAAAGAGAGGTTGTTTTTATGGAGATTGATTTTATACAGGAACTAAAAAAACGTGATGAACTTCTTGACGGCTATCTCAGGCAGATCGAGATCCAGGAGGAATTCATCCAGAAACAGAAAGAGCTGATCGAATATCTCGAGGATCATATCTCAAAGATCACAGATATCGTCGGCAGTGTTTAGCAGGACTGTACCGGAGGAAAACGTATGCCTGATACTTATGATCATATCACTCTCATGTGTCGGCTGAAAGCTGCACAACGCAGAAACAAAGAACTGGAATCTGGTGAAAGATATATCCAGTTAGAAGAACTTCATCAGAAAGAGTACAACGTTTATGAACATAAGATTGAGAAGCTGAAAAAAGAACTTGCAGATGCGCACAAAGAAACGATCCGTGTGCGCAATTACTGGTTTCAGGTACTGGAGGATATGCTCCGGGAGTTTGAAAAGGCACAAAAAAGGTCCGCGCAGGAACTCCGAAAAATGGAGATCCGTGCACTGAATGCAGAAAAGCAAAGAGAGGATGCACTGGATAAAGCAGCCGTTTTCAGACATCAGTTTTATGAAGCGGCATCCAGACTGGAAGAAGAACAGGGAAAGAATCTGAAACTACGGGCACAGATCAACCGTGATTATGAAAACTCTTCTATTCCTTCTTCAAAAGCAGTACGACGTAAAAAGATCACAAACAACAGGGAAAAAACAGGCAGAAGACCAGGCGGGCAGCCCGGCCACAAAGGGCACTGCCGGAAAAGACAGGAGCCTACACAGCCAGTTATTCTTCTTCCTCCACCTGAAGAAGTGCTCGAAGACTGTGCTTTTAAAAAGACTGCCAGGACCATCGTAAAGCAGATGGTAAGTATCCGTATGGTCCTGAATGTAACGGAATATCATGCAGATGTTTATTATAACAGTCATACGGGAGAACGTGCACATGCAGCATTTCCAGACGGAGTTATCGATGATGTGAATTATGATGGCAGCATACGGGCATTTCTGTTCCTTCTGAACAATGACTGCTGTACATCCATTGATAAGAGCAGGGCATTTCTGTCCGACCTGACGGGTGGAAAACTGAATATTTCCAAAGGCATGATAAGCAGACTAAACCGGAGTTTGCTTTAAAAACTGAGCCTGAACGCAGGTCTGCCTATGCAGATATGCTGCTTTCCCCTGTTATGCATACAGATTGTACAAATGCCAGGGAAAACGGAAAGAGCTGCCAGGTATATGTCTGTGCAACACCGGACGGAAAAGCCCTGTACTTTGCCCGCGAGAACATGCACAACCATCTGTTGTTCCTGCATGATATCCGGGTCCCTGCCACGAATAATGAAGCCGAAAGGCTTCTAAAGAATTATAAGCGGAAACAGGCGCAGGCCGTGACATTCAGAAGTTTCGAAAACATCGCTTATCTCTGCCAATGCATGAGCATGCTTGTTTTGATGCGCCTTGAAGATCCGGCCAATATATATGACAGAGTGTCCAGAATATTTGGATAAAGAAAACCGATGGCTTTGACTGTTATCAGTCTACACCATCGGTTTTCTCAAGTCCAGCTAACCCTTGAACAGTAACTTAGTTTTTTGGCTTGTGCATTTTTATAAAAAATATCAGGCGTTTTCCTCCGGTCAGTTCCCCTTCATCCTTTTCCGCTCCGTCCCTCGACTTCAGCATTTCCTGCCCCAGGATCACATGCGGTTGCTTTTCCAACAGTCATGCAGACCACACTCCGGTGGAAATATTCCATTTCACCTGCACGGTTTTTCCGGGTAAGGCAGTCCGGACAGGATTTTTTTGTGCTGCTGAACAGTTCCACCTCATCAATTCCGGCCACCACATATCCACCAATGGTCCCCTCCCGGAATACACGGTTCTTTTTTAGTGTATCGATCGGCTGAACCGTATCAAACTTATTATTCCAATAGCTGCAATCAAAAGCAGCAACCAGCTATATTTAAGCCTTGTACATATAAAAGTGCACAGGAACAGTAACAGGCAAGAGCCGATCACATTACAGTTAACCATCCAGTCTATTACTTTACCTGTGCATGAGTTCACTATCATATCTCAATTTGCGCTTTTTATTCTGAGTATCTGGATGAAGCAATGCATTTTCACGTATTCCGCTATCTTTCAAAGCCTTTGGATAAAAAACGCTTCCTCAGAAATTTTCAGGACGCATTAGCTTATTACAACACTATGACTCAAAAGATTCCGATAGAAACTCATGATGGAATATATACTGTTCCATATTCCCATATTATTGCCATTGAAGCTCAGGTAAGAAAGGTGATCATACATACGATAAAAATATTCCGAATTTAAAAATACCTATCTTCTGTATCTTGAAAGTATGAGGTAAAACTATAGGGGACATGTAATCTTGCTATTTTTCAGATTCGTAGTCGAGGCGATTGTTATGTGGCATTACTCATCCAGCCTTTTTCTGCCAAAACACTCTGGCAAAATGAGAACTGGTTGCATTTGTCTGCTGTATTGTACTTTATTTCTGTTCTCTCTTATAGATAAAGTATGGAACATACATTATCGTATACGAAATATTTTTTCTTACTCTTTGACTATTTTCCGAAGTATTCCATCTTCCATCTCATATACTTCATCACATAGAATCTCTATATCCTCCCGATTATGACTTGCCAGTATAATCAGCCTATTTTCATTCTTCATCTTCAGCAAAAGCTCCCGGATTTCTGCTACACCATTTTTATCAAGGCCATTCATTGCCTCATCCAAGATCAGGATTGGTGGATCTTCCATAATAGCCTGGGCAAGTGCCAGCCTCTGCCGCATACCAAGCGAGAATTTTCCAACCGGGCGTTTCAATTTCGAATCAAGTCCAACTGTGTTTAACACTGAATGCAGATATGATTTATCTGGTCTATTTCGTATCGTGTACAGAAATTCAAGGTTATGGTAAGCACTCCAGTTTCGTAAGAACCCAGGATCTTCGATAATGATACCTGCTTCTGTAAGCATGTCCTTATCTTTTCCCATTACTTTTCCATTTACAGAAACCGTTCCTTCATCACAGGACAGAAAGCCACAGATCGTCTTAAATAAAACTGTCTTCCCGGACATTTCAACCGCATATATATAAGTGTCCATAACATTAAAATTTACCATGCCTTTTTCAAAAGCATAATTTTCCAGAGAAAAAATGAAAGAGACTGCTACACCGGCTATCGCCAGATACAGAGGATATTTTTTAGCAATCGCCTGAAATCTGTTTTTAGGTATCTTTCCTTTTCCATTCAATCATCCCCTTGTTTATTCAGAAGAGTATATATAGCGACCACCAGAATCATAAAAATAATTGGTATCCCAGTGGCAAAGAATTTTCTGTTTTTCGCTTTTCTGTTTTGTTTGGATGTGATAATATCTCTGCTGTTCTCTAAGATTTCATTTAATTTTTCATATGGAACCGGCATATTGCGGATTGCCCGGTATATTTCCTTTTCATAATCATTCGGTGCTTCTTCTATACACCTGTTCAGTTTTTTTCTTTCTTCCACTACATAGTAGGGAATTGTTGAACCATCCATACCAACTCTCCTTTATGATGGCAAATTAATTTCTTTGCCTGTTTCTGCATTGACCAGCATTACTGTTTTGTTGCTGCCATTTTCCATCACTTCAAAATACCATATCGGTTCTTCTGCATACTTCTGATCTTCACCAGTGTAAACACGTTCATATAATTTTGCTCGTGTAACCTCATAATTTACATCGTTTAATATGTTGTCATATTTTTCCTCTACTACTGATGCAATCTCATCAAAAGGTTTCAGAGTTACCGTATTCTGTTCATTTTTAAAGTTGTAGATATAATCTATCGTTAAACTCTCCAGTCCACGAGCAGAATAAATGGCCTGTACAGGTGCATTATCTGGAGAATCATCTGACATTTGCTTTGCTACGCTCATCAATTCATGGAATACTGGAATCCCGGTATTTTCCTGATAGGCATAGATAAAATAAGCTTCATCTTCTGACGTTGGTTCGTTCGTTTTTCCTTTTTCTAATAAACCATTATTTAATTCCTGATCCCTTAGTTTTTTCATTGCATCTACACTTAACGGAATCGCCTGGAAAGAGAGATTTTCTGTGTCATATCCGAGTTCATTCATATCTTTTTTTATTTCTGAAATGTATTTGTCTTTATCAAGAGAAACGGAATCACTTGAAAACAAATCTATATAGTCCGACTGCTGAACTCCAAGATATGCATAAAGAGAAGATGTAGCACTCGTCCATGTAATGTTGTAGTCTAAATAGAGACTTGCTCCATCAGAAAATGTATAACTGATAATTTCGCCATTATCTCCATCATATTGTTCTTTATTAGATATCTCTTTTCCTTCAGCGAGCAGGGAATACGCTTTATCTTTGTCATAGCTATGTACACCTTCTACGGTAGTTTTTTGGATTGTTCTGGTATTCATATTTTCCGGTAATTCCAATGTACAGTTAAATTTAACTTTACCAGATTCTGATTCTGCATTATATGTATCAGGGAAGGTGTCTTTGACCTCAGAATCATCACTTTCCAGCATATCCACAACATTGCTTTTTTCAGAAGATACCTGTTTACCGCATCCGGAACTTATGGTTGCGACTCCTAACATAAAACACAGCAAAACTTTTTTTACCATAGTCAATTTCTCCTTTACTAACATTCAGGATCCAGTCTACTACTTTACCTGTGCATGAGTTCATTATTTATTTCCTCCTGAATTTTGCAAGTCCTTCAGGTGCTTTGGGATTTCCAAATGCCTTTTCAGGATAACTTAAAAGAACAACCGCATTTTCAATGCCATTCAGGTTTCCTTCATACCGGTACACATAATAGTTTCGTTTTTTGACTGTCACAAGGTCAAATACCTTCTCTGTTACCGATAATCCAACAGCAAGTTCGCTGAGCTTCTTTTTCATTCCTGACGGGTACAGCAGGCGGTTTGTTTTTAAAGCTCCAATGGTATGGAACCCCTTCTGTACAAATGTGTTGATCATTTTTTCAGAAACATACCAGCAGTCACAAAGGAAATACGCATCTTCAATTGGATGCAGAGCCTGTGACGAAGGCTTTGTCTTTGAAGCTATGGTATCATCCCATTTCCCGGAATTGAGGAAATGTGCGATGGTAGTTCTATGGCAGGAACTGTTTTATGCAAAGTCGGTAGTCTTTCCATGGTAACCTGAGATAAAGATACTGATCAGGATACTCATGAGATGACCGATCACTCTGTTCAAAAAAGATTTGCATAAATTTAATTTCTTAAACTGGTGTGAATGTAGAATGACGTATAGTATTTGCGATGGACACCTTCTTTCGTAAATGTTGCAATGTTTGTTTACTTTCATTGTACAACACAAACGATTTAAGGTGTCTTTTTTATGCAAAATCACGAACTTGCTCATTTATAGCTTAAAAGCGAAATCTCTGTTCATTGCATAGGAAGGAGAATTCTTGCTATATATTATGCTAAATTCCTGAAAGTATTTTCTTTGCGTTCTCCAGGTTATTTTTTCCATTTATTTTTAGATATACTTTACTGATTTCAGAAGGCTCTCCTATTTCTCTGCAGAGATCCTGTGCCTGGGAAATGGGTATGTAGATTTCGTTGCCTTCTGTTACTACAGTGGCTTTACAGGGCATATATGAGGTTTGCGGTCCTCTTGCGGAATTGCCGGATAAAGTGGTAAGATCATCCGTGGCTTTGGAAGTATCCTTCTCTTTTTCATCCAGGGAATAAAAAATATTCAGGTTTTCACCCATCTCTAAAAATTTTTCCTGTTGTTTTTTTGAAATGGCATGATTATTATAGTCTTTCATATCCCGTAGGGAACCATTTCCCAGCAATAACAACGGCATCTTCCCCAGTTCATTCTGAGTTGGATTTTTTCCAAACGCATTCATATCAATTCCTGAAAAAGTCGTTGTTTCCGTATAATCTTCAATTTTGATGACAACCGGGACTTCTATGACTGGCCAGATTTCTTTTATACCTTTTATCTTCTTCGCTTTCTGCAAAAAATCTTCATCATAAGCCAGATCTCCAAGTGGGAGCAGCACAGTAAATTGCCGTTTTTCTTCTTTCATGCCTGCCAGCAGCATTCCTAATAATGTAAGTATCAATGCCAGCAGAAGTATGACAAATAAGGTAAAGCTGTCTATTTTTTTTCTTTTCAATGAGAAGCCGCCTTTCTCGCTTCTTCAAGAAGGATATTTTTCTTATGAAGCTTTCTGACCAGAATCAGGATTATGGAAATAAGCAGTACTGCAACAACTGCAGCTATGGAATACCACCAGTTATTGGTTTTCTCCTGGTCATCTTCAACCTTTAAAGATTTTATCTGGGTTTCTTTGATTTCAGAATCAAATTTTATTTCTTCCTCATATGATTTGCCATCTGCATCCTCATACGTAAGAATTAATTGACCTGCACATTTTCCTGTTTTTCCTTTTACATATATGCGAAGACTTCCTTGGGATAAATCTCCGGCCTCTATGGTCCCTAAGAATGCAGTATCGTTTGAGCTTAATTCATCAGCCTTTAAGCTGACACTTGCATTGTATATTTTGTCTCTTCCGAGATTCATTGCTTTTACCGGGATCTCTACTGTATCCATAGTGTATAAAACAGATGGAATATCTGAAGCTTCCAGCTTAACACGAACCGGTTGGATGATCTGAAAAGACAGTAATTCTGTACCTGTAGTTGCCGTTGCTTTCGAATCTTCATAATCCAGAGAAAAAGTAATGACAGCCTGGCCAGGATCACAGTTTTCTGTTATAGTAATCATCTGTTCCAAAGTAATTGCTTCACCAGGAGCCAGGACTTGTACATAAAAAGAGTTTTTCTCAAATTCGATTCCTTTGTTCTCTGTAGAAAGAGAAATTTTTAAACCAAATACATTTTGACTGCAGCTTTTATTTCGAAATGTTAGCGACATTTCTGTTGTAGAACCAGCCTCCAATCGTCCACCCGAAAGATTGCTGTCTTCTAATAATACCTGCGGTTTATGTAATATTTTTTCACTTGATGAGTCTGATGTTGAATTACCTCCTCCCCCACCGCCCGAATACCCTCCGTTGTCTATAACCGGATCTGTTATCTGCGGGGCGTCACCGTCCTCCGGATTATCACTGTCTATTACAACATGAAAAGGATTCGATTTAGAACCATCACCAAAGTCATCTCCTGATGTAAAAATATCCGGATCCGGATTTTCTTTATCGGTATCAGCTTTATCAGGAGTCTTTTCATCCTCTGCCGGAGGTTCGGTACTCGTAGAATCATCCTCTTTTTCATCAAGGGTTAACGAGTTGTCATTCTCATAAGATACGGACGGATCTGAGTCCGTAAATCCTTCTTCAGCAGATGTAATCTCCGTGTTTTGAGGCTCTGTGGCAAAAACGGTAGCTGGAAGAAATATTATTGTCGTACACAATACTAATGCCGTTTTTACAAATAAATTTCTCATTATCAGGCAGTCCTTTCTCTTAAGATTCCTCCATCCATTTCATATACGTGGTCACATAAGATTCTGATGTCCTCTTCATTATGGCTTGCCAGCAAAATGGTTTTTCCTGCTGCCTTTAAATCCAGCAGCAGTTCTCTTATTTCTTCCACGCCATGTTTATCCAGTCCATTAAACGGCTCATCCAGAATCAAAAACAGAGGATCTTCCATAATGGCCTGTGCAATACCAAGGCGTTGACGCATTCCAAGGGAATATTTTCCGACTGGTTTCTTCATGTCCGGATTCAATCCTACCCTTTTTAAGACTATGCGGATATCGGCCTTCGAAATCCGGCCATTCATGTCTGCCAGGATCTCCAGATTTTTAAAGCCCGTATATTGTGTAAGAAAACCGGGAGTCTCGATAATAACTCCAAGACTTTCAGGAAAATCCACATCATGGCCTATTTTTTTTCCAAATACAAAAATAGTGCCCGTAGTTACAGGGAGAAACCCACAGATGCATTTCATAAGGACGGTCTTTCCGGAACCGTTATTTCCAACAATCCCATAGACGTTCCCTGTTTTCAGGGAAAGATTTACTTCCTGTAACACCATGTCTTCACCGAAACGTTTGGTCACGTGTTCTATTTTTACGCAGGTGTTCTGCATCATTCCACTTGCTCTTTCCAGATCACAGGCCAGATTAAATGTCCCTTCAGATTTCTTCCAATCTTCCATATAAAACACCTCCCAGAATTCCCAGCATTACTAATAAAAACAACAGTAGAAATAGCCAAACTCCTATTTTGTCCGGTCCCCAATTTTCATCAGCCAGTATCCATTCTACTGGATAAAACCATATCTGATTCTTAAAATAGCGGTCATGAAGGATAATTCCGAAATAAAAGCTTACAAAAGGGATTCCATATGCCATGTAAGCAGAATCCCATAAAATCCCGCAGCTTCCACCGAAAGTACTTATGATACTTCCGATAAGTCCTGTCCGAAATGCCTTCATGAGTAAGTCCAGAAGTGCTTCTCTCTGAATAGCACCCTTTATCTCCAGCGGATAGAACACAATAAAATTGATAAAAAGTACCGTTAGTATAGATAACGTCCAGACCATAAAACCAGATACCATAATGGAAAAGACTTTACCTTCGATATACTGTCTGCGAGTCGTTCTGGGAAGTATCTCCTTTAAAAATCCACTTTTATATTCTTGCAGAATGGAATCACTCCATGGCAATACGGCTGCTACCGGAAGGGCAAAAGATACTGCCTGGCTTTTTAAGGAACCTTCCAGTATACTGATAAAAGTACCACATGTCAGTGCTTTTTTTAAGCTGGGATAAGTCTGTCCAATGGCTATGGAAATGCAGGCTATCAGCCATGCTGCCAGAAAATTCTTATTAAAAAACATACGTTTTGTTTCACCCCACATAGGTTTTCCCCCTTCCGATCATGTCTTTTCTCCAAGAAATTCAAAGGTATATTTTTTCATCCGGTTAATTGCAAAAACTGCAAGAAGAACTAAAATACCCAGAAAAAACATATAGGAATGCGAGATTTTCGGGAGCAATGGGTCATAACCCAAGTTATGTTTTCCGTATACTGCCTGGTTCAGAGGACTGATCCAGCAGATTAATACATTTACCTGATACATTTCGTATTTTTCTTTATGTAAAATTGCAGCCAGTACTTTCGGGTCCAATAAAAAACCAAAGACACTGTAAAGAAGGCCAAAAATCATCCCCTTAGTCTTCCCTTTATAGAGATTCCCTACAAGGATTACAAAGCTTAAGGTCAGCGAATAACAAAACAGAAGGAAGAAAACCTGCAGCATACAGCCATAGGGTGAGATACCTTCCATGACCCTTACTGTAGAAGGGACCTGCAGGTTTTTTCCTAATTCTGAATAACCAAGCATGGCCGCAGTTTCGCTCCACAGGTTACCTGGATAACTCTTTTTCATACACAGCACGGCCGTAAACAGCAGCATCAAAACCGTATATAAAACAGTTACAAGAATAACATAAATGAATTGACCTAAAAGCCATTTCCTCTTGGTTGTCCGGGTCAGCTGGTATGGAGTAATAGGTGTCATCTTCGGCAGGTCAGAAAACATAAGAAGCAAGAGCAGCGAACTGGACAGTACTGCTATCCCATCCCCAAATGTCCAGATAAATGGTTCAATGGCCTGTACCGGTGTATCGTAGGTCTCCATTACAACCATGATTCTGCCTGTAAGCAGGAAACTAAGTACAAATTCTAACAGAAATATAAAAATAACTTTGGGATTGCGTAAAAATCCGAAGAAATTGTACCTTACAATTCCAAATACCTGTCTCATGTCAGTAACCCAGATTCCGGTCTATGATACTGCCATCCACGGCATTAATGGTGAGGAAACTTTCATTTGGATCTTTACTGGTATTTGATTCTGTTTCTCCGTTATATTCACTTTCTGAAGTCATGCTGCCGAAAAAATCCCAGACGGGGATCAAAATACCTGTGTGTGCGTCAGTAGACGGCTCATATATTCTGGCATAGCCAAGAACGATCCGATCAATATTATAGACTCTGGAATTTTCATATTGCATATTATCAGCGTTTGTTACCACCATCATTTTTTCATAAATTTTCATAATCTCGCTGAATGAAAGAAGATTTAAATTCTCTGTCTTTATGTTACCAATTGTGTAGGGATTTGAATAAGTCATGCTTTCTATGCCATCTTTATCGACATAGAAACAGAGACTTTCATAAGACCATGTTTCCATCGTGCTGTCCATATCTTCCAATGCCCCACCGTCTGCAATTGTCTGAGTTACCGGCACACCATTTATGGTACGTGCATAATCAATTCTATATCCATTTCCAAAATTACCTGAACTATTATCGCCTTCAAAACTTTTGCACACCGCGTAATTCCAGTTAGAAAACTGTAAATCTGTGATGCCCATTTTTTCAACTTTTTCCTTTACAAGTTTTTTTGCTTCATCCAGGGACAGCCCGATAGATTCTTCTGTGGGTTTTTCTTCCTCTTCAGAATATCCGTAATCACACCACATTGCATCCTCCGGTATTTTTTCCCCGCCCTTGTTTGCTGCTTTCTTGATCTTGACTGACAAGGTATCGGAGCCATCGGAAGATATCATATAGTAGTATTGTGAATCGTCTGGCATTTGTGCAATACAACTGAAATAATTTCCGGCAACAGGTTTTGCCTCTGTCAGGGTTTTCTTTTCCGGAGCAGTTTCGTATTCCTGTTCCCATGTCTCAATATCTTCATAGATATCATAGACATAATTCCCATCATCGTCTGTTCCATAGTTATACGGATCCAGGTTTCCGTTAGCAACGTCTTCTTTTAGTTCATCCAGAGTTTTTTTAATTTCATCCTTTGTCTTCACATAATAACTATCCAGGGTATAAAGTTTTGCCTCTGAGAAGAATGCGTTTGTAATACGGTCGAGAAGCTCCTGGGTAACTTCTGCCGCAGTGACAGAAATAGCAGATATCTTTTCCACTTCCGGAATTTCTACGCTCGCATCTGTATTTACCACGAGCTTGGCACTGTCATCTTCCACATGGCTTTTATAATTTTGAGGAGCATCAATGAGATTCCTGATGGTTGTCTTTGACTCTGAACCGTCATCGTTCTTGCTTTCAGATGCTTCTCCTTTAGAACCGCTAACATCATCCGCTTCCGTATAAGCATCTACAGCCTTGCTCCCCTTCGGCTTTACCAAAGAAGAATCCGGGGTCTGTGCGCATCCTGTAAACATTCCAATACAAAGCACTATTCCTGCAAACTTTTTTATGTTTTTTCTCATTTCTGGTAATATCTCCTTTCTAAGATTGTTATAAGTATATCATCGAGCATTACACCAAATCTTTCGCGATTTGTAACTGATATGTAAACGTTAGTGTGATTACCAGAAAACAGAGACGGTAGTTCCTTTTCCCGGATTGCTTTCAATCTTCAGTTGGAAATCGTGCAGTTCTATAATTTTCTGACATAAAGAAAGACCGAGCCCTACACTTCCTTTTGCCCTGGAACGAGATTTGTCTACCATATAAAATGGTTCCGTCACCATTTCCAGATCCTCTTTCGGTATTCCCTTTCCAAAATCCTGAACCATCAGATGGTCTGGGGTTGCCTCAAGCACAATTTTAGATTCTTTCCTGGAAGCTTTGACTGCATTATCAATTAGATTTGTCACTACACTTATCATTAAGTCCTGATCAAACTTCTTTACCAATTCTTTTGGTTCACAAAATACATCAAGAGAGATGTTTTTTTCTTGAAGCCTGCAATCAATAAGTTCTTTTACTTCTTTCAGGAAGTTATCCACCTGTATTTCAGCTGGATTGAATGAGTCTTCCGAAGCTTCGTAGAGTCCGGTTAATTCCAGCATTTTCATAGAAAGTCTTGACAGCCTGCGACATTCATTTTCAATATAAATCAGAGCCTTCTCCTGCCTTTCTGGGGTTAGGCGCACAGTAAGCAATGTATCTGCATAGCCTATGATTGCAGTCATTGGGGTCTTCAGCTCATGAGCCAGACTTCCAATAAGCTGTTTTTGTGTCCGGTTTATGTTAGAAAGACTTTCAATTTGTTCTTTTATTTTACCTGTCATAAAATTAAAGGTTGCACCTATCTGCGCAAGTTCTGTATTTCCCTCTGACGGTACTTTAAAATCATAAATACCTTCAGAAACAAGAAGCGTAGCTTCTCTTAGGCCTGTAAGCGGTGCTGTGATTTTTCGAAGGCTCAAATAAAGGATAATTCCCATCACCACGATCAAAGATAAAGTAAATCCACCCGTCTGAAAAAACAGCAGATGACTTTTTTCTATTACATCTGTTATATCTTTATAAGTAACAATCTGATATCCCATATTTACATTGCCATAGTAAAATAACAAAAGTGTCCTTCCATTTATCTGACTGATCATAGGGCCATGACCATCACTGTTGCTGCCATGATCCACCATGTTTGCCTTACTTGCACATAATTCTCTTAACTTTTTTACATCGAATTCATAAACAGTTCCATTATAGGTCATTTTTCCATCAAGATATAAAACCGCGCTGTCATGAAAAACCTGCCGAAAAGCATAAGTAACTATTTGGGGGCGCATTTCGTTGTCGGCATTCTGTTTCTGATTGTCAGAAAGGCTTGTTTTATTTTCAAACTGTAAGATATTTGTTCTGAATATACTGCTTTCATAACTGTTGATATTCTGTATACTCTGATTTTTCCAACAATAAGTGGTATAGAGAAAGATCCCTGACGATGCCAACAGAATAATACATGTAGTCTGAAAAAAGATCTTTATTAAGAGTTTCATAAATCCACCTCAAGTCTGTAACCGATTCTGGGAATTGTTTTAATCTTATCCTGCCAGCCAAGTTTTTTCCTGATACGACCCACATGTGCATCCACAGTTCTTGTTTCTCCGCAGAACTCTTCATTCCACAGTTCCTGCAGAATCTGATTCCTGGTCAGTGCTTTATTCGGGTTTTTGGCGAACACCATGAGACAGTTATATTCCATTGGCTTTAAATAGATTTCCATGCCCATTTTTGTAACAGTACGACTAGCAGTATCAATGATGACATCACCAATTTGAATCTGTTCTTGTACAGTGCCATTACGTTCCAGTACTTTTTCAAGACGAACCATCACTTCCAGCATTTCAAATGGTTTTACAATATAATCTTCCGCACCGTCTTTTAATCCCTTTATCTTGCTCGCGATATCTCCCTTTGCAGTAAGAAATATTACGGGAATTTCATATTGCTTCAATTTCGGTAACAGGCTATAGCCGTCTCTTCCGGGAAGCATGATATCTACAAGTGCACACTGAAACGCATGATCTTGAATAATTGCTTCATATGCCTCATTTCCATCCAGATATCCTACTGTTTCATACCCTGCAATCTCCAGATTCATACATAGCAGGTCATTGATTGACATTTCGTCTTCTATCACAAGAATTCTTGCCTTCATAATTATTACCTCACATGTTTTTATAAATATCTTTTCACAGGTTAATTATACATTAAATTCTGTATTGCAGTTGTAACTGATTTGTAACAGCAAAAAAGGAAACCAAGACCATTCTGTGAGAATAGTTTTGATTTCCTGTATAAATCGTTATTTTCTAATCGTTTATAACGCTGGTGAGAACATTTATTATTATTTTTACTCCATTCCAGAATCATTCGAAAGAGAGACAATGCAAATACAAAAATTATTAAGAACACCAGAATTTTCATACGTAGCGTGATTCCTTTCATTTACCTTTATCAGATCGTATCATTCAAATCACATCCACTGATGATGCGATTCCATAAGTTCTCCCGCTTGTCCATTCCTTTGGTAAAATAGGGAAGTCTTTCCTCTTCCAGCTCTTCCAGACGAAGCACATTTCCATTCAGATAATTGTCAATCCGGTATCCTGTACTTTTAAGTCTTGTAATCACGCCACCGATTTTTATATCCAGGATCTCATAACCAAATGGCTTTGCATCGTTCATCCAGATTTTTTCTCTTGATGATTTCATATCTGTCAGATTGCAGATGATTTCAGGAATAACATTCTGACTGATATCTTTTAACGCTGCTCTGTCCGATCTGTCATATGCTGATTTTATACACATACCCAAATCGGCTTTATCAGCTAATACCGCCGCCAGTTTTTCATAAAATGAAAATAAAAGCTGATATTTTCCTGCTTTTTTTGCACATTCCTTCATATATTTCTGTATGTTTTGGTAGTAAGATTTTGTATTGACACCTGATTCTTTCACATGATAATCAAAAATGCCTAACATTGGATCCTGGTATAACAGATATTTTGAAGGATTTTGAGCCTCTTTATTCTCTTTCGAATTTAAGAATAAAGAATCAAAATTGTCAAGTGCCATAAAATCATCAAATTCTCCGCCTGTGCAGTTCCTGAACTCCTGCTTAAGGATTGTTTCGTCATAGTCTCTGTGAAAATCAAGGTATGCAAAAAGTACAAGTCCCGGAAGCAAAGCATCCATCGGGGTTTCTGCACCATTATCCATCCATGCTGTACAGAGAACCTCTTTTATATTGTATTTTTTACAAGTAGAAAGAGCTGCTTTGGTACACGCATAGGTCTTAGAATAATTGGGGGAAATTCCGTTCCAAATCCAAGAACCTCCTGCAAAAATAACGTTATCCGAAAGCTGCGCATGGATATCCAGCATTTTTTCATAGGTTCTGGTATCATCATGATAATAGTCCCAATATACTAATCCTAAATCTTTTTTCGGTTTTTCCCATTTGGAGCAGTCCGTATTTTCGGGCAGATCATAGTATCCGCCTGTAGAATTTGCTGTAATGTACATGTCACTCCATATCATAGGCTTTAATTCTAATTTTCTGCAAATATCTACGACCCTGTTACAATGTTCCCTGATTATCAGTGACCCTTTTTTATATCCATTTTCTTTTAGATAATTTCCAAGTCCCAGCATGACAGCCTCATCCATTCCAAGATGTACCCTGTTAGTAGAAAAACTCTCTTTTACTGAGCTGAGCAGCTTTTCAATAAACTGATAAGTTTCCTCTTTTTCAGGCTGGAGAATGTCCGCAGAATCCCGAATCTTATCCATTCCCGGCCACTTCATAGGTATCTTCTGTATAAGGCATAAGTACATTCATTCCAAGTTTTGCCAGTGTCCTGATCAGGAATTTCACCTTTTCAACTGTAAATACAGCATTTCTGGAACAATCCAGCATAAGACCGTTTCTTTCAAAACAGACATGCTCTTGATATTGAAATTCATCCTCTTCCATATGATGTATGGCATAATTAAGTGCGCGGTAATAATGAGATATTTCCCGACAGATGATATGAATCTGGTTTTTTCTTTTATTGATCAATATTTCTGGTCTGTCCTGAAATTTAACAAACCTTATCATATAATTTTTATTCACTATACACCTTTTATATAAAAGAGTCCATGTACAAAATAAGGGAATATATAAACAAAATGCATCAGTTAACAAGTATCGGCAGAGGGGCATATCATTATTCAGTACCACGTCCTGTTTCTATGGCTGAATCAGGTTATTAAGAATGTTACTGTTAATTGTATTTATATCTGCTTAATGCATGAATCAGTTTTTCTGACTCCAGTGGTTTGGTAAGATATTCGTCCATTCCGGCTTTCAACGCTTTACTCTTGTCTTCTGCAAAGGCATTTGCTGTCATGGCTATAATCACAACAGCAGATGCATCACTTCTGTTCATTGTGCGTATTTCTCTGGTAGCTTCCAGGCCATCCATAACTGGCATCATAATATCCATCAGAATTACATTGATCTCACCAACACCTGATTTTTCAAATGCTTCAACAGCTTCTTTACCGTTTGAAGCCTTTATAATTTCTGCTCCTGCATTTGTCAGAAGGAATTCCGCAATTTCCATGTTCAATTCATTATCTTCGGCCAAAAGGATTCTCATACCTTCAATTGATACATCGTCTTCCTGCCTTTCTGACTGCTTCATATCAGCAGAAATAAGGAATGGAAGCTGTACCATGAATGTGGTTCCTACATTTTTCTCACTTTTAAACTTAATTGTACCGCCCATTTTCTCTACCAGTTTTTTTGTAATTGGCATACCAAGTCCTGTTCCTCCATAAACAGATCTTGCACCGCCTGTTTCCTGAGTAAATGGTTCGAAAATATGATTCTGAAATTCTTTACTCATCCCAACTCCGGTATCCTTGCAGTGAAACTCAAACAGTATATGTCTGTCATCCGCCTGTGTTTCATAATAGCTGAGCAGTATCTCTCCTTTTTCTTTATTATACTTGACAGCATTACTTATGATATTCATAAGGATTCTTTTTAAATGAACCGGACTCCCATTCAAATATCTATATTCCAGATTGTATTCTTTTTCAGATAAGCTGATTCCGCGTTCATACACCTGCTTTTCTATAACTTCTCTTATTTCATGCAGTAGCCTGTTAATATCAAAATCCTTATTTTCCAACACAATTTCCTCTGATTCCAGTTTGCTCATATCAAGCACTTCATTAATAAGCTCCAACAGGTATCCTGAAGCATCCCATATTTTCCTGCGGCACTCATCTTGCTTTTTTAAATCATCTTTATAATAATCAGCTACCTCGATCATGCCACGGATTCCGTTAATAGGAGTTCGGATATCATGACTCATTCGCTGCAGAAATTCTGTTTTTGCATTATTTGCCATGTCAGCCCTCTGAGCTTCTTGCAAAAGTTTCTGCTTATAGGCTTCTTCCTGCATCATCTGAATCTTCAACAATTGCGCATTTGATCTCCTGCGGAAGGCAAATACGGAAGCAACCACAAAGATATACAACAGTAACACGACCAACAGGTTTTTAAAAACAGAAGCAAACGCCATTTGCTCATCTATAAACATATAAACATAATAATCACGCCCCTTAGTCATTCTGCCAATATATCTACATTTTCTGTCTGAAACACGGACCAGTTTGTTAGCTGGTTTCTGTTTTACCTGTTGGATAATATTAATACCTTCAGAGCTCAGTCCAATCAGATTTTCGTCGTTTGAAGCAACCACATTTTTTCCATCTGTTACAACAATCATTCCGCTGGAATATGTATCATAGCCACTAAAAAGGCTCTGGATCGTAAGATTATAGTTTCTGGCATACTCAGCCGTTGTATGATAAAAAGTAATAATTATGCCTTTTTCGTCAGAACGTCCATATGCAGCCAGATCCACCTGTGATCCATCCTCAAGAACGATACTTGCAGCATATGTTTTTCGGGGATAAGCAACTACATCAAGTACTGTTTTCTTTTGAATCTCATTCTGTAAAGCCCGGGAATTAAGATTGTCTGTACTGTATTCACATTTTACCTTTCCGTTTACATCAAGTATAATAATTCCGGTAAGTTTCTGCTCCTCTGCATATGTTTTCAGCTTATCCTTCGTAACTTCATCCTTTGTATACGTCAGATTACGATTAACCTGCTGAGCATTTTCAATTGCACGTATTAAACCTTTTGTTTGGGATGCTTCATTATATCTGTTATAAATATAACATTGTTCTTTCACATATTTCAGAGTCTCGTCCATTTGCCTGGCAACTGCTTTTATATCGGTTTTTACAGAATAAACTATAGTTATCAGAAACAGAAGCAGTCCTGTAGTAATAATGATGATTTGAGTCTGCCGTCTGGACAGTTTAGTTATTTTCAATTTTGTCCACCTCCAGATATCCACTGGTTTCGGGAAGATATTTTTTTAGAATTTTCTCTTCACTTCCATCTTTTCTCATTTCTTTAAAGATTTCTGTGAGTTTTTCCGGAAGTTCACTATCCGTGTTTTCAGGAAAAGCTACTCCAATTCCTGTAGTCAGGATAGCTTCGTCCAGGATTCTTATCTTTGCCCCGTAATCTTTTATATACTATTGTACGGAGGTTTCATGAGCTGCTATGGCATCAACATAACCTTTTCCAAGAGAGGTAAAAAGCAGTTTTCGGTTTTCTAAGCTATACACATCTTTTACCAATGGAATAGCAGGATTCATCCTGTTAAGAAAGATATCCTCAGGCTTTGTGGAAGCCTGTACTGCGATTACTTTTCCCGACAGATCACTAAGCTTCTTTATATTACTGTTTTCATTGACTGCAACGACCTGCCGGCTCACCATATATGGACCTGCCCACTTATAATCATTCTCCCGGCCATCCATGGAAAAGCACCCCCATAAACAGTCTATCTCCTTATTTTCCAGGTCTTTATCTTTATCATCCCATACAATCTTTGTAAATACCGGCTTATAACCAAGGCGCCCCAGAGCTTCATTTGCAATGTCAACATCAATCCCTGCCGGTTCCCCATTTTCATCGGAATAATTAAAAGGTGGAAAATCGTCACTTCCAATGATTATCTCTGGCATATTTTCCTGTGAAGATGTACTTTTCTGTGTTGTAACTGAACATCCTGATATCAGTAATATCCCAAAAGCAAACAAAAACGGTATTACTGCCATGTACTTAGATTTCATGCTATGTACCTCAACAATTTTCTCTGATTTTTTTGGATTTTACGTCATTATAATAACTCTGTTTATACTGAATTTACATAAAAGATATAATACAAAACATGCACAAAATTTTAAAAAGAACAGGTGATTTTTCAAGTGGATCATGTTATGTAGATTTCACTCAGAGTAGTACTCCTTCACTTTCCCTCTGAAACTCCATCTTCATTTTTACTTTTGCCAGTTTTATTTCCGGTATTCCTTCAGAAATGGACATAAAAAGCGCCATAGGTTTTTTCCAATGCCTATGGCGTGTAAATAATTTTCTACTCTGCGGATACCTTGTTTATGATTGTCTGCCTGAGCAGGCGTCTATGCCAACAGATTTCTCTATACTTTTGAAATTTTATGATACTCTTTTTTCTCTGGAAAATACAAAACTATACAATAAGTTAAATCGTCTGCGTTAACTTCCATTCGCCCATCCATCTGCTCCATCATAATAGAAATATTCTGCAACCCAATCCCTGTTTTTTGATGCTCAGAATCAAACCTGGTAATACTATTTTGAATACTGATTCCTACTTCTTCATTCCCATAACAAAGCTGTATACATACCTCATTTTCATGTTTTCCATATTTTTCAATATTAGAAATAATATTATTCATAATTCTGCCGATAAAATCTGTATTTATACATACAGATATCTGTCTCCACTCCAACCGATCTGTATTTACTTTAAATCCTTCATATTCCAGTAAAGCACACAGTTCAGAAAGATAATCACCAAAAGCACACATAATATCTTCTGCAGGTTCCAGTTCTATATGGTGTCGTGAATTTACAAAAAAATATTCAAACATCTGCTCCGACAAATCTCTGATCTGAAGTACACGATCAAAGGCTTTATTTATATATTCCTGAGTAACCGCACCTTCTTTTTGCTGCTTTTTTAGAATCTCAAGATATGCCATCAAACCAGTCAGAGGAGTACGCAGATCATGTGACATTCCTAACACCAGCTTCTCCTGTGCACTCTTCAGGTCATACTCTATCTGCTCTTTTTTCACCAATGTTTGTCTCATATGTTCCAGTCCACTGGCTAACTGTGCAATTTCATCTGTTCCCTGAACAGTTACATTCCCCTGCAAATTTCCTCTGCTGATTATATTTACCTCTTTCATAAGGCATTGTATATATTTTACATTCTCATACATTCCAGATACAACAATTCCAATACACGCCGCGACTCCAAGTACAACAGAAAAGACCATCAATATGTTAAAATATTTATCCGCTGTTCCTTCATATATATATACATCTGCCGTTCCATCCTTAAATGAAATTCTGTGGTACATTCTCCATGTCAGATTTGGTATTTCTCTGCTGCCATACATAATTTTTCCGTTGTAGGAAATATCAAACAACAGCCATTTTCCCCTTGAAATCGTGAAGTCATCAATATTTCGTTCTGTACCCCATTTTTTCAACATTTTATAATCAGATGCACTCAACTTATTTTGTGTGACATATTCCTGAAGTTCTTCTGCACGTTCTGTCTCTTCAGCATAAACATATCCTGTACGAAAGAAAAAGCGTTGCAGTAACCCCTTTCCCCCGAAATATGTCACGCTTAACACTAATAAACCTGCTAATAACCCCTGCATAAGATAGCAAATTATCTTGCCTGTCAAACTATTTCCGCAAATTTTATCCAAGGCGATATCCCTTTCCCCATACGGTTTGAATCATCTTTGGCTTTTGTGGATCATCTTCGATTTTCATTCGTAATCTTCGGATATGCACCATAACAGTATTTCCAGATGAATATAAGAACGGCTCCTCCCACAAACTCTCATAAAGATTTTTTACCGAGAATACCTTTTTCGGGTTTTCCATCATAAGCAATAAGATTCTGTATTCCATTTCTCTGAGACTGATTTCCTTTTCATTGCGGAATACCTCATTACATTGAGTATTCACTTTTACTTTTCCATATTCAATCCAATGTTCTTTTGTCTTCTCACCTTGTAATGTCTGACTATATACATGATATCTTCGTAGTAACGCTTTAACCCGGGCAAGAAGTTCCGCATACGAAAATGGTTTCACGAGATAGTCATCACCTCCTGCCATAAGTCCGAGTAATTTATCAGATTCCTGACTTTTGGCTGTCAGAAACAACACTGGAACATGTGAGATTTTTCGAATTTCTTCACAAGTTTTTATCCCGGATATTCCCGGCATCATAATATCAAGAATAACAAGGTCAATATCATCTGATACTTTTTTCAAACACTGATATCCATCCTCTGCTTCCTGAACAATATATCCCTCACCTTCAAGAAGTATCCTCACTCCTTCTCTAATTGCTGCATCATCTTCTACAACCAAAATATGATTATCCATTTTCATCCTTTCGTCTTCTAAACTGCATATACCCATATTTGCTGACATTGAGAAATCAGGGTCGTATATTCCCATTTTTTTGAACTGTTTGTATAGCTGAATGGATCGTTTACAGAAAATTTCTTTCTGGAATAATCATAAATAACAATAAAATGCCCTGAATTTGTAAAATCTCCGGGACCCATAGCACAGATTATCAGATTTCCATCTTTAAGTCTGTCGGCCATTTCCTGTTCTCCCAGCATATCAAATTGCGAAGCAATTACACCGTAATCCAAAGCAGCTTCTCTCATGAATTTCCAGGATGTTCCAATACCATCCACATAATATCCCTCGTTCATGGATTTTTGCGCAAGCACAGGTGGTATTGCCTCTGTATTTCTGGTTAAACTGTATATTACCATTGCCATGCACGTCGGACCACATCCGGAAATTCCTATATCACTTGTTCCATAAGGTTCATATCCCCATCTTTTATCCCATTGAATAAATAAAGGAACTTTTTTCTTCTGTTCCTCAAATGTAAGTCCTTCAGAAGACTTCTTGTGTACATCATTGTATCCTTCGACAAATTCCAGCATTTCCGGATTCCTTTTTAAATCCTCTAAAAGAATATCCGGATAATTTTCTGTATGTAAAAATATCTTCTTCCACTCTGCACTTTCCATTATCTGTTTTTTGTAAGCGTCTGTCAATATAATACCCTCTTCAGTTTTTTTCGCTCTTACTGTCACAACTATCCATGCTGCCAGAATTAAAATCAGAAGAATAATTTTACTACAACTTTTTCCCATATGTTTTTTTCTTTTTTTCATCATAAATCACCATTAATATGATCCCGGTAAATCCTGCCATTGTTGGAATTGAAGCTGTAAACCCTACCGAACCATTAATTCCTGTAAGCAACATATTTTTACTGTTTACAGTATACATCCATATTGCAGGAAAGTTCTGTGCCACATCAATATGAAAAATCTGGCTTTCTCCTGATAGAATATTATACAGACAATGAATCATAACCGAAGACCATATAGAACCTGTCTGCTCTGTAACAAGTGCCAATGCAATTCCTGCAATTTCAACAGAAATAATCATCATAATTACTTTTTTTATATCAGAAGTATCAATCCCATCAAAATGATAAACAGCGAATAAAAAACTTGAAACAAACACTGCACATTTCTTTCCAAAAGTATTCTGAAGCAATCTTAAAATCATACCACGAAAGACAATTTCTTCTGTTACTGCCGCTTTAATACCTGATGATAAAATAGAAATTGTAACTACATCTATGATTTCTTTATATGTAAGGTTTCCTTTTTCAAGTGTTCCCTTTGTAAAAAATATATAAAAAAGGCATATTAATACCGGCATTAATACCGCTGTTATACACCACTTTTTTTTCGGAAGCGGCATTCCTAAAAACAAATCCTGCATTTGAATTCTTATAATATACTTCGTATATAAATATATCATGGTCAGCAGGCTCAAAATCGCAAATGTCACATATAGAATTCTCACATATGGATTCTTCTCACATATCCCATATGCAAATGCTATACTAAATTCATCCGTAAGCTGAATAAGAATGAATGCTATTGCAATATGGAACGTACATTTTATTTTCATAAATGCTCCTTTACTTTTCTCCTCATGTATTATTTTCTAAGAGTTATCTCTTAGAATGTACTTATACAATAACATTTAATTCTTACCTGTTCATTTAACTGTACCTTAACTATTCTTAACTATCTTCAAGCAGATGCAAGGCCTATGACGAAAGCTTTGCCTTAGAAGCTATAGCATCATCCATGGTCATGTTCCCCATAAAATTTGTTTTTCATGTCTACCATCCGAATGCGTCCCGGATCAAAGCCCCGGTTTCTCCGTCTATATAAAACAATTCCTGTTCTTCTGGTGAATCCTTCCATTGGTAGGGACAGCAAAAACTCCATACAGGTCTGTAAACAATTCCATCTGCAGTTTCATCAATATAATATTTCAGGCGGATTTTCGTAACTGGAATCGTGATTGGTTCTGTTTTCTCCGTCGTGTCCTCTTCCGTAAAAAATCCGATTTTTCCTTCTTTTACATATTGTTCCACCGATTTCATAATTTCTTCCATGGGAAGCATAGTAACTGTTTCTTTCTCTTTCACCTGAAGCGGGATTGGTATTTTGAAATAGCAGTCTTCAGGCTTGAGACCAAATCCTGTGCTTCCCTGATAATGATACTGAGAAAGTCCACCTGCCGGTATTCCATTCAACAGAACTTCTATGTCGTAATAATCATATCCTTCCGTCATGTCGCTAATTGGTTTTCTTACAGAAGTTCCAGATAAATCAGCTTTGGAAAACAGTTGATTTATAATATTTAATTTCTCATCTTCCGTATTCTCGCCTAAAAATCCCAGATCTTTTTCACTTAATCCATCACACTCTATCATCCCATCCGAAATAAATAACTGCAGTCCTTTTTCTTTATTTTCCCAGACCGTTTCATCTGTTACAGATTTTTCCCATCCATCTTTCCCGCCAAACCAGGAGCAGATGTCTTTCTCTGATATATTGCATTTTTTCAGAACTCCCTTTGAAACGTCATCAGTATTTCCGGTAATATCAGCTTCTATTGTAAGGGTTCCTGATTTCCCTGGCAGAGAAGCTGTTACATGGTTTTCCTTTACCTGCAACATTGTTTTCTCCGGATCATATTTTTCATTTACACTCGTAGTATTTGACGAACTTTCCAAATCTGTTGTGTTCTGCGTACTCTCACCCGAAGATGGTTCTACTCCGGTGTCAGCAGCCTGCAATTTCCCTTCTTTTCTATATTTTTCAATGATATCCTTTACTTCATCCTTTAATGGAAGGGTTAACGTAAGAGTCTGAGGCGTATATCCTCTGTAAACGTCCTCCGCAGGAAGTGCATAAGAAACCTTTCCTTCTGAATCTGTAAAAGAACCAATTTTAAAAATCTTTTCGTAAGCTTCAGTGTCTTTCCAGGTATAATAAATCTTACCGTCATAAACAGGATATGCCTGAATAGTCATGGAAAGTTCTACTTCAGAATCTTCTTTTAATATTTTCTCAATCAAAGCGTCATCATACAAAGTAATATGCCCATAATAAAGATCTTCTCCTTCTATTTTATTTAAAGAAGCCAGTGCATCTTTTCCATTCACCGTTGCATGATCACGGCAAGTGATCATATAATTCTTTGCCTCATTGGAAGGTTCTCCGAGAAAACTTAAACCGCCGCCATCAAAATACGCTTCTTTAACAGTCAGCATGGACTGATTCCAATCGACCGTCTCGGGAGTTATTGGATAAGAAGTAATATTTTCCACATTTTCTGCAGTTGACTCAGGTTCTGTGACAACCATTTGAGCTGCCTCCTGTTCAGCGACCCCCTGTTGTTCAAGTTCTTTATACAGTCGTCCGATATTTGTTGCAAGTACGCCAGTACTAACTCCTAATATAGCAGCTACCGGAAGAAGAATCCGAATTATTTTTTTCTTATTTCCTGAATTTTTCGTTCTTTCTCCATTTGTTTTTTTACTTAAAGCCCCCGTTGTTTTCTCGTCTGGGGAATTTAAAATTCCGCTCAGAACATCTTCCATGGCTTTATCAATATTTTCCGGTATTGCAGTTTCTTCTTTTAAAATCCTTCTGATTTCTTTCATATAGTCTCACCTCCTGATCACCTTTTTTAATTTTGCTCTTGCCCGGGAAAGTTTGGTTGATACGGTATTGCTGTTCATTTCAAGAAGGGCACTGATTTCCTTAACTGAAAACTCATCAAAATAATAGAGTTCCACGATTTTCCTACTTTCTTCATCCAGGCATAAAAGCAATTGTTTCCATTCACAGAGATTCAGTTCTTCACAATGTACACCTTCTGCAAAATCATCCAGTTCTGCTGCATGGTTCTTTTGGCGGAGAATGTCCTTGCACTCATTTATAAGGATCCGCATCAGCCAGGTTTTAAAATACTTCGATTCTCTCAGTCTCTGTATATTTTCATAGCAGGATAGGATTGTATTTTGCAGGGCATCTGCAATGTCCTGCTCATCCCGAAGATAAATCCAGGCAGTCTTATACAGGCTCTGCTTATTCATCCGGATTAATCTGACAAATGCTTCTTTATCTCCATTTTTAGCCTCTGTTATTAAAGCATCCATAAAGTACCTCCTTTTCTTCTTATAATTATTAGACTTGAAAAACAGCCATTTGCTTTCAAGAAAAAAATTTTATAAAAAACGCCATAGGTTTTTGATACCTATGGCGTGTAGATATAGGGAAAAGCTGCCTTTTTTATCGGCAGTGGAATGTTTTCTGTGTTTGTGCCAGATCATCCAAATCATATGAGTGAATTCCTAATGCTTCTAAATCCATTATCCATTCCTGAACTTCATATCCCAAAATATCTGCGAATATTTTTTTCAATATTCTTCGTCTTATCAATTATCTTGTATATGATTCGGTGTCTTTTCCGTCATATACAAATACTTTTATATCCGTATTTTCACCAACATCAGCATGAATACCTACCGTGTATTCTTTATCTGTAACGTTCAGAAAAGAATAGCAACCACCCGCAGGAATACTGCCAGATACGAGTTCCTGTTTTCCTTCGCAGAGCAGATGCACAATAACGTCAAAATCGTTTCTGTTCTGAACCGTCAACACGCCTGTTTTGGATAAAATTTTTGCATCAGAATATGTAATTACATAAGAATCAGGCGTTGACTCTTCCGCACAGGTTACAGAACAATCCCACTGTATCGCGGCATTTGCTTTTCGACAGGCTTCTGAAGACTTATATGTTGAAAACATAATCATTGTACTTATAGCAACAATACTAATAATGACCAACACTATTGTCACTTTTTTCTTCACAGCCATCACCTCCACACACAGTTCAATTTGTTACCCATATGATATCATATCTTTTCTTCAATTACATTACCTAATTTTAATACACAGCCATTCGACTTGCTATTACTTTGTTTTCTTCCATGTATAAAATTGCGGATTTGAATATATCTCCCGGTCACAATCTTTTAAAAGATCCTGAAAAAGTTTTGCCCACATCACAGGTATTTTTTTATTCTTTAAAAATGAGGTCTTCTTTTCCAAAAACAAATATCCGGCGGATTGAAAACATATTAATTAAAGCCGTCTGGCAGAATAATATAGAATTAGTAAAAACAAATTATCGGGACATCATACTGAATAAGACTATAAAGCTGCCCGGCATTTTCCGGGGGAAGATTGATGCATCCATGAGAACCACCTGTAAGATATCTGTCACCACCAAAGTACGGCTGCCAGTCTGCATCATGAAAGCCAATTCCTCCATTGAATGGCATCCAGTACGTTACCGGCTGTTCATAAGAATAGGTTCCATTTGCTGTCATTTCACCTCGCAGCACAGACGGACTGCTCTTTGAATTCAGTGTGAATATTCCAGGGGGTGTTTTTCTATCCGGATCACCTGGCAGTCCGGATACGATTTCTGATTGAAAAATAATATTTCCATTCTGATAATACCACATATACTGCTCTGTAAGATCTACCTCTATATATGTATCTCCGAGATCATTGATCCCATGTGCATTTGCTCTCATAGAATATACCGGTTCCCTGGTTGTCTGGGTTCCTGATTGAATTTCCTGCATGAGCTGTGCTGCTTCCTTGTCCTGATCAATCTTCCATCCATAGGCTGAGCCATATACATACACAATCCTTCCGCTTGTGGTCTCAAATTGTCTTTCAGTGCCAACTGTATCATGATCTGCTGCAAGCTGTGCCACATAATCCACTACATGCTGCCTGAAGGCTCCATCATCCGGAAGCAACTGCCCTTTCTCGTCAAACTGCAGCCAGTTTTTGATGGTATTCCCGTCAAGTGTTACCGTTTCATCTCCAAATGTATATGTGATATTTACTTTTGCCAGGCCATTATACATATTTACCATATTCTGAAGTTCTGAACTATCTCTCGTCACATCTGCTTCCTTATAAGCCTTTGGATTGCTTCCCAGATCTACATCTGCCGCCTCATTATCAATTGCTCTGCTTATCATCTGATAAGCTTCCTTGGCATTTAATTCACTGCCTTCTGTCTCTGGCACAATAGTAAATTCTGAATTAGAAAAACTTACATACGCATTTTCCGGTGCTATCTGATTCTCTTTTTTGGCACAATTTAATGAACTTACCTGTTCCTCCAGCTTTTCCCGACTGAAAACAGTCTCTTCTTGAACCATATAATTTTTCGTTTCAAAAAAACCTCTGATCCATTCCCATGGTTTCTGAGTCTTCAGCAGCTGAAGGATTTCCCCGCTGGATACATATTGATAATCAATGTCTTTACCTGTAATAGTCTGAGGTTCCTGCATCCTTGCACTTACCTGAATAACATAGTTATCCTTTTTCCCTGCAATCTCCTGCTCAACTTCATAAGCTGTCTTATTTGAACTGTCAATTCCATTGATGGTCGTACCCAAAAAGAAGTGATATGAGTAATAATAAGATATACCTGCATACACACAACAGCTCATAACCAAAATCATCACTATAAGCATTACAACTATTTTCATAATTTTGTTTTTCTTTTTGTCTGAAGATACAGTAGATCTGAATTCAGACTTGTCTATCGGCACATAAGTAATTGTTCCGGGTCTTGCCGATTTTGAAGTTCTTATTGATTGCCCCATCACTTCTTTTTGTCTCATATCTTATTCATCTTTCTTTTATATCAACTAGTTTTTTACATTGTCATTGTCAAAATGCAATGTCTTATGGTACTTCGCATTCTCCTCCAGAAGTTTTTTCCATTTTTGTCCATCCTCTTTCGTAGGATTATCAAAATTCTGCTGGCCTTTCAGCTCATCCATATACTGGACATAATCCAGAAAATAAATGTCTACCGTAGAAATATCTCTGTCCTGAATTGCGAAGTTATTACAGTTTCCAGTAGACTCATTGTACGGAAGTGTGTTTCCATTGGCATCAAGAGCTACCATAAAGCAATCACTGTTGGAACCTTCCTTATAAAGTTCATTTACCGTCAATTCATATGGAGTACGAATCACCGATTTAAGTCCAATACCTGCATCGTTTGTATCATTGAGTTCCAATACTTCTGTCTGGGAATCATCTACCGTAACCGGGATATCGAAGCTCCAGTCACCTTCATATTTGTAGTAGCCAGCATCCCTTCCATATTTTTTCTCATCCTCTTCTGACCACTGATAGTTTGCTTCCAGTCCTCTTACCTTCGTAATATCCAGATGCAGGTTAAAGGTATCTGGAATATCAATATCTTTAATGTACTTCTGATATTCTCCACCACGTTCAGACAATTTATTGATAAACTCTTCCAGCAGCGCATAACCTTCATCCGTCTGATCATCTAAGTCCGCCTGAGTTATTCCCATCTCATCCATTACCTGCTGTGTCATTTCATTGTATTTCTCATTATATTCCGTATAATCTTTTGCGGCTTCAGCCAAATCATAACGGAAAATACATGCATAGGTGTTATCATCCAGAAATTTTCCTTCCACTTGACCGTCAATTACCGGGCTAGCCTCTGAATTAAAGTCCACACCCCCTGTCATATCCAGATCAATGACTGGTGTTCCACTTTCCGCCCCAGTTTCTGTTTCTGGGAACGGTTTATCACTTTTAAACTGCATAGTCACATAAATTGCCTGGCTGTTTGCATATACCTCAGAACATGTAATTGTCAGCCCATCTGCTGTCTTAGTGTAAATAGCATCATTATTGGTATGATCTGTCTTGGCTCCGTCTGTTTCACTGCTATCTGTCTTCGTTCCATCAACAGCTTCCAAAGTTGTTGCATGATCTGAAAAGTCACCAAAGAAACTCACATTATCCTGTAAAATTTCAAAGAGTCCTCCTACAACCGGGATATTTTTTGCCATTACCGGATTGATTGCACAGAATACAAATCCTACTGCCAGTACCGCTGCCATCCCTCCTGCTATCCTGCCTCCACTTTTCATCCAATGATATGGATCCTTTGATGCTTTTTTCTGTAAAACAGCGTTATTTTCAATCAAACGATATGCCTGATTAATATGTTCATGCACGATTTCCGGCATTTCTATGTCCTTTTGAAGTTTTTTCTGGAAGTCTTTCTCATTATAATTTAAAGTCATCATTAGGCACGTCCCTCCTTAACCTTATATCCATACATCTCTGCAATCTGTTTTCTGCCACGATAAAGACGAGATTTTACAGTGCTTTCCTTCATATCCAGAATGTCACTGATTTCCCGGATACCAAATCCTTCCATATAGTATAGAAGAACAACCAAGCGGTATTTACTGTCCAATGGCTCTAAGGCCTGGATCCATTCCATTGCTGCATATTTTTCTTCGTGAAAAGGCGTTTCCGGCATCTGATCCGTATAAGTAACCAGCTTTTTCTTCTGTATCATGTCCTTGCACTTATTGATCAGAATTCGGATCATCCATGTCTTGAAATATCTGTTCTGTTTCAGACTTTTCAAATTTTCATAGCAGGAAAGAATCGTATCCTGTATTGCATCCGCAACATCTTCATCATTTTTCAGATATGCCGCTGCAACCTTGTACATACTCTGTACATTCTCATCTATAAGCCGACAAAAGGCATCTTTATCGCCTTTCTTTGCTTTTCGTATCAAAATCTCATTCATTGTCGTCTCCCTTCTCCTATATCAGACCGGTCATCAGGAAATATTGTATAAAAGCTTTTCTTTATGTGCTTCTACTTATTAGACGTGCAAACTCCCAAAAAAGTTGCAATTTTTTTTAACAATCTCAGAAAATCCCCAAAAGATTAGTTTGAACACTTCCATGCTTTTCATGATTATCAGTCAAGGTGCTATAAAATATTTCAGGTACTAAAAACAGCCGTACCATGTGCTTTTACATGATACGGCTGCCAATGATTCCAGCCCCTCAGGACAGATCAATCAAAAATCATATTCTCTGTCCTATCAGGTTTTAAAAATACTGTTTTCGAAATTCCATTACATTCCAGCGTTACTTTCTGCTCATGGGAAGAACAGAGGCGAACCCTGTGTATCCTGCCCTCTCTCCATTCAAAATCAACTGTGATGTCACCCTGTGCCTTCATTCCCCGGACTTTTCCATCCTTCCATTCATCCGGAAGTGCCGGAAGTAACAGGATATACCCTTTCCTACTCTGGATAAGCATCTCTGCAACTGCAAAGCCAAAATTCCCATCAATCTGGAACGGAGGGTGTGCACACAGCATGTTGGGATAAATGCCGCCTCCCACACAGGAGATATTTTCCTCCCTGGTATAACGGAGCTGGTTTTTCAAAAGCCCCAGTGCATGTTCCCCGTCCCGTAAAGAAGAGGAGGAACAGACAATGAAAAAATTTAAAGCTTATATCGAATATGTAATGAACTTTTATGCCAACTATTACAGATTTTACCGGTAAGTGCAAAATATGGCTTCCGGATATAACCCGGAATCTGTATTTGCAGTTCATGTAGACCTTGTAATCAATAATTTCAGTATACGCTAGAATCCGTTTCCTGTACATGAACAGGATGCGTTAATATATAAACAAAATTTTACAGTTGGCAGACTTAGCCAAAAAAGACCGATATCAGTCTTGCAAAGACCTTGTATCGGTTCTTTTTGTATTTTCTCATTATCTAATTATGGGAGGATTTTTCTATATCACCGAAAAAACTATTATTCCCGCACTTCAAGCCACTGGTCAATGTTCCCAAAATGTACCGCCTGCAGGTTATCTACATCAACCAGTTGCGGGAAACTGTTTCTGATGATCATGACACCATTTTCCTTATCCTGTTTTTCTCCACCGCCAGCGATGCCTCCCATGGTCAGATCGAGTGTTAAAACCGTTCCATCTTTATAACGCACCTGGTCAATATTAGCTCTGCCATAAAGATCCATGCCATAATCTGTACCTGTGTACTCAAACTTGTTTTTCTCATCTTCATACACCTTCATAGCTTCATCATAATCAAGATATAATGACCATAAAAGGGGCGTTACTTCCATTTTTTTCACTGTGATTTCATAACCTCCAAAATTACATTTCCGGTTCACTTCCAGAGTTGTCGGAAGATTTACCGCACCCAGAGTCCATTTAAAGTCCCATGTTCCATCTGTAATAACAGTCGTATCATAATCTCCTTCCTCCGTAAGATTCTTTAATGTGATTTCTACTGTTTTATTACTCAGATCATAATCACCGTCATAAGATATACAGGCGTTAAAATATTTAAGATGTGTAGAATTTTGATCTGTTTTCAGTAACATATCCTGTCCTACCCCAGTATTGAAACTTCCAAATCTGTTATCGTCCACTGCATATACTTCTTTTCCATCAATCTTAAAATGTGCCATCTCCTCAAAAGAAGTATGATCAGTCATAGGAATATTGTCGTCTGTTTCCACTTCAAAAAATGCATACAGGAATCCCTGATCCTGAATAGAATCTGTCAGGGTAACAGTCACACCGTTCTGCGTTACAGACTGGTTTATATTCTGAATATAGGTTGATTCCTGCATCGTTTCCTGCTGTTTCTCAGATGGTTCAAGTCTTTTTAACAGATGGTCATTCCATTTAAAGAATTCTTTTGCCGCCACTGTGACTCCCATGCCTGTACAGATCACTGCTGCTGCAATCAGTAATCGGCCACTGATTCTTTTTCTTTTGTATTTTTTATTAACTGCATCTGCCTGCTCAATATGTCTCAGTGTCTCTTCAAATTTCTCATGAAAATCCTGTGGTACTTCCGGTGCTATATTATTCCATTTGTTCTCTAACATGACATTTTCCCCTTTCCTGTTATTCTCTTTGATGGTTTGCTGTTTTTCCCAGGCATCGGTCTTTTCTCTTCTTCATCGGATAACTGTGCTTTCAAAAACTCTCTTGCACGGGAAAGTCTGCTTTTAATCGTTCCTTCCGGAATATCCAGAGCCTCACTGATCTCTTTCTGTGAGAATTCTTCTAAATAATACAATGTTACCAAAATCCTCAGATCCTCCGGAAGTTCCATAATCGCCATATACAGATGACTGTATCTGTCCTCCTCAGTCAGCCTCATATTGTCCATATATTCTTCATATGGAATAACATTTTTTCTTTTCCGAAGAATCCCATTGCATTCATTGATCAATATCTTTGTGATCCATGTTCGAAAATACTTTTCTTTCTTTAAGGTGGGAAGTTTCTCATATGCCTTAAGAATTGTTTCCTGCACAGCATCCCCACAATCAGAGTCATTCTTCAGAATGGACTTTGATATATGATACAGCATGGCTTCTGCATCCCGAACCTCCTTAATAAATATATCTTTTGTCATAACTTTGTCTTCTCCTTTTGTCCAGCCGAATTACTACACGTGTTTGCTTTTTTACTTTTACACTAATTAGATGCACCGAGAAGAGAATTGGTTCTCATAAAATTATCTCAGGATTTTGTAATGTAAAAAATACAGTTTGCACATATACAATGATACAATAAAAATATAAAAATTATAGCAATTCCTACACGAAAGGGGTCATGTTTTATGAGAAAAAGAAACAATTTTATTTCTGTGTTTACTATGTTTCTGGCAATTGGTTTTGCAATTATCTTCTCCATACCCGTAAAAGCAACGGCAAATGGGGTCCAATTAAAAGCAAATCGGACATACACAGCATATGATGTTACCGGTGATGGAACGAAAGATAAAATCAGAATCAGAGCATCCAATCAAACCGACGATGAAGCATATTCGTCACTTACTGTATCGGTTAATGGAAAAACAGCTTACAGATTAAAAAATACACGTTTTTATAATGTTATAGCAAATATTTATACATTGAAAAACGGACAGCCGTTTTTATATCTCTATGCACCAGCCGAGAATGGTGACGGACCTGTATGTGCATTATTAAAATACACAAACGGAAAGTTCAGAAAGGCCCTTGATTTCACTGAGATTATGGCAGGATACGGAAACCATCGCATAGGCGAAGTTACCAACTTAAAAGGAAATAAGATTGTAATTACAGAGAGCATCGTTTCTTATTCTCTTGGTATCAATGCAATTAATTTCACCTACAAATATGTCAATGGAAAATTTGTTCCGACAAGCAGATATGGCTCCTATAAAGAAATATATTCCGCAGACGGAAGCAGCCGATATTTCACAGTAAACAGTGATCTTCCGACATATACCAGACCAGATGCTACTGCGGTGAACACGACACTGAAAACCGGATCATTAACAAAAATCATTAAATGCGCACTCATAAACGAAAAGATGTATATTCAGTTAGAATGCGATGGAGAAATCTACTGGATTAAAGCGCTGGAAAATCCACCAATTTCTGATAACGAAAGACAATTTATGGAAGTTAGATATGCAGGATGATATCATAAGAGGATGTCGGTTAATACCACATTTCGACATCCCCAGTAGTAATTGAAAGATGAAATTTATTTTTTGCCGCAAAATGAAGATAGTTTAAACTTTAAAAAAATCCCTAAAATTAGTATACCTATGGATAATTGAAAGATACAGAATCTGCAAATCAAGTAGTAGTTCTATAGAACTATTTTACAAAAAAATCATAGGTTTAATTCCCAAAAACCACCAAGAGATTTTTCTTATCTCCTGGCAGCTTCTCTTCATTATATCATTAAATTATTGTACAACACTCATGCTTTCATCGATCCAGTTCTGAACCATCGCAACACTTACTTTGAGATAGTGGGCTATTTTTTCAGCTTTCATTCCATCCGCAGCCATGGACAAAGCAGTTTCTTTTGCCTGTGGCACCACGATTTCATAAAAATAGAATCCCAGATAGCCGATATTTTTCAACTTGATGATGACAATACTCCTGTATGAGAGATAAAGCCCAAAAGAAAAGCAGTTTGAACCGAGAGTAACTAACTCGATAATCAAGCTGCTTTTTTCATATCACGTTATTCAATTCATCAAGACTTCTGCAATTATCTCTGCTGCTATCTGGGAACCTTTTTCATTTGGATGGCACCCATCATCCGCATAAAGATTTACTTTATCTGAAAGTTCATAAAATTTCTTTCCAACATCTGCAATCAAAGTATGGTTTCTATCTGCTGCCAGGTGATAAGCTTCATACAGTTTCTGATACATCTCATCATAATCCATTCCAAAAGTTTCCAACTTCTTTCCTCCACGTTGATATGCCCAGGTCGCATAAAAAACTGGCTTTGCTCCATTCTCCCTGATCTTCTCACAGAGTTTTTCTGCATTTTCAAGGAAACTGGCTTTTGATGTAATTGGACCATTGCTCATTTCCTGTAAAATGACAAAATCCCATTTTTCATTTTGCAAAGCTTCCTGTGTACGCTTTCCCATCTTTGTTTTCGGATTTAACTGCTCTGCCAATCGTGCCCCTCCACGGGTATGTTGCACAATCTCTGCACCGGTCAACTCATCCAACATGTCCGGCATATGATTTGCCGTTGTAAAACTGTTTCCTAACATCAATATTCTCATCTTCTATATTCCTTTATTATGCGCATTTACTTCTATCGCATAAACCAATTCCGTATGTTCATCAAACAAAACCCACTCCACCAGATCAAAATCATCTGGATGTTCCTTCAAAAATCCAGCAACTGTATTTACTGCAATTCTTGCTGCAAGTCCAACCGGAAATGAATACACTCCTGTAGAAATTGACGGAAATGCGATTTTTCTGATTTTGTGTTCCAGTGCCAGCTGCATAGAAGATAAATAACAGCTTGCAAGTAATTCTTTTTCATTTTGATTCCCACCATTCCATATTGGTCCTACTGTATGGATAACATACTCACAAGGGAGCTTATATGCTTTTGTAATTTTTGCCTTCCCTGTCTCACATCCATGTAATGTTCTGCATTCTTCCAAAAGTTCTGGTCCTGCTGCTCTGTGAATTGCTCCATCCACACCTCCGCCACCAAGAAGTGAATTATTCGCAGCATTTACGATTGCCTGAACATCTGTAATTTTTGTAATGTCTCCTCTGATTGTTTTCAACAATTCCATAATTTCTTTACTCACACTTTCTGTATTCTTCCAAAATGTCATTTGCTCCATAGATATTCTGGGAGTGTTCCATATTGCTGTTGCACATATTCAAAGATTTCTTCTTTACTCACACTCTATTCAGTTCCTGTTTTCTCTTATGTCCTGTTCTCAATCATACCACATTTCCAACCTTCCTACTACTGCCCAAATCTTTTTGCAATTTGAACCTCTATTCCTGCAAGTATTATAAATTGCTTTATAGTTAGCTACCGAAATCGCCACATTTTTCTTAAAAATCATGCGAAGTTTTCGTTAAGAAGTTCGTACGCAGGTTTTACGAAAACCATGACGAACATTTTACGAAAATCCGTTTAAAAAGTTACATGAATTTATAATGCAATATATGAAGTGGTGTATATAAGAAAAACCCTTGAAAATACTGGATTTTCAAGGGTTTTAAGACTCTTTTTAAAGTTCTGCAAAAACCAGATTACTGTGCCATCTGTTTTGCAACTTCTTCTGCAAAGTTCTCTTCTTTCTTTTCGATACCATCACCTGTCTCGTAACGTACGAAACCTTTAACAGTGATCTTAGCACCGTTTTCTTTAGCAACCTGCTCTACGTATTTAGCTACAGACTGTTTTCCGTCTTCAGCTTTAACGTATGTCTGGTCAAGAAGGCAGATTTCTTTAAGCTCTTTTTTGATACGACCTGTAATCATTCCTTCGATAACCTTAGCCGGTTTCTGGGATTCTTTCGGATCGTTCTGAATCTGAGCCATAAGGATTTCTTTCTCATGCTCAATGTATTCTGCGCTTACTTCGCTATCGCTTGTGTACTGTGGTTTCAGAGCTGCAATCTGCATTGCTACGTTCTTAGCCATTTCTTTAACAGCATCGTTAACTACGTCTGTTTCAACGTCTACAAGAACACCGATCTTACCGCCCATATGTGTGTAGGAAGCAACGAAACCGTTCTCTTCTGTAACCTGAGCAAATCTTCTGATGTTCATGTTCTCGCCGATAACTGCGATCTGAGCTGCAAGAGCTTCTTTAACAGTCTTAGTTGTATCAAGTGCCCATGCTTCTGCAAGGAAAGCATCGATATCTGCTGCTGTTGTGTTCATAGCCTGAGCTGCTACATCTGCAACGTAGTTCTGGAATTTTTCATTCTTAGCTACGAAGTCTGTCTCAGCGTTAACTTCTACAACAACTGCTTTCTTTCCGTCTTCGGAAACTAAAGTTTTGCAAAGACCTTCTGCTGCTACACGGCTTGCTTTCTTCTGTGCTGTAGCAAGACCTTTTTCGCGAAGGAATTCTACTGCTTTATCCATATCACCTTCTGTAGCTGTAAGAGCTTTCTTACAATCCATCATTCCGGCGCCGGTCATTTCTCTTAATTCTTTTACCTGTGCTGCTGTGATAGCCATTTCATTTTCCTCCTGAATAATATTCGTAAATCGCCCGGAGGGGCTTTTCCTTTTTCAATGACAGGAAAGCCTGTCGGCTTTCCTGTACTGGTTCAAAAAATTATTCTTCTGTAGCTGCGAACTCTTCAGATTCAGCTTCGATTTCACCGCCTACATCTGCAGTACCCTGTTTTGCTTCGATAACAGCGTCTGCCATTTTGGAAACGATTAATTTTACTGCACGGATTGCATCATCGTTACCCGGAATTACATAATCCAGTTCTTCCGGATCGCAGTTTGTATCGCAGATACCGATAAGCGGGATTCCTAATGTATGAGCTTCCTGTACGCAGATTCTTTCTTTCTTAGGATCTACGATGAAGATTGCATCCGGAAGTCTCTTCATTTCTTTGATACCGCCGATGTTTTTCTGTAATTTTGCAAGTTCTTTTTTCAGCTCAATAACTTCTTTCTTAGGAAGAACGTCAAATGTTCCATCAGCTTCCATAGCTTCGATTTCTTTCAGTCTTGCAATACGGCTCTGGATAGTTTTGAAATTTGTAAGCATACCACCTAACCATCTCTCGTTTACATAGAACTGTCCGCAACGCTCTGCTTCTGTTTTGATAGCATCCTGAGCCTGTTTCTTTGTTCCTACGAATAAGATGCTTCCACCGTCTGCTACGATATCAGCGATTGCATTGTAAGCATCGTCAACCATACCTACAGACTGCTGTAAGTCGATGATGTAGATACCGTTTCTCTCTGTGTAGATGTATGGAGCCATTTTAGGGTTCCATCTTCTTGTCTGATGTCCGAAATGTACGCCTGCTTCTAAAAGCTGTTTCATTGAAATAACGCTCATGTTTGTTCTCCTTTTTGGTTAATTTCTTCCGCCCGGTTCTTTTTCCTGGGGACCCAGCCTCACACCGCAGGGCACCATCCGCGGGAATCTCCGAACGTGTATATTTTGCACGCGCAATAGATGCGCATGACTCGCAACTTCTGTAGTATAGCATACAAAAACCCTCCATGTAAAGAGGGTTTTTTGCAAATTTTTTATTATTTTTACAGTTTCTTCCAGGTTCTGATCTGCTTCTGACAAACTCAGTTTCCTGCACTTTACCGACACATGTTATAATGTCCATTATATCAGCGGACAATCAACCATGTATTCTTACAATTTTACTTATTTTGTGACAACACTTTCTTTTAATCTCTTTTCTTCTTCTGCAGTCAACTGTCGGCATTCGCCTTTTTTGAGATCATCCGGCAATGTCAATACTCCCATGGAAATTCGTTTCAGATAGACGACTTTCTTTCCTACTGCTTCTGTCATTCGCTTGACCTGATGGAATTTCCCCTCTTTGATCGTAAGCTGAATTTCTGATGACCATCCTGACGGGTACTGTTCCAGTTCTGTCTCTTCAACTTTTCTTGTACTGAGGATCTCCAGTTTTGCCGGCATTGTGGGATTTTTTTCTCCGATTTCCAGACCATCTGCGAAGTGCTGCACATCCTCTTTGGTCATACATCCGTCTGTAACCGCATAATAGGTCTTGTCCACATGTTTCTTTGGAGAAAGCAATTCATGCGCCAGTGCTCCGTCGTCTGTGATCAGAAGCAGTCCTTCCGTATCTTTGTCCAGTCTTCCCACCGGAAACAGGCCTTTTCTGTCTGATGCTACAAGTTCCATCACTGTTTTGTCCCGCTTATCTTCTGTGGCACTAACATACCCTGCCGGTTTGTGCAGAAGATAATAGACAAATTCCGGTGCCTGGGAAATTCTGTTTCCGTCCAGAACTACTTCATCCTCTTCACTGACCTTGATCTCCGATTTCTTTGCAGGCACACCGTTGACCTGGACTTTTCCTTTTTGAATAAATTTTTTTACCTCACTTCTGGTTCCTGCTCCTGCATCTGCCAGGAACTTGTCCAGACGAACTGCTTTCTTCATTCTTCTTCCTCGCCAGTTTCTACTATTTTCTTTATAAATTCCGGCTCTTTCGCTTTCAGTACAGCAAACTCTATTCCGTTTAGCGATTCTCCGGCAGACTCTGTAATGTTCAGAGCCACTTTCACACTCACACCCGCCTCCGTTTCCAGCCATGCCGGACACTCCAATTCACGGATCAGGCTCTGGGCTAATTCTTCTTTCTGTTCAGGATCTGTGACATCCATTTCTTCTGCATTATATGTCACTGAATAATCGTACTGTTTCAGATTTTCTTTTTCCATAACAAAAGCATAACCTTTTTCTTTCAGGAAAACAAGTGTCCGCTTAAATGTCGGGAAAATATATCTTCCTACTTCTGCATAAGATTCCGGTGCAATATGCTCATCCATATCTGCATAGGAAGTAGCGTAAAGCTCCATCTGTCCACACGGGATTCCTATAAGTTCCTGCGGTGAGGCTTCTGCTATATCCTGTTTCAGCAGATCTAGCAGCTTCTGACTGTCAGATTTTTCCAGTGTTACAGAGTACTGATCATCTAATTCATTTAAAGGATCTACTGTTATAAAAGACACTTTCTGTCTGTATTTTTCCAGAATATCATATTTATTATCTTTTAATGTTCCCTGCTCATAGCATGCTTCCAGCAGTCTGCCAAGCTGCTCCGCTGTCACTATATATTGTCTGGTAATATCGAAACCGCTCTTCTTTTTAAACTGAACTCCTATTTCTGTTCCGCTGCACTCCTTACTGTTCTGATAAGACGCAATTTCTTTTAACACTTCATAGATTTTATCTGACATTCCCGCATCTGTCCATCTGCCATAATTTCCGCCCATAAAATAAAAGAGTCTGTCCAGTTTATATGAACCAGAACTCACTTCCATCTGCGGTTCATTCACACTCTCAGTTCCTATCCACTCCAGATTCAGACTGATTCCCTCAGTTTTTGCCATTGTCGGAATTCTTGTATCATATCCGATGGCATCTGTGTGTAATATCCAGGCACTGACAGCTACACATATTCCCAAAAGCAGAAGCTGCAGCTTATGTGCTGCCATTTTACGGAAATCCATTGCAAAAATAACCTGCAAAATTCCATAAAATACAACTGTCCCCAGCACAAGCCCGAATATCCACCAGCCAGTCCTGTTCTCTTCCGGTCCGATCAGCGCAAACATCGTTCCAATTGCCAGAGCAGCAGGGATTACGACCATAAACAAAAGGATTGGTTCCAGAAATCCGTAAACAAAAGATTTTCCTGTTTTCTCAGCTGGACGCTTTGTATATGCCAGATATGCACATACTGCCAGAACAATCAGAAGCAGTATCCCGCCCACTATAATGATCCAGAAATTCTTTTGTCCTGAATAAGTCCGCAATGCCACGGAAATAGATACAGGTGAAAGAAAAACAGATATCTTTTCTGCCATTCCCTCTTTAAGTCCCATATTCGTTCTGAAATACATCATTTCCAGCACCCATAAAAGAATGCCCAGTACCGGTCCGTAAAGGTAAACACAGCATAATGACAGAATACCTGCCAGAATATTTCCCGCAATTGCCAGTGCCAACACTGCTCCGAAATACAGCAGCAGATACATAAGCAAATGTTCCAGAAACATTTTCCCCGCTGCCGTGATCAGATGACTACCATGTCCTTTGCTGACTGCGATCGCCATTGTGATCAGTTCCATGATCACATATGGAACCAGATACAGCACCAGACCTCTGATTGCTTTTTCCCAAAAGAACCTGCTTCTTGTTACCGGAAGACTGTGATAAAAATCAATCTTATCTCTGGAAAAAAGATACCAGAATTCATTCAAGGCATTTACAACGGCCGCAAGCATTGTAACCAAAAAGCCTGGAACTATCAGATAGGAACAGATCATGACAAAAGTCATCCTGTGGATTTCATCCGTCTGATTTCCGATCAGCATCAGTTCTGCTACCGGAAATGCAACCATAAACCCCAGTAACAACAGCACCAGAATCCAGGTACTGCCTTTTAAGCTGCTTCTTAATGATCTACCAGAAAATGTTTTTGACTTCATAGCCTGCCACCTCCGTTTCGCTGATAAATATCTCCTCCAGTGTCAATGGAATCACTTCGCAGAATATTGGATTTTGTGTCTGTACTTTCTGAAGTATTTCTTCTCTGCTCCCTCTTGCAGTAAGTATCAGAATTGATCCCTGATGTTCTTTCTTTAAAACGTCCAATTCTTTCAAAAGTGCTTCTTCTTTTGTCTGATCCGGCAGTACACACTGGATCTTATGGATATGGAATTTCATGTCTTCCAGTTCTCTGGATAAAAGAATTCCTCCTTTGTGCAGGAGTCCTACATGGTCACACACGTCCTCCAGTTCTCTCATATTATGAGATGCGATCACCGGGGTAAAATCCCGATTCATGATTTCAGACACAAACAGACTCTTTACTGCCTGACGCATGACCGGATCAAGTCCATCGAACGTTTCATCGCATAATAGATATTTTGTCCCTGCACTGATTCCCATAATGACCAGAAGCTGTTTCTTCATTCCCTTGCTGTAGGAACTGATCCTGCGTTTCTCATCCAGATGAAACTGGTCCATTAATTTACTGTAACGGTCAGTCATAAAGTCCGGATAATATTCTCTGTAGAAATCTTTCAGATCTGCTGCCGTATATCCCTGTGGAAAATATCCACCGTCTGAAATGTAAAATATCTGCTGTTTTATCTTTTCATTCTCATAGACCGGTTCCTGATCCACCAGGATTTCTCCTTCGTCCGGCTTTATCACTCCGGCAGCCATTCGAAGCAGCGTGCTCTTTCCTGCACCGTTGGTCCCTACCAGTCCGAAAATCTGGCGTTCACCGATTTCCATTAATACATGGTCAATGGCATGGATCTCTCCGAAAGCTTTACTGCAGTTTCTAATCTCTATCATGATTCGTCCTCCTTTTCAAAGATTTCCGCAAGCATTTTCTCCAGTTCCTCTCTGTTGAATCCTGTGTTTCTGCCTTTCTGTATCAGTGCTGTGAATTCTTTTCGGTAGCTCTCTCTGTTTATCTTCTGTACCTGAGAGCTGTCTGCTACGAAATTTCCTCTGCCTTTTACAGGATAGATCAGTCCCAGTTTCTCCAGCTCCATATATGCACGCTGGATCGTGTTGGGATTGACGGACAGTTCTGTGGCAAGCTGCCTTACTGACGGCATCTGCGATCCCGGCAGCAGGACACCGTTCAGGATTAGGATCTGAAATTTATCTGTAACCTGTTCATAGATTGGACGCCTGTCCTGATAATCCAAAACAATCACTGGTGATTCCTCCTTTCTGTTACGTGTTTCATGATGTGTTGTTTTATTTTATGCGTGTATTTAGTGTATTAGTTGTATTGATACATTCATAATACAGAATACTGTTGTATCTGTCAAGTACTTAATAGCTAAATACTTATTTGTCAAACAGATATTCTCTGTTTAATTCAGTAAAAGGTTATTTCCGAATCCTAATCAAACTGTTAGGTTTTACTCTTTCCAGTACATCTAAATTTCCGTATACTGATTATTTTCTTTTTGCCTTAACATAATCTTTTTTCTAATAACAAAGACACCTGCATGTGTACTGTCATTCCACAATTGCAGATGTCTTTATCTTGTCTCTATTTTTATATCATTCTTTTCTTTTTTCTTATACTGCACATCTTTTCGAAATGGGTAAGGCAATATACCACACTGATCAACAGAATCAGATAGATCAATATGAGAATCTGTACCCCATATTTCATGGAATACAAATCCAGTGCATATTCTGAGATAAGCAGTGACCAGATGTTTGCTCCCATATGGAGCAGCATACTGCTGTAAGTATTTCCACTCATTTCCAGTATCCATGCAAATGCAGTTCCGAGGATACTTGCGTAAATTCCCTGTACGATATTTCCGTGATAGATACCAAATATCAACCCGGAAATCACTGCTGCCACCGGCATCTTCAGCCAGTCACGCAGACGCAGATAGATTAACCAGCGGAAGATCATTTCCTCCGCCGCAGGTGCAATAATTCCCATCCAGAAAATCATCATAAGAAGTGATTTTCCTTCTGTAATTCTGGTCATGCTTTCCTGGTAGGCACTGCTGTTGATAAATGACTGAAGAATTGCCATCAGGAAATTTCCATACTGTGCAAGTCCGGCTCCTGCCAGAAGCAGAAGAATTATTTCCAGTAAGGAAAGCGGTACTTTTTTCTGTGCCGGGATCAGACCGCCGGCAATTCTTCTGACTTTATCTCTTCGATAAAAATACAATGCCGGGATCATAGCCAGAATTCCTGTTAAGCCGGTAAGAAAAATCGTGTAATTATAATATGTCTCAGCTGAGTTTGCCGCGGTTCTTGCAAATACTGCCAGCGCAGTTCCTGCAACGATCTGTGAGATTATAAAGTGGATTCCTACCGGATATCCTGCCCTCCAGATTTTAAAAACAATATTTTGTTTTCGCAGAGGGCTCAGGCGAAAAAATCTACGATTCCTTCTGCAGAATCAACAATTTTCAGAGGTTCTGCCTGTTTAAGCTCTTCTTCTGTTCCATATCCAAAAGAAACTGCAATGCATTCCAGTCCAGCTTTGCGTGCTCCGTATACATCATGTTCTTTATCTCCAACCATAATAACCTGATCTCTGTGTTTGTCCATATTCAGACGTTTCAGAACATCTTCGATCACTTCTGTCTTGTTTGTTCTTCGACCATTCAATTCGCTTCCGCCGATTTCTGTGAAGTACCGGGTAAGTCCAAAATGATCCAGGATCTGTCTCACATATACTTCCGGTTTAGAGGATGCTACTGCGAGAATATATCCTTTCTTCTCCAACTGTGCCAGCATGTTCTCAATTCCCGGATATACGGCATTTTCAAAGATTCCTGTCACAGAATAGCGTTCTCTGTAAATTTCCACCGCCTGTTTTGCGGTTGCCTCATCAATCTGTGCATATTGCATAAACATCTCCATAAGCGGCGGTCCTATGAAAACCTTCAGTTTCTCAAGGTCCGGTTCAGGCTTTCCAATTCTCTCCAGTGCATACTGAACAGATTTCGTGATACCCTCTCCGGATTCTGTTAATGTTCCATCTAAATCAAACAAAATTACTTTGTACATAGGTTCCTCCTGTCTCAGAAAAATTGATATAATATGATAAATTATAGCATTGTTTTCCTGAAGCGTCTATGAGGAAAAAATCCGGGGATTCATTTTTATCAGCTTTCCGCCTTGAGAGATAACCAACAATTCTATTTCTTTTACATTTTCATCTTCCGTATCTGGTATGATCCAGTCTCCTTCCCAATGCCAGGGACATTCTGTTTTGTTAAGCCGAAAAGAAAGAATCTGAACAGAGCCCCGGGATATTATCTGAATTCGCGGGGTATGGAAACTATCTGTATTTTGTGTGCAATGAAACTTAACAGCTTCATCTTTTACATGCGTGTATTCAACAGTATCCCCCTGGTTTTCTTTATTCTGAAACACTTTGGAATTACCTGTATTCTTGTTTTCTTTTTCTGTTTTCTTTGCTTTATTTTGTTTCTTCTTATTTTTCTTTTTTGACAGCTTAGGAGTTGGGGGCTGAGTTGATTTGGGTGTTTTTGTCGGCTTCGGATTTTTCGCAGGTTTAGGTGTTGGTACAGGTATTGATGTTGGGGTGGGTTTTTCTGATATCTTAACAGCGGATTCATTATCCGTCCGGGATGTTATCTGCATATTGTTATCTGTCTGAGGTTGAGCGTTCCATGCAGAATTATTATTCCGGGCATTATTACTCTGAACGTTATTATTCTGGGCATTATTATTCTGGACATTATTATTCTGAGAATTATTGTTCCATTGACTGCTGTTATTCCAGTCAGTGTTATTCTGCTGTACACCATTCCATTGCTGTATATTATCCTGTGTTCCGTTTCCTGTATCAGAATCATACTGATATCCATTGTCCTGCGTCTGATCGTTCTGTGCAGGAGTTTCTGATGTGTTGTCTCCAGTCTGCCGGTTATTTTCCCACGTATTCTCCCAACTGCTCTGATTCCACTGCTGTTCCTCATGCCATTGCCAGCTGCTGTTTTCTCCATTTCCTACATCAATATCAAAACCTCCCATCTGCATGGCAGAGATAGTCGAAGTCAGACACAGACATAAACATACAGATATCACAATCCAGAGTCTGTTATGATTTTTCTTCACTCTTAGTCATCTCCTTTTCCCACAATCTCAGATTTCTGCTGACTGTATCGTCTAACATTGTTTCTTTCGACTTATATTCTGTCCATAGTGCCTGACCGGCTTCCTTTTGCCCGGTACGGAACAGGAACATTCCATATTCACCGTATCCGGCTCTGTAAGTTTCATCATAAAGAAGCATTTGCTCATAGTAGAATCCTGCATTTTCATAATTTTCCTGGTACTCACTGTTTACTGCCAGAATCTGTAATATCTTTCTGGACTCCTCTTTTTCAGTGCATTGTTTTTGTAATTTCCGCAGTCCGGTATCTGCCTGTTCACAAATTTTTTCCCTGTCCGCTTTACTGCCGTTTTGAAATTCTTCCTGATAATAAAGGTCTGTAATATCAGTTAGCTCTTCATAAAAATCAAATGTTTTGGAGCCGGATACCAGATTAGAACTAAACAGAAGAAAAACAGTTATTACTGCAAAAGCAATACTGCTCCCTGCCAAAACCAACATGTTTTTAATTTTACTCTGATTTTGTCTCTTCTGGATTCTGCTTAGTTTTTTCTGTACAGTCTTCATATTTTGATAACGCATTTCCGGTTTCTTCATGCAGCATCTGAAAATAAGCCAGAATAATGACATGTTCCGGATGAATAACAGACAATCTGTTTTTCCACATAAGGCAGATAATGTTTTTCCAAATGTATAAATATCTGTTGCTGCATTTATCTTTCCCTCATATTGTTCCGGCGCAGCAAAACCGGCAGTGCCTGTACATACTTTATGGTGATATTTATATCCGTTTACAGCACCGCCCAGATCGATCAGATATAATCTTCCATTCTCACCCAGCATCAGATTGTCAGGCTTCAGATCTCCATAATAAACCGGTGGTTTCCGACCATGAAAATAGGAGAATACATCTGAAATCTCCATTCCATATTTAACGATTTCATTTATGGAAAAATGTTTTCCGCCTCTTAAATACTCACCCAGAGATTTTCCCCTGACATATTCCATAACAAGGTAACATTTCCGGTTATCCTCTATATAATCTATCATCTTTGGCAGAGACGGATGTGAAAGCTTCAAAAGCATACGTGCTTCACTTTTGCCGGATACCGGTATTTCTTTTACCGCCCACAAAACGCCCAGTTCCAGATCTCTGGCAAGGTAAACTTTCCCTCCACCGCCTTTTCCAACAGGCTCCAGAATACAGTAACGCCCTTTTAATACAGTTCCAGATAAATTCACTGGTTCACCTCCTGTTCAATTGTCAAACAGATAAAATCATCAGATTCGCTACTTGCTCATAACCGAATAACTGCTCCGCAGTTTATCTGAACCAAGCAGATATTCACAATTCGTTTAAAATAAAAATGGAAAATGTGATGAAAGAATTTCATCACGTATAGATTAGATAAATACAGAATAGCACACTTCGTTCTTTTTGAAAAGCCCCATTTACAATATATGTAAACAGGGCTTAGTATACGTTACTGTTCACTCCGTTCTCAGTAACATAGCCAAAATTCATTCCAGATTGCCTGCGGCAATGGAATTTTGGCTTGTATGTCTCGGGATTTTGGCATATTCATGCCAAAACACCTCGCGGGATAGTGGTGTGTGAACAGTAACTAGTATACCAACAAGTTGATTTATTGATGAATCTTATTTTTACATTCTGTCCGGTGCAGAAAATCCAAGAAGATCGATACATGTCTCCAGAACTTTCTTAGTGAGTTTCAACAACTGGATGAAGGAAGCTTTCTGTGCTTCGTTCTCTTCGCTGAGGATCTTTGTCTCATGATAGAAGCTGTTGAATGCATTGGATACTTCATAAATATATGCACAGATCTTATGCGGTGCTTTTTCTTCAAAAGCGTTCTCTACAGTTGCACCGAAACCTGTCAGTTGAAGCATCAGGTTCTTCTGGCTGTCGTTTACTGGATCAAGGATTGCACCTGCTTCAAGGTTGCCGCCCTCTTCTGCAAAACGGTTCAGAATAGATTTGATACGAACGATCGTATAAAGGATATACGGACCTGTATTACCTTCAAATGATGTAAATCTGTCAATATCAAAAATGTAATCCTTGGTAGCCTGATTGGAAAGGTCACCGTATTTGATCGCGGAAAGCCCTACGATCTCTGCAGTTTCTTTCGCATCTTTATCTTTCACGCTGCGATTCTCAACAATCTTGGTAAACATCTCTTCGTTGATGTCTTTAATGAGAGTTTCCAGACGCATAACGCCGCCCTCTCTTGTCTTGAACGGTTTTCCGTCTTTTCCGTTCATGGTTCCGAATCCAAGGAAAGAAAGTTTTGTATCATCTTTTACAAGCCCGGTCTTTCTTGCACAGCGGAATACCTGGATAAAGTGAAGTTCCTGACGTTTGTCTACCACATACAAGATCTCATCCGGGTTAAATAATTTCATTCGCTCTACGATTGTTGCAAGGTCTGTAGTTGTATAAAGAGAAGCTCCGTCTGATTTCAGAAGCATACATGGAGGAATTTCTTTTGTATCGTTCTCTTCTTTTACATCTACTACAAGTGCGCCCTGGTCTACATAGGCGAATCCTTTTTCTTTCATCTCCTCAACCATTCCGGGAATATATGGCTGTGCATCGGATTCCTTTTTCCAGAGATCAAAAGACACATTTAATTTGTCATAGTTGCGCTTCAGGTCTGTAACGGATACGTTCATAATATGGTTCCAGAGAGCCATGTATCCCGGTTTGCCCTGCTGAAGAAGATGAGTTGCTTCCAGAGCTTCGTTTCTGTACGCTTCATCCTCTTTGGACTTGCCGCTTGCACATGGATAGATCTCTTCCAGCTCGCTGATCGTAAATGGTGCTTCCTCCGGATACTCTCCTGTGTAAGAATCATCAAAATAAACCAGCTCCGGTTTTCTGTGTTTCAGTTCTGTAATGATCAGTCCCATCTGAAGACCCCAGTCTCCCAGATGAACATCACCGATCACTTTATGTCCTACAAAGCGACCGATTCTCTTAATACTTTCTCCAATGATTGCAGAACGAAGGTGTCCTACATGAAGAGGTTTCGCAACATTTGGTCCGCCATAATCGATGATGATCGTCTTCGGCTCTTTTGCTGCAGATACGGAAAGTTTCTCGTCTGCTGCCATTTCCTTTAAGTAATCTGCAAGGAATTCACCTTTTACTTTTAAATTGATAAATCCCGGTTTTACTACTTCTGCCATGGAGAAAACCTGGCTGTCTTTTAAGTATGCTACTACATCATCAGCGATCATAAACGGTGCCTTCTTGTATGCTTTGGCTCCTGCCATAGCACCGTTACACTGAAATTCGCAAAGATCCGGTCTGTTGGATACGGTTACTTTTCCGTAGGATGGGTCGTATCCGGATTTTTCAAATGCTGCGGAAAGTTCTTCCGCCATCTGTTCCATAAGTTTCTTCATTCTTTCCTAACTCCTCAGATTGTTTTATTCTACTACCACTTTTCTTGAACATGCAACTGCAATAGCACCATGTCCGATATGGCATGCAACACTTAATGATAACGGATTCTGCACAATCTCAATTTCGGGGAATACTTCGGCAATTTCTTTCTTAAATTCCTCTGCTTCCTCCTGATTTCCTGTATAAGCAGACTGCAGGCACATTTCGCCACGTTTTACGTATTCTGCGAAACGGTTCTCCCAGTCATTCTGCATAGCCTTGAGCATGACACGTTTTGCCTGCTTCTTGCCTCTTGTTTTGGAATATGCATCCAGCTTCTCACCCTGGATCTGAAGCACAGGTTTCAGGTTCAGAACTGTTCCGATTGCTGCTGCTGCAGGAGTAATCCTTCCACCTTTCTTAAGGTATTTCAAAGTTTCCAGAGTAATATAGATACTGGAATCCAGCTTCTGCTCTTCCAGAACCTGTTTGATCTGTGTCGCATTTCTGCCCGCATCTCTTAATGTGAGGGCATCCAGTACAGATTGTCTCTGTGTAACAGAAATTCTCTGATTGTCTACTACATGTACTCTTCCGTCATATTCCTGAGCCAGTCCCATTGCTGTATCGCAGGATGCACTCAGTCCGCTTGACATTGGAATGTGCACTACTTCATCATACTTTTCCAGTAATGTATTCCAGAGTCCGCATACATCTGCCGGCCCCGGCTGTGAAGTAGAAATAGCCTCATCATTCTTAAGTCTCTCATAAAACTCTTCCTGTGAAAGAGTGATTCCTTCAAGATAAAGCTTCTCGTTAATATAAAAAGGCATTGGAATTACGCTGATTCCAAGTTCTCTTGCCTGGTCCTGTGTTATGCCGCTGTTACTGTCTGTGACAATGGCAATTTTTCCCATATTCATATCTCCTTTGCTTCTGATCCACTTCAGATTTTTTATGTATCAATTATCTTTTCATAAAATTACAGACTATGTTCAGTTTATCATATTTTTTTATGTATCACAATCAGGAACCGCTAATTTATCGCAAAAAAATCCCGCATAGATTGACCCATGCGGAATTTTGACTGCCTGTTTCTATTCTTTTGCGATATTTATGCCAGAATCAGTCCAGTTCCCTTACAATCTTACGTACCGGCAGAACAAATGTAGGTGATACAGATAATTCATCAATCCCCATCTGTATAAAGCGTTCTGTCAATGTAGTATCTGCTCCGAGCTCTCCGCAGATTCCTGCCCAGATTCCCTCTTTATGTGCATTATCAATGACCATCTGGATCATACGAAGTACAGCTTCATGATGAGAATCATAAATATTATCCAGTTTTGCATTCTGACGGTCGATTGCCAGTGTATACTGTGTTAAATCGTTAGTTCCGATGCTGAAGAAATCAACTTCTTTTGCAAGAAGATCACTGATCATAACTGCAGCCGGTGTCTCGATCATTACACCCTGCTCTACGTCATCTTTAAACGGAATGCCCTGCTCTGTCAGCTCTTTCTTAACCTCTGCAACAATAGCCTTGATCTGTTTTACTTCTGTTACAGAGATGATCATCGGATACATAATGGAGATATTTCCGAACATACTTGCTCTGAACAGTGCACGAAGCTGTGTCTTAAATACTTCCGGTCTGTCCAGGCAGATACGGATTGCACGATAACCCATTGCCGGATTCTCCTCGTGTGCCATATCAAAGTAATCAATCTGCTTGTCTGCGCCGATATCCAGTGTACGGATGATTACTTTCTTTCCTGCCATATTCTGTGCTACTGCTTTATAAATCTGGAACTGCTCTTCCTCTGTCGGATAATTATCTTTTTCCAGATAAATGAATTCACTTCTGAAAAGACCAATACCTTCTGCATCATTAGCCAGTACACTGGCTACATCGCCTGTGCTTCCGATGTTTGCGTACAGATGAATCTTATGTCCACTCTTTGTCTCTGTAGTTTTGCCTTTTAATTCTTTGAGCATTGCTCTCTGGCGCAACTCCTCGTCTTTCTGATCCTGATATTTCTTCAGGGTATCTGCATCCGGTTCCACAATAAGAGAACCGGTCTTGCCGTCTACAACTGCCATTTTTCCATCCATGCTGTCATCATATTCAATATTGATCAGCGCCGGGATATTCATAGTTCTTGCAAGGATTGCTGTATGGGAATTGGAAGAACCTTTCCTTGTAACAAATGCAAGAACTTTGCTCTTGTCCATCTGTACAGTTTCACTTGGAGCCAGATCCTCAGCAACGATAATAGATGGTTCTGCAGCATCCATATCTCCCTCATCGTGTCCTGATAATACACGTACCAGACGATCTGAAATATCCTTTACATCTGCCGCTCTTGCTTTCATGTAGTCATCATCCATCTGCGCAAACATGTCTGCAAAATTATCACCTGTTGTTGCTACTGCATACTCTGCATTTACATTCTCCGTACGGATAATGTTATCAATAGAATCCAGATAGTCCTCATCATCCAACATCATCTGATGCACTTCAAAAATAGCAGCACCTGATTCTCCTACTTCCCGGAGTGCCTTATCATACAGTTTCTGAAGCTGTTCAACTGCTTTCTCTTTTGCTTCCTGCACACGTGTAATCTCTGCCTCCGGATTTTCTACCTTCGTACGCTTTACACTTGTGTCTGCTTTCTGCAAAATAGAAATCTTTCCAATTGCGATTCCTGAAAATACGGACTTACCTTCTAATACTCTCATTACTCCAATTCTCCTTATTAAAGATTATGGCATAACTGTCTGACATCTTCACAGTTACAGATTATTTTTCAAAAACTCTCTCATTACTTCGGCATCTGCCTCTTCATTCTCGCCTTCCACATGTACTGTTATCTGATCTCCCTGTTTTACTGCAAGATTCATAACACAGAACATCCGCTTCGCATCACCACTGTCTGTTCCTTTAAAAATAGTGATATTGCTCGTAAGCTTTCCGGCTTCCTGCACAAGAAGCAGTCCGGGCCTTGCATGTATTCCAAATTTATCTTTGATGATATAGGTAAATGATACCATCCGCGAACTTCCTCCTGTATAAATAATTCTTTTTGAGATACTTCATTATAGCACAACCTGTATTTGTACTTCCATATTTTTTTATTTTTTGTACAAATTTTAGCACATTTCTTGACATCTATACAAATTTGATTGTTTTTCTGTTTAAAATCCACAGAAAAATGGTTATTGTTCACTTCGTTTTCAATAACACGCTTTGCAAGATATTACCAGTAAACAGTAACTAAAAATGTTACAGAAAAACAGACTCAATATACAAAGGTATTGTACATCAAGTCTGTTTTATCTGTGCAGTGTTTATTCACTTCTCAACGCATCAATAGGATTTAAATTTGCTGCTTTCACAGAAGGAAGCAGTCCAAATACCACGCCTATCACTGTAGAAAACAATACTGCGATCACAATTGATGGCACACTGATCGCAGTAGGCGAACCGGTAACCTTTCCCACCACTTTCGACAGCCCGATTCCTGTTATTACTCCGATAATACCGCCAATACTGGTAAGTACGGAAGCCTCTGTCAGAAACTGTCCCAGAATCGTCTTCTTACGTGCCCCGATAGCCTTTTTCAATCCAATCTCTTTGGTACGCTCTGTAACAGAAACCAACATGATATTCATGACACCAATACCGCCTACAAGAAGAGAAATACTTGCAATCCAGATCAGCTGATTATTCGTACTCTCACTGAGTTTCTGCATATTCTTGACCTGCTCCATAATATTATCGGCTTTGTATTTCATGGTTGTATTTCCGTCTGTATTTAAGGCTGCAATTAAATTATTCAGCACATCTGCTGCTGCATTTCCCACCGAACTCATGGTATCTGTGCTGTCTGCTTTCACAATTACATTCTGAGGAACATCAAATTTAAAGGAAATCGGCCAGCAGCTGTCCGGAATCATTACACTTCCTACAATCGACTGATAATAAGTGTAGTATTCGTCAATACTGTTGATCGTCGGCTGATAATTCTCATCCTGCCGGATCACTCCCACAATCGTATATGGTTCCTGATTGATCTCCACAGTCTGCCCTACTGGGTTCTGTGACGGGAACAGATTCTGTGCCGCATTATCATCGATCAGCGCAACTTTATTGTAATTTTTGTAGTCATCTTTTACAAATCCCCGTCCTGACTGAATTATATATCCGCAGGTAGCCAGATAGTTCACATCAATCCCGTAAACACTTCCACCCTCCAGACTGTTATTGTTATTATAAATAGATGCGCTGGTACTGTTATAATAAAAGGTCGCATTCTCAACATGATCCAAATCTTTTACTTCTTCTTTTACATCATCTGTCAAAATCGGTGTTTTTGAAGAATTTCCATATTCCGCATCATACTGGTTATCTCCATCATACAGATAAATCTTTACCGTATTGGAACCTGCACCTATCAGATCTTCCTTAATCTGTTCACTGGTTCCCTTGATGGTAGAAACAATTGCAATAATAGATGCAATACCAATAATGATACCCAGCATGGTCAGGAAGGATCTCATCATATGTGACCATATTCCCTGAAAAGCCAGGCGTATATTTTCAAGCATAAAATGTCTCCTTTCTCAATTAATATCCATACATCTGATCCAGAGTAACTTCTTTTGTCTTTGCGCCCTCTTTCACATCTTTTCCATAAGGAAATGCGATCAGATCATCTTCACTGAGCCCACCTTTGACAATCACACTGTAACCGCTGTCTACAGCTGCACCCACTGAAATCTCCTGTTTCTTCAGGATACCATTATCATCTTTATACACATAGTTTTTATTATTGTCATTTCTGACAAAAGCTTTCTGAATGACCATAATGTTCTCTGCAGCAGATGCTTCATAATTGACAGTAACCCAGTCCTGATCTTCCAACTGAAGTGTCTTGTCACTTACCACTGCTGTAAATGCATAATAAGACACATTTGGATTACTGCTTCCATAGAAGCTGTTTCCGGTTACAGGATATTCCGAAACATCCATAACATCTGCCTCAAAAGATCCGCTGGTATAACTTGTACAGTTAAGCTTTGTGCCTTCTTTAAAATCATCGAGCATCAGTTCACTCACAGAACCTACAACATAAAAACCATCACTGCTTTTTATCTTGATCAGAGCCTTACCGTCAGTTGTCTCACCGCTTCCGGAATCCCCCACATAAGTAACCGTACCATCCAGTTTTGCAGTGATAAGCTTTTTATTCGCTTTCTTTTCCAGCTGTGATATCTTGATATCGCTTTCCTGAAGATCCAGCTTAAGGCTGGCAATCTTACTCTTCTGATACTTGATGGCATCTGCTCTGGAAACAGGAGTTCCGGTAGGTTCATCATTCCCACCAGGATTATCATCTCCTCCATCATCCGGATTCTCATCATATTTATCTGCATCTGCCAGTGTGAATTCCACCTCTGCAAATTCATATACCGGTTTCTCCAGAAGACTTCCGTTTACCAGATAATAACCTGTGCAGGAGGTTTTCAGATCATCATAGTCCGCTATTGTATCATTCTGATGAAATTCCAGACGGTACCAGTAACCACCCTGATTAACAACTTTGGTTCCATCAGGACTGTATCCTGCAAGTTTATTAAAGAATGAACCCATTACTGTTACTTTTTCTTTTGCACTGCTACACAGATATACATATGGATCGTCCTCTGTGCCACTTCCTGTAAACGGAACAGAATCTGCATCCAGTTTCTGATAAAACGGCTCGTCACCATCAGTGATATTCGGATCACCTTTTCGGTAATAAGGATCAAAATATGTGGTACGATCATCCAGTGTTGGCGTTGGCGTTGGTGATAATTCCGGTGTATCATTTTTTCCTGAATTAAAATCATCCTTCTCTCCGTCGCTGAATCCATTCGCTGAGGGATCCGAATATACCGGAATATCATTATCCGCAGATGTTCCACCTGATGAACCGCCTGTATTTCCGGTATCTGTTGAAGCATCATCTCCCGGTAAATCTGACTTGGATGAAGAATTGTCTGAGCCCGCATTATCCACTGCATCTCCATCTGTAAAAGCAGATAATAAAAACGGATACATGGCTGTTGCCAGGTAACTGCCGGACATATCTGCTGTGGATGATAACGTATCATCCGGTGTCATATCATCATCGCCTGTATCATTATCAGTTTTTCCTGTTTTTGAATTCAGGTTATCGGCGTCTGTACCCGCATCTGTTTCCTCTACAGGTCCACCATTCTGAAGGCTGTTCAATCTGTTCACTGCTTTATTTAAATCCTGCTCCAGTTTCTGTTTTTTCAGCTTTGCTATATTCAGTTCCATTTCCACCAGAGTAGTATCAAAAGAAACCAGAGGATCCCCTTTTTTTACGGCATCTCCCTTTGTCACATAAATCTGATCAATAATCAGGTCTTTATCACCGTTTACTGTCTGTGTTGCACTGGATGTAATGGTTCCGTCAAGCGTGGTGGAAGGTGTATAAAATTCCTGCAGTAATCCGCTCACAGGAGTAACCGCCACTGTTTTCTGGCTGTTTTTCTTCAGCTGCATCAATCCCGCTGTAATTCCGCTTCCTGCGATTACCACCACAAGCACTCCTGCGAGGATTTTCTTTACTTTGCCCATGAAGATCACCTCTTTTCCTGAAGGATACCATCTTTGATCGTAACCACCCTTTTCGCATGTGCGGCAATATCCGCATCATGGGTGATCATCAATACAGATACCCCCTCATCATTCAGTCTCTGGAAAAGTTCCATAACCTGCGCACCGGATTTACTGTCAAGAGCACCTGTAGGTTCATCTGCAAGAAGAAGTTTCGGGTTATTGACGATCGCCCTGGCAATGGCAACCCTCTGCATCTGACCTCCTGAAAGCTGATTTGGCTTAAAATCCACTCTGTCCGCCAGGCCCACTCTGTCAAGTGCCTTCAGAGCGCGTTCTCTTCTCTCCTTCTTAGGTACTCTCGCATAATTTAATGGCATCTCAACATTTGCCAGAGCACTCTGCTTAGGGAGAAGATGAAAACTCTGAAAAACAAACCCTATCTTATTCAGCCGGATATCTGACATTTCATTCTCCGAACACGCCTTAATATCCACTCCATCCAGAAAAAAAGTCCCCTCTGTCTGCTTGTCCAGACATCCGATAATGTTCATCAGAGTAGTTTTTCCCGAACCGGATGGTCCCATAATTGCCACGTATTCTCCTTCTTCCATGGAGAAATTCACATCTTTTAATACCGGAACCTTCATTTTACCCTGCTGATATTCTTTATATATACCCTTTAATTCCAGTATCATTCGATCCCCTCCACGTCTTCACCTGCGCTCATACCAGGTGCCTCATCGATTGGTACAAGTTCCTCATTTGGATCAATCGAGTCATCCGAACTGTCATCTTCAGAACCCTCTTCCATATCTGGATCTGTATAGGCTTCCCCATCTGCGGAATCTGGCTGTTCATCATCCATATTTCCATGATCAGCATCCATATCTGTAATCCCGTCCGCGCCTCCGCTCATTGTCTGAGCCAGATCTCCGATCTCTGTTTTTTCGCCTTCTTCCAGAGCCGCTGTCGGGAATGCAATCGCATCTTTCTTTGTAAGGCCCTCAACAATCTTATATTCTCCAAGATCATCATCATGTTCTCCAAGTGTTACATAACGCTTCTCCAGTCTGTTCTTATCGCTGGCTGCCCATACATACGGTTCATTGGTATCTGTGTCCAGAATATAGTAATCACTGAGCCACAGACCATCTTTTTTCTCATCCTGTCCGATGTCACGTTCTATGTACACATGCTGTCCAAGCATCAGATTCTCAGAGGAATCCAATTCCACATAAAAAGGATAAGAAGTAGACGTTGTCTGATCATCGGAACTGGTACTTGCCATACCCATATACATATCATTACTGCTGTCATCTGAAGTTCCATTATTCACATCTACGGATCCCATCGTTCCTTTCCATGTTTTACTGCTGTCTACTCTGGAACGGATGATCACTGCCTCTCCGGGTACAATAGAATCCCTGTTCTGTTCATTAACTTTACCTTTTACTCTGTAAGCACCTGTACTGAGAATTGTAATAAATGCAGAACTGTCCGAACTTCCGTCACCTGACGACATGCTACTGTCCATTGCACTGCTGTCATCCACAGAATCACCGTCGTCACTTGTCATTTTGGAAGTGTCAATTTTCTGTATCACACCATCTATTTCACTTCGAACCTCTGTATTCTGTGTTGCGCTCTGAAGTTTATCAATTTCAGACTGTTTACTCTTCTGACTATATTCATTCTTCTTGAGATTCATTTTGTTAGTCTCGATTTCAATGGTATAGGACAACTGATCTTCGGCCTTTGCTTTTTTCTTCTCCGCTTCCAGCGTAGCTATCTGTTCTGTCAGGCTGATCTGTTCATTTTTTAATCTATCCAGATCCAGTTGCGCCTGCTTCAGATCATCCTCAATACTGCTGAGATCATATTCAAAAAGAAGCTGTCCGGCCTTTACCTCTTCTCCGGTCTTAACTTCCACTTCTTTTACTTTTCGTCCACTTTCTATTTTTACGTTTACAGTTTTCTGCGGTTCTACCACACCGGCAAACCGATTTACCGCTGTTGTTTCAGATCCGGTGATCACACTTACTTTTGACACATACACAATAGAATCACCGGTTCCACTCTGACCGTTTCCTTTAAAGTGATACCAGACTCCGGTTCCGATACCACCTGCTGCAATCAGGATTCCCAAAACGATAATAATACGTTTCTTCATAAATTGCCTCCTTGATATTGTCACCTTGTTCAGGCTAACATCTATTATACACTACTGCTTTTTTATATCATTATTATTCACTTTCCTATCATAGCAGATTCTGCCTTAAAATAAAAGCTTTGTAATCAAGTGGCAACATTTTTCACAATTTTTTCACGTTTTTCTTATGAATTTCGTTCACCTTTTTCACTTTTTTGACAGTCAGTACAAAATCTGTTAAAATAAACAGAAAAGTAACTGTCAAACAGTTGCACAGAAAGCACTGTGAAAGGAAAGAACACGTATGAATATAAACAAACACCTGATTCTTCTTTTCTCTGTCTTATTTTTTCTTTTTGCTGTATCTGTAAGCAGCGGCTGTTTCCGCAAAAATGAGTCAGATGTAAAGAGTGTAGTCAGAAATGAACTGGATCAGTTAAAAAATCTCGATTCAGAAACTACGCAAAAATACATACCCTATACAGAGCTGTTCCCCGATGCCACAGAGAATACTGATTTAACTGATGAAATCAATAAAACCTTTTCTCTCTTTTTCCGGAAATTTAATTACAAAATTTCGGATGTCATCGTCGGCACAACCAATCATTCTGCCACTGTTTCTGTCAAACTGACCACAATCGATTCCAAAGTTCTTGCCAGAGATTTTAAAGCAGAACTTCTCCGGACACAGATCACAGAGTCAGCCCAGGCACAAAAAGGAAATATCAAAGATTCTTCCAGATCTCTTGAGGCTCATTATCTGATCCTGAATCATCTTTTAAACACAAATGACTATGATACAGCTGAGACAGACTGTAACATACAGCTTGTCAATACAGGCAATGATAAAAAGGAAAAATGGAAGATCCAGCGTACCAATTCTCTGGAAGATGACCTTGTCGGCGGTCTTATAGCTGATCTGGCAGATCCGGATATCCTTTCACCGGAAGATACCCTGACCGTCTATCTTGACACTCTACAGAAACTGGATTTGAAAGAAATGACATCTTATCTGGGTGTAGTAAATATCATGAATACATCCGATACTGCAAAAAATTCCATTGCCTCAGCACTTGCCGAACAGATTCATAAAAATTTTAATTATGTCATTAAATCCAGCAGTGAAAATGGATACAATGCCACTGTTACAACTGAAATTACAACCTTTGACAGTGATTCGATCCTGGCTGATTATCAGGAAAAGCTTGATAAATATCTGGCTTCTGCTGACGCAGTTATCGATGGCTCCCAGAAACGATACGAGAAATCTTTCGAAATTCTTCTGAACAGCATCAATGATAATACCGTTACTACCGTCAATGATGTAGATTTTGTTCTAATCAATGATGGGGTATCCTGGAAACTTCAGGATGAGGGAAATACTTTGGGAAATGCTATTTTCGGTACTTTGACAGATTCTCCTCTCGAGACTTCTGATTCTGAGGATGAAAATATTTCTGCCGATACAGATAAGCAGACAGATGATAATACTTCTACTGAAAGCAGTTCCAATTAACGATTAGTCAATCGGATATTCGCAATCCGCTTCCGCTACTTGCTCATAACCAAATAACTGCTTCGCAGTTTGGTTAAACAACTAAAAAGGCCACCATATCACAGAAATGTTCCTTTCCCGAATCATTCTATGATATGGTGGTCTTTTTAATCTTTGTCTTATTCTTTTTACATCCCCGTTATAATTTTGATAAACAGTAAAACCAGAACGATCAGAATAATCGGTCTTACGATTTTATTTCCATTTTTCATTACCATTCCAGATCCTACATAATGCCCTGCAATGGAAAAAACAGAAGCTGCAAGTCCAAGATATATGACAATCTTTCCACTAAATAAAAAAACAACTAATGCCATTATATTAGAAGAAAGATTTGCAAGTTTCATAGTTCCGGAAGCTTTCGCTACGGGAAGTTTTGCTACTCCTGTATATAAAATAAGCAGAAACGTACCAGTTCCCGGCCCATAAAAGCCATCGTAGCAGCCAACAGCCAGAGAACACACCGCACACAAAATCCACTGTTTCTTTCTGGAAATCTCTACATTGCTGTTATCATCCAGATTTTTCTTCTTCATTACATAAAACGCAACAATAGGAAGTACTGGAATCAGCATCCATTTTAATATCTTATCACTGGCAAGAAGCGCAATATGAGCGCCTGCAAAAGAACCGACAAGAGCCATGGAAATACATGGCAGTGCAACTCCCCAGTCTACAAATTTATTCTTACATAAACGTGCTGTTGAAATCGCTGTCCCAGTTGCCGAGGATAATTTATTCGTTGCTATCGCATTGTGCATCGGAACCCCTGCAAGCAAATACGCAGGCAGGGAGATCAAACCACCCCCGCCTGCGATAGAATCAACTAATCCTGCAAGGAATACCAACGGGCATACAATCAAAAACGTCTGAATTGTAAGCTCCATCCTTATTCAGTTACTTCCTCCGGTCTTACTTCCAGTTCCAGTTCTTTTAACTGCTCCTCGCTTACGCGGCTCGGAGACTGAGTCATCAGACAGGAAGCATCTTTAACCTTCGGGAATGCGATTACGTCACGGATGCTGTCAACTTTCGCCATAAGCATTACCAGACGGTCAAGTCCGTATGCCAGTCCGGCATGAGGCGGAACTCCATATTTGAATGCGTCCAGAAGGAATCCAAACTGCTCGTGAGCAGCTTCTTTTGTGAATCCAAGTGCTTCAAACATTCTCTCCTGAATATCATCCTGATGGATTCTGACACTTCCTCCACCAATTTCATTACCGTTTAATACGATATCATATGCTTTTGCACGAACTTTTCCAGGATCTGTATCCAGAAGTGGAAGGTCCTCTTCCATAAGCATGGTAAATGGATGATGCATTGCTGTGAAACGATTCTCTTCTTCACTCCATTCAAGAAGCGGGAACTCTGTTACCCATACGAAACGATACTCATTCTTATCAAGAAGATCCATCTGCTTTGCAAGTTCCAGACGAAGTGCGCCAAGTACATCATAAACCAGTTTCTTCTTATCTGCTGCAAACAGAAGTAAGTCTCCTGCTTTACCATCCATAGCTGCTACCAGAGCATCCATCTCTTCATCTGTCATGAATTTAGCAAAAGAAGATTTTCTTGTGCCATCTTCAGCGATTGCAATGTATGCAAGGCCTTTTGCACCATAACCTTTGGCAAACTCAACCAGTTTGTCAATTTTCTTACGTGGCATAGCGCCCTGTCCTTCTGCATTGATACCACGAACACTGCCGCCATTTTCCAACGCAGAAGTAAACACGCTGAATCCACAGTTTTTAACTACATCACTTACATCATGAAGTTCCATTCCGAAACGCATATCCGGTTTATCAGAACCAAATCTGTCCATAGCTTCCTGCCATGTGATACGCTGGATTGGAAGTTTTACATCAATATCAAGTACTTCCTTGAACAGATAAGCAAGGAATCTCTCATTTACATCAATTACGTCATCAACATCTACAAAAGAGAGTTCCATATCAATCTGGGTAAATTCCGGCTGTCTGTCCGCACGAAGGTCTTCGTCACGGAAACATCTTGCAATCTGGATATAACGGTCATAACCAGAGCACATCAGAAGCTGTTTGTACAGCTGCGGAGACTGTGGCAGACCATAGAAATGTCCCGGATGAACACGAGACGGTACCAGATAATCTCTTGCACCTTCCGGTGTACTCTTACCAAGCATCGGAGTTTCAATTTCAAGGAATCCTTCTTTTGCGAAGAACTGTCTTGTAATCATCATGACTTTGCTCTTAAGCATAATATTCTTCTGAAGGTCAGGTCTTCTTAAGTCAAGATAACGATATTTCAGACGGATTTCATCTTTTGTCTTGCTGTTCTCTTCAATTGGGAACGGAGGTACCTCTGCTTCAGACAGAACACGAAGGGATTTTACGCGAAGCTCAATTTCACCTGTTGCAAGATTCTTGTTAACAGCGCCGCCTCTTTCTTCTACCACACCGGTAACAGCGATTACGAATTCACTTCTCAGCTTACCTGCTTTTGCAAAACCTTCTTCATCAATGCTGCCATTCTCAAAAATCAGCTGCATGATACCGGAACGGTCTCTTAAATCTACGAAAATAATTCCGCCTTTATCGCGGGCTTTCTGAACCCATCCCATAAGGACAACTTCTTTGCCGATCATTTCCTTTGTTACTTCTGCACATCGGCATGTTCTGTGCAGTCCCTGCATACTTTCAGCCATGTTTCTTTCCTCTTTTCATGCTTTCTATATTATAAGAATTGTTGTAACTATCCGGCAGTCTGCTATCTCGCAATGTTGCTGAACAGTTACGAATTATTACATTCTGTCTTTAAAGAATTCTACAAACTCTGTATAGCCCTCTGCTGTCATCTGATCTTTCTGGAATTTCTTATTCTTCTTCATAATAGAAATATTGATCTGTGTTCCGGCATTACGCTCTTCCTGAGCCTGTTTCAGAATCGTCAGCATCTTGTCTGCCGGCATATTCTTCTCGATAAGATATGCTTTCTTACCATTCTTTGTCGGGATTTCATAATTTCTCTCAAGAAGAAGCATTACGATTCTCTCGAATCCAATTGAAAATCCGCAGGCAGATGTATTGTTTCCTGTAAATTTACCGATCATCTCATCATAGCGTCCACCGCCGCCTACGCTGCCGCCAAACTCATCCATAGAGATTTCAAAAATCGGTCCTGTATAATAAGACATTCCACGTACCAAAGTCGGATCGAAAGACATCTTAAAATCTGCTGTCTTAACAGAATCTACAGTAGAAATGATTGTTTCAAGGTCCTCAGCAACCTTTGGATCCAGAACATCTTTTAATTTCTCTTTGCAGTAACGAACACCCTCAATGTCAGAAGTGATCTCTTTGAAAAGTCCAAGGTAGGTATCAATGCTCTCTTTTGCAAATCCTTCCTTCTCCAGTTCTTCTGCAACACCTTCCAAACCAATCTTGTCCATCTTGTCCAGAATGATAAACACAGTGTCAAAGCTTTCCTGTGGGAATCCACTGTACTGCGCCATCGCTTTTAAGATTTTTCTGTCGTTGATGCGAATCGTAAAGTTATGGAAATCCAGCTTTCCGAGCAACGTTGTGGTAGCAAGAACCAGTTCGATCTCAGCCAGATAAGTAGACTCACCCAGAATATCAATATCACACTGCATAAACTGACGGAAACGTCCTCTCTGCGGTCTGTCTGCTCTCCACACATTGCCCATCTGAAGTGCCTTAAAAGGAGCCGGAAGCTCATTTGCGTTGTTGGAATAATATCTGGAAAGCGGCACAGTCAGATCGTAGCGAAGTCCGGAGTCAACCAGATCACTTTCTTTCTCTGCTTCCGCAAGTTTCAGTTTCTCCCCACGTTTCAGGATCTTGAAAATAAGTTTCTCATTCTCTCCGCCCTGTTTACTGGAAAGATTTTCAATATGCTCCACACATGGTGTCTCTATAGATGAAAAGCCAAATGTTCCGTATGTTTCACGAATCATGTTCATCACATAATTACGGATTTCCATCTCTTTTGGTAAAATGTCCTTCATACCGGTTACCGGTTTCTTCTTTAATGCCATGTTGTCCTCCTCTTTTATAAAAATTCTGCCCGTCTCCATTATGAACCACTCTCTGAAACGCAAGAAAAACCTGCATATCAAAATTTTTTACTTCATCGATCATCAACTCCATAACTGAAGAAATATCAAATCCTCTTCTGTATGGTCTGTCAGAGATCAATGCTGCATATACATCGCAGACTCTGAGTATCCGGGCACCTATGGGTATGTCATCACCTGCTTTATTGGACGGATATCCACTGCCATCATAATTCTCATGATGGTACAGGATACTCTCCAATACAAAATCCGAATATCCCTGCCCTTTAAGTTCCTCATATCCCAATGTAGAATGCATCCGGACATACTTCAGTTCCTCGATCACCAGAGGATCCTGCTCCTGTCCGTTAATATAACTTGTCAGCTTCAGCTTTCCTATATCATGGAGCATTCCTGCTATTGCAAGCTCATAGCACTGTTCATGCGGCAGTCCCATCTCCTCTGCAACCGCATAAGCCAGATTACTTACCAGCATTCCATGATGCAATTCAGAAGCAAGGTCAAATTCCAGGATCCTCTGCTGTGAACCTGCCGCTGTCTTTTGTACTGTGTCCAAAATGTTACCTCCACATCCTACAGCCAGGTAGCTATTGCTGTCCGTTTTCTCTCGATCATCTCATCAATGCGGGAAATATAATTAGAAACGTCTTTTACATTCTCCACACGTTCAATTCTCTGTCCATGGTCAAAGACCAGCTTGGAAGAACCGCCTGCCCCCAGTGCGATGATAGGCTGTTTTTCCTCCATAATCAGTATATTGTAAATTCCCGCTTTGTCAACCTTTGCATAGCCAACATTTTCAAAATTTCCCTTCATATTCTTCTGTCTGTACAGATAATAAGGACCCATTCCCATTTCATACGCAGTTTTCATGGTCAGATCCATAATTTCCTGATTATTCTCAAAAGACATTTCCTGATATTTCTCTTTAAAAATATTCAGCCTTGCTGCACGTTTCACTGCCAGTGAATGTACGGTAATACTGTCCGGTGCCAGTTCACGAACCTGTTCAAGAGTCCGCTCTACCATGTGAATATCCTCACCCGGAAGACCTACGATCAGATCCATGTTAATGTTATCGTATCCCAGCTCTCGTGCCAGATGAAACGCTTCTTTTGTCTGCTCCACAGTATGTCTGCGGCCGATAATATCCAGGGTTTCCTGATTCATAGTCTGTGGATTTACGGAAATTCTTGTTACCGGATACTCCCTGATCGCCATCAGCTTTTCACGTGTAATACTGTCCGGTCTGCCGGCTTCCACAGTAAACTCTGCCAGTCCTTCATAGCCAAAAGCTTCTCCCACTGTATCCAGGAGCTTACGGATCTGATGTGGAAGCAGTGTAGTCGGGGTACCGCCGCCAATATAGATGGTATCCAGTTTTCTTCCCTTCATCATAAGAGCAGTCTCTCTTACCTCCCGGCAGAGAGCTTCCACATATTCATCTGTTCTCTTCTCCCACACTTTCAGCGGATAGGAGCTGAAGGAACAATACAGACAGATACTTGGGCAAAACGGGATTCCAATATAAAGGCTGTATCCATTTTCATAGTCAATATCCTTCAGAATCTCTCTTTCCCTGTTTGCAATAGTGATGGCAAGCGCTGTTTTCTGCGGACTTACCAGATATCTCTCACGCATCTCCCGGGCTGCTTCCGTATTTTTCATTCCGGATTCGATCATTCCCATTGCCAGTTTGGCAGGACGTATTCCTGTCAGATTTCCCCATGGAAGAGTTCTGCCCGTCAGTTTTATCAACAACTGATACAGAGCATATTTGATATTATCTTTATTCTCTTTTCTCAGAGCATGAGCATCCTGTATTCCACAGCCTGCATTCTCTTTAGAAAGTATGTCTGCGGAAATTACCCCTTTTTGCTCTGTTTCCTGTTTCGACAGATTCTCTGTCCTTTCGTATTTTATGATATAACTGTCATTATCCCGTTCCACACTGAAGCGGAGGTCATACTCTGCTTCAGTATTTTCATAAAGAGTATGTATCTCCGCTTCGGGATAAAACGCTTTGATCAGTTCATAAACATCATGTTCAAAATCTCTGTTCTCAAACAGAATGCCTATTTTACACAAATGGATTATACCTCTTTTCATAACCAATAGTGGTAGATGCATCATGTCCGGGGAAAACCTCGGTCTCTTCAGGAAGCGAATCTACCAGTTTATGGAGACTTCTCACGATTTCTGCTGTACTTCCACCCGGAAAATCCGTTCTTCCAACAGAGCCATAGAACACTGTATCACCGCTGAACAATACACCTTCATCTTTCAGATAATAACAGCAGCTTCCTTTGGTATGTCCCGGTGTATGGATCATCTGAACGGAAAATCCCGCCAGTCTGATAACATCCAGATCCTCCAGAAATACATCCGGCACAATAGAACATCCCTGTCCATAATGTACAGTCATATTGATCGAAGGTTCGCGGAGCATCTCCTCTTCCTGACGACAGGCATAAATCGGAATATTATATTTCTCCTTTACTGCCTGTGCAGCCAGAATGTGGTCAAAATGTCCATGGGTAAGAAGAATCGCCACCGGTTTTCCATTCATCCGGGAAATCTTCATTTCAATCTTCTCCGGACAATCTGCGGGATCAACAATGATCAGTTCTCCGGTTTCTTTATTCTTAAGGAGATAGCAATTTGTATATACAGGTCCTAATATACATTTCTGTAATTCTAAATTCTTCATGTTATTCCTTTCTGTCAATCTGCAGCAGTTCCATAAAATAATGTTCCAGCAGATTTTTCCATGATCAGCCTGTAGTTCTCTCTACGTCAATGACACTCTCTACCTGACGGATCTTCTCGATCAGGGAACGCAGTTCCTCTTTGCTTCCAATCTCAAAACTCATGGAAATAGTTGCCTTCTCCTGCTTGCTTGTACGGCTGTTGATACTTCGCAGGTCGATCTTACGTTCTGTAAATATTTTAGAAAGATCCACAAGAAGCCCTGTACGGTTATTTGCATAAACCTGAATCTCAGCCGTATACTTCTCTTTTTCCTTGGTATCAGGCTGCTGCCACTCTGCCTCAATCAGTCGTGTCCTGTCTGTCTCAGACATATTCAGCACATTGACACAATCTGTACGATGAATTGTGATCCCACGTCCTCTTGTAACAAAACCTACAATCTCATCACCCGGGATTGGATTACAGCACTTGGAAAAACGGACTGCCACATCATGGATTCCTTTTACCACAATGCCGCTCTTACTCTTGGCAATGTGAAGCTTTTCCTGTGTCTCAGAAGCAGCCTCAAGAACCTGCTCGTCTGTCAGATTCTTCTTATTTTCCTTATCATATGCCTCCACCAGCTTATTGAAAACCTGACCTTCTTTCAATCCGCCATGACCAATTGCAGCAAGTACTGAATCCCAGTCCCTGAAACCATATTTACGCAAAACAGCCTCCAGATACTGGGTTTTTGTATAATTTGCGATCTTAAATCCCTTTGCACGCGCATACTGCGCAAGCATCTCCTTGCCCTTAAGGATATTATCTTCTTTTAATTCCTTCTTGAACCACTGGTTAATCTTGTTCTTTGCCTGAGTACTCTTAACCAGTTTCAACCAGTCGCGGCTTGGTCCCTGAGAATTCTGTGAAGTAATGATTTCAATACGGTCGCCGTTTTTGATCTCATATTCAATCGGAACCAGCTTACCGTTAACTCTGGCACCTACCATCTTATTTCCGACTGCACTGTGAACACTGTACGCAAAATCCACCGGTGTAGAACCGCTTGGAAGTGTTTTAACATCTCCCTGTGGAGTGAAACAGTAAACACTGTCCGCAAAAAGATCCAGGTCATTCTTCAGAAGACTCATGAATTCTTTGTTATCAGACATGTCTCTCTGCCATTCCAGAATCTGACGCAGCCAGTTCAGTTTCTCTTCCTCACTCTTACCTACAGGAGCCTTTCCGTCAGACGACTCCTTATATTTCCAGTGTGCAGCGATACCATATTCTGCAGTTCTGTGCATTTCATAAGTACGGATCTGGATTTCAAAGGGCTGTCCGTTGGGTCCGATCAATGTGGTATGCAATGACTGATACATATTGGGTTTCGGCATGGCAATATAATCTTTAAACCGTCCCGGAATTGGCTTATACATCTCATGGATCACACCAAGGGCAGCATAACAATCCTTCACTGTATCTACAAGAATACGGACAGCAAATAAATCATAAATCTGATCAATAGTCTTATCCTGATTTACCATCTTCTTGTAGATGCTGAAAAAGTGTTTTACACGTCCGTCCACCTGCGCCTTAATATTGGCATCATCCATATGTTTCTTAACTTCTTTTACAATCGCACCTACAAACTGTTCTCTCTCGCTTTTACGCAGGGCAACCTTATGCACCAGGTCATAATATACATCCGGCTTAAGGTATTTCAGCGACAGGTCATCCAGCTCTACCTTTATCTTGGAAATACCCAGACGCATGGCAATAGGAGCATAAATATCCATGGTCTCTCTGGCCTTTTCCTGCTGCTTTTCAGGACGCATATACTGTAAGGTACGCATATTATGAAGACGGTCTGCAAGCTTGATCAGAATAACTCTGATATCCTTAGCCATGGCAAGAAACATCTTTCTGAGGTTCTCTGCCTGAACTTCTACTTTATCCGCAGAATAAGATAACTGTCCCAGCTTGGTAACACCATCCACAAGAAGTGCAACCTCTGAACCAAATTCCTTCTCAACTTCCTCATAGGTCATCCAGGTATCTTCAACTGCATCATGAAGAAGACCTGCAACTATCGTTTCTTTGTCAAGTTCCAGATCTGCCAGAATGATGGCAACACACAAAGGATGAATGATATATGGCTCTCCAGACTTTCTCTTCTGTCCTTCATGAGCTTCACTTGCAACCTTATATGCCTTCTCTATCATGGAAATATCTGTTGATGGATGATACTTCAGAACACTGTTTATCAGTTCTTTATAAAGCACCTCCGGACTTGTAAAATCATGCATGGTCTTTACTGCCGCATCTGCTCTCTTTACAGATTCCAGCTTCTCTTTTTCAACCTGCATTTCATCTTTTTTTGCTTCTGTACTTTTTGTTATCTCTGTCATATGCTCCCACCTGCCTGTCCTGCACAATCAGCTGTGCTTATTTACCATCATAACAAATTACAGACGCTACATCATACCCATTCAGTCTTTCGCGTCCCTTTAAACCTGCAAGTTCCATGAGAAATACAACCTTGACAACCTCACCGCCAAGCTGTTCCACCAGCTTGATCGCTGCTTCGATCGTACCGCCTGTTGCGATCAGATCATCAACGATAACCACTTTCTGACCTGGTTTTATGGAATCTTTATGCATTTCAATCTCTGCACTGCCATATTCCAGATCATAGCTTACAGATACTGTTTCGCGGGGAAGTTTACCTTTTTTACGAATCGGTACAAATGGTTTATGAAGATTATATGCGATCGGTACACCAAAGATAAAGCCTCTGGACTCTGTTCCTGCAATCACGTCCACATCTATATCCTTAAGACAGTCCTGCATGGAGTCGATTGCCAACTGCAGGCCATCCGCGTCCTGCAGAACACTTGTAATATCTCTGAAAATAATCCCCGGTTCAGGAAAATCCGGTATACTTAATACATAATCTTCAATTTTCTTCATTTTATTTCTCCTCCAGTGTGTGTTATATTGCTGTTCGCTCATAAATATTTTATAGTATATCACCTTTTTATTTCAGAATCAAGTTACTGTTAAGCCCTGACATTTGTATTTCCAGGCTTACCGGCGGTTACAAACCAAGCGGTAATATTAACAGTAATTCTGAATAATAATCTGAAGACTCTCTCGTCCCCTGAATCTGTTGATCTCCGGATAATAAGTAACAGAAATACTGTCTTTTTCCCTGATAAAGTTCACAAAATCCTCTGCTTCTCCGAAATAAATGCCTTCCACTGAAATCCCCTGCGGATCGAGAAGTTTTAGTTTTACTACATTTTTATTTTTCCCGATAATACTGTGATCAAGCACTCTGAGATTTTTCTGCGCAAAGACCGGTTTTGTATTCCCTTTTCCAAAGGGTTCCAGAAGCGAAATCTGTTCTACCAGTTCTTTTGTAATATAAGACACAGGCATCGGCACATCAATCACGATCTTAGGACGCAATTCTTCGTCCGTCAACGTACAGTTGACATTGAGGCGTCTCCGGAATTCTTCTATATTTTTTTCTTCTATAGACAGACCTGCTGCCATCGGATGACCTCCAAACTGTATCATCAGGTCTGCACATTTTACCAGTTCTTCATACATAGAGTAACTTTCTATTGATCTTCCGCTTCCTTTTGCACTTGTCTCACCGCCCGTCAATACAAAGGCCGGCCTGTGATATTTTTCCCTGATCCTGCCTGCTATAATACCGGCAAGACTTTCATGACAATCCGGAAGATAAACTACCAGTACTCTGTCATTTTTCAGCTCTGTAGTCTCTATAATCCGGATTGCCTCTTCTTTTCCTTTCTCAGTGAGAGCTTTTCGGCTCTGATTAAGAGCTGTAAGATCTCCGGCAAGCCTTGCTGCTTCTTCCTTTGTTTTTGCATTGAGAAGTGCAAGAGAACGGGCAGCTGTATCCAGTCTGCCACTGGCATTGATACATGGTCCCAGCACAAATCCGATATGATAAGCTGTGATTTTAGCATCTTCCAGAGAATTTGCTCGGATCAGTTCCTGCAATCCTTGATTTTTGGTATTTTTCAGACGGCACAGCCCTTCTTTTACCAGAATCCTGTTCTCTCCCTGAAGATCCATAACATCTCCTACTGTTGCAATAGCCGCCAGTTCATAATAATCTTCCAGCTCCTCTGCCGGAACACCAAATCTCTCGTAAAGTGCTGCAATATATTTAAAGGCCACCACTGCCCCACACAGGTTTTTATTCGGGTATGGACAATCATATTGTTTCGGATTCAAAATCGCATCTGCCGGCGGAAGCACCATCTGGCGTTCTCCCTTTTCCTCCCTGTAAGGAACCTCATGATGATCTGTAATAATCACTGTCATTCCCTTATCCTTTGCCATCTGGATTTCAGCAGCCGCAGCAATTCCATTATCACAGGTCACGATCGTATCGATCCGGTCCGTTTCCGCTCTTTCTATAAGATGTGCATGAATCCCATATCCGTCTGCAACTCTGTCCGGAATATAAGTATCCACATCTGCTCCGATCCTCGCAAGGCCTTTCATTAAAATGTATGTAGAGGTCACACCATCAATATCATAATCACCAATAATACGGACTTTTGCTTTCTGCGATATTTTTTTCTCCAGGATATCTACAGCTTTTTCCATATCCTTCATCAGCCAGGGAGAAGGAAGCTCTTGTACTGTTCCTGACAGATACTCTCTTATCTTATCTTCTCCGATCACATCTCTGTTCCTGATCAGTCTCGCAATCACCGGATCAATATGAAACTGTTGACCGATCTGGTTAAAATCTGCTCTTTTTGCTGCTATTACCCATTTCTCCATATATTTTCTCTCCTCATAAAAATATCCCGGAGTTTTACCCCGGGATATTTCTGTCTGCCTGTTTTTCAGACAATTATTGTTTTATTCAGCATCATCATTCTGCTGTTTTTTAGCTGCTTCTTCGGCAGCCAGACGTTCAGCTACTCTTTTTCTGTTTTTCTTCTTTGGCTGAGTCGGATCTTTCTGTGATACATCACGTGCTTTCTTCGGCTTTGAAGAGGACTTTGCAGATGCGGAAGCTGCAGCAATTGCCGGCTGTCCTTTTCCTGCAAATTTCTTTTTCATCACATACCACAACGCACCTGTAATACATACAGAAGAATATGCACCGACAAGAACACCAACCATCAGAGGTGCTGCAAATTCACGGATAGAAGAAACACCCATGATATAAAGAACAGCTACCATAACAAAAGTTGTAAAAGAGGTATAAATACTTCTTGTAAGAGTCTGAGTGATACTTGTGTTTACAATTTCTGCCAGTTTTTCTCTGGAACCACTGTGAAGGTTCTCACGTATACGGTCAAAAATAACGATTGTAGCATTGATAGAATAACCTACGATTGTAAGCATGCAGGCAATAAATGTATTACCGACAGATACTCTGGCAATAGCATAGAATGCAAGTACAACCAGAACATCATGCAGAAGCGCCAATACCGCACTGCTTGCAAAACGGATGTCTTTAAATCTGAACCAGATATAAAGAAGCATACAGATTGTAGCTACTATAACGGCTACGATCGCATCACGACGCATTTCACTACTTACTGTAGAAGAAATACTTTCTGTGGAAATCGTGCTGTCATCTACACCAAATTTCTCAACCAGTGCACTCTGCAGAGCTTCACGTTCGCTCTGATTCAGAGAACGTGTCTTGATCACAACCTGATTTGTTCCGACTACCTTTGTAGGCTGAACATTTTTATCTCCTGTCACCTCTTCTACAACAGGAGTTACTTCAGAATCAATGGTCTTAATATCCATATCTTCATTAAATGTAACAGTCGTAGAAGTACCGCCTGAGAACTCAAGGCTGTAATTTAACGCTTTGTTTCCTGCATGCGAATTAGCAAACATCGCTGCCGGACCGCAGAGGATCAGGATAATGGAAATAGCAAAAAATACTTTCTTCTTTCCAAGGAAATCAACTGCCTTACGTTCTTTTGCAGATCCGTAGAATTTCGGATCACGTACACCAACTGCATAAAGTGCATTTACAATCAGTCTGGATACAACCAGTGCTGTAAACATGGAGATCACGATACCAAGGGCAAGTGTATAAGCAAATCCCTTAACAGTACCTGAACCAAGCCACATCAGCACAAAGGCTGCGATCAGTGTTGTAATATTTCCATCAAAGATTGCAGAGAAAGCTTTGCTGAAACCGGACTTAATAGAATTCCTTACTGAAACTCCTGCACCAATTTCCTCTCTGATTCGGGCATAAATAATAACATTGGCATCCACCGCCATACCGATACCAAGAATAATACCCGCAATACCCGGAAGAGTAAGAGTAATATCAAAGGCATTCAGCGTGATCAGCATTAATGATGTATAAAGAATCAGTGCGATACCTGCAACTACACCAGGTACGCGGTATGCAATGATCATAAAGATAATAACGATGATCAGACCGATCGCACCTGCAAGAACACTTGTAGAGATTGCTTCTTCACCAAGCTGTGCAGCTACAACACTGGAACGAAGTTCTTCCAGTTCCAGTCCCAGAGAACCGATACGGATATAAGAAGCAAGGTTCTGTGCTTCTTCCAGGTCAGACATTCCGCTGATCTGTGCTTTTCCGCCGGAAATCTCTTCATTTACATTCGGAGCACTGATAATGTTATTGTCATAGACGATAGCGATCTGCTTGCCTACATTATTCTTTGTAGCTTCTGCAAATTTTGTTTTACCACTGTTTTCTCCATCAGAAGTAAGAGTAAGACTTACCACATATTCCTTTGCACTTGTGTTCTGATTCTGGATCGCACCACCCTGGGCATCTGCTACATCAGAACCTTCCAGAACAACACTTCCGGATTCCTTGATCTCATCCATAGTTCTGGAGAGAACATATCCATCCTGTCCTGTAGTAAAGTTCTGGTTTCCGTCAGCATCTTCTTTTGTGATGAAATACAGGGAACCTGGTTTACCCAGATCATTCAAAATAGTATCTGCATCTGTAACACCAGGAATTTCAACTGTAATACGGTCTGATCCTTCCTGGTATACCTGAGCCTCAGTACTGTACTGCTCTACACGCTTCTGAAGCTTGTAGATCGTATCTGACATCTCTTCGCTTGTCGGATTGCTCTCCTTAGCCTGGTAGGTAATGCTGACACCACCGGCAAGATCAAGACCCGTGTTGATATGTTTTGCTGCACCGGTTCCGGTAGGACCGATACCTACGGCTGCAGTAAAGCAAAAGAACACAGTCAGGATCAGTGTCAGAAGCAGCACTACGATTCCTTTACTTTTCTTCATAGTTCTTTTCCCTTCTTGATTTTTTGTCCGCGGTCATGTTCATCCGCCTGCCAGCCATTTTCTGTTATGATAACAGCCGACGGCGGTATCAGTCAGACAGATTACTGCCCACTAATCACATGCCAGTGCGGCTTTTATCATGATGGCGCACTCCACACGTTTTCTCTGGAGTTCGCATCCGATTTCATAATTGCCTTTGATATCTCCCTGGAAATGGAATGCATTTGCCGCACATCCGCCACTACAGTAGAAACGTGCGAAGCAGTCTTTGCAGTCTTTCTTTGTGTAAACGTTGCATCCGCCGAATTCCTTCTGGATTTCCGGCTTTGTGATGCCTTCGTCTACATTTCCCATGAGATACTGTTCTTCACCAACAAACTGGTGACATGGGTAAAAATCACCCCAGGGTGTTACAGCCAGGTACTCTGTTCCTGAACCGCAGCCTGACAGTCTCTTGTATACACAAGGGCCACCTGTAAGGTCGATCATAAAATGGAAGAAGTTAAATCCTTTTCCCTCTTTCTCTCTTTTAATCATTTCTTTTGCAAGAGTATCATACTCTTCCATGATCTGGGGGATATCCTCCTCGCGGATCGCATATTCCTCCGTATCAGCCGCAACTACAGGCTCTACAGAAATCTGTTTGAATCCAAGATCTGCCAGATGAAGCACATCCTTGGAGAAATCAAGATTATGGTGGGTAAAAGTACCTCTTACATAATACTTGTCCTGATTTCTGGATTCTGCAAATTTCTGGAACTTCGGCATGATCAGGTCATAGCTTCCTGCACCTTTTCTGAATGGACGCATGTAATCATGTACTTCCTTACGTCCGTCCACACTCAGTACAACGTTGCCCATCTCTTTATTGCAGAATTCCATTACTTCATCATTCAGAAGAACTCCGTTTGTTGTTAAAGTGAAACGGAATTTCTTATTGTGAAGCTTTTCCTGCTCTCTGCCATATTTTACCAGATCTTTTACAACCTGCCAGTTCATCAGCGGCTCGCCGCCAAAGAAATCTACTTCCAGGTTTTTCCTGGAACCGGAGTTCGCGATCAGGAAATCAAGAGCTTTTTTGCCGACTTCATAAGACATAAGAGCTCTTCTGCCATGATATTCGCCTTCTTCGGCAAAACAATAACGGCAGGCCAGATTGCAGTCATGAGCAATGTGCAGGCACAATGCTTTTACAACGGTCTGCCGGTTATTTGAAAATTCTTCAATTACATTCTCATAAACATCTTTTGTAAAAAGCATTCCATCTTCTTTCAGCTTATTACATTCTCTTACAGATGTCTCAATATCTTCTCTGTTATATTTGTTTTCCAGTTTCTCTGCAATAGCTTCTGTGCCAAGGCCCTCTTCCAGATATGGAAGGACCTCATATGTAACCTCATCTACCAGATGGATGCATCCACTGTTGATATCCAGTACAATATTAAAGCCATTGCTTTTATAACGGTGAATCAGACTCATTTTACTAAAATCCTTTCTAAGCGTAAGATAAGCAGCGGAATAAAAGTTCCGCTGCTTATCTCATTTCTCCATAGCTGATCTTATTTCTGCTCGCAGCTCTGGTTTCCTACTGTACAGGAAGTTTTACATGCGGACTGGCAGGAAGTCTGGCACTCGCCACATCCACCTTTTTTTACAGTGTTCTGTAAATTCTTTGTATTCAGGGTTTTGATATGTTCCATAACTCTATCCTCCTTATGTAATTATATTCTTGGCATAGTATATCATATATCTTTTCATTTTAAAAGCTTTTTTTTACGACAGCATTCCACCCAGTGTTCCACCGCCTGTGCACATAAAAAATGTTGTAACTGCATGAGCTGCACTCATATCCCAGCCGCCTTTTGCCATAACAGAGACAGTCAACAGTAATACATAGTAAGCCAGACCTGTGATAACACCCCACAGATATTTGTCTTTACGCACAATTTTGCCGGCCATAAAGCCTCCCATGAAACATGCAAGTACATAAATTATAATAATACCCGCATCTACAGCTGTTTCTCCCAGATCAAAAGCAAACAGTACCAGGGCCAAAAGCAGTAATGCCACTCCTGTTAATGCATATGCAAATAATAGTGATTTCAAAATTGCTCTGACTTTCATTGCTTCCCCTCCTGTTAAACTATATGGGGGAGGAATCAGTGTTATTCTTTTATTTCTTTCTCTTTTTTATAAATACAGCCACACCGGCGATCACTGCAGCTGCCACAAACAGTATCACAAACGGCATAATTGATGTTGTATCTCCGGTATTTACTGTATTGTTATTTTTCACAGCTTTATTTTCCGTTGAATTATCATTCTGATCAGAAGAAGAACCATTATTGCTGTCAGAACTGTCATTCACAGATACTGTATTGTTCTTTCCGGAATCAGAGCTCTGACTGTCGGAGGAAGCCGGTGCAGGAGTTACCGCATCTGTGTCGTCCGTATCATTCCCCGCATCAGGTCCTACTAATTGTCTGCTTCCTGCAATTCCAAATGGACTGAAAGAATGTGTGCTGAATACCATAATACCATTCTCTACACTCGGAATAATCGTCTCAGTTGCCCCGTTATCCAGGAGATGTTCGATAGTATACTGATATCCGGATTTTACCGGCACAGTGACACTGATATAATCTCCATTAGGGATCTCGTATTCTGTATTATTCTTAAGATCCCAGAGTTCAAATTCATAAGACTGGAAAATCATTGCATCTGATTCATTGGTAAACTGATAGCTGTCACCGCTTGAAACTCTGAACTGTACATACCATGGAAGATTAACTCCGCTTACTGTAATACCGTCGCAGGTATGATTAAGTGCGGCCCTCTCTTCTTTTTCTTCATCAGAAAGAGAATCCTCTGCATCTGTAGGACGGTCATCCTTATCGTCCGGCAGAACAGGATTATCAAAGATATTATCACCTGCGCCATCTTCATCATCTTTCTTCGTATCTTCTTTATCCTGTGTCATATCATCTGCAGGTTCCAGCTTACCGGTAGTTTCTGTATCTTTATCCGTCTTATCTGCATTGCTGTTATTATCTTTGTTGTTTTTATTATCTGTTTTATCTTCTTCAATCTTATTCTCTTCATTGTCTGTATCAGTTTTATTATCCTGATCTGATTTACTTTCCTTATCTTCTTTATTGTCTGTATCAGCGTTTTCATCTGCGGCAGGTTTTTCTGACGAAGTTTCAGGCGTTTCTGTTGGATCTGCATTTTCTGTTGGATCTGTTTTACCTGAGCCTTCTGTCTTATCAACATTATCACTATCCGTAATACTGTTCACTATTACATTGATGTAACCGACAACCGCGCCGCTCTCCGGATCCCATCCATCCACATGGCTTAAATCCTGCCCTTCTGCCGGTATAAGAAGTACCTCACAGCTCTGTACACGCTGTGCAGGAACGAAACTTCCATCTGCCCATTCAAAAGTTCCATATTCCGTTGCCGGAAGTTCTACATCCGCAAGTTCTACAGGCTTATCAAGCGTAATGTTGTCCGGGATCAGAGAAGACACAGTATTCTCCTGTGACTCAGCCGCACTGACCTGTCTTGTTACACCCGGTATATTATTTCCTGCAATCAAAGCCGCTGTTAAAGCCGCTGCCGCCAAAATACCCGTTCCTTTTAATTTATTTTTTCTTATTCTTATATTATTGGACATATCGCACCTCTATATTTATATTCGATTCTTATGTTTCCTGATAATCATTTTTTTACTTTCAGCCAAATATCAGTTCTCTTTTTACGTAATACAATAATATTACATATCTGTATATTATCAAACTTTTATCATTTTGTAAATATTCTGTAATGTTTTTTTTCATTTTAATCGAGTGAATTATAACACAAATCTTACTTTTTCGACAGTCCTCTTTTAAATTTTTTTATACTATCTTTGAACCAAAAGCTTTTTCTTGATTTTTTATATGAAATCATGTATATTTTGCTTAAATGTTTTATGATATGATTCAATCAATAAAGATAATCAAAAGGAGTGAATAAATCTTGGATTCAAGTATTGCCTTTCAGGCGGTGGCGATTCTGATACTGATCGCACTTTCTTCATTTTTTTCTTCTGCGGAAACCGCTATGACAACCGTAAATAAGATTCGGATACAGTCTCTTGCCGAGCAGGGCAACAAACGTGCTGTTATTCTGGAAAAAATAATTTCCAATTCCCCAAAGATGCTCAGTACCGTATTAATCGGAAACAACATTGTAAATATGTCTGTTTCTTCTCTCATGACTACACTCACCATAAAGATTCTGGGAAACGCATATGTAGGAATCACAACCGGCATCCTGACTCTGCTGATTCTCATTTTCGGTGAGATAACCCCCAAAAACCTGGCAACAATTCATGCTGAAAAATTGTCCCTGGCCTATTCAAGAATAATATACGGGCTTATGATTCTCCTTACTCCCGTTGTTTTCATTGTAAATAAAATAACAGAAGGTGTACTGGTCATTCTGCATGTTAACCCGGACGAAAAGGCAAATGCCATGACTGAACATGAACTGCGTACCCTCGTCAATGTAGGTGAAAAAGACGGCGTCATTGAAAACGAAGAAAAACAGATGATCTACAATGTGTTTGATTTTGGCGATTCAACTGCAAAAGATGTCATGATTCCCAGAATCGACATGACCTTTATAGATATCAATTTTTCCTATGATGAACTTATGGCGGTCTTCAGTGAAGATATGCATACCCGTTTTCCGGTTTATGAGGACAACACTGATAACGTAATCGGTATTATCAATATGAAAGATCTTCTTGTTTATCCAAAGGACAAACCTTTTTCAATCCGCAACATCCTGCGTGAGCCTTATTTTACCTATGAATACAAAGCTACAGCAGACCTGATGATTGAAATGCGTAAAGCATCCGTCAATCTGGCAATCGTTCTGGACGAATACGGTGCCACAGCGGGTCTGGTCACATTGGAAGACCTGTTGGAAGAGATCGTAGGTGAGATTCGCGACGAATACGATGAGGATGAAGTCGAAGATATTAAAGAAATCCAGCCTGAAAGAGAATATGTTGTTCAGGGTTCTGCCAAGCTGGATGATATCAACGAAGCCCTCCATATTAATCTGGAATCTGAAGATTATGATTCTATTGGCGGATATATTATTGAACAGCTTGACTGCCTTCCCAAAGAGGGTCAGTCTGTCACACTTGAAAGTGGCATCCGCCTGGTTGTTGACCGTCTGGACAAAAACAGAATCGAACTTGTCCACATCTGGCTTCCCGAGAAGAAAACTGAAACAGAAGAACAGCCGTAACTGTCATCTCTCCAGCATCAGTGAAAATTGTTTCACGATTCTGGAGAGTTCTCCTGTAACCGCATCAATTCCTTCTTCGTTCTTTTTCCAGTTTTCTCTGGTAATTCCATCTGCATTCACAGGCACCACATAAAATTCTGTTTTCGGATACAAGAGCTGATAATACATCAGACATCTTCTTGCATGGTAAGATTTGCAGCACAAAATCGCTCTTTCTATTTCCAGTTCTGCATGATCTGTCACCTGTCTGGAATAAATTGCGTTCTCATAAGTAAAGGTTGCCTGGTCTTCTTTCAGGATTTTCTGATCCGGAACTCCGTTTTTTATAAGAACATCCCTGAGAAATTCCCATTCTGTTCCATATTCCTTATCATATACATTGCTTTTTTCAAGAACGCCTGAAAACTTTCCATTTACTACACTGTATTTTCCACTGGGCAGAATCCAGTCCGCCATCCCTTTCTTAAACAATTCTGCTGCTTTTTCCGCCATCTGCGGATAACCATTTCCAGGGACAAAAATAATATCAGATTTTTCCGGCTTGTTTTCTGCAAAAATAAACTCTTCTGAACTTTTTAAAAATTTTTCATATACGTCATTCATCATTACTAACTCCTCGTTATCTGTTTTTTCTACAGCACCTCTCAAATAATGCGTTTGTA